>ENA-ORNG01002546-ORNG01002546.1-human-gut-metagenome-genome-assembly--contig:-NODE-2546-length-10941-cov-11.321514_pt1 | contig 10941 bp, 12 predicted proteins | sample MGYA00242113_ERZ509018 | MGnify/ENA primary metagenome ERZ509018 (study PRJEB26280, sample SAMEA2338711) | human gut metagenome | biome: human gut; feature: human-associated habitat; material: faeces... | reverse complement strand
CTCCGGCTCCAGCAGGTGCATGGCGGAGACCTCGTAGGCCACCCGGTCCTGAATGGATCCGTCCTCCAGCACCTTGCGGTAGGCCCGGCTCTGGACCCGGCCCTCCAGGCTGAGGGGGTCTCCCACCTGGAGCCGGGCGGCCCGGACGGCCAGCTGGCCCCAGGCGATCACCGGCAGATAGTCTGCCCGGCCGTACCGTCGGCTCACCGCCAGCATCAGGTCGCAGATGCTGCGGCCCAGAGGGGTGCGGCGGAAGATGGGGGGCTTGCACAGGGCCCCGGAGAGCAGGATGCGGTTGCAGGGCTCCCCGGTCCCCGGCTGGATGGCCTGGGCATAGACCGTCAGTACCAGCCGGTTTCCCACGCCGGAGCGGTTGTTGAAGGACCGCAGCTGGCCCTGGACCCGGAGAGGGGCCTCCGTATGCACTGTGTCCAGCAGAGGTTCCGGCAGCAGCACCGGCAGCGTGTCCGGCGTGCCGGAGAGCCGGGGCACCTCCAGGGGAAAGCGGTAAAACCGGGTGCCGTGGTTTTCATGGGAGAGCACAGGCGCTTCCAGGGCAGTTCCCTCCAGCAGCACCTCGTTGCGGGTCTGAGTCGTCATGTTGTCCACCTCTCGGTCGTGATGCTACACCTTATGAGTGGGCCGGGGCGGTTAGACCTGAAAATTCCCCGGCGGCGGAACAGGTCCTTGCCACCGGGGGCGGATGCGTATATAATGGAACTGTCAAACCGGCGGCCGACCGCCGTTTCACAAGGAGGGGCGTCATGAAAGCCATTGTCTACACATCCCACACAGGCCACACCCAGCGGTATGCCCAGCTGCTGGCGGAGCGGACCGGCGTGCCGGCCTACAGCATGAAGGAGGCCCGGGAGAAGCTGCGGCCCAAGGACGAGATCTTCTATATGGGCTGGCTGATGGCCGGCACGGTGAAGGGCGTCCAGGCCGCCATGGACCGCTATACCATCCGGGGGGCGGCCATCGTGGGCGTCTCGCCCCAGGGCAACGGCGACCTGTGGACAGAGGCCCGGATCAACGGCGGTTACAGCGACAGCGGCGGGCGGCTGTTCTATCTCCAGGGCGGCTATGCGCCGGAGAAGCTGGGCTTTTTCTACCGTATGATGATGAAGCCCATGGCCAGCTCCGTCATCCGCCAGGTGGAGGGCAAGGGAGACGCCGCCACCGCCCAGGAGCGGGAGATGGCGGAGGTCTTTCGTAACGGCGGCGACTTTGTCCGCCGGGAGGCGCTGGACGAGATCGTCCAGTGGTTCCGGGAGGGGGACCACACCGGAGAGGTGAAGGCGGTTCCCCGGGTGGAATTCTGAGAGACATAAAAGGCCCCGGCCGCCCAGGGGCGGCCGGGGCTCTTTTTAAAACGTGGCGGGGGCTCAGATCCGGGCCACGCCGGAATCCCGGGCGGCCTGCTCCACGGCGGAGGCCACGGCGTCCTTCACCCGGGGATCGAAGGCGGCGGGGATGATATAGTCGGCGGAGAGGTCGTCCCCCACCAGATCCGCCAGGGCGTGGGCGGCGGCGATCTTCATGGCGTCGTTGATGTCGCTGGCCCGGGCGTCCAGGGCACCCCGGAAGATGCCGGGGAAGGCCAGCACATTGTTGATCTGGTTGGGGTAGTCGCTGCGGCCGGTGGCCACCACCGCCGCACCGCCGGCCTTGGCGTCGTCGGGGAAGATCTCCGGCGTGGGGTTGGCGCAGGCGAAGATGACGGCTCCAGCGTTCATGGTCTGCACCATCTCCTTGGTCACGGCGTCGGGGGCGGACACGCCGATGAACACATCAGCCCCCGCCAGCACGTCCGCCAGGGAGCCGGTCCGCTTCTCCGGATTCGTCACCTGGGCCATCTCCTCCTTGATCCAGTTCATGCCGTCGCTGCGGCCGGCGTAGATGGCGCCCTTCCGGTCACAGAGGGTCACGTCCCCTGCCCCGGCGGAGAGCAGCAGCTTCGTGATGGAGACGGCGGCGGCGCCGGCACCGTTGATGACGATTCGGACATCCTCCAGCCGCTTGCCCACCACTTTCAGGGCGTTGGTGAGCCCCGCTAGGGTGATGACGGCGGTGCCGTGCTGATCGTCGTGGAAGATGGGGATGTCGCACCGCTCCTTCAGCTTCCGCTCAATCTCAAAGCACCGGGGGGCGGCGATATCCTCCAGATTCACGCCGCCGAAGGACCCGGCCAGCAGGGCCACGGTGTTCACGATCTCGTCCACGTCGTGGCTGCGGACGCACAGGGGAATGGCGTCCACGCCGCCGAAGGCCTTGAACAGGACGCATTTGCCCTCCATGACGGGCATCCCCGCCTCCGGGCCGATGTCTCCCAGCCCCAGGACGGCGGAGCCGTCGGTGACCACCGCCACGGTGTTCCACCGGCGGGTCAGCTCGTAGCTCTTGCTGATGTCCTTCTGGATCTCCAGGCAGGGCTGGGCCACGCCGGGGGTGTAGGCCAGGGACAGTGCCTCCTTGCTGTCCACCGCCGCCCGGGGCGTCATTTCCAGCTTGCCCTTCCACTCGTAGTGCAGCCGCAGGGATTCCTTTGCGTAATCCATTTTCGATTCTCCTTTCAGTGATCGTCTATGACCGGCGCTCCTGATCGATCGCATGGCTTTATTGTACGGGAAAAACCGGCGGTTGTCAAACTGCAGGCGGCACAGGTGCGCAGGCGTCAAAAGTCTGAAAAAAAGTGAAAAAGGACCTTGAAATCCAGAAGCGCCTATGGCAGAATAGGTGGACAGAAAGGAAGGGGTCGCGTGAAGATTTCCACCAGGGGACGGTATGCCCTGCGTCTGATGACCGACGTGGCGGTCCACGGCGGGGAGGAGTTCGTCTCCTTGAAGGATGTGGCCGCCCGGCAGGGCATCTCCATGAAGTATCTGGAGCAGATTGCGGGGCTGCTGGGGAAGGCGGGCCTTCTCCGCAGCGGCCGGGGCGCCCAGGGCGGCTATCGCCTGGCAAAGCCCCCGCAGGAGTACACCCTCGGCAGCATCCTCCGGCTGACGGAGGGGAATCTGGCTCCGGTGGCCTGCCTGGAGACGGAGGAGAATGCCTGTGAGCGGTGCGGCACCTGCCCGACGCTGGATTTCTGGACGGGCCTGTATGCCGTGGTGAATGACTATGTGGACCGCTTTACGCTGGCGGACCTGGTGCGGGAGGAGCTCGCAAAGGGCGGAGAGGCTCCCATATCGCCTGAAACATGAGAACAGAGCGCCGGTCTCGGAAGGAGACCGGCGCTCTGCTGTTTTCCATAAAGATCAGTCCGCCAGGTTGGCGCAGTCGGCGGGGCGTCCGGAGAGCATCTCCAGCCCGTGGGCCAGGGCGGGGAGGACGGCCTCCAGGTTTTCCCGGGCCGCCTTGGGGGAGCCGGGGAGGTTCACGATGAGGGTCCCCTTCCGGATGCCGGCGGCCGCCCGGGACAGCATGGCCCGGTTTGTCACCTGCATGGAGGCATACCGCATGGCCTCCGGGATGCCGGGGGTCAGCCGGTCGCACACGGCAATGGTGGCCTCCGGCGTCACGTCCCGGGGGGCGAAGCCGGTGCCCCCGGTGGTGACGATCAGATCCACCGGCTCCTCTCGGTCGCACCACTGCCGCAGGGCCGCCTCGATCCGGCCCTGCTCGTCCGGGACGATGGCGGTCTCCGCCACCGCATACCCGGCGTTTTTCAGAATTTCAACGACCAGGGGCCCGCCCGCGTCCGGGCGCTCTCCCCGGAAGCTCCGGTCACTGACCGTCAGAACAGCAGCTTTGAACATGGGTGATCACTCCTTCACGATCCCAGCAGTAAAATGGCCTCCGGCGGAACGGAGACAGTGAGATGGGAGTTGTCCGGCACCGCCTGCCAGGCTTCCTTGTCCAGCTCCATCCGCAGCAGGGGCGCCTCCGGCGCCGCGCCCTCCGGCCGCAGCAGCACGATGGTGGAGAACACGTCCTCCACCACCCGCTCTACCGTACAGGCGAAGCAGTTCTCCCCGCCCGGGGCGGCGGGCCGGACATGGTGGGCCCGGATGCCGATCCGGCAGACGCCCTCCGGCACCGGACGGCCGCAGGAGAGCGTCAGCCCCCAGTCCGGAAGGGACACAGAGTCCCCTGCTGGCCGGGCGTCGGCGTAGTTCTTGCAGCCGGAGAGCCGGGCGGCGGCCTCCGTGCCGGGGCTGCGGAACAGCTCCTCCAGGGTGGTCACCGGCTGGGACCGGCCCCGGTCCATGACGCACACCCGGCGGCAGTTCCGGAACACCTCTCCCCGGTCGTGGGAGACCCACAGCACCGTGCCGGGGAATCCTCCCAGCGTGTCCGCCAGCTCCAGCTCCAGCTGGTATTTCAGGTAGCTGTCCAGGGCGGAGAAGGGCTCGTCCAGCAGGATGGCTTTGGGCTCCGACGCCAGGATGCGGGCCAGGGCGCACCGCTGCTGCTGCCCGCCGGAGAGCTGCCCCGGCTTCTGGTCCGCCACGGCCTCCAGCCGGAACTGCCGCAGCTTCTCCGCCACCTCTGTCTGGCGGCGGCTCTTGTCCCGCACGGCCGCGGCGATGTTCTGCCGCACCGTCATGTTGGGGAACAGGGCGTACTGCTGGAACAGGTATCCCACCTGCCGCCTCTGGGGCGGCAGGTCGATCCTGGCGGCGCTGTCGTACAGGGTGACGCCGTCCAGCTCGATATGCCCCTCGTCCGGCGTCAGGATGCCGGCGACGCACTTGAGAGTCACGGACTTGCCGCACCCCGAGGCCCCCAGCAGGGCCAGCGTCTCGTCCCCGGCCTCGAACCGGACCTCCAGCCGGAAGTCCCCCAGCTGCTTTTGAATGTCCACGGAGAGCGCCATTACCGTCCGCCCCCTTTCCCGATCCGCCTCTGCCGGGCCTCCAGCAGGTTCACCGCCAGCAGGAACACGGCGGAGATGGCGATGTTCACCAGCACCCAGCGCAGGGCCTCCGCGTCGTTGTCGGTCCGCCAGAGCTGATACACCGTGGTGGAGATGGTGGCCGTCCGCCCCGGCGTGTAGCCGGCGATCATGGAGGTGGCACCGTACTCCCCCAGGGCCCGGGCAAAGGCCAGCACGGTCCCCGCCAGGATGCCCTGGCGGCACACGGGCATCCGCACCCGCCAGAAGATCCAGGTGTTGGACCGGCCCAGGGTCTGGGCGGCCTCCGCCAGGGTGTGGTCGAAGCTCTCAAAGGCGCCCCGGGCGGTGCGGTACATCAGGGGAAAGGCAACCACCACGGTGGCGAAGACGGCGGACCACCAGGTCATCACCAGCCGGAGGCCGAAGTGGTCCTGCATCCAGGCGCCGACGGGGCGGTTGGGCCCCAGCAGCACCAGCAGCAGCCAGCCCACCACGGTGGGGGGCAGCACCAGGGGCAGCGTCAGCACCACATCCAGCACGCCCTTCACCAGCCGGGGCAGCTTTGCGATGTAATAGGCCGCCAGGATGCCCAGGAAGAACACCGCCGCCGTGGAGATGGCGGCAATTCTCAATGAGTTGTAAAGCGGATACCAGTCCATACAAGCACCTGATTCCAGCAGAGAGTGAAGAGTGGAGAGTGGAGCGTGAAGATAGGAGAGAGGAGCTTTGGTGTCCGGCGGAGCCGGACGATTTGGACCGGCCACCTCCGGCGGCACATCAACTTCTATCTCCTATCTCCGAACTCCTATCTGCCTTACGCCGCGGGGCTGAAGCCAACGGCCTCAAAGCAGGCCATGGCCTCGTCGGTGGACAGGAAGTCCAGGAAGGCCTTGGCGGCGTCGGGGTTGGCGCTGTTCTTCATGACGGCGGCGGGGTAGATGACCTGGCCGCACATCTCGGCGGTGGCCTCGTCCACCACCGTCAGGCCGGCGGAGAAGGCGTCGGTGGCGTAGATGACGCCGCAGTCCACCGTCCCCTCGGAGACCTGGGTGGTGACCTCCTTCACGTTGGAGCCGTAGGTCAGCACGCCGGCGCTGGCCAGGGACGCCTCGTCCAGGCCGTAGTAAGTAAAGATCTTCTGGGTGTACTGGCCCACCGGCACGTCGCTGTTGCCCATGGCCAGGAACACGTCGCCGGCCGCCAGCAGCTCCGCCAGCTGGTCAAAGGACTCGATGCCCTTGGGGTTGCCCTCCGGCACCGCCAGGGTCACCTTGTTCTCCAGCAGGTCCAGGCGGGTGGCGCTGTCCACCAGGTCCAGCCCCTCGGTGTTCTCCTCGCCGCCCTCGGCGTCCAGCTGATTCATCTGCTTGGGCGCGGCGGAGATGAACACGTCGCAGTCGGCCCCCTCCTGGATCTGGGTCTTGAGGGTACCGGAGGAGTCGAAATTATAGGTGATGGTCACGTCCGGCTCCACCTCTTTGTACATCTCAGCGATCTCCTCCATAGTCTCCTGCATGGAGGCAGCCGCAAAGACCACCAGCTCCGCCTTCTTGCTGCCGGAGCCGCAGGCGGTGAGGCCCAGTACCATCGTCAGAGCCAGGATCAGGGCAATACTCTTCTTTTTCATCTCGTTATTCTCCTTTTAGAATAATGCTTCCTATGGATAAACGGGGCGTTGCCGCTCCGTCTATCAACTGTGTTTTGGTGGTCTTTACTTGCCGAAACCGCAGTGGGGATAGGTACAGGGCTTGCAGCCCAGGCACAGGCCGCCCTCGCCCAGGGAGACGATCCACTCCCTGGTGACGGGCACGTCCGCCGCCGCCCAGGGCAGCACCAGGTCGAAGATGGTGGCTCCGGCATACATGACGCAGCCGGGCAGGCCCATCACCGGGGTGCCGTCGTCGTAGTAGCCCAGCAGGAACATGGCGCCGGGCAGCACCGGGGCGCCGTAGGTGACGATCCTGGCCCCGCTGGCCTTGATGCCTCCCGGGGTGTTGTCGTCCGGGTCCACGCTCATGCCGCCGGTGCAGAGGATGACCTCCGCCCCGGTCCGCCGGGCCTCCGTGACGGCGTTCGCCACGTTCTCCACCCCGTCGCCGGAGTAGGCGACGGAGACGGTCTCGATGCCGCAGGCCGCCAGCTTGTCCTGCACCACTGGGGTGAAGGTGTCCTGGATCAATCCCTTCTTCACCTCGCTGCCGGTGGCCACGATGGCGGCAGTCCGTCGCACCCAGGGCCGCAGCTCCAGCAGGGGCTCCTCTCCGGCAGCGGCTTTTGCGGCATCCAGCTTCTCTTCCGCGATGATGAGGGGGATGACCCGCATCCCCGCCAGCTTGTCGCCCTTTCGCACAGCAGTGCCGCCCTTCCGGGTGGCGATCATCAGCTCGTCGATACCGTTCACCGCCCGCAGGGCCTCCGACCGGACCCGAAACAGCCCGTCACAGGCCGCCTTCAGCTCGATCTTGCCCTCCTTGACGCCGCTGCGCTCCATATTCGCGTTGGCGCACAGGGCCAGCAGGCGCTCCGCCCCCTCGTCCTCGTGGAGCATCCCCGGCGTCATCTCCCACACATACAGGTGCTCCTTACCCATGGAGAGGAGTACAGGAATATCTTCCTCCGTCACCACATGCCCCTTGCGGAACCGGGCGTCCTTGTACTGGTCCTTGATGATCTGGGTCAGGTCGTGGCACAGCACATGGCCCACCGCGTCCTCCGTCCGTATCAGCTTCATGCTTCCGCCTCCACAATTTCGATCTCGTCGCCGGGACGGACCACGCCCTCCCGGACCACCACGGCGAAGATGCCCTCCGTGGGCATGACGCATTTGCCCACCGCCTTCTTGATGGCGCAGTCGCTGTGGCACTCCTTGCCGATCTGGGTCACCTCTACCTCTGTCTCCCCGATCCGCAGATGGGTGCCAACAGGCAGGTGCTTCAAATCAATCCCCACGGTGTTGATGTTCTCCGCGAACACCCCGGCGTCCAGGGGGATGGGGCAGTTGGCCCGCATGGTGTCCACGCTCTCCTCCGCCAGTAAGCTGATCTGCCGGTGCCAGTCCCCCGCATGGGCGTCCCCCACGATGCCGTGCCGGAGCTTCAATTGAATTTCCGGAACAGGGTGCTTCTGTTCGCCTTTTCGTTCACTGATATTCACCGAAACCACGCTTGCCAACGGTCTCACTCCTTGATTTGGTAGTCCCCGCTCTTGCCGCCGGATTTTTGCAGCAGGCGGATGTTGTCGATGCGCATGTCCTTCTGGACGGCCTTGCACATGTCGTAGATGGTCAATGCCGCCACGGACACGGCCGTCAGGGCCTCCATCTCCACGCCGGTCACGCCGGTGCAGGTGACGGCGGCCCGGATCTCCACCATGCAGGGCTCGTCGGACAGGGCGAAGGTGATGTCGACGCCCGTCAGGGGCAGGGGGTGGCACATGGGGATGAGCTCCCAGTTGTGCTTGGCCGCCTGGATGCCAGCCACCTGGGCCACTGCCAGCACATCGCCCTTTTTCAGGGTGCCGTCCTTGATTTTTTGAAGGGTCTCCGGGGCCATGTGGATCTCCCCGGCGGCCACCGCCCGGCGGTGGGTGACGGCCTTCTCCGTCACGTCCACCATCTTTGCCCGGCCCTGTTCGTTGAAATGGGTCAATTCTCCCATTGTTCAGCCTCCGATCTGGTTCATGTTCCGGGGCGTGTCGCTAGACCGCTCCGCCAGGTGGTGCCGTTCCGGCTTGTGGAGGATGCCCTGCCGGATGGCGTCCACCAGCGCCTGACCGTGGAGCCCCCGGAGAGGCACTTCCTCCCGGCTGTGGAGGCAGCCCTTTAATTTGCCGTCCGCCGTCACCCGGATCCGGCGGCAGTCTCCGCAGAAGTCGTGGCTCACTGGCGAGATGAGCCCCACGGTGCCCTTTGCGCCGGGCAGCCGGTACCGCCGGGCCACGCCCTGGGCTTCGATGGGCGCCAGCTCTGGCACCCGCTCCAGGACGGTTTCCCCCGGCAGGAAGCAGCCCTTGTCCCAGGAGGCGCAGGGCCCCATGGACATGAGCTCGATGAACCGCATCTCCCAGGGATGATTCCGGCTCAGGTCCACGAAGTCCCCGATCTCATCGTCGTTGAACCCGCCGATGAGGACGGTGTCGAATTTCAGGTCGTGGAACCCCGCCGCCTCCGCCGCTTCGATGCCGTCCAGCACGTCCTGGAGGGTCCCCAGGCGGGTCATGGCGACGAAGCGGTCCGGCCGCAGGGTGTCCAGGCTGATGTTCAGCCGGTCCAGGCCAGCCTCCCGCAGTGGCCTCGCCAGCCGGGGCAGCAGGCTTCCATTGGTGGTGAGGCAAAGCTCCTCCACGCCGGGGATGGCCCGCAGCATCCGGCACAGGTCCACCAGGCCCAGCCGCACCAGGGGCTCTCCGCCCGTGAGACGGATCTTCTTCACCCCGCAGGCCACCGCCGCCCCGGCGATCTCCGCCAGCTCCTCCAGGGAGAGGATGTCCCCGTGTGCCCGCTTCTCTACCCCTTCGGCCGGCATACAGTACCGGCACCGGTAGTTGCACCGGTCCGTCACTGACAGCCGCAGATAATCAATTGTCCGTCCGCAGCTGTCCTGCATAGAACCCTCCAACCGTGATACTCAAGTGAGATAAACGATATACTATATTATAGGCGGACCACGGGAAAAGTCAAGAAAAACGCCCCGGCCGATGCCGGGGCGTCGTTGTACAGAACCAGAAAGATCCTAGCGGCGGGAGGCCCTCCAGGCGGCGAACATCCGCACCGACAGCGTCAGGGCGATGGACAGCAGGATCATGGAGACGATGCCCTGGGCGATGGAGACCAGCGCCATCAGCGACCCGTTGGAGACCACAGAGCCGTCCAGCTCCAGGATCAGATGGGCGATGGGCGACATCGATAGCCGGTTCACCAGAAAGCAGCTCCACACCAGGGCCAGAACGATCACGTTCCGCCGGACGATCGGGAAAGAGAACGTCCGGAAGGAGTGCACCGTCCCGATCAGCAGCGCCAGTGTCACCAGTACCTGGATCCAGGCGGCGATGGTATAGACAGGCGTCCCCAGATGTTCCCAGGAGAAGGTGAAAAAGATGTAGGTCCAGCCGAGGCCGGTGCCGTAGTAGCAAATGATGTAGGCCAGCAGATACACTGCCCAGGCGCACCACAGTCCCGGCCGCTTTTGGGCGAGAAAGCAGATGATGCCGCACACCAGAAACGGGACAGCCAAAATCACGCCGGTGAGGAGCCCGCCCAGCACCGTGGGGATCAGAAACGCCAGAAAGCCCATGCAGAAGAGGATGGTCCCGGCGATTTTCCGGCCCGGCATCCGGTGGGAAACGACGACCTGCTGGGGCGGCGTCTCCGCCTTCGGCTGGGGCTCCGCCCCCATCACCAGTTCGTCCAGAGTCACATCAAAGACCTGGCTCAGCTTCACCAGCTTGTCCAGGTCCGGCACGCTGGAATCCGTCTCCCACTTGCTGACGGACTGGCGGCTCACCGTCAGCGCCTCCGCCAGGTCCCCCTGGGACAGATGATGTTCCGCCCGCAGGCGGCTGATGTTGGTTCCAAGGCTCATGCTGTGCCCTCCTTTGTAGTCACAGTATAGCGGCGTGCCGTCCAAAAGTCCACCAAGGGGACTTGAAAAATTAGCAACTGCCGGTTGCACCCCCTGAAAACCGGGAAAAACCGCCCTGCCCGCCGGCCTTGCTTGACGGAGGGCGGGGGAGGTGCTATTCTATGGAAAGAAGAACGACAGGGGAGGGAATACTGTGAAGCTGGCAGAACTGCTGACCATCCGGCCCGGCGTCACCGCCGTCATCGGCGGCGGCGGCAAGACCACCCTTCTGCGGACCCTGGGGGAGGAGCTGGCGGGACAGCACACCGTCCTGCTGTGCACCACCACGAAGATCTTCCCGTTCCCGGACCTGCCCTGCGCCAGGACGGCGGCGGAGCTGGACCAGCTGCGTCGGTCCCACCGGCTGCTGTGCGCCGGAACAGATCTGCCCGGCACCGGCAAGCTGACGGCCCCGGCCCTGCCCATGGCGGACCTGGCGGAGCGGTTCGACTACGTGCTGGTGGAGGCGGACGGCGCCGC
>ENA-ORNG01002544-ORNG01002544.1-human-gut-metagenome-genome-assembly--contig:-NODE-2544-length-10945-cov-4.523967_pt1 | contig 10945 bp, 5 predicted proteins | sample MGYA00242113_ERZ509018 | MGnify/ENA primary metagenome ERZ509018 (study PRJEB26280, sample SAMEA2338711) | human gut metagenome | biome: human gut; feature: human-associated habitat; material: faeces... | reverse complement strand
TCCGGGCTGCCGCATACGGCCACGGGCACGCCGCGCAGCTCCGGGTAGCGCAGCAGCTCTACCGAGGCATAAAAGCTGTTGCAGTCGCAGTGAAAGATCACGCGCTGTTCTTCCGGCAAATCCGCCGCCCTCCTCTCAGGAACAGTACTGGACGATTCACAGCTGGCGCCCTCAGCACGCAGATGTCCGTTTGCGCGCCCGCCTTGCGCAGGCGCAGGGCCGTGCGTCCGGCCAAAGGCACGGGCGGCGTCTTTGCGGCTGTGCCGCCCCGCCCCCGCTTGTAAATTTTCCGCTCTGCTTCACAAAAATCCCCGTCAATACACAAACCGCGGCGGCCGGAGCCGGACAGCCTGCGCCCAAGACGCGGACTGCGGTTTTTGTTTCGTGCGGCGCAAAATTTTCCTGTGCGGTCCCGCGCTCCGAATTGTGCGGCGCCGGCCCAGGTTCCTTTTGCTTATTATAACATTTTGTAGTATAATACAAAATACATAACGGCGCATCCCGCGCCGTGGAAAAAACAGGTAAAAGCCGCATTTGAAAGGAGCTTTTGACATGGACAGCAATGTGAATAAAATTCTGCAGAATATCGTGAACACCGCCACCCTGGCCGCCGACGAGGCAAAGGCCGCGGTGCACAGCGCCGGAAAGGCCGTTGCCGGAAAATATGATGAAGTGAAGATGAACATCGAGCTTGCCCGCCTGTCCGACGAGCAGGAGGACGTATTCAGCGACATTGGCCGCATGCTGTTCCTCATGCATACGGGTGCCGTTAAAGATACGGTAATGAGCGACGAGGGCGAAAAGTCCCCGCAGCAGGTCATCGACGCCATCCTGGCCTCCGGGCTCCGGGGCCGCGGCGGCGCAGGCTTCCCCACCGGGCGCAAGTGGCAGATGACACACGACGCGGTGAGCCCCGACGGGGTGAAATTCGTCTGCTGCAACGCCGACGAGGGCGATCCGGGCGCGTTCATGGACCGTTCCGTGCTGGAGGGCGACCCCCACAGTATCATCGAGGCCATGGCCATCGCGGGCTATGCCATCGGGGCCAGCCAGGGCTATATCTACGTCCGGGCGGAGTACCCCATCGCGGTGAAGCACCTCCAGATCGCTCTGGAGCAGGCCAGGAGCTACGGACTGCTGGGGGAGGATATCTTCGGGACGGGCTTCTCCTTCGACCTGGAGATCAAGCTGGGGGCGGGGGCTTTCGTATGCGGGGAAGAGACCGCCCTGATGACCTCCATCGAAGGGAAACGGGGAGAGCCCCGGCCCCGGCCGCCCTTCCCGGCGGTGAAGGGCTTGTTCCAGCGGCCCACCATCCTAAACAACGTGGAGACCTACGCCAACATCTGCCCCATCATTCTGCGGGGGGCGGAGTGGTTCTCCTCCATCGGCAGCGAGAAGAGCAAGGGGACCAAGGTATTTGCCCTGGGCGGGCGTATCCAGAACACCGGCCTGGTGGAGGTGCCCATGGGCACCACCCTGCGCACTATCGTGGAGGAGATCGGGGGCGGCATCCCCCACGGGAAGAAATTCAAGGCCGCCCAGACCGGCGGCCCCTCCGGCGGATGCATCCCCGCGGAGCACATCGACACCCCTATCGACTACGACAATCTGGCCGCCATCGGGACCATGATGGGCTCCGGGGGCCTGATCGTGATGGATGAGGACACCTGCATGGTGGACATCGCGAAATTCTTCCTGGAATTCACGGTGGACGAGAGCTGCGGAAAGTGCACCCCCTGCCGGGTGGGAACCAAGCGCCTGTTGGAGCTGCTGACTAAGATCACTGAGGGGCGGGGCACCATGGAGGATCTGGACAAAATCACAGAGCTGGCCGAATTCATCAAATCCAACAGCCTGTGCGGCCTGGGGCAGACGGCGCCCAACCCAGTGCTGTCCACCCTGCGCTACTTCCGGGAGGAGTACCGGGAGCATATCCTGGAGAAGCGCTGCCCCGCCGGGGTGTGCAAGGACCTGCTGACCTACTCCATTGATCCTGTCAAGTGCCGGGGCTGCACCATCTGTGCTCAGAACTGTCCGGCCGACGCCATCAAGGGGAGCGTGAAGAATCCCCACAAGATCGACACCAGCAAGTGCATCAAGTGCGGCAGCTGCTATGAAAAATGCCGGTTCGGCGCGGTGATCCGGGGATGAGGGGGAGTGTGAAAATGGAACATGTGAGTGTGAATACAGTGGATGTGGTGAACCTCAAGATCAACGGGATCGCCTGCCGCGCCCCCGCCGGCGCCACCGTCCTGGAGGCGGCCCACGGAGCGGGGATCGCCATCCCTACGCTGTGTTATCTGAAGGAGCTGAACGCCATCGGCGCCTGCCGGATCTGCGTGGTGGAGGTGAAGGGGGCCAAGAACCTGGTGCCTGCCTGCGTCTATCCCATCGCCGATGGGATGGAGGTGTACACCAATACCGAGCGGGTCCAGGCGGCACGGCGGACCAACCTGAAGCTGATCCTGTCCATCCACAATCAGACCTGCCTGACGTGCAGCCGAAGCGGACTCTGTGAGCTCCAGCGCCTGTGCCGGGAATACGGGGTGGACAACCAGATGGCCTTCGAGGGGGAGAAGATCTGCTACGAGCCGGACACGAGCGCGGTGCATATGGTCCGAGACAACTCCAAATGCATCATGTGCCGCCGGTGCGAGGCTGTGTGCAGCCTGGCTCAGGGGGTGGCCTGCATCGGCACATCGGGCCGGGGCTTCGCCACCCACATCGGCCCCAGCTTTGACAGCCCGCTAAGCGAGACCGCGTGCATCCACTGCGGACAGTGCATCATCGCCTGCCCCACCGGTGCCCTCTATGAGAAGGACAACACGGGCCTGGTGTGGAACGCCCTGGGTGACCCCCAGAAGCATGTGGTGGTACAGACGGCCCCCAGTGTCCGGGCGGGGCTGGGAGAGATGTTCAGCCTGCCCATCGGGACCAATGTGGAGGGGAAACTGGCGGCGGCCCTCCGGCGGCTGGGTTTCGACGGCGTGTTTGACACTGATTTCGCGGCCGACCTGACCATCATGGAGGAGGCCACCGAATTCCTGCGCAGGGTCCAGTCCGGGGGCACGCTGCCCCTGATCACCAGCTGCTGCCCCGGCTGGGTAAAGTACTGTGAGACCTTCCACCCGGACTTCATCCCCAACCTGTCCACCTGCAAAAGCCCTCAGCAGATGTTCGGCGCTATGGCCAAGAGCTATTACGCCGAAAAGATGGGACTGCGGCCGGAGGATATCTTTGTGGTGTCGGTGATGCCCTGCACAGCGAAAAAGTTCGAGATCACCCGGGAGGGGGAGTGCGGCGCCGGCGCGGGCATCCCGGACGTGGATGTTGCCCTGACCACCCGGGAGCTGGGACAGATGATCCAGCGGGCCGGACTGCTGTTCGCGGAGCTGCCGGAGGAGGAGTTCGACCCGGCCCTGGGCATCGCAACCGGAGCGGGGCATATCTTCGGCGCCTCCGGCGGCGTGATGGAAGCGGCACTGCGCACGGCCAGCGAGCTGCTCACCGGCAAGGAGCTGGAGAAGGTGGAGTTCCAGGAGGTGCGGGGCGCCCACGGCATCAAGGAGGCGGCCTATGAGATCGCAGGCAGGACTGTCCGGGTGTGCGTCCTCAGCGGAACGGCCAACGCGGGCCAGGTGCTGGAGGACATCCGAAGCGGAAAGCGGGCCTATGACTTCATCGAGATCATGGCCTGCCCAGGCGGGTGCGTGAACGGCGGCGGCCAGCCCCTCCAGCCCTCTGTGATCCGCAATTTCCGCAGTGTGTCCGCTATGCGGGCCGGCGCCCTGTACCAGGAGGACCAGGAGATGCCCCTGCGGAAGAGCCACAAGAGCCCGCTGATCCAGGAGGTCTATGAGCACTATCTGGACCAGCCCGGCAGTCAGCGGGCCCACCAGCTGCTCCATACCTGCTACACAGACAGAAGCGGACAGCACCGCTGAGGGGAGGAGGCACCCTATAACAAAGGCGCAGGGCCGCGGAACTGAGGTTCCGCGGCCCTTGCTGTTAGAAGATTCAGGAGATGCCGGTGGGAGAGCGGCAGAAAAAATCACAATTTCCCCTGTCACCCGGAGACAGGATATGGTATAATGGGGACCAGAGACGACAAGAGCCGCCCACATCCGTGAGGAGCGGAGCGGAGGAAAGTGAGGTAAGTTGTGGATAACCAAGAGCTGAATACCCATTTTATCAAGGTCATCGGACACCGGAACCCGGACACGGACTCGGTCTGTTCCGCCATTGCATACAGCCGCCTGAAGAACACCCTGGACCCAGAGCACCCCTGCAAGCCCTGCCGGGCGGGACTGCTGAACCGGGAGACGGAGTTTGTGCTGAACTATTTTCAGGTCCCAGACCCCCAGCTCTACACGGACGTGAGCCCTCAGATTCGGGATGTGGACATCCGGCGGATGGAGGGCGTGGATGGGGAGATGAGCCTGCGCCGGGCTTGGATCACCATGCGGGACCAGCAGATCGACACCCTGTGCGTGGTGGACAAGGAGCGGAACCTGAAGGGCCTGATCACCGTGAAGGACGTGGCCACGGCGAACATGGACGTGTTGGACACCTACATCCTGGCGGAGTCAGAGACCAGCTATCAGAACATCGTGGACATCCTGGACGCCAAGGTGCTGGTGGGAGACATCACCGGCAAGAAGGTGGAGGGGCGCATCGTCATCGGCCACCGGGAAAACGGCGAGCCGCTGTTCCGCCATGTGTATGCCAAGACGCAAAAGGCCCTGCTGGACAAGCTGCACCAGAACATCGAGTGCTACCGGGATGTGGAGCTGACCGAGGACAGCCGCATGACGCTGGGCCAGTGGCTGGACCGCTGGCTCACGGAGTACAAGGCGGGTACGGTGCGCCCCGGTACCCTCGAGGGCTACCGCCGCTACATCGAATACTACATCAAGCCGCAACTGGGCGACAAGCAGATCTCCCTCCTCTCCCAGCAGGACATCCAGCGGATGTACCGCCGCCTGAAAACGGAGGGGCGCATCCACGAGCATCCCGAGATGGGGCATCAGCTCTCCGACTCCATGGTGCGCCACATCCATTCCACACTCCACGCCGCGCTGAAGGACGCGGTGCAGGCGCATGTCATTCCCAGGAACCCCACCGAGGGGACAACAGCGCCCAAGCCCAACTACAAGCCCAAGCGCATCCTCACCCGTGCGGAGTTGGACGACTTCCTTACAGTGGTGGAGCAGGACAAGGTGTGGCGTGACTTCTTCCAGACGGAGCTGATGACCGGCCTGCGCCGCGGCGAGATCTGCGGTCTGCAGTGGAGCGACTTCGATAGGAATACCGGTACGCTGAAGGCGTGCCGAACCCTCCACAGCCAGCGGAAGGGCGAGTATACCACCGGTGAGACGAAGACCAATCAGGGCATGCGCACCATCATCCTGCCGCACAGCGTGACCGAAATCCTACGGCGGCGCAAGGCGGATGCCATCAGCCAATGGATATTCCCGGATCCGGTGAAGCCGGAAGACCCCGTCGATCCCAATGCGGCGTATCGCCACATGAAAACACTCCTCCAGCGGGCGGGGCTGCCCAGCATCCGCTTTCATGATCTGCGTCACACCTTCGCTACACACGCCCTCACCAGTGGTGTAGACGCCAAAACCCTGTCGGGGATTCTGGGGCATACCAACGCCTCCTTCACGCTGGACACCTACACCCATGTCACATCGGATATGCAGAAGACAGCCTCTGGCATCGTGGGCGGCTTCATGGAAGATATCTTCGGAAAGGAGTTGAAACCGTGGCAAGAAAACGAAAAGCCGGAGATGGAACGGTAAGGCAGCGCAAGGACGGCCGTTGGGAGGGGCGAGTCGTCATCGGCTATGATGACAACGGTTATCCCAAGACGAAAAATGTCCTCGCCAAAACGAAGAAGGAGTGTGTCGAGAAGCTCCAGAAGCTCAAGGAGGAGTGCGGGGGACTGAAGCCTGAAAAGGTTCGCCCTGAGATGCCCTTCGGGGACTGGCTGACATACTGGTACGAGAATCACTCCAAGCCCAAGATCCGGCCCACCACACAGGAGACCTACGAGAGCCGCATCCGCTTGCACATCATCCCGGAGATTGGGGACATCCCGCTGAATAAGCTGACACAGAACGACCTGCAGCAGTTCTACGGTCGGCTCAAGAAAAGCGGCCGGAAGCGGTTCACCGACAAGTACGGCGAAGGGCTGTCCGACCGAATGGTGCGTATGTGCCACGCCACCTGCCGCTCCGCATTGGAGAAGGCGGTGCAGGATGGGCTGATCCGTGTGAACCCAGCCATCGGCTGCAAGCTGCCGCCGAAGAAGGCGCGGGAGATGCAGGTGCTGACGCGGGAGGAACTTCAAAGGTTCCTCATTCAGGCGAAGTTCGAGGGCTACTACGAGGTCTTCCTTCTGGACTTGGCAACCGGCCTGCGCCGGGGTGAGCTGATGGCGCTGCAATGGGACGATCTGAATTTCAAAACCGGTGTGCTGAATGTGAACAAGCAGGTCTACGATGTGCGCGGCCAGCTTCAAATCAGCACACCCAAGACGAAGAACTCCGTCCGCAAGATCGTCCTGCCGCCTGCGGTGGTGGCAGTGCTGCGGGAATACAAAAAGACGGTGGATTCCCGCTGGATGTTCCCGTCGCCGGTGAAGGAGAACTGTCCCATTACACCCGGCGTGGTACGGCGCAGATTGCAGCTCATTCTGGAGCACGCAGAATGCAAGCATGTACGCTTTCACGACTTGCGCCACACCTTCGCAACGCTGGCGCTGGAGAACGGCATGGATGTGAAAACGCTCTCCGCCATGCTGGGTCATGTGTCGGCGGCCACCACGCTGGACATCTACACTCACATCACCGATGATATGCAGCGTACAGCCGCCGCCAACATTGACCGCGGCATCGGCAAGGCAGCGCCGCAGGAGGACGCTTCAGAGCCGGGGCAGGAAACTGCCCCGGCCCAGGCGGAAAAGCCGAGTATGACCGATTTCAAGCCCTACGTGGGCCGCAAGCGCCGCTCCGGCACCGGCTGCGTCAGTGAGATCAACGACCATCTCTTTGAAGGCCGCTACTCCCCCAAATGGCCCGACGGAAAAAAACACGCCCGCAATGTCTACGCCCACACCCGCGAGGAGTGCGAGGAGAAGCTGAAGGTGCTGATCGTAGAGATGAAGGCGGAGATTGCAGAGGCGCAACGACTGAAGGACGAGGGCAAAGGTGATGGGCAACCGCTGGAGGAGAAGAAGGGCAAGCGGGGAAAGAAGAAAAATTAATAAAACTGTCTCGGGTATCGAATATCTGGTATCCGAGACAGTTAATTATTAAGTATGATTGCTTAGCTTAAGAATGTCTGCAATTTACATTATATTTGAAATTTACGGGTGCGTTGACTACTTGAATGTCAACGGTTATAATTGACACATAAGAATTTTGAAATGCGGTTTTGGACGGACGTTTGATGTCCACGGAGGAATGATAAATGATTCAGCAAGCAAGGGACAAGGTTAAGAAGCATATTAAAACTCATTCTGAACATTCTGTTGAGGATCGTGCTGCCATTTCGCTTTTGGGAACGTTCTTGAATCCCGGCGGAAGAATCAATACTTCTTTTGCCGCAAATGATACTTGGCCAAATCACGATGGTACATTTGAATTCATTTCAAACCCCGATGTGTCCAGGCGTCCGAAGCAGAACTTTTTTGTTCAGATTAAAGGCACCAGTGTATACACAGAAAAAGACGGAATCATCAAATATTCTCTGAAAAGCTTGGCTTTTCCTGCTTATATATGCGACAACGTTTCGTTTGATCCGGGAATACTGTTCGTTGTACTTGATCCAGATCAGCGAGGTTCTCAACGGGTATTCTGGAAATATATGTCCGTAGATTTTATTAACTCAATCAATTTCGATCAAGATAGCATGACTATCGCATTCTCCGCCAACGAGGAGATTCTAAATACTGATGAGAGTGTTGCTGCCTTTTGCGAAAAGCTGGAAATGATTATCGACCAACACTCGTTTATAAATCAACTGGATAGTCGTAATTATACTCGCCGTGATGTCGAAGGGATTATTGCAGTATGCGATACGGAAATTACGGAAAGCATAGAGAGACTTGATATTTTCAATGACACTCGAGACGGTGTATCGAGAAGAATTCTCAGAAGGTTAGATGACCTATGCTCGGCAGCTCTTTTGCTCAACGCCATAGATGCCGGAATAGACACTCCGACACTTCCTTTAGCATGGGAGCGTTCACTCTTAAATATTGAAACCAAGTATCTGGGTACTTTTCTTAAAGGTCTGCAATACATTGGAAAACGCATTCCAGATGAAGGACAGTCGGAACGCTTAATGCTGAAGTATTACGAATTTTTATGGCAGATTCGGAAGTCCTTAAAGGAAAAATATGAAATTGATATTTTGAGCAATCTGGAAAAGTTTCCACTCCATATTGACCAAATTGACCGGCAATATTATGAGTTAGCAGCAATGGCGGTAGAAGCCGTCTGTTCCGTCAGGTGTGATTTGTGCGCATCAAGGTACTATGTACAGAAAAAGACTCCATTTTTTATTGGACGAGAGAGGTATTATGAAATCACACTTCAGTTAGCTGGTGCATACGCTTCAAAGTATAATCGAATCACGACATATACTAAAGAGAATATCTCAACAGGTTATTCTATTCAAGTTGGATATGTAGAATCTGCAATAGATTTATGGGGAATTAGCTCCAGAATTAAAGTTATTACTGATTGGCGTGTATCCGTAGATCCTGTGTGTCTGAATAAGTTGGGGAAAGTACTGAAAATGCCAACTCGGATATCTTCTCAGTATGGAGAGTACAAGGAGTTGATGTCTTTTCTCACTCACACAGGCCTTAACTTCCTGGACTTGATTGATTTTCAGGAAGTTGAATTCTTGAAAATTATTGACGCTATCTATCGAGACATACATACACCAGTATACAGGGATGTCCTCCTCACTCTTAGAGAACAATATTCCAAGGCTTCGGATAAGTTTGGCCGCAACGTTGTAAGATATTTGCTCTTGAATCTTCGAGAAGAGACTCTGGAAAATGTAATGCCAACGCAGTTCACGCGATATATGCTTTGCGATGAACTGAATCTATCAAGCAGTTGTAAGCCATTTGAGAAAAACCCGTTTATCTCCAATTTGGCGGGAAGTAAAACCAGTGTAAGTGGTCAGATCAGAAGCCTCATTAGTGTTGTTGGTTCTGAAAAAATCGATGTGGTTCGTCCATATCTGTCGATTAAAAATGCAACCAAGCAAACTGGTGAAATCTACTTTGAAATCACTTCCGATTCCAGTGTGACGGAGATTCAGAGATACAATGATCAGTTAGACCAATGGGAGCGGAAACAAGGTTATCAAATTAAACTCTCTGGTGGCTTTTCGTGTATCGAATCTTATGAACAGACGACATTGTTCATATTGAGAAAGTTATTGGACTTTTCCAGCAGTGGAAGCAAGGGTCAACGGGAATACAACCGAAAATTTCTCAAAGAAAGCTCGTTGGATTTCGCTGATGATTTGAAAAAGCAAGCGCTCCGAGATGTTTTTGTCAATTCACGCCTTCTCCTGATTTATGGAGCGGCAGGAACGGGAAAAACCACGCTAATCAATTATATCTCCAATTTGATGGCAAATCAGCGTAAACTTTTCTTGACCAAGACTCATACAGCACTTCAGAATCTGAAAAGACGCATTGATAACCCAGGAACAAATTCTGATTTTATCAGCATAGACAGCTTCACTAAACAAGTGAATCTCCCCGACTATGATGTTATCTTTGTGGATGAGTGTAGTACGATTGACAATCGCACAATGGGTCGATTTTTGAGCAAGATGAGTCCTGACACCTTTTTAGTGTTGGCCGGCGATATCCATCAGATTGAATCTATTGAGTTTGGCAACTGGTTCTTCTATGCAAAGGATATTATTAAAACTCCGGGAGCTAATGTTGAACTGCTAAGCACTTGGAGAACCCAGGATCAAGCACTCATCAGTCTATGGAACGAGGTACGAACCAGAGCTGATATGATAACTGAAAAGCTCGTTATCAACGGACCATATTCAGAAGACATTGGCCCTAATGTGTTTAAAAGAGAATGCGAAGACGAGGTTATTCTCTGCCTAAACTATGATGGGAAATTTGGCTTAAATAATATGAACAATTATTTCCAAGCTGCAAATACCAAGGGTGAGGCTATCCCATGGGCTGAGTGGAGTTATAAGGTTGGCGATCCCATTCTTTTCAATGACTCAAAAAGGTTTGATCTTTTGTATAACAACCTCAAAGGTCGCATTGTCGATATCGAAAAGCATTCAGGCTCCATTTCCTTCACCGTTGATGTTGAGATTCCATTGACTGAACTAATCTGTAAAAGAGACGGCATTGAATTTATTGAGTCTATAGAAAATGGAACACGGATTCGTTTTGCAGTATATGAGTATGATGAGAGCAAAAAAGGTGAGGATTTGGACGAGAATTTACGACTCAAGTCTGTTGTTCCGTTTCAGCTTGCATATGCCGTTTCAATTCACAAGGCGCAAGGCCTTGAGTATGACTCTGTCAAGGTGATAATTCCAAGTAATAATGCTGAGAAAATAACCCATGGTATCTTTTATACAGCAATTACTCGAGCCAAAACAAACCTAAAAATTTACTGGAGTTCAGAATCAATGCACGATGTTGTAAAGGGATTTGCAACCGATGAGTCGAAACGGAAGAGTCTCGAAATCGTGAAAACTAAGTTGGGGAAAAACTGATGTTCGCGATTTCATTACCATCACGACACACCTCAAATTCTGCGCCGTAATAGACAAAGAATAAGAAAATCCCTCTGAAATCGTTGATTTCAGAGGGATTTTGGTCCGAGTGAGGTGACTTGAACACCCAACCTCGACATCCCAAATG
>ENA-ORNG01002539-ORNG01002539.1-human-gut-metagenome-genome-assembly--contig:-NODE-2539-length-10957-cov-2.833517_pt1 | contig 10957 bp, 6 predicted proteins | sample MGYA00242113_ERZ509018 | MGnify/ENA primary metagenome ERZ509018 (study PRJEB26280, sample SAMEA2338711) | human gut metagenome | biome: human gut; feature: human-associated habitat; material: faeces... | reverse complement strand
CGACCCCGCCATACTGGATGACGGAAACGGCTGCTACTACATGTACTTTGGCGGACTGTGGGGCGGCCAACTGCAACGCTACCGCGACAACAAGGCGCTGGAAAGCGCCGCCTTCCCCCCGGACAACGAACCGTCCATACCGGGACGCGTGGCAAAACTGAGCGACGACATGCTGCAATTTGCCGAAGAGCCGAAGCCGGTAGTCATTCTGGATGAAAACGGCAAGCCCCTGACAGCCGGCGACAATGAACGACGCTTCTTCGAGGCCAGCTGGATGCACAAGTACAACGGAAAATACTACTTCTCCTACTCCACCGGCGACACGCACCGCTTATGCTATGCCATCGGTGACAATCCTTACGGACCTTTTGTCTATCAAGGAGTCATCCTCACCCCGGTTGTGGGATGGACAACGCACCATGCCATCACGGAATACAAGGGGAAATGGTATCTTTTCCACCACGACTGCGTACCTTCCAACGGAAAAACATGGCTTCGCAGCCTCAAGGTCTGCGAACTGGAATATGACTCCGAAGGAAAAATCATCACCATAGAAGGAAATCCTGAATAAACAACAGTAGACAAAATATCATGAAATACAGATTCTTCTCTCTTATCTGCATCGTTTTCTTCTTTACAAACCAAATGGCTGCCGAAGATGGCAGCCTTTTGTGGTTAAGACAGAGTCAAGGGGCAAATGCCTCCGTCGAGGTATCGGCCCAATGCACATCCGCAACCTTGAATCTGGCCGCCGAAGAGTTGCGGCAGTCCTGGAAAGGAAATCCGGTCGCTCTGCTGATAGAGAAAGACAAGCAACTTGCCCCGGACGGTTTCCGCATACAATGCACGGAGAAGAAGCTCGTCTTGAGCTCCCCCTCTGCAACCGGCCTGCTATATGGAGCCTTTCACCTGCTCCGCCTGCAAGAAAGCGGACTGCCCATCCGTCCCTCCACGGAGAATCCGGCCTACAGCCTTCGCATCCTCAACCATTGGGACAACATGGACCGAACCGTAGAGCGAGGCTATGCCGGACAGTCGCTCTGGGATTGGGAAGAACTGCCCGGCACATCCTCCGGCAGATATGAAGCGTATGCCCGTGCCAATGCCTCCATCGGTATCAACGGTACTGTATTGAACAATGTAAATGCTTCTCCCCAAATTCTTTCTACGGCATATCTGGAAAAGGTAAAGACGTTGGCAGACACCTTCCGCCCTTATGGAATACGGGTATATCTTTCCGTCAACTTTGCCAGCCCGATTATACTCGGCAAGTTGCATACAGCCGACCCACTTGACAAACAAGTCATTCGCTGGTGGAAAGACAAAACTCGCGAAATCTACCGACTTATACCGGATTTCGGAGGTTTCCTTGTGAAGGCAAACAGTGAAGGACAACCCGGTCCATGCGACTTCGGACGCACCCATGCCGAAGGCGCCAATATGCTGGCCGATGCCCTCAAACCTTACAAAGGTATCGTCATGTGGCGCGCCTTCGTCTATAATCCATCGGATACCGACCGCGCAAAACAAGCATACACCGAGTTTAAACCATTGGACGGCAAATTCCGTTCAAACGTCATCTTGCAAGTAAAGAACGGTCCAATAGACTTTCAGCCACGTGAGCCTTACAACCCACTCTTCGGAGCCATGCACGAGACTCCACTCATGGCAGAATTTCAAATTACCCAAGAATACTTAGGACATTCCAACCACCTTGCCTATCTGGCACCCATGTGGAAAGAGTTCTTCCGCTTTGTGGCACCTTCTTCATTAAGAGCCGTTGCAGGTGTTGCCAATATAGGTACAGACAAAAACTGGTGCGGACATCCCTTTGCACAAGCCAACTGGTATGCTTTCGGACGCCTGGCCTGGAACCCGGCAATCTCTTCCGAAGAAATAGCAGACGAATGGTTAAGGCAGACTTTCAGCAATGAGAAAAATTTTGTTGGGCCGGCAAGCCAGATGATGCTCGAAAGTCGTGAAGCGGTTGTTAACTACATGATGCCATTAGGACTACACCATATTTTTGCCTGGGGACATCACTACGGTCCCGAACCTTGGTGCAACATTCCCGACGCACGACCCGACTGGATGCCGTCCTATTATCATAATGCCGATAGTATAGGAATTGGATTCAACCGCAGTCACACCGGCAGTAATGCCACTGCACAATATCCTGACTCACTCTGCAGGCTCTACGACGACTTGACCACGTGCCCCGAAAAGTATCTTCTCTGGTTCCACCACGTGCCTTGGACGTTCCGGATGAAAAGCGGAAATTCCCTATGGGAGGAACTTTGCCGCCACTACGACAACGGCGTACGGCAAGTAAGGGAGTTCCAGAAAATATGGGATAAAATAGAGGAATACGTTGACGGCGAACGATTCAAAGATATACAATCACGCTTGAAGACACAAGTACGCGATGCTGTCTGGTGGAAAGATGCTTGCCTGCTCTATTTTCAGGAATACTCCCAGTTACCCATTCCTCCGTCGATGGAACGTCCTATACACGAATTGGAGGATTTGAAAAGAGTCAAACTGATTATCAGCAACTATGAATGTCCTACAAAGGAATTGTTGAATAAAAACAGATGAAAGCCTATTTTCCGGAAAAGATATTCTGCAGGCGCGAATAGCACGGAATCTCCCGAATTTGTTTTTACTATAAATCCAAGTTCCGTGTAATTCGCACCTGAGAAAAACTGCATTAAACCTACAGAGAGAGAAGCGAACTATCAATGAGCTTTAAAATTCCATTTGGAATTATCGCTGTCTTTATCAAACTTGGCAAGAGTAGGCGTACTGTCACCAATAGATATCAGTGCCAGCTTCTCCGTCGAACCGGGAATCTCCTTCGGCATAATCCGGTACGTACCATCCGTCAATTGATCAATCCGCCACAACTGCTCGGGTGCACCGGTAAATGCAGGAACCGTTACAACTTCCGCTTCAGCGGTTGCCGCCAACGCACGCTCCGTCCCTTCTATCACAATTTTATAATAAGGCGCTCCCAAATAACCTCCCGCATCGCGAACAGCCGTAATTGTCCACCGCTGATGCGGACGGAACATATAGTCACCTGCCCTCACTCCGATGTTTCCTGTCGGCCAGGTGTCTATAACATCCGCCAAAGTTTGCGAAGCCATCGGTTCTATAGGTCCGGTATGTTCAAACCAGCGCATGCCTCCCGGCATTCTTACAAAATCCACAGCCAGTTCCAAGGCATATCCTCTTCTTTCTGATTCTATTTCATAAGTACCTTCTTTGAAATTGTCACCGGCAACGGGCCAACCATTCTTCCATAACAACGGACGAATACCCAGTACGCTTATTCCACTTCGGTCCAAGTCCGCTTCATAATGGCATGACATTTTCTGTATTCCGTCACCAAGGTCAAAAAGCCCGAAATGTCCCGGTCCCACCACTCTTCCTCCGGCAGCGACCACCATGCGGCCGCCTCCTTCAAGCATACTTCTCCCTACATTGTCCATGTAAGGACCGGTCACCTTGCGCGAACGGCCCACCACAATGTTGTAAGTGGAATTCGGTCCGTCACAACAAGTCCCGTGCGTACCCAAAAGGTAATACCACCCATCACGATAAATCAAATCCGTAGCTTCGCAGTCAATGGCAATATCCACCGGCTGATTTCCTTCCATACGTTTTCCCGTCTTCGGGTCAAGTTCCACAAGACGGATAAAGCCAAAATAAGTGCCATAAGACATCCACAGCCGTCCATCGGTAGGATCCAGCAGAAGCCCGGGGTCTATGGCATCATTGTCTTCGATACCATCCGACGAAGCAACTGCCACCGGCTCCGAATATCCGAAATCAGGAGACTGTGGGTCAAGGGTTTTGTTCCACATCGTATAAATCACGCCATTGTGTCCGCCACCCAATCCGCCACCGGTGGCACCATAAGCCACCAGATAACGGTCACCAATCCTTACCACATCGGGAGCAGCTCCTCCCCCGGGTCTCACCGCGCCACTGTTCCAAGTCCATCCGTCTTCGGAAATCAGCCCACCTCCTCCCGTACCGAATGTATAATACTTTCCTTCACACTCCACAATGGTCGAAGGATCATGAATAAACGGCTTTCCAACTTGTGCAACAACTGTATCCACAAAAAATGCCGACATAAAGGCTACAGCCCCTATCCATTTGTTTCTTACTATCATAATGATTTCAATATTTAAATACTCGTTTCGGAATTGAATAGACAGCACCTGGAAGTGCATACTCTGTAGTGCCACTGCATATTCCGGACAGAGCCATGAACTGCCCCTTATTTACAACTGACAGAAATATTTCTTACGGGTTGTCCTTTTTCATCCAAAAAACGAACGCAAAAATCACTCATCCCAGGACCGTTGATTACCGCTCCCCGGACGATATTCTTTCCCTTTTTCAATGTCAACCGGGGTGATACACAATCATCCTTCACCATGCGCCTGTCTCCGGAAAGTACTATGGCTTCCTCTCCATTCAGCCACCACATGGATGCAGAATTGGAGCCTACCGCCATCCTTACATTATTAATGTCTTCCGCACAATTGACCACTGTCACAGCCCAAAACAGAACGCCATATACATTCTTATCCAGTCCATGGGCAAAGCGGAATAGTTTAACATTGAAGTTCTTGCTGTCCAAAGCATGCCATGTCAGTTTCTGATTGCCCACCCTGACCTTCGCTCCCGCTTCGGGAAGAACCGTAAACTGATTCGGAAAGTATTCCGTTGTAAATGCTTTCCTTATATAGCTGTCTGTAAAAACCGCATTACTACGATTCGGCTTGGCAATCGGCTCCAACAGCAGCCAGCGTCTTATAAATCCTTCGGCATCAGGCTGCGCCCCTCCCGCCCGAATCGGCGAAAAATAGGCACTGATGCCACTGTATACCACATCCCGACAGGTATCCGCAGGCTGCATGCTGTCTTCTATCCTGAAATAGTCAAAATCTGCATAACCACCTATTTCTTTCGCAGCATAGTTGAACAAGGCGAAACGATAACCCATGAAATGCGGCAAGGTATATTCCATCTTCAACGGGCTACCTAACGGCTTCCACTCCTTTCCGTTCAGGCTATAGTAGAAATAGCCGATATCCTTCCGGTCTCTAAAGTCACATTCAGCCTTGAAATAAACCCTATTCCTGCTTAACGGGATTTTCTCTACCTCCACCGGTTCTTCCAGTTCTCCATTCACCATCACAATACACTTCTCTCCGTTCACTATCTTCACACCCACCTGCCCGTACTTGTGCTGGAAGAGCGAAAGCCCGGCGAAGTCTCCATCCTTCATGCCCGATGCGTCCATGCAGACAGAACCGGAACAAACCGGTCCGATGGTACGCTGCGTCAATGTCCCTTTTGCCTGCATAAAAGAAGATTCCAAACGACCGGTGGTCAATCGCAAATAACCCTTACGTGCCGATACAGACCAGAGGGCATTGTCCGGATTATGGTTCCACTGCCACACAAGCGGCAGGTCGGCCTCGCCTGCCTTGCGCACGAACTCGTCGGAGCAGACAATTCCCGGAATCAGTCCCTTGCCTGCCGGAAGCTCCAACTTGTCGGGAGCCACGCCATTCACCCCCAATACCGGCCAGCCGTCTTCCCACTGCACCGGCACCAGATAGGGAATGCGCCCCACTGCACCGCAATCCTGAAACAGATAGGCAAACCACCGTCCGTCCGGCGTATCCACCAGTCCGCCTTGGGCAATACCACGGTCCTGAAAGACAACGCGCCCTTCGTAAGGTCCCGTTATCTTATCGGCACGGTGCACCACCACTGTACGCATACCGTTCCTTGGCCAAGTGATGTTGAACAGATAATACCTGCCATCTACCTTGAACAGTTGCGAGCCTTCTGCCCCCAACATAATATCACCGCCTGCCGGAGCACTGGCATTCTCCAACAGCACCCGTTCCGTACCGGTTTTCAAGCCGGACAAATCTGCCTCCAGTTCCGCAATAAACAACTTGCCATTGCCATAAATCAGATAATTCCGGCCATCTTCATCAAAGAAGAAAGTATGGTCATGACAAGACGGTGCGAACTCCACACGCTTCCACGGTCCTTTCTCAATATCGCGTGTCATGAAAAAATAAGTCTTACCGGTGGTTTGTGCAAAAGTGGAAACATAATACATCCCTTTGTGATAGCGGATACAGCTTGCCCACGAGCCACGTCCGTAGGTATTCTGCCCGTCATCCAGGTTCATGGCAGGAACATCGTCGGTCAACCTATCATACGCATAGCTCACCAGTTCCCAGTTCACCAAATCCTTTGATTTCATAATAGGTACCCCCGGCACCATGTGCATCGTGGTACTGCTCATATAATAGGTATCATCCACCCGCACCATCGACATATCCGGTACATCGGCATAAATCAGCGGATTGACGGCAGTCTGTTGTGCCGGCAATCCTAAGGCATAGCCGACCAAGTTGCATAAAAGTAAAAAAAATCTCCGTATGTTCATTTCTCTGTTTGAATATTTGCCCCAAATCAGCACAGCGACCGGATATATTGATACGACACTCTGCATCATGCCAGTCCCGGACTGTTTCGGGAGATTCATTGTATAACACAAAATTACTTCTGCTTCCCTCTAAACAGATGCGGGATGAATTCATTCAGGCACCGGCGCCAAGTCAGCCATTCGTGTGCCGTTCCTTGCGATTCGTAGAAGTCCACACGGATATTCATGTCACGGAGGCTCTCGACCAATTGTTTGGTGCCCATGTTCTCTTCCGTGCCGCAACCCAAGAAGAGATAATGCACCTTTTTGTTGAAACTGTCTGCATCGGCAAACACACCATTGAAAGCATCCTTTACATCCAGTCCGAAGATGGCTCCACTGAAGCCGCCTATGTATGAAAACTTGTCAAGGTTGGTCAGCGTGATGTCAAAAGTCTGCTTTCCTCCCCATGACAGTCCGGCCATAGCACGGTGTTCCCGGTCTGTATAAGTACGGAAAGTTTCGTCTATCATGGGAATAAGGTCATTTATCATCAGCGTAGCAAACGCAGAGCCATACAGATTACGTTCCGCATCCACATCCTTTCCAGGACGAGGACGGAAACCTACTTCAATATCCCCACTTTCCATCACCACAATCATAGGCACACACTTTCCTTCCGCTATCTGATTATCAAGTATGTTATACATAAAGCCTTGAGTGATCCAGCCCGTCTCGTCCTCTCCCATACCATGCTGCAGATAAAGTACCGGATAGCGTTTCTTGGTGTTCTTTTCATATTCGGCCGGGGTGTAGACTACGCAACGACGGAAACGCTGCTGGCTTTCGGCATAGTAAGTGCAGGTACGCACTTGCCCATGAGGCACATTCTGCACACGATAATAATCACCCTCTTTTCCTTCGGGCACTTCAATGCCGCTTGCCATACGGCTGCATCCGAAGAAAGTGCAACTCATCGGGTCTATGACCGAGAAACCGTCCACAAGCAAGAAGTAATAGTGGAAACCTACCACTAACGGATCGGTCTTTACTGTCCACCAGCCGTTTTCATCCTTGTTCATTTCATATTTTTTACCGCATATATCTATCTGCAAGCGTTTTACGTCCGGCGAATAGAGACGGAAATAAGCCCGGTTCTCCTTGTCTAAGCGTGGGAAATCACAACCGTGCATATTGGAAGAGGCAGCGACCGTATTTTTCAGCACCTCTTCTGCGGTCAAGTCTGGGTCTTGGGCAAAAGCTACCACATTCAGCAGCAGCAAACCAGACAATATCAATCCTAAAGAAAGAGAATTTTTCATAACAGTTCTATTATTTATGTCATTAATTACCTTTGGTTTGTTCTACATACTGCATAGTCCCGTCTTCATTGTAATGCAACTCGTCCACGCAGACTGAACGACGGCCTATCGCACCTGCACGGCCGTCCAATGTGAGTGCGGCATTGTGGTAGAAGAGGTACCACTTCCCTTTGAATTCCACGATGGCCGGATGGATGGTGAAACTGTTCTCCGCCATGCCGGTCAGTTCGCCCCGGTACGTCCAAGGCCCTTCCATACCGGAAGCCGTGGCATAAGCGATATTTTCCCGTCCCTCTCCCATCGAGGCATAAGTGAGATAATAGATGCCATTCCGTACATGCAGCCACGGACCTTCCACGTATTCGGGCAAATCCACCACTGCGATGTCGCCATCCAGCTCCGTCATATTCGGTTTCAGCCTTGCCAGAAAGCAAGTGCCGTTTCCCCAGCACAGCCATGCCTGGCCATCCTCCTCAACCAACACGGTGGGGTCTATATCATTCCACCACCCCCGGGCACCGTTGGAAGTCATGTCGTCCGTCACCAACGGTCGGCCGATAGCATCCGTGAACGGCCCTGTGGGACTATCGCTTACCGCCACTCCAATGGCTTTGCCCACACAAGGTTCGCCTGCCTGCACCGTGGTATAATAATAGAACTTTCCATCTCTTTCTATCACCTGAGAAGCCCACGCTTCTCCCACCGCCCATTTAAAGTCGGCAGGGCTCAATACAGCACCATGCTCTGTCCAGTTCTTCATATCAGTCGTCGAGTAACACAGCCATTCGGTAATATTGAACTCCCTGCCTCCCGAAGCCGTATCTTGTCCGGCATAATACTCATCGTGTCCGACATACAGATACAACCTATCGCCATGTACCAATGCGGCAGGGGCGGCCGTAAAGTTGTTTCTTACCAGAGGATTTCCCTCATAAACAAATGTTTTCTGATTCTCTTTCGGGCTACAAGCCGCCAGCAAGCATAAAATGCCAATCGATAAAATGTGCTTCATGTTCTATTCTTATTTTAAGGTTCTACACAAACAATTATTCATCTTCATTCAGGAAAGATGATTCTGTAATTTCCGCTCAGATGCATAAAGGCGAACAGCCTGAGCAATCCGTCGTAATAGGCATCGAAATAGCCGTCTTCGTAAGGAACATGCTCCGCATTCCAAAGCCGATGAATGAACTCGCGGCTCTTGTTGTGCGTACAAGTCAGCGATACAGCCGCCGCCGTAGCCACCAGCCCCAGTGAATGGCGCAACTGCTTATGCGCTCCGGCTCCCAAAATTTCCTTCACCGGCGTGCCGTCCACATTATACTGGTCAACGAAAGTATCTATGCCCTGACCATAAAGAAAATTCTGTATCCTGTTTCCATACTCCCGCTGCCACTCGGCATCTTCGCACGCCCAGGAATAATCCAGAGCGATGTTCATGGGGACACGCCAGGAATCAAAGCGGAAAGCATCACCGATAATCCGGTCGCTACCAAGCAAAGTCCCGTCATAATTATTGTAATCCGGATTAAGCCCGGTCTCGGGGTGGATGCTTCGATGCAGATACTCCCTGCTCCGGCGTGCACACTCTCTCCAGAAACCCGCTCTGCCATCGTCCGCCCATCTTGCCCATACTTCATAGAATGCAGGCAGATGGTAAGAAGGATCGGTAAACCGTTCTCCCCAAGGGTCAGGAGTAAATGTGATCAGTTTCTGCTCCAGGTTGATGAAAGGAGCCACACGGTCCATCCCGGCTTTCTGCATGGAACAATCCAGAATATTCTTGGCCTCAGCCAAGTAATCGATACCCGTATCGTTGCCCCAGCGATTGGAAGCGAAGATAAGGGAAGTGACGTAATAAAGTTCCCCATCCGAAGCCGGTCCCTGCGCATTACGTATGCCGTCCGTCCGGCAACTCCAGGCAAAGTAACCTTTCAGAGGACCGTCCTGATGCTGCATGTACTTTTTCCCCCAACGCCACAAGCGGTCGAAGATGTCTTTCCTATCAAACTGCACAGCAATCATCATCCCGTAGGACATGCCTTCGGTACGCACATCATGATTTTTGATGTCACTGATGTAGGCCATGGAATCACCGACCTCAAAATATACCTTATCAGGTCCATAAAATACGCCGTCGAACACTTCTTTCAGTTTGGCATCAATGTCATCCTGCTTATAGCCCGCTTCTGCAAACAGATTACGGTATTCACGGGTCTTGAAAGCACCTTCCTCCCACGGCAGGGCATCAAAGCCTATCCAGTCCACTTCCACCTGCGAGCCTTTCAGAAGCGATACGTGCAAATCGTTCACACCCGTAGGAGCCGATACAACCGGCACACGGCTCTCTACCCACTCCTTACTGCGAGGAATGGAAACAGTCGCCACCGGCTTGCCATTCTTCCCGGTGCGTACTTGCAATACGCCACCGGACAAAGAGCGGGTACGCACCACCAGTTCCTGCACTTTTTCATTCCCAAAGTCCACCTTATTATATTGCAGCCAGGCATTCTTCTTACCGAAGATTGTCTTCCAGCCCTTGAACGGCTCCGCCTCATCCAGAAAAGCGATGGAAACTCCCGCAGGACTGATGCTGCTATAGCGGTCTATCCGGATGCGCGTGCGTGCATCCGTAATTCCTACTCCCCGCAGAGTGGGAATCACCTTGCGGATGGTACCGTCGGCATTAAAAAAGAGCGAATCCACGCGGACGGAACGATTCTTGTCAAAATGCGGCGAATAATCGTTATGATGGTAAAAGAGATACCATTGCCCCCGATATTCCACGATGGAATGATGATTCGTCCAGCAATCCACCGGCGATTCATCCATGATGATTCCCTTGAATTCAAAAGGCCCCATCGGGCTGTCTCCCATGCCATAGGCCAGCGTTTCCGTCTTGTCCCTTACCCATGGAAAAGTAAAGTAGTATTTCCCTTCCCGTTCAAAGACAAAAGGCCCTTCCTTGAATCCGTCGGGCAATCCCGGCACCGGTTCCGGTTCCGAAGCAAGTTCCACCATGTTATCTTTCAGCTTTGCCATCATCATGCCGCGGCCTGCCCAGTAGATATAACTTTGTCCGTCCTTGTCCGTCAGCACACAAGGGTCAATGCCTTCCACTCCTTCTATGGGACGCATCTGCGGCATAAAGGGGCCGCTTGGC
>ENA-ORNG01002538-ORNG01002538.1-human-gut-metagenome-genome-assembly--contig:-NODE-2538-length-10965-cov-2.443996_pt1 | contig 10965 bp, 8 predicted proteins | sample MGYA00242113_ERZ509018 | MGnify/ENA primary metagenome ERZ509018 (study PRJEB26280, sample SAMEA2338711) | human gut metagenome | biome: human gut; feature: human-associated habitat; material: faeces... | reverse complement strand
AGGAAGCCGGAGGTAAGATTACACAGATTGATGGCAGCCCGATCACCTTACATGAAGGATGTTCGATCATCGGCGGAACACCTGCGGCATGGCAGGAGAGCAAAGATGCCTTTGAAAAATTAAAAGAAGAGATGTAGATAAAAAGCATTGTGTGGTTGAAAAACTGCATAGTGCTTTTTTGTTACAGAAAAGTTAAATAAAGATAACAAGTGTATTTCGTGCTATTTCTTTAATGAAAATGATTTTCATTAAGTTATTTAATGAGAAAAAAAGTCGATTCATGGTTAGAAAATGCTAACATTTTTGTGGACATGAAAAAAGAGTTATGGTATAAAAATAAATGGTTAGAAAACGCTAACGCAATGGTGTATAAATAAAGAGGAGGAAGGAAATGGCAAATCAGAGATTGATGAAAAAAGTTGCACCAGTTGTTTTAAGTGCAGCGGTCGCAATGACAAGTATGCCGGCAACAGCTTTTGCAGCAGATTTTTCTGATACAGAAGTTACTGTAGCAGAGGAAAGTGCTGATATTGAAGAAGCAAGTGCAGAAGCTGCGGACACAGATGTTGTGGAAGATACAGAGGATACAGATGTAGACGTTGAAGAAGCAGCAGAGGACGTGACAGCGGATGAAGAAACATCTGATGAAGAACTTTTCAGTGCTGAGGTCAGTGAAGATGAAAGTGCTAATGAGACAGGAGAAGGACAGACAGAAGGCGAAGCATATGTTCTCATGAACATTCCTTATGATGATTTTTATAAAGCAGAATTAAAGAATAATGATGTAAAGGTTGATGCATTTACATCTGCAACAAAACAGAAGACAAGATCCAGTCTTGCAAAAGGCTCTTATCACGTAAATTCAGATGGAAGCGATATCACTGGTGTGACTTTTCCTGTGAAAGTATCTGATATTTCAGTATTGAAGGACAAAAAACAGATTAAAGATAACGCTTCAGTGAGTATCACAACAGCTATAAAGGGAAAAGAAACTACTACAGAATACAAAGGAAAAGATGCTCTTTTTGAAAGCGACTCATATTCCTATTATGTTCTTTCTGAGGAACCATCCTACTACAAAGAACTGACAGTCGGTGAAGATGGAAGTTTTACATTCAGTGCCATTAAAGGTAAATCAGCAGCACCGGAGACAAAACAGGTGCAGGCTGAATTCAAAACAAAATCCAACTATGGTGACTACCAGCTGAAGTTTGATAAGACTGAATTCAAAAGCATTATCAATATAGATACTGACACAGTGTATGGTGCAGTTATTAATACAACAGACGGAACAACCTATGGTCTCTGCCATCAGGAAAATATCTGGAAAGGATATGAGTTGGCATGGAGTACAGGATATACAACAGAAAGTCATGGATGCCATCTCAACTCTGAACATTTTGAGTCTATGATGGGAAAGACAATTGACAGCGTAACATATTATGCAAGTAATGGCATTTATACATTAGATATTGCAGACGTAAAGGTTCTGGCCAAAACTGGTGTGACAGCGACTGTTGCAGATATCCATACAACTGATACAGAAGCAGCGGTTACTCTGGACGGAACTCTTCCAGAAGGATTTTTAGCAGAATATACTGTTGACGAAACAGAAGTTGCTTATGCAGATGGTAAGATTACAACAGGAGCACTGGCAGCAGGTTCCCATACATTGACGATCAGTGATGCTAATGATGTATATGCTCCGATTCAGGCTTCCTTCTATGCAAAAGAGGCAAATGTACCGGCTGTATATGATGCGACAGAACATAAAATCGCAGCAGCTGACGGAATTACTGAAGACCAGTTAAAAGCATATATTAAAACAATTACTTCTGTTACAGTTGGCGATAAAACCTATGCAGCTTCAGGAAAAGGTGCAACAGTGATTGTCAAGGAAGATGGAACACTGGATACCTCTAAACTGGAATTGGCAGAAAGTACAAAATTTGTAGTAACATCCAGTTCATATGATGATCTTGAATTCTCTTACAGCCTTTACAGTTATGTATATGCAGGACTCACCTGGGGCGAATACTGGAGCCAGGAAAATGTGACTGCAGCAGGAAACGTAAGCGGATCTGATGAAAAAGATTCTCATAATGAATCTGATACAGGCGCATTTGATGCAGTAACAAGAGCTACAACAAATCATGGCCTTCACAGAGGAAGCTATCAGTGCATGGCAACAATTTATACAACAGAAGGCAATGCATATCAGTTATCTTACTGGAAGAGCAGTACAGAACCGGTTCTTGCAGATGGAACAGTTGCAAACTGGACTCCGGCAGACAGAAAGACTGGTACTCCGGCATCTATTCAGGTAAATGGCGGAGCGAAAGAAAGCCTTGATCATTATGCAGTAACAGGTATTAAATATGTCCCTGTACAGGTAAAAGCTGAAGATTATGCAGATTTTGCAGCAAAATATCCGGTAGTAAAAAATGGTGAAACACTTGTTGGTGGTTTCTCTGAAAACAATCTGAAAGCATACAGAGAGACTGCAAATGTAACAGTAAACACAAATGGACTGAAAACAGTAACTAAGAATGAAGATGGAAGCTTCTCTTTCAGTGCAAGAAAAACAGGAACAGAATCCGGTATTCAGGGAACTGATCTCAAAGTTGCAACTGGAATTAAGCCAGAGGTTAAAACAGCAAGTGGATCTTATGGAGAATTCCTTCGTGTGGATCTGAATGGTAATTATGGCGGTCTTGGTGCTGCAATGCAGGCAGTTAAATGGGATTACTATGGAAATGGTAATACAGTACTTGCAACATATGGTACGAAATTTGCTGCTGATAACTGGATGCATAAAATGATGGGAATTCAGCTTGGTCTGACACATTCTGTAAGATGCCAGCTTCCGGCAGGAACAGATGGAACAGGTCACTGGAAATTAACTGTTTATGCACTGGGATATCAGGACTATACATTTGAGTTTGATGCAACAGCTACCAATATTGTGACTCCAACAGATCCGTCCACAATTGATACAACAGCACTGAAAGCAGCACTTGAAAAAGTAAAAGCTCTCAATAAGGGTGATTATACAGAGGAATCCTGGAAGAAAGTAGAAGATGAAGCTACTGAAACACAGGAAATGCTGGAAGAAATTGAGGCAGCAATTAAGGATAAGACAACAGTTGCATTCAGCCAGGCTGCAGTAGATGAGCAGGTTAATGAGCATCTGACAGCAGCAATCAATGGACTTGTGAAGAAAGAAAAACCTGTAGAGCCGGTAGTGACACCAGATGTTAAACCAACAGTAACACCAGGTAAAAATGAAACTAAGCCAACAGCAACTCCGACGCCAGTAGTTAAGCCTGGTATCACTGCAAAAGTCTCACAGGTTTATGTCGGAAAGAAAGCTACAATCAAAGTTACCAAAACTAAGGTAACAGGAAAAGTTACTTTCAAATCCAGCAATAAGAAAGTTGCAACAGTCAACAGTAAGGGTGTTATCACAGGTAAGAAAGCTGGAAAAGCTGTTATTACTGTAAAAGTTGGTAAATACACCAAGAAATTAACTGTTAAAGTTAAGAAACCTTCCTTCAAGCTTGTAAAATCTTCTGTAAAGCTGAAAAAAGGTAAGAAAACAACGATTAGAGTAAAAGCAGCACCGGTATCTAAAGTTACATACAAGACCAGCAACAAGAAAGTTGCAACAGTTAACAGCAAAGGTGTTGTAACAGCTAAGAAGAAAGGAACAGCAAAGATTACTGTTAAATGCAATGGAATTACAAGGACATTCAAAGTAACAGTAAAATAATTCCTTTATAAAATACACATACAAAAGAACGGGGGCCGTTTATAACTGCCCCTTCTTTTGTATGTTAAGGGGTAGATTATATGTACAAAAAGAATCTTATGAAACTTCTTGCGGCAGTTGCTGTAATTATTGCGATCGCAGCAGCTGGATTTCAGCAGGACAGTGAAGTGAAAAGTACAAAAACAGTTCAGGCAGCTGAGAATGAACTGATAAAATCAGATGAACTTACGAGTCTGCTGACAACTGCATATTTTAATGACGGAGGAATGAAGGATACGGATGAGGCAGACAGCAGCATTCTGAAAACAAAGAAAAGTAAATCCAAAATAAAAAAAGCGGGAATTACGACAGGAAAAACAAAAGCACTTCCGGAAAAGTCAGCAGCAGCTTCTGGGCAGGGGCAGGGAACGACCACGACACCTACAACTTCTGTTCCAAAGGGCGGATATAAAGATGGGATTTATCAGGGAAGTGGAACTGGATTTGGTGGAACGATCACTGTTCAGGTAACGATTTCCGGAGGAAAGATTGCTTCTATAGAAATACTGAGTGCTGCTGGTGAAACAGGCTCTTATTTTGCATCAGCCAAAGGCGTGATCAGCAAGATGATCTCCGGTCAGACTCCAAATGTCGATGCAGTAAGCGGCGCAACCTATTCCTCAAATGGAATCATCCAGGCAGTTCAGAATGCACTGTCAAAGGCCGGAAAAGGAAAAGCTGCAAAGACAACGAAAAAGACGACAAAGAAGAATACCAATACTTCAAATAAAACAACAACGCCGGTTGAAATTACAAAACCGTCCGGAGAGGTAACTTATAAAGATGGAATGTATACTGCAGAAGCAGAAGGATTTGACGGTCCGATAAAAGTTACTGTTACGATTAAAGACGGAAAGATAACCGCAATCACAAATACGAACACTGATACAAAAGAATATTTTAATAAGGCATGGAATAGTATTCAGCCGAAGATTCTTGAGAAGCAGGCAGTGTATGGTGTGGACACCGTAAGCGGAGCAACGTTTTCTTCAAATGGTATTCTTAAGGCGGTACAGAAAGCCCTGGAACAGGCTGCGGTAAACGTGACACCGGCACCAGAAGTGACGGTAAGTCCAACTCCGGTACCGACAACCGCTCCAGCACCGGTTATACCGGACACTCCGAAAGTTTTATATAATGACGGAACGTATACGGGTACTGGAATTGGATATGGTGGAAAGATAAATATCAGTGTAACAATTAAAGATGGAATAATTACGGAAGTATCTCAGACCAATGAAGGAGAAACACCAAGATATTTCAGAAATGCATGGAATGTAATACAGCCGGCAATTATTGCAAAACAAAGCACAGATGGCATTGATACTGTATCAGGAGCAACATATTCTTCCGAGGGAATTCTGTATGGAGCAAAATCGGCTTTAGAGCAGGCTTTAAAAACATCAGATACGACACCGACACCAACTGCAACTCCGAATCCGACAGAAACACCGGAACCAACATCAACACCAGAACCAACAGCAACACCGATACCAACAGCAACACCGGAACCAACAGCAACACCGGAACCAACAGCAGTACCAGAGCCAACAACAGCACCCGGAGCCGGGTATAAAGATGGAAGTTATACGGGAACAGGAGAAGGATTCAATGGTCAGGTAACTGTTACGATTAATGTGTCAGGGGGAAATATTGTGTCAGCCGGATATGATGGGGAAGATGATGAACCGGAATTTTCAAATGCATGGAATGGCATTTATAATCAGATCATGGGAAAACAGTCTGCCGATGGAATAGATACAGTGACAGATGCTACATATTCTTCAAATGGACTGATTCAGGCATTTCAGAGTGCTATCAGCCAGGCAAAATAATAAATGTTCGATAGTGAAAAAGAAAACTTGAAAATATAAGGAGTCTGAAAGGAAAACTTTAGATGAAATACCAGAATTTTATTATGAGAATTTTGTGTCTTCTGTTGATTCTTGCCGCTGTAGTAGGATATAATTCTATGCAGAAAAAAGATACGCAGGCACAGGAATCACAAGAGATCGCTGCGCTCACAAAACGCGTGGAGAAACTGGAAAAACAGAATACGGAGATGCTCTCTGCACTGGAGGAGGCTGCGAAGAATCAGGAAGCAGCAATCGCACAGGCAAAGAGTGACGCAAAAGATAAAGATAATGCTGCAAAAGAGGATTCTGAGGAAACTGACACAGAAGAAGAGTCTGATGATTCGGAAAATGTATACAAAGATGGTACATACACCGGTTCCGCACAGGGATTTGGAGGTGCGATCACCGTACAGGTCACACTTGCAAATGATGAGATCACAGATATTCAGGTGACAAGTGCACCGGGTGAGGATTCCGCTTATCTTTCGCAGGGAGAAGGTGTGATCAGTTCCATTATTTCCGCGCAGAGTACGGATGTGGATACGGTATCAGGTGCGACATTCAGCTCTACAGGTATTATCAATGCAGTTGTAGATGCTCTTGGAAAGGCGGAAAACGGATGAAAAAGAGGCAGAGAAAGGTTCGGTTGATCCGGGCTGCCATACAGCTTGTATTTTTTATCTTTTATCCGGCACTTTTTTCAACGGCATTTGCAGGAGTAAAATCTGTTTTTCAGGCAATCGCGGCGCATCAGCAGATCACATGGAACTCATTTCTTGATATAACAGGACTTCTGCTGCTGGTAACGATTTTGTTTGGCAGACATTTTTGTGGATATGCATGTGCATTCGGTTCACTGGGAGATGCCATGTATGAACTGACTGTTTTTATCAGACAGAAAGTATTTCATAAAAAGGGAAGACATGGATATCCGGAAAAAGCAGTCAGAATCCTTCAGAAGGTGAAGTATATACTTCTGGCATTTCTTCTGCTTTCCATCCTGACCGGATGGTATGCATCCCTTCAGGGGATGAGCCCGTGGGATGTCTTTTCCATGCTGACAGCAAGAAAACTTCCAAATGCTTCTTATAAGATTGGAATTATCCTGCTGGTGCTGATCCTGATCGGAATGTGTACACAGGAAAGATTTTTCTGTCAGTTCCTTTGTCCAATGGGAGCAGTTTTTGCAATGATGCCGATCCTTCCGTCTGCACTGTTTAACAGAAACAGGGAGAAATGCCCTTCAAAATGCGGACTGTGCAGGAAGAGATGCCCTGCACATCTGGAGATTGACGGAGATACACCGCTTTCAGGGGAATGTATCTGCTGTCATGCCTGCCAGGTGACCTGCCCACGTAAAAATATTCAGATTGGCCCGGTAAAAGAGCGGGAAATGGTGAAAGAATGAAGATAAAAAAGAAGTCAGCTGTCATGCTGTGCGGAGTTTTCTGCACGGCATTGACAGCAGTTCCGGTACTGGCGGATACAGAGGTACAGAAATATACAAATACGGATTTTGCAATGGATACAGTTGTGTCTGAAACATTGTATACAACAGGAGATGACCTGAATACTGCAATTGGTCAGAAGATACGGGATATTGAGACAGAGTATCTTTCCTGGACGGATGAGGATTCTCAGATCGCGAAACTGAATGCAGCATCGGGAGAAACAACGGAAGTTTCAGATGAGCTTGCCGGCTATTTGGAAAAAATATTTCAGCTTGCGAAGGATTCGAATGGAGCTTTTGATCCAACGATTGGAAAGATCATTCGTCTCTGGGATATTACAGGAGAAAATCCTCATGTCCCGGAGCAGTCAGAGCTGGATGAACTTCTGAAAGATGTGGGATACCAGAAAGTATCTCTGGATGGCGATAAGGTAACGCTGGAAAAAGGAGCTACTCTGGATTTGGGAGCAACCGGAAAAGGAATTGGCTGTGATGTAGTTTCTGATTTTCTGAAGACACAGGAAGATGTGTCAGGAATGATCCTGAACCTTGGCGGCAGCAGTGTTATGGCTTACGGTGAGAAACCGGATGGTTCTGACTGGAAAGTTGCCGTGACTGATCCGCGTGATGTCGAAGGCGATTACCTTGGTGCGATCACACTGGAGGGTGGAGAATTCCTTTCGACTTCCGGTGACTATGAAAAATATTTTATGGAAGATGGTAAGAGATATCATCATATCCTTGATCCGAAGACAGGATATCCGGTGTGGAATGGTCTGGACTCTGTGACGGTTGTCTGTGACAGCGGACTTCTGGCAGATGGACTTTCTACAGCATGTTTTGTACTTGGAATGGATGATGCATTAGAATTGCTTGAGAAATATAATGCGGAGGCAGTCTTTGTAGATGAGGATAAGAACGTGTATCTGACGTCCGGGATGAAAGACCGTTTTGAATTGATGAAGAATACCTATACAGTGAAAGAGGCAGAATAAAAAACAACGAAATTGTCTTCGGACGATTTCGTTGTTTTTACGTTACAGTAAATGACTTATATCAGATGTGAGATGACTCTCACCTCTGCAGGTGGTGAGCAACAAAATTATATCAGTGGCGGGCATTTTTGAAAAATTAAAAGTGGATACGTTTCAAAACTTCATTAGTCAGTGTTCCAATCAGTAATCCGGTAATGACACCGGAGATCAGCAGTGCCGGTGCATAGTAGATCAGACCGGACGTCATGGTGATCAGACAGGCAATCAAAAGCTGACCAATATTATGGGAGACACCGCCGGCAACACTGATACCGAGGATGCTGAAGTCGGATTTTTTTTTCATAACCGTCATGACGGTGAGGCTTAAAGCTGCACCGGCCAGACTGTACAGAATACTGAAAAGATTTCCGAACATGAATCCGATGATAAAGATACGGATGACAGAAACAAGGGCGGCTTCTTTCCAGGTATATTTTTCAAGGATAAACAGGACTGCAAGATTGGCCAGCCCGAGTTTCATTCCCGGAATTCCGGCAAAAAAGGGAATCAGTGATTCCACATAGCCAAAGATGATTGCTACTGCGGCAAAAAGCCCGAGATTGGCAAGTTTTTTCTGATTCATGGCAGGTTCCTTTCAGGGAGAATTCTCCCGGAATGATGATAAAGTTTCAGACAGCAGTATCGAATTCAGGGGAATCTTCATTGAGGGATTCTCCTTTTTCGCCTTCAATCACAACTTTATTCGGCAGACAGACAATCGTTCCACCGGTACTGTCAACTGCTTTCTGTTTCATACAGAGGTGGTCCGGGCAGTCGGCTTCGGTCATTTTGACCTCGCCGTTTTTTATTTCGCATACATTGGTGCCGTTTATTTTGATCACCTGATCTTTCCCAAGGGAATAGGTGCCGTATTCCTCGCCGTTTACGGTAATTCGAATACTTCCGTAATTCCCGCGGCGGGTGAGATACATGCCACCCCAGAGGAGCAGGGCAAACACCACGATGCCAATAATAAAAGTCAGTTCTTTTTTCTTCAATTTCAATACCTCAGTCAAAAAAGTATGTTCATAAGATGCGTAGAAGGTTGAGTTTATGGTTTCTTTTGAACTTACAGATACGCAAATTATCATAGCATATCGAAGATTGATTGACAAGCACAAGTTAGAAATAACAAACAAATGCACGGGGATTCGTCATGGACATACTTTATTTAAGAAATATTCATTGTTTTCCCCGGTGGAAAGTGGTAAAATAGTAAGGATTTCTTAAATAGGACAAATACGATAATTTTGTATATAAGCGATCAATAAATACAGAAACAGGAGCAGGCTATGAATTTATTCCAAAAAGTATTCGGGACAAGAAGTGAGCATGAAGTAAAACGTATCATGCCGCTTGTGGAGAAAACAGAATCACTCCGCCCGGAAATGCAGAAATTAACAGATGAACAGTTAAGAGACAAGACCAGAGAATTCAAGAAGCGTCTGAGTGAAGGTGAGACACTGGATGACCTTCTTCCGGAGGCTTTTGCGGTTGTACGTGAAGGTGCCAAACGAGTTCTTGGTATGGAACATTACCGTGTACAGATCATCGGTGGTATCATTCTTCATCAGGGCCGTATCGCAGAGATGAAGACCGGTGAAGGTAAAACCCTTGTTTCTACACTTCCGGCATATTTGAATGCACTGGAGGGTAAAGGCGTTCATATCGTAACAGTCAACGACTACCTGGCAAAACGAGATGCTGAGTGGATGGGTAAGGTTCATGAGTTCCTTGGACTGACAGTAGGTGTTGTCCTGAATGATATGAAACCAGAAGAGCGCCGTGCAGCATACGGATGCGATATCACATATGTAACAAACAACGAACTGGGATTTGATTACCTTCGTGACAATATGGTCATCTATAAAGAACAGCTGGTACAGAGAGATCTGCACTACTGTATCATCGATGAGATCGACTCCGTCCTGATTGACGAGGCACGTACACCTCTTATCATTTCCGGACAGAGCGGTAAGTCTACCAAGCTTTATGAAGTATGCGATATCCTTGCACAGCAGCTGGAACGTGGTGAAGCCAGCCATGAGATGACAAAGATGGCAGCCATCATGGGTGAAGAGGTTGTTGAAACCGGTGACTTCGTAGTAAATGAAAAAGATAAGATCGTCAATCTTACTGAACAGGGTGTGAAGAAGGTTGAGAAATTCTTCAATATTGAAAACCTGGCAGATCCGGAGAACCTGGAAATCCAGCATAACATCACACTGGCACTTCGTGCACATAATCTGATGCACAAAGACCAGGATTATGTTGTAAAAGATGACGAGATTCTGATCGTCGATGAATTTACCGGACGTATCATGCCGGGACGCCGTTATTCCGATGGTCTCCATCAGGCGATTGAGGCGAAGGAGCACGTACATGTGCGCCGTGAGAGCCGCACGCTGGCAACCATTACCTTCCAGAACTTCTTCAACAAGTTCAACAAGAAGGCTGGTATGACCGGTACGGCACAGACCGAGGAGAAGGAATTCCGTAACATTTACCAGATGGACGTTATCTCCATCCCGACGAACCGCCCGGTACAGCGTATTGATTACGAGGATGCGGTTTATAAGACGAAAAAAGAGAAATTCCATGCGGTTGTCGAGGAAGTGGCAGCAGCCCATGAAAAGGGACAGCCGGTTCTGGTTGGTACCATTACGATCGAGACTTCCGAGCTTCTGAGCAAGATGCTGACAAGACGCGGCATTCCGCATAAGGTATTAAATGCGAAGTTCCATGAGCTGGAGGCTGAGATCGTAGCAGATGCAGGTATCCACGGTGCCGTTACGATCGCGACTAATATGGCAG
>ENA-ORNG01002534-ORNG01002534.1-human-gut-metagenome-genome-assembly--contig:-NODE-2534-length-10971-cov-3.799469_pt1 | contig 10971 bp, 9 predicted proteins | sample MGYA00242113_ERZ509018 | MGnify/ENA primary metagenome ERZ509018 (study PRJEB26280, sample SAMEA2338711) | human gut metagenome | biome: human gut; feature: human-associated habitat; material: faeces... | reverse complement strand
AAGCAGCAGCGCCTGACATTGCGCGGAGAGCGCGTCCAAATCCCCCAGATGAGATGGTTCGTGCAGGTCCCACGCCGGGCGATAGGTCAGCGCGCCCATACCGGAGCTTCCCACAATGGCCAGTCGTTCCAGCGGCGTGACCTCTTCAGGAGGCAAGCCGCGATGCTTCAGCATGCGGTTCACCAGCAGACGGCCCCATGCGTCGGGTAAGCTGTCCGCAAACACGCCCCACAGTCCCTGAAAGGCCTGAGAGCCCGGCACAAATACCTTTTGCTCCACAGGCAGGGAAAAGGGACTGAGCATGATATCCCGGGTGGATTTGAAGGAGGACATCACCATGTTGAACAGAGGGTAGATAATCAGGAGCACATAGGTCAGCATCACCAGCTGAAGCAGGATGATAAACACCTTTTTCCCTGGGCTTGCATTGCGGTAGCGCATGCCGGTGTTCACAGTTCCACCTCCTTGGACTTGGTAAAGAGGATGGAGCACAGCGAAATGCCGAAAGTCATCAGGTAGATGACCACCGCGATGGCCGAGCCGATGCCGATTTCCGGCGCGCCGGAATCCACCGATCCAAAGGCCGTGCGGTAAAACAGCGTTCCGATGGTGTCGGTGGCGTAGTTGGGCGGTCCATCCAGTCCGGCCATGGTATAGACCTGCTCAAATACGTTCAGGCTGCCGATGATGGTCAGAACCGAAATGATCGTGATGGAAGGAACGATCAGCGGCAGAACAATTTTATAAAACATCTGCCATTCGTTTACGCCATCCAGATAGGCCGCTTCGGTACACTCGGCAGGCACGTTGTCGATGGCGCTCATAAACACCAGCGTGGGAAAACCGACCCAGCGCCAGATGTTGACTGCAATGATCGTATACGTCGCAATGGACCCGTCTCCCAGCCAGGCGCGGGTCAGGTCCTGACGGCCCATAAGGGACAGCAGGCTGTTGACCATTCCCTTGGGCTTGAGGTACAGTCCCCAGAGAAAGCCCACCGCAATGATGGAAAACAGTACGGGAATAAAGAAGATACGGCGGTATGCGCCGTGCCCGGCGATGCCGCGGCTGAGCACATAGCCAAAAAGAATGCCCAGGGTGTTTTGCACCAGCATGGTGACAACAAACCATTTCACGTTGTTACCCAGAGCATTTGTAAAGCGTTCCTGATAGGGATAGCCGGTAAACAGCTTCTGAAAGTTTTCCAGCCCGATAAACTCGCCCCGGATGAGCTGGTTCCAGCTGAAAAAACTGTTGAACAGCGACATGAACAGGGGCAGCAGAATAAAAATAAAAACGATGGCAGCGCCGGGCAAAACGAAGAAGGTGATCCAGGCGGCCTTCTTCCAGTTTCGCCAGTTTTTCAAAGCTGGTGGCAAGACCTGCCGGGCTGATACCGCGTTGGCGCAGCAAGTCGTAGGAGTAATCATCGGCCTCTGATTCCTGACGTTGGGTAAATTGCGAATTGACTAGCTTTTCGCCCAGGTCTCCCAGTTGTGATTGTGACAAACTGCCGACAATCCCGCCCGCAGAGGCCGCAGCTACTCGCACGGCATTTGTACCAAGTGCTACCTGCATTCCTTTCTTCACATGGCCTAATGCCACGTGCCCCATTTCGTGACCGAGCACCGCTTCGACTTCGTTATCCGTCATCATATCCATCAGCCCGCTATAGACGCGGATACAGCCGTTAGCCATTGCAAAGGCGTTCACATCCTTCGCCATATACACTTTGTAATTCACCGGCTGACCGTTGATGTTATCGCCTAACGCGCGAGAAATTGTCGTCAGACGTCTAGCATATTCGCTATTGGCTGGCGCAATCGTCGCTTTGCTGTCCATCTCCTGGCATGCCTGATCGCTCAGTTTTTTCACCTGCGCATCACTCAAACTGTAAGCCTGAAAAGCTTCCGCTCCTGATGAGAGCAGTCCACTGGAGTCCATATTCTGGCAACCGGTCAGCACCGTAGCCACGCTCATTGCTACCAATAAGGCGCGAATTTTCATGTTTTCTCTTCCGCACAAGGTCAGGATTATTCTAAAAATGCGCCGTTTGCAGGTGAATCGACGCTCAGTCTCAGTATAAGGAAAAGCGCAGCGGACGGGCGAGTGGATTGCGCAACATGCGAGCATGATCCAGAGATTTCTGAAGCGGCAAAAGGATGTTCCATGTACATGACGCGCGGCTTGCGGTAAATTGTTGGCAAATTTTCCGGCGTAGCCCAAAACGCGCTGTCGTCAAGTCGTTAAGGGCGTGCCCTTCATCATCCGATCTGGAGTCAAAATGTCCTCACGTAAAGAGCTTGCCAATGCTATTCGTGCGCTGAGCATGGACGCAGTACAGAAAGCCAAATCCGGTCACCCGGGCGCCCCGATGGGTATGGCTGACATTGCCGAAGTCCTGTGGCGTGATTTCCTGAAACACAACCCGCAGAATCCGTCCTGGGCTGACCGTGACCGCTTCGTGCTGTCCAACGGCCACGGCTCCATGCTGATCTACAGCCTGCTGCACCTCACCGGTTACGATCTGCCGATGGAAGAACTGAAAAACTTCCGTCAGCTGCACTCTAAAACTCCGGGTCACCCGGAAGTGGGTTACACCGCAGGTGTAGAAACCACCACCGGTCCGCTGGGTCAGGGTATTGCTAACGCAGTCGGTATGGCGATTGCAGAAAAAACGCTGGCGGCGCAGTTTAACCGTCCGGGCCACGACATCGTCGACCACTACACCTACGCCTTCATGGGCGACGGCTGCATGATGGAAGGCATCTCCCACGAAGTTTGCTCTCTGGCGGGTACGCTGAAGCTGGGTAAACTGATTGCGTTCTACGATGACAACGGTATTTCTATCGATGGTCACGTTGAAGGCTGGTTTACCGACGACACCGCAATGCGTTTCGAAGCTTACGGCTGGCACGTTATTCGCGATATCGACGGTCATGACGCGGCATCCATCAAACGCGCAGTAGAAGAAGCGCGCGCAGTGACTGACAAACCGTCCCTGCTGATGTGCAAAACCATCATCGGTTTCGGTTCCCCGAACAAAGCCGGTACCCACGACTCCCACGGTGCGCCGCTGGGCGACGCTGAAATTGCCCTGACCCGCGAACAGCTGGGCTGGAAATACGCGCCGTTCGAAATCCCGTCTGAAATCTATGCTCAGTGGGATGCGAAAGAAGCAGGCCAGGCGAAAGAATCCGCATGGAACGAGAAATTCGCTGCTTACGCGAAAGCTTATCCGCAGGAAGCCGCTGAATTTACCCGCCGTATGAAAGGCGAAATGCCGTCTGACTTCGACGCCAAAGCGAAAGAGTTCATCGCTAAACTTCAGGCTAATCCGGCGAAGATCGCCAGCCGTAAAGCGTCTCAGAATGCTATCGAAGCGTTCGGGCCGCTGTTGCCGGAATTCCTCGGCGGTTCTGCAGACCTGGCGCCGTCTAACCTGACCCTGTGGTCTGGTTCTAAAGCAATCAACGAAGATGCTGCGGGTAACTACATCCACTACGGTGTACGTGAATTCGGTATGACTGCGATTGCCAACGGTATCTCCCTGCACGGTGGTTTCCTGCCGTATACCTCAACCTTCCTGATGTTCGTGGAATACGCACGTAATGCCGTACGTATGGCTGCGCTGATGAAACAGCGTCAGGTGATGGTTTACACCCACGACTCCATCGGTCTGGGCGAAGATGGCCCGACTCACCAGCCGGTAGAACAGATCGCTTCTCTGCGCGTGACCCCGAACATGTCTACATGGCGTCCGTGTGACCAGGTTGAATCCGCAGTAGCGTGGAAATACGGCGTTGAGCGTCAGGACGGCCCGACTGCGCTTATCCTCTCCCGTCAGAACCTGGCGCAGCAGGAACGTACTGAAGAGCAGCTGGCAAACATCGCGCGCGGTGGTTATGTGCTGAAAGACTGTGCTGGTCAGCCGGAACTGATCTTCATCGCGACCGGTTCTGAAGTTGAACTGGCTGTTGCCGCCTACGAAAAACTGACTGCCGAAGGCGTGAAAGCGCGCGTGGTTTCCATGCCGTCTACCGACGCATTCGACAAGCAGGACGCGGCTTACCGTGAATCCGTACTGCCGAAAGCGGTTACCGCTCGTGTTGCGGTGGAAGCTGGCATTGCTGACTACTGGTACAAGTATGTTGGCCTGAACGGTGCTATCGTCGGCATGACCACCTTCGGTGAATCTGCTCCGGCAGAGCAGCTGTTTGAAGAGTTCGGCTTCACCGTTGACAACGTTGTTGCGAAAGCAAAAGCGCTGCTGTAATCGGTAAGATGCTTTGTGAGAAGGGCCGCAAATGCGGCCCTTCAGATTGTTGGCAAAGTGCGCGTTGTTTATGCCGGATGCGGCGTGAACGCCTTATCCGTCCTACAAGATTTTGCAAATTCAACATATTGCAGGAAGTATGTAGGCCTGATAAGCGTAGCGCATCAGGCAGTTTTGTCTTTGCTATCAGTCTCAAGGGCCGCGAAAGCGGCCCTTTTTTACTTAGTAGAGATAAACGGAACTGTGCTGCCGGGGATCATGGTATCGGGCAGTTTACCGTCCCAACGCTCAGCAGTGGTGAGGGCAACAAGTCCGGGATTCTCCCGCAGAGCTTCACCGCGCAGGCGGATAGCTTCTGCTTCAGCCGCACTTTTTAAACGAATAGTTTCAGCCTCTGCCGCGCCTCTTACGCGAATAGTTTCCGCTTCTGCTTTGGCTGCCGCTAGTTTACTGTCTGCTTCCGCCTGGGCCTGAGTTACCGCTATTTGCGCCTGGATTTTCTCCGTTTCCAGATTTTGCTTACGCGTGGCAATGGCGACTTCTGCTTTCATTCGGTCTTCAATCGACTTTTCATAAGCGTCAGAAAAATCAATATTTTCAATCTGGACCCCGTCAATTACCACTGGCCCAACAACGGCTTTGCGCATGGCATTTTGCAGATCCTGAACCAGTTTTGTACGATCCTGTACGGCGCTGATGGCGGTATATTGTCCGAAAACGTTCTCCAGTTGAGTTGGCAACTGACGGACAATCAGACGATCTTTTAATGCTTCAATGGTGTTGTAGGTGGTATAAACCGCGCCTGCTTCTGAAGGTTTAATGTGGAAGCTGACTGATACTGTCATTTGTGCCGGTTGCTGGTCGCGGCTGTAGGCCTGTAATCCCTGATAGACCACAGCCTGATTACGCGTGGAAATTTTCTCTACGCTTTCCATAAAAGGGATCTTAAAACCCAGCCCCGGCTCGGCAACTTTTACGATTTTTCCGTAGCGCAGCAAAATGCCGCGTTCACCTTCATTAACGGTGTAATACGAGAGAAATGGCAGCACAACCACGGCAAGCACGCCAATGGCGATAGCAAGAGATTTTTGTGGGCGAAATGAGGTTAATGAAACAGGTGCTTTCATATGAATCTTCCTTGAGTAAAGTATAGGAATATGTCACATGGGGTGATGAGAAAACAGACCCCAGCCGATAATTCAGAATTTATAAAGGGGATGAGCGAAAAAATAATAAACGTAATAAGTATGTTTTCGAACATTCAATAAGAAAATAGAGATGTGTATCACAAATATAGTGATGAATAATTTGTTGATTTTGTAGTTTACTTAACAGATTTATAATTGACTTTTTAAAAGCTTATTTCATGTTGTTGTTATTTAATATTTTGTTATTTTTGCTCGTGGAGTTTCTCCTTTCATGTGTCCAATTGCTTTCGTTAATTTGTACGCGTATTTTATTTTTACCGCCGGACGGTACCCTAAAAATAAATAAGGATAATTTATGCGGCTTATTGATTATTTTCCAGAATTATCAATCTCAGTTATACATTCAACAAAAGACTGGCAGGAAGCTATCAATTTCTCGATGGCATCACTGTTAGCAAAAAACTATATCAGCGAGAATTACATTCAGGCTATTAAAGATTCCACCATCAGCAATGGTCCTTATTATATTCTCGCACCAGGCGTGGCAATGCCTCATGCGCGACCGGAATGTGGAGCGCTTAAAACCGGGATGTCTTTGACGTTACTTAAACAAGGCGTTTATTTTCCGGGGAATGACGAACCGATTAAATTACTCATCGGACTTTCTGCTGCCGATGCCGATTCGCACATTGGTGCTATTCAGGCGTTAAGTGAATTACTGTGCGAAGAAGAAATACTCGAACAACTCTTAACCGCATCATCAGAAAAACAATTAGCGGACATTATCAGCCGCGGATAATGACTCTCTCCTCTACAGGATAATATTATGGAAAACAAGTCTGCTCGTGCAAAGGTCCAGGCTTTTGGGGGATTTTTGACTGCAATGGTCATCCCCAATATCGGTGCTTTTATTGCCTGGGGATTTATAACGGCATTATTTATTCCCACCGGTTGGCTGCCGAATGAACATTTCGCCAAAATTGTTGGTCCGATGATTACCTATTTATTGCCCGTGATGATTGGTTCTACCGGTGGTCATCTGGTCGGCGGTAAACGCGGCGCGGTCATGGGCGGAATTGGTACTATTGGTGTGATCGTCGGCGCAGAGATCCCGATGTTCCTTGGCTCGATGATTATGGGGCCGCTCGGTGGTCTGGTGATTAAATATATCGACAAGTCGCTGGAAAAACGCATACCTGCTGGTTTTGAGATGGTTATCAATAACTTCTCATTAGGTATCGCGGGGATGCTCCTTTGTCTGCTGGGTTTTGAAGTTATCGGCCCGGCGGTGTTAATTGCTAATACTTTCGTCAAAGAGTGTATTGAGGCGCTGGTACATGCGGGTTATCTACCTTTGCTGTCAGTCATCAATGAACCGGCGAAAGTGCTTTTCCTTAATAATGCGATCGATCAGGGCGTCTATTATCCGCTGGGAATGCAACAGGCTTCGGTTAACGGTAAATCCATCTTCTTCATGGTGGCCTCCAATCCAGGTCCTGGTCTGGGGCTGCTGCTGGCGTTTACCTTGTTTGGTAAAGGGATGAGTAAACGTTCTGCGCCCGGGGCGATGATTATTCACTTCCTCGGTGGGATCCACGAACTGTATTTCCCGTATGTGCTGATGAAGCCGCTGACCATTATTGCCATGATTGCGGGCGGTATGTCTGGCACCTGGATGTTTAACTTACTGGACGGTGGTCTGGTGGCTGGCCCAAGTCCGGGGTCTATCTTTGCTTACCTGGCACTGACGCCGAAAGGCTCGTTCCTGGCGACAATTGCCGGTGTTACGGTAGGTACCCTGGTGTCCTTTGCTATTACTTCGCTGATACTGAAGATGGAAAAAACGGTGGAAACGAAGAGCGAAGATGAGTTTGCTCAGTCAGCCAATGCGGTTAAGGCGATGAAACAAGAAGGTGCATTCTCGTTAAGCCGTGTTAAGCGTATTGCCTTTGTTTGCGATGCAGGGATGGGCTCCAGTGCGATGGGCGCAACCACCTTCCGTAAACGCCTGGAAAAAGCGGGGCTGGCAATAGAAGTAAAACATTACGCCATAGAAAACGTGCCTGCGGATGCGGATATCGTCGTTACTCACGCCAGTCTGGAAGGGCGCGTGAAACGTGTGACGGATAAACCACTGATATTGATTAATAACTATATTGGCGATCCAAAACTCGACACTTTATTTAATCAATTAACCGCTGAACATAAACACTGATTACAGAGGTAAAAATGAAAACCAAAGTTGCTGCTATTTATGGCAAGCGGGATGTCCGTCTGCGCGAATTTGAGCTGCCAGAAATTACCGATAATGAACTGTTAGTGAATGTAATTTCTGACAGCGTTTGTTTATCCACCTGGAAAGCGGCGTTACTCGGTAGTGAACATAAACGCGTCCCCGACGATTTAGAAAATCATCCGGTCATTACCGGGCATGAATGTGCCGGGGTTATTGTCGAAGTGGGTAAAAATCTCACTGGCAAATATAAAAAAGGCCAGCGTTTTGTATTGCAACCGGCGATGGGGTTACCAGGCGGATATTCAGCGGGCTACAGCTACGAATATTTTGGCGGTAACGCCACCTATATGATTATTCCCGAAATCGCCATTAACCTGGGCTGCGTATTACCGTATCACGGCTCTTATTTTGCTGCGGCCTCGCTGGCGGAACCGATGTGCTGCATTATTGGCGCTTATCATGCCAATTATCACACCACGCAATATGTTTATGAGCATCGCATGGGCGTCAAACCTGGTGGCAATATTGCGCTACTGGCGTGTGCAGGCCCGATGGGAATTGGCGCTATTGATTACGCCATTAACGGCGGCATACAACCGGCGCGGGTGGTGGTAGTCGATATCGACGACAAACGCCTGACGCAGGTACAAAAGCTGCTGCCGGTGGAACTGGCGGCCAGTAAAGGCATTGAGCTGGTGTATATGAATACCAAAGGGATGAGCGATCCGGTCCAGACGCTGCGGGCGCTGACGGATGATGCCGGATTTGATGACGTATTTGTCTATGCAGCGGTGCCTTCAGTCGTCGAGATGGCGGATGAATTACTGGCTGAAGATGGCTGCCTGAACTTCTTTGCCGGTCCGACGGATAAAAACTTCAAAGTGCCGTTTAATTTCTACAACGTCCATTACAACAGTACGCACGTTGTCGGCACGTCCGGCGGTTCCACGGACGACATGAAAGAGGCGATTGCCCTTAGCGCCACGGGGCAGTTACAGCCGTCGTTTATGGTGACCCATATCGGTGGCCTGGATGCGGTGCCAGAAACCGTGCTCAATCTGCCGGATATCCCTGGCGGTAAAAAACTCATTTATAACGGCGTGACCATGCCGCTGACCGCCATTGCCGATTTTGCCGAAAAAGGTAAAACCGATCCGCTGTTTAAAGAGCTGGCGCGGCTGGTTGAGAAAACGCACGGCATCTGGAATGAACAGGCCGAGAAATATCTGCTGGCACAATTTGGCGTTGATATTGGGGAGGCCGCGCAATGATGTCCCTGGCGTGGCCATTATTTCGCGTTACGGAACAGGCAGCGTTGGCTGCCTGGCCGCAAACCGGCTGTGGCGACAAAAATAAAATTGATGGCCTTGCGGTCACCGCGATGCGCCAGGCATTAAACGACGTTGCTTTTCGTGGGCGAGTGGTTATCGGCGAGGGGGAACGATATCCTCTTTAGCGCTACGGGCGTGACGGGCGGCGAGTTGGTGAACGGTATCCAACAGACGGCGAATGGGGTGCGGACGCAGACATTACTGATCGGCGGCGCGGACCAAACGTGTAATATAATAGACTCCCTGCATTGATGGTGATCTATCGGAAGACCAATGGCGACGCTGACAGAAGATGATGTGCTTGAGCAACTGAATGCACAGGACAATTTATTTTCATTTATGAAAACTGCGCATTCTATTTTGCTCCAGGGGATACGCCAGTTTCTGCCGTCGCTGTTTGTCGATAACGATGAAGAGATCGTCGAATATGCAGTGAAGCCGTTACTCGCCCAAAGCGGCCCGCTTGACGATATTGATGTTGCGCTGCGTTTGATTTATGCGCTGGGGAAAATGGATAAATGGCTGTACGCCGATATCACGCATTTTTCCCAGTTTTGGCATTACCTGAACGAACAGGATGAAACGCCCAGATTTGCTGATGACATAACCTGGGATTTTATCAGCAACGTCAATAGCATAATCCGCAATGCGAGTCTCTATGACGCGTTGAAAGCGATGAAATTCGCTGATTTCGCCGTCTGGTCAGAGGCGCGTTTTAGCGGGATGGTCAAAACGGCGCTGACGCTGGCAGTAACGACCACCTTAAAGGAATTAACGCCGTGAAAATCGAACTGACGGTGAATGGACTAAAGGTACAGGCGCAGTACTCTGATGATGAAATTGAAAATGTACATAAACCGTTGCTGCGTATGCTGGTGGCCTTACAGACAGTAAATCCGCAGCGGCGTACGGTGGTTTTTCTTTGCGCTCCGCCGGGGACGGGTAAATCTACCCTAACCACCTTCTGGGAATATCTCGCACAACAAGACCCGGAACTGCCCGCTATTCAGACACTGCCGATGGATGGTTTTCACCATTACAATAGCTGGCTGGATGCGCATCAATTGCGCCCCTTCAAAGGCGCACCAGAGACATTTGACGTTGCGAAACTGGCGGAAAATCTGTGCCGGGTTGTGGAAGGGGATTGTACGTGGCCGCAGTACGATCGACAAAAGCATGATCCTGTTGAAGATGCGCTGCACGTTACCGCACCACTCGTCATCGTCGAAGGAAACTGGTTGTTGCTGGATGATGAAAAGTGGTGCCAGCTTGCGCAATTTTGTGATTTCTCGATCTTTATCAAAGCTCCCGCATCTGCGTTGCGGGAGCGTCTGGTGGGGCGCAAGCTGGCGGGAGGGTTATCGCTGGCAGACGCAGAAGCCTTTTATGACCGTACCGACGGGCCGAATGTTCGCCGGGTGCTGGAAGAGAGTCTGCCTGCAAATTTGACCTTAATGATGACCGCTACGGGTGAATATCGTCTGATGGATTAACGTTCCTGATTACACCATCTTCCAGTCGCACCACACGAGAGAAATGACGCCGGGTAAATGCGGCGTCATGACTGATTGCTACGACGCTAGTGCCTCGCTGGCGGCACTTCTCCAGCCAGCTTTCAAACACGCTCAACCAATTTTCGTCAAAATCCCGACTCGGCTCGTCCAGTAGCAATAGTGGCGGAGAGAGTGCTTCCAGGCAGGCGACGGCGACCATCCGTCGCTGTGCACTATGCAGATCCAACGGATGCGCGCTGGCAGTGTCTGCTAACTGACAGCATTGCAGGGCAGCATTGGTACGTTGAGTGATTTCATCTGCCGGGCATTTTTGCAGTTTCAAACCAAATGCGATCTCGTCAGCAACGGTGCTGTGAAAAAGCTGGTTTTCCGCTTCCTGAAACAGTACGCCAATCTTTGCCGCGCGCTGGCGGTTTTTCAGGTTTTTCATCGCTTGTTGTTGCAGCATAACCGTACCGGCTGGGGG
>ENA-ORNG01002532-ORNG01002532.1-human-gut-metagenome-genome-assembly--contig:-NODE-2532-length-10976-cov-4.084425_pt1 | contig 10976 bp, 4 predicted proteins | sample MGYA00242113_ERZ509018 | MGnify/ENA primary metagenome ERZ509018 (study PRJEB26280, sample SAMEA2338711) | human gut metagenome | biome: human gut; feature: human-associated habitat; material: faeces... | reverse complement strand
CGGCCGCAGGCGTATTTCTATCTGTGGCGGTTTACGAAAACTTCAGAAGAAGATGACTATCTGAAGACTGCTTACCAGACGGCATCTCCGGTGAAGGATACCGATGGGCAGACGGCACAGTTTACGATTTCGGAAGGAAGTAAGACAGACAGCCAGACCATTGACTTCAGCAGTGAGTTTGGGAATAACCAGAAAGATTATCTTCCGAAGTATGACCAGGAAGGTTTTACATATGTCTATCTTTCCAGAGAATATATGTCCGGAGAGGATGTTGATAAATATCAGACGGTCTATGGAAAAGTCTCTGAGAACGATGTGGATGTTATTAAGGATACGCTGATTTATGACGGAGAGAGGACTTCCATTGATAACAGTATCTATAATGAAGGCACCGTATCCAATATGCTCAGCGGCAATACCACCGCCGGCGTGACAAAAACCTGGGAAGCCGCATATTTCCAGAGTGAACTGACGGATGTGACGGTAGAACTTACCCTGCAGAAATCCTATGATGGCGGACAAAACTGGACGGACACACCAACCGTCTATACGATGGGAAAAGAGTATCCTTTCTATGCGGAGTTCCTGAGTCAGTCACATTCGGAAACTATGTCGAAATATGATAATTACGGCAGGCTTCTCCAGTACCGCTGGATAGAGAGCGCGGTATATCAGGGAAAGGATTCAACAATCAACCGGCTTCCCGACCAGATTTCCAATCCTATGACTTTTACATTGACTCAGAATGGGCAGCAAGTGGAATATACATCCACAGCAACGGTCACGCCGGATCAAAATGGAAATTATTATACCGAGATCATCAATAAGATTGAAGACGAGACAGAATATTATGTTCGTAAAGAATGGGGAGAGAATGTTACTTCGGAACCGGTAGACTTGATCATTTACCGGACCAATGCCCTGAATCAACAGCAGATGCTGATTCCGGGGAAGGGCAACACAGATGGAAAATTCCAGATAGACGGAAATGCCGATACGACGCCTACGGATCTTTACTATAACGGAGAAGTAGTGGGGCAGGTGCAGGAAGTATCTTCATGGGTGGTTGCTTATACGAAGCTGCAGAAGTACGATACGGACGGAAGCGGATTCGACTATGTGGTGCTGGAAGGTCAAAATAACAAATTCCAGGCACAGTACAGCTCGGAAAAAATACAGCTGCCTGATGATACAGAAGTAGATGTACTTGTCATCACCAATGTGGGGCCTGGGACGGGAACGGAACTGAATCTTCGGAAACGCTGGCTGGATGAAGGCGACGAACAGCACAGAGGGACGGTTACCTTTACCGTGTATGAAATTAAGGATCTGACCAGTACCGAACCGGCAATTCGTTTCGCTTCAGGTAATCTGAAAAACCTTGGAGATTTTGAGATTGACCGTTCTACAAACTGGTGGGGGAAAGTTTTTCTGGACGAAGTAATTGATACAAAAAATTTACTTGTTCTGGAAACCGGCATAGCTGCAACAGATGACGGCGGCAGTGCAGTAAAACTTTCCTATTCCTGTGCAGATATGGCAGACATATATGCCATTCAGCAGGCCCAGCCTGCGGCTGGTGAGCCGAATGACTACTATACATACAATACAGCATATCATAAATACGAGGCGTTCTATTCTATGGTGGATTTGAATGGCGTTGGGTTCTATACCGTAACCAACCGGAGACTTGGCACGGTAGACATTGACGTCACCAAATATTGGAAGGATGGTTCTTCCGAAAACGCAATGTCTGAGAAACGTCGGGAGCTGCAGGATGCTTTGGATATAGCTGGTTATGATCTCGTTCTCTATCTGCAGTGCAGCAGTACGGAAGCGAAAATTGATTATATAAATGGTACGGTGTCATTTGGGCATGATGTTTTACAGATTCAGGATGCTGATGAAAATAATACCGGTGCTATCCAGGTGATTGATCTGAACGGTACATCAGGAGATATTAACAAGGCTTTATATCAGTTTTATAATCTGCCGAAATATGATATGAACGGCAGGCTGGTTACCTATACGGTGACAGAGATGGCACGCCTGAAGAATTCTGCAGGTAATGAGAAAGTTGTACCTGTGAAGGAAGCTCTGGGAGATGATGCCTACGCTTCTCTGGAATATTCCTTCAGCGGCGGGACAACCTCCTATCAGCCCAGTCATGATGAAGGAAATCCGGACAAACAAACAGTGAGCGTTACCAATGCGCTGACCGGAACGAAGGAAGTTGTGTTCTGGAAGGAATGGAATGATGCCTACCGTTACAAGAGAAACGAAAGACCGGATATCTATCTGGAGCTTTACAGATTGTACCACGAGACAGGAGAGAGTGAAACTGCTAAAGAAAAACTGGAAGATCTTTATCTGGATCGTACCTGGACTTTTACCAGTGAAGAAATTTCCTATTGCGAATTTGGAAATCTGGATAAATACGATGATCTGGGATATGAGATCTTCTATTATGCACAGGAACGATATACGGTTGATAAAGAACAGTTCGATTATATTGACGTTTATTACAAGTATGATGCAACGCTGACGCCGAATAAGGTATCGGCAGGAAACGATCAGAGTACGATTGAACAGATAGAAGCGGCGACGGTGATCGGAGACGAAAAAGGATTTAAAGAGAATGATCCTGCGGATGGAACGTTGTTGAAGCAAAACGCGGAAGAAATCTGGCTGTTAAAGGAAAACGGTATTTTTGTCAATGATCTGGCGGCAGATGTGACCTTTAACGGCAAGAAAATCTGGGCGAATCTTCCGTCCGGTTTCCCGGATGCTGATCTTCCGGAAGTGAGATTCAGTTTATATCGGTTTACAGAAGGTGTAGATCAGATTCCGACAGATGATGCTCCCGATACAGCATATGAGAGTTATGTAGATAAAATCGTTTCGACGCTTATCATTAAGGACTGGGATCAGCAGCTTGTTAAGGGAGAATATCCTTTCGTGATCGAGTACGAAGGAATAAATATCAATCAACGGAGCGGCGATGGGGGTACGATTATATGTATTTCCGGTGAGGCAGAGGCGGAAAAACAGAACATTCCTCTTCCCAAATATGACAGCAATGGAAATCTGTATGCATATCGGTTCCGGGAAGATGCAGAGCTTTTACAGAATACAGATATTGGAGCAGTCTTTAATCAGCCGACGATAAACAACTATGCGATCCGGAATCCGTATGACAGTGATCTGGGATATCTTACCGTCAAGAAGATACTGGATATATCAGACTATGAGGATTCGCTGGGGAAATACCCGGTTGTAAGCTTTAAATTAACCAGACAGTATTCAAATGAAACAGATGATCTGGTTCCTGATACCGTGTTCCAGAAAATCGAGTCTATTGATTTTGGAACAGGTAATCATACAGAGCAGACACTTACCTTCGATAGCCTGGAGATGTATGCGCCCAACGGTTCGAAATATGTCTATACCGTGACAGAGCTTTCCGAGAATGACGGCGGTTTGATCCAGGGAGGCTTCCGGGTATATGCTAAGATTGGAAATCTGGACAGCAGTGCAGACTTCGGAACGGATGAAAATACGAGCGTAACAGGTCTCTATCCGAAAGAGAAGCAGACCGTGGGACAGCAGCTCCTTAATTTCATCACAAGTATTCCGCAACTGCTGGGGATAACACCGAGAGAAACGGATACTTCCTATGCGACATTCAAGAATGAGTATGAGAAAGAATATGCTCCGCTGCGGTTTACGAAATACTGGGATGATGCCGGCCAGTCGAATCTGCGCTTTGTCACACCACTGACATTCACGGTCAGCTATAAAGCGGACAGCCAGCCGGGTATGAATAATGCGATTGCTTCCAGAACAGGCGGTTCCTTTACCATTGCACTTGATGCGACGGATAAGAATCTCCAAAGGGTGGATTTGACAAAGGATAATAGAAAACTGAAAGTTAATCCTAGTGCCAATAAAGAAGATCCGGTAAATACGATTGAAAAGGTTACGGTATCCGTACCCGATGGGTACACTCTTAGCAATTATCAATACTGGACCATCGAGGTGACAAAATTTCTTATCTATGCGCCTACTGGTATGCCGTGGAAGTACACACTAGAGGAAAAGGATGTATATCCATATGTAATCACAGGGAACAAAAGAGAATTCAGCTATGATAAGACCAATAACAGATTCACCTGCGGTTCCAATCTCTATACGAACACAGCAAGAATCGAGCGGTCCGCAACGAAGAATCCGGTATCCGCATCAGAGCCGAATACGGATTATAATAGCGGGGTGACCGGAATCTGGAACCTGAGCGGCTATGACGTGACGATGGATTTTGAACTGTATGCGAAGGTTGTCGAGGCAGAAAACTGGGAGGAGGCAAAGAAAAATTTCCTGGCAGATGCAGATGGCTGGTTCTCGCTGGCAAGCGGCACAGATCTGACAAAGAACCAACAGACCCTCAAGAATGTACTTGAAGAAACAGGAGGACCAACGTGTAAATTTAAAGATTCCTATACCTATAAGAACAATGCTTCTTATGGAAAGCATCAGATGAAAACAGCCAACCTGCTTCGTACGGTGAACAGCGGGGAAAAGATTCTGTTTGTCAGCTACTTCTATTCGGAAACCGGACTGGAGATGAAGGATACAGATGGAACGGTGGTTTACAAACAGTCCTTTACTCCGAATTTCATGATCACGACTGTGCCGGCTGGTTTACCATCAGGTATCAGCCAGACAATTTATAATGCGGGTGATTCCGTAGTGGCATATTATTTTACGACTACGGCACAGATCCTGACGAATGAAACATATGAAAGCACTCTGTATTTCTATATGACACCGGCATTCCAGAGCCAAAAGGATGTGGAACAGAAAGTCTTAACCCTTAATATGAAATACGAAGAATGGCTTCCTTATGTGTGGATCACCGGTTACGCGGATAATGTAAGCTCGACTAAAAATTATATTAACGACCAGTTTAACTACATAGATATGCTGGATCTGGATGTGACGAAAGAATGGAAGGATGACAACGGAAACATTTATGACACCAGACCCGAAAAGAACGGACAATGGGTGGTGGATTATCAGATCCAGCAATCTTCTGATAATGGTCAGACATGGAGTGATTTCGACGCGGGAGCAAGATACCTGTCTATTACCGGAACCGACAGCGAGGATAGGAAGACGGTGTCCTACAAAAATCTTCCTGCCGGAGGAATTGTTAAGAAGGCTGATGGTTCGGGATATGAGGCAGTAGAAAGCTATCAGTACCGGATACGGGAAAAAGACCCGAAAAGCAATAATCAAATAACAGAGAAATGGTTTAATGAAGCATACAAAGTAACTTATAATGATCCAACTGCTGCAGAGCAAGTGACTAACAAAAATGATAAATGGGTACTTAAAGTAACCAATGAACTTCAGACCATTGATCTGCTTGCGGAAAAAAATTGGGAAGGTAATTTAAACAGTCAGCTTAAGCTGGAACTTCAGTATCAATCCACCGAAAAAGATGGAGAAGGAAACCATATCTGGAAATCCTTTGATACGCCGGCTGAAGTGAAGCTGGATGGAACAGCGGATTCCGAAACGGTATATTTCGAATATGAGTCCTGGAAAGCGAAGTGGACCGGTGTGCCGAAGATCATGCCGGGTTCCGTGACGACAGGCAGCGGCGATAGTAAACAGACAGTGTATCGCGTTGTCGAAGTCGCTGAGAACGCGTATGGATCGGTTACAGGTACTCTCACAGGATCCGGAACACAGAGTGATCCGTATGTACTTGTTGGAAGCGGAACTGATACAGATCCATATACCATCACCAACGAGCTGACACAGATCAAGGTACAGAAGACAGTTGAGAAACCGGAGGACGCAACATTGAAGAATCCGGATGAGGAATTCTCCTTTACCATTAGCGGAAATATACCGGCCGGTGTGAAGTACGCGGTATATCATTCGGATAATACTGAAGCGCAGGTTGTCACTGAACTCACAAATAAGACTTTCAAACTGAAGGACGGTCAGTATGCAATCATCTATGGCTTGAAGAAAGGTGAAACCTATACAGTGACGGAAAGCGGATCCGGCTATCAGATAAGCTATGAGCAGAATGAAATGGAGCAGAATACGGGAGCTGTTTCAGTGCCGACCAGTAAGCCTTCCGATATTCCGACTCTGGAAGTGATCAACGAAAAGCTTGGAAAAGTTACGGTGATCAAAACCGATGGGGATGGTAATACGTTTGGTGAAAAAGAAGCCAGATTCAAACTGGAATATCCGGACGGCACTTTCGTAGAAAAGGAAACAGACAGTAAGGGAAACGTTGTCTTTGAGAATCTTCCCTTCGGCACCTATAAACTTACAGAAACCAGCACAAGAGCCGGATATAACAAACTGGCAAAAACAATTGAAGTTACCATTCCATTGAAAAATGAAAATTCGGATGGAAACTACTTCTACTTCATAGGAAAAGGAGAAGACGCTGCTTATTATTATCCGGAAATAACCCTGACGGTAGAGAACGATCAGGCCTTTGCGATGCCAGCCACCTCCGGCTCCGGATTCTTCTGGCCGGGTATCATGGGAATGGCAGCAGCAGTAGGGGCAGCAGGTTATTATGCGGTTTATAATAAAAAGAAAAAAAGGAGGGGAAGGTTAAATAATTAAAAATGAAAATAAGCAGAAAAGAAAGGGAGAAATCTATGAGAAAAAAATGGTTTAAAAAATTAGGAGCAGCTTTCTGCGCGGCAGCTATCGCCATCAGCGGAATGTCTTTGACGGCATTTGCGGCAGGGGAAAAAATTGAAGTATTTGGAGATGCAGAATATCAGAATCTCGCAGGATTGACAGGCGGTGAGACGACCGGTACCATCAATGTAGAGAAGAAAATTTCGCCGGTAGACGCCAGTAAAGTAAGCGAATGGAATACGCAGCTTCCCGTAAAAGGGGCGGAGATGGCGGTTATCAAAGTCGGCCAGTACGCAACGGTAACGGAAACAAATGGAACCGTAAAAACCATGATCGGTATTGACAAGGACCTTGTGGAAGCGGTTCTGTCATCTGAAACTTCAAAGATGATTCTGGATAGCGGATATTACTATATGCCATATGACCTGTATGATGATTTTCAGAATGCTATGAAAACAGCAGGCAATAACCTGAATAATGACGATGCTGTCAAAAGTTTGATAGCTACGGCTACAAAGAAAAATACAGAGGATAATGGTGTTGCTTCTTTCACCAATTGTCCATTTGGAATTTATCTGGTGGCAGAAAACAGTGTAACCACAGCTCAGATAGACAAGGACAAAGATGGTACATGGGAAAACGTACTGTTTTCCAAGAAACAGTATCCCTATATCGTTTCCCTTCCATTTTCGGAGAATGGTAGATGGACAACCACGGTAAACGCCAAGGCGAAAAATGAAGAGAGTCCGGTAGACGTTGATAAAATGATTGAACGCGACAGCAACACTCTGACCTGTAAAAGAGATCATCAATTTAAAACCGATGTAACACATGTGGGAGATACGGTGGAATTTACTCTGATCACAGATGTTCCGATGATTGAAAGCCATGAAGGGGTTCAGTCCTATGTGATTACCGATGAGATCAGCGCCGGATATACCCTGCCCGGAACCTTTACGGCTGATGACATAAAAATTACAGACAGCCAGGGTCAGTCCTATACGTTCGGTACCGATTATACAGTAGCCTGGGTAAATGGCGCTACAGATCCTAGTAAATATGCGAAAACGGTTACTATCGAATTTACACCGTCTGGTAGAAAGTTGATTGAGAAGCCTGCCCATGTATCCGACGGCGGTCAGGAAATTTATGTCAGCTATATTGTTAAAGTAAACGAAAACGCAGTTGTGGGAACTGCGGGAAATCCAAACCGGGTAAAACTGAAGCTGGCTGCAGCAGGAAGCGGCGAGATTGCGACTGACTGGAAAGATGTAACAGAATTTATCTTCACCATGGAAGGAACGAAAACCTTCGACGGAAATCCAAATGCAGGTAATGCGGATCATGTGAGGTTTAAACTATACCTGGATGCGGATTGTACAAAGGGAGTTGTGCTGACTGGAGATAATGGAGCGTATACATATAACGGAACAAGTACACCAGGGGAGGCCACTGAGATTTCTCTGAGCGACACTTCCACATTCTCTGTAAAAGGCGTTCCGGTAACCAATGAAAACGAAGGCCAATCGGTAACCCTTTACCTGAAAGAGACTGCTACCGCGGCCGGCTATAATAAACTGGCTAAGGTGATTCCGATTACCTTAACAGCTAACCAGGATGTTAATGAGGTATATGATGGAAGGCTTTCAGAAGGCAAGGTTAATGAGGGAAACGCAACTCTGAATGTTAATAAAGATGGAATTACCTTTACGGTAAACAACACCAGCGGTTTCCAGCTGCCTTCCACCGGCGGTATGGGTATCTGGATGTTTGTAGTAGGCGGTATTCTTGTGATTGCCTTTGGTATCTTTTACTACCGCAGAAGTAAAAAGAGTGCATAATCATTGAAAAAAAAGACCAAAAATAAGAACGGCCCATCGCTTCTGATAGCGGTGGGGATCGTTCTTGCAGGGCTGGCGCTTACAGCCTACCCATTTGTCAGTAATTATTTTTACGAAAAAGAGCAGGAAAAAATCATTCTGGATATGGACAATACCAATCTGGAAGCTTCCTCGCTGGAAGCAGAGAGAGAGAAGGCAGAAGCTTACAATACTTATCTGCTGGAAGAAAACATCGTTCTGACAGATCCTTTCGATCCGGAGGCGTTTGCGGAAAAATCAGAAGTTCCCTATGAAGAGATTCTCAATCCGTACGGGAATGGGATGATGGGCTACCTGGAAATACCGGTCATCGACCTGACTCTGGGAATTTATCACGGAACGTCTCCCCATGTTCTGGAGGAGGGTGTGGGACATCTGGAAAACAGTTCCCTTCCCATAGGTGGAGAGAGTATCCATTCCGTACTTTCGGCCCATACAGGACTGCCCGATAAGAAACTGTTTACCGATCTGGTCCTGCTGGAAAAAGGGGATACCTTTTACATCCATGTTCTGGATGAGATTCTGGCTTATAAGGTAGACAATATTGAAGTAGTGACGCCGGATGATACGGAGTCTCTGCATGTGGTACCGGGAGAAGATCATGTCACATTGGTGACCTGCACCCCCTATGGGGTGAATTCCCATCGGCTGCTGGTCAGAGGGACCAGGATTCCCTATGTGCCGGAAGAGAAAGCGCAGGCAGAAGAGAGTTCCTTCTGGACGGGAAGTCCCTGGATGCGCCAATATGTGATGGCGATTATGGGAGGAATCCTTCTGGTAGCATTGTTGCTTCTGGCGGGGACATGGATTGGCAGGAGGCGTGAACATGAGAAGAAATAAGCTGATTTTTTTCCTGTTTCTTCTGATTGGCTTCGCTCTTCTGAACTATCCGTTTGTCAGCCAATGGGTCAACCGCAGAAGCCAGAGTGAAGTGATATCCAACTATGGGGATAACGTAGACCTTCTTGCTAAGGAAGAAAAAGAGACCATGTTGGCAGCGGCCAGAGCATATAATCAGAATCTGGCAGATAAGCAGTCCGGCCTGGCCGACGGATTTACATCGTCTCAGGCGCCGGATGCCGAATATGAAAGCCTTCTGAACCTCTCCGGCGACGGGGTGATGGGGTATATCGAGATCCCGTCCATCGACGTCATGCTTCCGGTCTATCACGGAACCGGGGTTCGGGCTCTGGAAGAAGGCGCGGGACATCTGTTCCAGTCGTCCCTCCCGGTAGGCGGGGAAGACACCCATACGGTGATATCCGCTCATACAGGGCTCGCGTCAAAGGCCATGTTCACAGACCTGGACAAGCTGGAGGCCGGAGATCAGTTTTACATTCATGTCCTGGACGAAGTCCTGGCATATGAGGTAAATGATATCGCGGTGGTTGAGCCGGAGGATACAGAGAAGCTGAAGATCGTGCCGGGGGAAGACCTGGCGACACTTGTGACCTGCACGCCCTACGGGATCAATTCCCACCGGCTGCTGGTACAGGGGATCCGGGTCCCTTATGACCCGGAAGAACAGGCGCTGGATCCGGCTGACAAAGAAAGCGGATTCTGGGTGTGGTGCAGGAGAGGATTTATCGCTTCGGTTGTGATACTTGCAGCCGTTGCGTTTATATTAATGAAACCAGAAAAAAAGGGAAGGAAGCGGAAATATGAAAAGGAAGAGCCAGGCAATTAGAATATGGATTACCGTGCTTGCGGTTCTGTTGATGGGGAGCTTATCATCCGCTTCTGTCTATGCACAGGATTATGACAGCAATAGAAAAGGAAGCATTACGGTCAATCTGGATGATCTGGATACGGAATTTTCCGGAGTTGCTTTCACATGCTATAAAGTGGCGGATGTGAACGCGGGAGTAAATCTCCTGTGGGATATCGCACCGGAACTGGCGGCAGTTCCGCTGGATCTGAATGAACTGGAAACTGCGGAAGATTACCAGGAAGCAGCCAATCTGCTGGCGTCGGAGATCGGCAATACATCCATCACCGGACAGCAGGTGACGACAGACGCATCCGGAAAGGCAGTATTCCCGTCTCTGGAACAGGGAGTCTATCTCCTGGTTCAGACAGATAAGGCATCCTATGGAACCGTAGAACCGTTCCTGATCGGGATTCCCTATACGGAGAATGGTACCGAGTGGGTATATGATGTGCAGACGGAAACAAAAGGCGAACCTCTTCCAGAAGAACAGAAGAAAGAGAAAGAACAGACAGAGCCTAAGACCGGTGACAACAATAATATAGCAGGCTGGACGGTGATTATGGTCTGCTCGGGAGTGGCGGTAATCCTATCAGCCACATTCTGGTACAAACGAAGAAAAAAAGATAATCTGTACAAATAATCAGCAACAATAATCATTAGAAAGGGGCTGTCGGGAAATAGATAGCTCTAAATAGGGGCAGATG
>ENA-ORNG01002531-ORNG01002531.1-human-gut-metagenome-genome-assembly--contig:-NODE-2531-length-10984-cov-2.730167_pt1 | contig 10984 bp, 8 predicted proteins | sample MGYA00242113_ERZ509018 | MGnify/ENA primary metagenome ERZ509018 (study PRJEB26280, sample SAMEA2338711) | human gut metagenome | biome: human gut; feature: human-associated habitat; material: faeces... | reverse complement strand
AGGATTCACATCCATAACCTTCGGTGTAAGTGTCTTTATAGGCAATTCTGATGTCTGACCTGCATTTTCCTCTGTCTGTGTTTCTTCTACCTGTGTTTCCTCTGCACGTACCATATTTATTGACGGTTCAGATGTTGTAGCTGCTATAAAAGCGATCATTGCAAGAATTAAAGCTCTTTTCTTCATAATTGTTTTCCTCCTGATAAAGAAATCTTAAGGATTATCCAAAACCATCCCTGGTTTTTTGCTGTTCTTACTGTAGCGCCTTTTTCGGGATTTGTGCAGGTCGCTTTAGCGCCAATTTCCCAAAAATTATGTGGCGCACCTGCGCCAATCCGCATTTTTCGCAGAAATCATGGGGAAATACCGCTTATCTCATCAGATCCTGATAGTCTGGGTCTGCCGCCCGAATCCCCCACACCAATTCCCAAAGCTTTTCATCTTCGGAAAGGCCTTCCGGCGTGTTTTCAAACAAGGTGATCGGCAACTGGGCAAAAATATCCAACGCCGTCAGTTCCCGCGCCTGCACGGACCGCGCCGACAGCAAGAGACAGGCCGCGCACAGCAGCATCCAGAATCCGTCTTTCATTTTCCGCTCCGTCATGCGTTCCCCCCGCCCTCCGGCGGCGTCCGATGCAACGCATGAAAGCACGCCGGACCATCCATATCCACAGGAAAAGTGCCTTTTTCCGTTTTCAGGGCCCGTTCCCGCTCGACAAAACGGGCGAGCGTCATGCCCTTGAGAAACATCCGCATGTGATCATCCAGCTCCCGCCAGAACCATCTTGTGGGGCAGACGCCTTCCCGTTCGCAGCTTTTTGCCCCGTGCAGGCATTCCACCGGAGAAATGTGCCCTTCCAAACGCTCGAAGACCTCGTCCATACGGATGGCGTCCGGGGATTTCGCAAGCGCATAGCCGCCCTTGGCCCCGCGTGCGGAACGCAAAATGCCCGCAGGGCGCAAGACGCGTACGATCTGCTCGAGATACTTGACGGAAACGCCTTCCTCGCGGGCGATTTCCGCCAACTGGACACAGGACCCCGCAGGCCGTCCCGCCAAATTGATCAAAAAACGGAGCCCGTATCGGGTGCGAGTCGAATAACGCATGCTTTCCCCCTAAAGGACCACACCCTCCGGATCGGCTCAGATCTCTCCAAGAGCCTGATCGAGATCCTCAAGAATGTCGTCGATGTGTTCGATACCGATGGACAACCGGATCAGTTCCGGCGGCAATCCCGCGTCACGCTGCTGTTCTTCGCTGAGCTGCGCGTGACTTGTGCTCGCTGGATGGAGCGCAAGGCTCTTGGCATCGCCCACGTTGGCGAGATGCGAAAAGAGGCCGAGTTTTTCGATGAACCGCTGGCCAGCAGGCTGGCCTCCCTGAATCCCGAAAACGACCATGCCCCCGAACCCGTTGCGCAGCATACGGCAAGCCGCGGCATGGGCGGGATCGTCGGGCAGCCCCGGATAGCGGACCCACGCCACTTTCGGGTGCTGCTTGAGATGATAGGCGACCTTCAGCGCATTGGCGCAGTGCCGCTCCATGCGCAGCGGCAGGGTTTCCAGCCCCTGCAGGATCATCCACGCATTGTCCGGCGAAATGCAGGCCCCAAGATTCCGCAGGGGGACCAGCCGCATCCGCGTGATGAACGGCGGATACCCTTCCGGCAGATCATATCCCCATCGCAAGTAATGATAACTGGCATCGGGCTCGACGTACAGAGAGAAACGGCTGTCCGTCCAGTCAAATGTGCCGCCGTCCACGACGATGCCGCCGAGAGCCGTGCCGTGCCCCCCAAGCCATTTCGTCAATGAATGCACTACAATATCAGCACCATGTTCAAAAGGCCGAAGCAGATACGGCGTGGCGAAGGTCGCGTCCACAACCAGGGGCAGCCCATGCCGCTTGGCGATGGCGGATACCGCATCCAGATCCGCGACGTCCAGCGCGGGGTTGCCGATGGCCTCCACGTACAAGGCGCGCGTCCGCCCGTTGACGGCGGCTTCCATCTTGTCAAAATCCTGCGGCTTCACGAAGCGTGTAGTGATCCCGAACTGGGGCAGGATATCGTTGAACAGGGTGAACGTTCCGCCGTACAGGTTGTTCGCCGAGACGATTTCGTCCCCCTGCTTCGCCAGATTGACGATCGTCGAAAAAATGGCGGACGTACCCGACGCCGAAGCCAACGCCCCGACACCGCCCTCCAACAGGCTCATACGTTCTTCCAGCATGGCCTGCGTGGGGTTGCCGAGCCGCCCATAGACATTCCCCTGTTCGGCAAGGCCAAAAAGTTTGGCGGCGTGCTCCGCGCTCTTGAAGAGGTAGCTGCTGGTCCGGTAGACCGGGACTCCCCTCGACAGCGTCGTAGGATCAGGATGTTGCCCGCCATGAACGGCGAGCGTTTCAAAACGGATAGGCATTATTATCCTCCGTACCCGGCACAAGGCCGGAACCGTCGTTTCGGGAAAATGTCCTGAGGCGGCCCTCCCCGGGCCCCCGCGCATACCGGGCGGCATCCTCCCCTTGGAGAGGATCTCCGTACCTATTCCTCAAATGGCTTCGGATGCGTCCCGGCCTGAAAGCCGTTTCCGCATCCAGCCGCCCCCGGAGCCCCCGGCTCGGAAACACTCCGCGCAGTGCCTTTCACTGATTCCGCATATGGGACGCCGAAGCGTCAAGCCTATCCCGTACCCCAGCGTGAATGCCCCGTTTTTTTCCGAGGGCGGACTTAATCCCTGTCTGTGGGGATATCGTCAAGGCGGTATGGCGTCGCCTGATACACGCAATAGTTCAACCAGTTGGAATAGAACAAATGGGCATGGGCCCGCCAGCTGACCAGCGGGGGCCGCGTCGCATCGTCACCGGGGTAGTAATGTGCCGGAGGCGCGATCTCCATCCCCTTGGCCACATCCCGCCGATACTCCGCATCCAGCGTATCCCGGTCGTACTCAAGATGCCCTGTGATGAACATGCTCCGCCCGTCGAGCGTACCGGCCACAAGCACCCCGGCTTCATCCGACTCGGCCAGAATCTCCAGCGAGGGGATCTTGGCAATGTCTTCGCCCCGGACTTCAGTGTGCCGGGAATGCGGCGCATGGAACACATCGTCGAATCCCCGGAACAGCTGATTCGTGGGATCATTGATGGTGTGGCTGAAAATACCGGAAAGCTTGCGCGGAAGCCCGTACTTCGGGATGCCGTAATGATGGTACAGACCCGCTTGCGCGCCCCAACATATATACAACGTAGCGTGCACGTGCTTTTTCGCATAGTCCATGATGCCGACGAGCTCGTCCCAGTAGTCGACTTCCTCAAAGGCGAGCTGTTCCACCGGCGCGCCGGTGATGATCATGCCGTCGAACGAGCTGTCGCGCACCTGAGAAAACGTCTTATAGAAACGCTCAAGATGCTGCGGCGCGGTATTTTTGGATTCGTGCCCCTCAGCCCGCAGAAGCGTCACGTTCACTTGCAGGGGCGTATTGCCGAGCAGGCGCAGCAACTGCGTTTCCGTGGCGATCTTGGTCGGCATCAGGTTAACGATGGCAATCTCCAGAGGCCGGATGTCCTGACGGTTGGCGCGGCCTTCCGTCATGACAAAAATGTTTTCGCCTTCCAGTATCGGGCGGGCAGGCAAATCTTCAGGAATCTTAATGGGCACGGGAAACACTCCTTCGCGGCGATAAAGGTACGCCGACTTCCCTACTCAATTGATATGGATTCTGTCAAGCCGGGCAATCGGTCGCCGATTTCTACCCTATTTGCCAAACTTGGCAATCCCGTTACGCACCCTCCTTGATTTTATATGCAAGGCGGAGCATACTCGGAACGATTATGTTCAAATTCGTGTCTGCCGTAAGGCACAACCTTTTGTAAGGAGCGTTTTTCAATGCGTCTGCTCAGAGCTTTCCTCGTCCTTTCCCTTCTGCTGCTGCCCCAGATGGCCAACGCCGAAACCTTGATGATGGCGACCACCACCAGCACGCAGGACACCGGCCTTCTGGAATATCTCCAGCCCATCTTCAAAAAGGACACGGGCATCGATCTGAAATGGATTTCCGTAGGCACGGGCAAAGCCCTCGCCCACGGCAAGGACTGCGACGTCGACGTGCTGCTCGTACACGCCCCCGCCCTTGAGGAAAAGTTCGTGGCCGACGGCTTCGGCGTGGACCGCCATCAGGTGATGTACAACGACTTCGTGCTGATCGGACCCGCCGCCGACCCGGCCGGCGTCAAGGGCAAAGACATCCCCACCGCCCTGAAGACCTTCGCCGAAAAGAAGATCTCCTTCGTGAGCCGCGGCGACAACTCCGGCACGCACAACACCGAAAAACAGCTGTGGAAAGTCGCCGGCATGGAAGTGCCCGGCAAGGACGCCACGTGGTACATTGACGCCGGCCAGGGCATGATGGCCACCATCCGCATCGCCGCCGAAAAAGACGGCTACACCGTGACCGACCGCGGCACCTACATCAAGTACAATGCCGCCGCCAAGGGCGATGCGCCCCTGAAGATCCTCGTCGAAGGCGACAAGGCCCTCCTGAACCAGTACAGCGTCATGATTGTCAACCCCGCCAAGTGCCCGAAGGTCAAGCAGGAAGCCGCCAAGAAGTTCATCAACTGGTGGATCAGCCCCAATACCCAGAAGGCCATCGCCAGCTTCCAGCTTGAAGGCAAGCAACTCTTCTTCCCCAACGCCAAGGCCGGAAAATAGCCTCGATTGATTTTGAATGGGCGGAGCATATCGGGGAAGGGGGGAGCCCCCCACGCTTTCCCTCCCTTCCCCAACTCCGCCAGTGCGCCCCCTCTCTTTCCGCCAAGCGTTTATACTTACCGAATCCCTTCCCCCGCATCCCTTGAAGCCCCTTTCTCTTCAAAGACGCATTTCATGGAGAACGGGGTTCTCGGCCTTGGAACATTTCAAAACGGAACTGTTCCATTTTCCGTGTATCCCCCTGCTCTTCTTCCTTTCCGCTGAACCGAACTCCCGTCGCGCGGCCTCCCCACCAGTCAAAAGCCTTTGAAAGGAGATAGGAGGGGGCCGGGGTAGGGAAGAGGGAAGCTTCTCTCAGAAAGTTTCCCTCCCCCGCTCTCCCTCTCCTCCCCCCTCCACGCACAAAAAAAGGGAGCCCCCGCAAGGGACTCCCTTTTTCCACAGGTAAAACTGCCAGAGAAACGCTTAGTGGGGGCCGCCCACCAGAATCAGCGGAACTTCAGGGATATAGGTACAAATGAGCAGGACGATAAGCATCAGGGCGATCATGGGCAGAGCCTGACTGGCGATGTTCTCGAGCTTCGCCTTGGCGACGCCGCTGGCCACGAAGAGGTTTACACCCACGGGCGGCGTGATGAAGCCGATGGCAAGGTTGACCACAATGATGACGCCGAAGTGCAGCGGCGATACGCCCACGCCCGTCACGATGGGCAGCAGGATGGGAACGAGGATAACGATAGCCGCCAACGCTTCCATGAACGTGCCGACGATGAGCAAAAGCACGTTGATGAGCATCAGGATGACGATCTTGTTCTCGGAGAAGCTCAGGATGGCCCGGGCCACAGTGCCGGGCACGTCTTCGATGGTCATGATGTTCCCGAACAGGGTCGCCATGGCCATCAGCACGATAATGACGGCGGAAGTCTCGCAGGACTCAATGCACGAGTTGATAAGGCACTTGAAATCCATTTCCTTATACAGGAACAGGCCCACGATCAGACCGTAGAAGGCGGCGATGGCCGCGGCTTCGGTCGGGGTCATGATGCCGCCGTAGATGCCGCCGAGCACGATGACCGGAACCATCAGCGCCCACTTGGCGTCCCAAGCCGCGTGCATGAGGGTCCGTGCATTGCGGACCTTTTCCTGACCGCGCCACCCCTTCTTGCGGGAATACCAATAACAGTAGCTCATAAGCACGATGCCCACCATGATGCCGGGCACGATACCGCTCATGAACAAGTCGCCGATGGAGACCTGCGCGGAGATGCCGTACACCACAAAGGGGTTGCTCGGGGGGATCATGACGCCCACGCAACCGGCGGCCGCAACGAGGGCAGCGGAAAAATACTTGTCGTAACCGCGCTCCACCATCGCGGGGATGGTGAGCGCGCCGATGGCCGCCACGGTGGCGGGGCCGGAACCGGAGATCGCGCCGAAGAACATGCAGGTCACAATGGCGGTGAGGCCGATACCGCCATAGGTGCCGCCGACGATTTCGTCGGCAAGGGACAGCAGACGGTGGGAAAGCCCGCCCGCGCCCATGAATACACCCGCCGCGATAAAGAACGGGATAGCCATAATGGGGAAGCTGTCGATGGACGTAAAGGCCACCTGAGCCATGTATTCGATAGGGAGGGTGTCCGCGCAGATGATGGTCGCCAGCGTGGACAGGCCGAGGCTGATGGCCACGGGCACGCCGATGGCGCACAGCACGATGAAATAACCGAACAACGCGGGCAGCGGTTCGATGTAGTCACAGAAAATGACCGGCGAAGCGATGACGAAAACCGCTATGAGGCCGATCAGGGTATCCACCAACCCGCAAACCTTGACCTGCTTGTAGAGAGACTGGAGCAGGCGGAAACACATGAGCCCGAAGCCGAAAGGCAGGATCAGATAAGGGATGAGGAAGGGGATGCGCAGGGCCGTAGTATGCTGCGGGTATTCCTGCAGCCGTTCGATCTGGCCCCAGCCGTAGTAGGCGATGGTGGCCGTCAGGATGAAGAACAGCACCTCGACCACGATCCAGCTGATCTGCTGCAAGCGCGGGGGCAGATGATCGTAGAGCATGTCCACCCGGATGGACGAACGCTTTTTGATGGCGACGCTCAGGGCGAGGTAGGAAATCCAAATAAAGATGTAGCGGGAAAGCTCTTCAGTCCATACGGCGGCACCGGCGCGCTCAATGAACTGCGTGATGATGTAACGGTAAATAACCTGCCATGTGATGAACAGGGTAATGGACAGCAGGCCGGTGACGAGGAACATCTTCTCAAAGTTTTCGTCGAGCCAGTGCAGTACGCCCTGCTTGGAAGCGTTGGTCTTTTCCATGCGAGATTCCTGTGGTGTAAGAGAAAAAGAGCCGGCCTGCGGCAAGAACATGCCGCAGGCCGAGCATCAAAGGACTTACTTCTGGGTATCGGCGATCAGCTGCAGCAATTCGGCCGGGATTTCCTTGGCGAACTGTTCACGCACGGGAGCGGTCCTGTCATACAGTTCCTTGCGCTGTTCGGGCGTCAGCATCGTGATTTCGATGCCCTTGGCCTTGAACGCGTCCCAAGCCTTCTTTTCGAGCTTCACGGATTCGGCGCGCTGCCATACGGTGGCTTCCTTCGCCGCTTCAGTGATGATCTGCTGCTGTTCGGGGGTCAGGCTGTCCCACTTTTTCTTGTTCATCAGCAGGATGTGCATGGAATAGTTGTGCTCGGAGTCCATGGCGTACTTGAGGACTTCGGTGTGCTTGGCGTCGTTCAGCAGCGAGAAGGTGTTGCCTTCGGCGTCGACGGTGCCCTGCTGGATGGCGGTGTAGGTTTCACCCCACGCCACGGGAGCGGGGGTCATGCCCCGCTCGGTGGCCACGGCCACTTCTACGGGCGAGTCGGTCGTACGAACCTTCAGGTTCATAAGATCCTTGACTTCCTTGAGGGGCTTCTTGGCGGACACGAAGTTGCGGTAACCGAATTCGCTGAACATGATGGTCTTCAGGCCGATGCTTTCGGAAACTTTGTCGAGGGCCTTGCCAAGTTCGCCGTCGTCAAGAGCCTTGTAAAGCTTTTCCTGATTGGCGGGAGAGGTCACATAGGGAAGGTCGATAGCCATGTAGGATTTCGAGAAACTCGCGAGGTTCGGCGTGGAGCTGGAGGACATATCCAGCGTCCCGGCCTGGGCGGCTTCCGTGGTCACGCGGTCGCTGCCGAGCTGGCAGTTGGGGAAGAGCTGGATGCGGATCTTCTTGTTGCTCTTCTTTTCGACAAGCTCCTTGAACTTCTCATAGCCGACAGTCACGTTGTTGCCCGGAGCCATAGGGTGGCCAAGGCGCAGGGTAAGCGGTTTTTCAGCTCGCGCATTATTGGCCATGCCGAGGACCATGCACGAGGAAGCCAAAAGGGCAGCTACGGTGTACAGTACTTTTTTCATCACACGTCTCCTTACGTGAAAAAAAGTATTCCCGCCAACGGGTATGATGCTTGTTGTACACCAGCCACAGAAAAAAAGGGAAGCCCCCCTCATTTATCAAAAAATGTACCAGAGTTGAGTACGCGATCAGTTTTTTCCGGCGTACCTCAAATGTCTACTTTCCACAGTTTATAAGTGATTTTGGTGTATTGTCTGACCATTCCGGAACATATTGAAAACATTAAAATACTTCATATGCGTACTCAAAAAATGAATGTCGACTTTATACTCTTAGGGAGTATACTCACTAAAAGAAATTATGATTCCAATATATTACGATATCAAAAAAAATATTTTTAAAAAAATTGTGAAATTATGCCTTTTCTCTACCATAAACGCCCTGAAACGGCATTTTTCCACACTTTTCGGCATCCCCTTTTTCTCACTTTGCTGTTCCAGAAGCGCATTATCTATTTTATTTCAGCGTGATATGAAAAATACAGTCTTCATCAGGGGCTTCATGGGTTCCGCGCCCTCATGGATACCCTCATTTTTTAGGGGGAAAATCATGCCCTGATTGCAACAAAAAGAACAAACGGCGTATCACAAAAAGCATTCCCCTCCTGCAATATCCTATAAGGACAACATAAAAGGCCCATCGGCATAGCGAATGCCGATGGGCCTTTTATGTTCATGGGCTTAGCAGGCAACTAATCCTTAAAAGGACAATCCGCCGCGCTCCTTCCCTCAATGACGCCAAGAGCCGCGCCCGGAGCGACAGGCTTATGGCCTGATGCCTTAAATACTTTCCGGGTCAGGCTGTCGTCCACGGTCCCTTCGGGAAGCTTGTCGACACTGATGATCCCTTCTTGGTGGAGGAAAGCCACCACTTCATCGATGTTCGCCTTCTCGCGCTCCCCAAAGTAGAAGTTCATCCACTCGCGGACAAGGTTGGGAGAATTGGCCGGAACCTTGCCGAATACGGAATACCACAGCACCCGCTTGGGAACGCCGGTGGCGTACTGGGAAACCATATTGATGACCTGTTCCCAATTGTCGGGGTTCAGCATGAACAACTGGGCTTCCAGATCCGAACGCAAATAGCCTTCGGCGACCTTGGGATGTTTCTCCATGAAATCAGAACGCATGACCACTATGCCGAGGTCCTCGTTGTCACAGGCGGACCCATCGGCGACAATCTTCCCCACGCCTTCGCCGACCTCGGAAGCCAGCCCGGAAAGCGTAGGCTCCCAAAGCGACGCCGCATCAAGCTTGCCCGCACGGAAATTCGTGGAGATGACTTCAATGGTCTGGTTCAGGTATTCAGCGGGCTTCACCTTATACTTCTCAAAAAAACGGCGCATATACTGGTCCGAGGCGCTGCCCTTGGGAGCGGCAATGACCTTCCCGTCAAGCCAGCGGGCCAACGCTTCGTTGTCCTTGAAGTCCGGCGCGTCTTTGCGCACTAAGATGAGCGAGCAGCGGGTCCCTTCGGACATGTCCGTCGTGGACACCATCTTGACCTTGCCCTTGGCGCGCACGCACAGCACGGCGGCCGGCATGATGCTCATATAGCCGATCTGCGCCCTGTCAGCCAGCATGTTGCTGGCGACGACCGTCCCCTGCACAGCGGGGTGAAACTCGATTTCCGTCCCTTCGGGCGTATATTTCTTCCAAAGCCCCAGTTCGGCGTTGATGATCGCTTGATAGGAAATCGTATCATACGGCTGAAATCCCACCACAAATTTTTCAGCCTGCGCAGGACTGGCCAACAACCCCATACAAAGGGCAAATGCCCCCAGCATCTTCGAAAAGCGTTTCATATATGCCCTCCTCAATATGAATACCATACAGGCAACGCACCTCCGCGCCGCCCCAGTACCCCTTCCGCATTGCCAAAGCGGCCTCAGCGCCTTCTCAGGCCCCTTGCGGGGACTTTTCCGGCACTCTAAACGTATCTCAACTTTATCCTGCTCTATCGTGTTTTTTTCTGTTCTTCAACAGGTTCCACAGCAAGGGCCCCTCCATGCCCGACAGCAAAAAAAAGCCCCGAACGAATCGGGGCTTTCTCAACATATCGCTTCAGCAACAGCAAAACACTATTTGGACTTTGCCTTGGAGGTAGATTTCTTTTGCGCTACAGAAGTGCTTTTCTTCTGTGAAGAACGCTTCTGGGCAACCTGTTTCTTTGAGGAAGGCTTCTTGCTGCTTGCCACGGAAGTCTTACTCGCCGCCTTCTTCGAGGCTACCGTCGTCCGCTTTTTGCTGGAAACAGCCTTGTGTTTCGAGCTGGACCGGCTGGACGAAAGCGTCTGCTTGCCCTTTTTCTGCGATTTGGAAACGACGTGCTTGGCCTTGCTCTGCGAAAGCGCCGCGTCGGAAGCCGTCCGGTGAAGCCGGGAAGAGCGGGATTCATACAGCGCCATCAGTTTCTGCGCGGCTTCGGCATCGGATTCCGAAATGCTCACACGGCGGGCGCCGAGGAACGTCGAACTGAAATAAGGATCGCTGAGCGAGGTGATCTCCACGCTCTTGCCGCGCCGGGGGCTGTGGATGAACTTGCCGTCCCCAACGTATATACCCGTATGATACCCACGCCGGGGATGCCTGAAAGCCACGATATCTCCGGCTTCCATTTCATCGGAATCAATAGGCGTACCCAGCACGGACTGTTCCCGCGCGGTACGCGGGAGCGAAACCCCGACGCTTTTATAGGCCCATTGCACGAAACCCGAGCAGTCGAACCCCGACATGCTGGTCCCGCCGCGAACATACGGCGTACCGATGGCCGTCTTGGCGCGCTCGACAAGGTGCACGTTCGAGAGAGGAACGCCCTCGTCCCGCATACGCGCCACCGCCGCCGAACGGTAATCGTA
>ENA-ORNG01002520-ORNG01002520.1-human-gut-metagenome-genome-assembly--contig:-NODE-2520-length-11024-cov-2.723858_pt1 | contig 11024 bp, 7 predicted proteins | sample MGYA00242113_ERZ509018 | MGnify/ENA primary metagenome ERZ509018 (study PRJEB26280, sample SAMEA2338711) | human gut metagenome | biome: human gut; feature: human-associated habitat; material: faeces... | reverse complement strand
GTTTTTGTCCGTGCAGCCGGGACAGCAGCTCGTCCGCTTCCTCACTGATCTGATCGATCCGCCAGAATGGATCATCGTGCTCGATGCCGGGCACGGCGGGTATGACCCGGGAAGCGTGGCGGAAGATGGTACCATGGAGAAGGACATCACGCTGCAGATCACGCTGAAGACCGGTGCGATCCTGGAGCGCGAGGACGGCGTGCGTGTGGTCTATACCCGAAACAGCGATGCACTCAGCTGGCCGCCGCAGGAAGCAGAGGACCTTGCCGCAAGGGTGCGCATCGCGCAGCAGGCCCGCGCGGACATGTTGATCTCGATCCATCTGAACGCCGCAGAGGATGCGTCTGCGTCTGGCTATGAGACGTATATCCGTGCCGACAGCGAGATGATGTTCGATATGGCGCAGCAGGTCCATGCGGAATTTGCTGAGCGCGGCTGGAGCCATGAGCGCGGGATCAAGAGCACGGTGAACGCCCCGCTCTATGTGGTCGATGCCAGTGGCATGGACGCCATGCTGGTGGAGGCGGGCTTCATCACCAATGCGGCTGAGCTTGCCCTCCTGCGCAGCGAGGACGGTCAGCAGATGCTGGCGGAATGCATCGCACAGGGGATCCTGTCGCAGCTGCAGGCGCAAAATACGGAAGAATGAGCGGGAGAAAGGCACCGTAAAATCAGGATCAGGTAAAAAAATTGTATAAAATCGCAATTTTTGAATGATATTTTTCGCAATATGCGATACAATTTATATTGCTGGGGACTCATTCGTTCAAAGGTAATCATCCGGAAAACGGGAATGGAGGAATACGATATGTATAATGATAACGACGAAATGTTTGAAGTCAGTGATTTTGATGATGATATTCATCGCCGGGAGGCACTGATCGAAGAAGCCAGAAGCATTCCGGTGTCTTCAGACTGGAATGAAGTGATGCATCAGGTAAGCGATCTGCGCAGACGCTGGAGACGTATCCAGTTCTGGGATTCTGCTTATGAAGAAACGCTGGCTCAGGAATTTGACAGCATCATCGATAAGTTTTACGCAAAGCGCCGCGAGCTGTATCAGAATTCACAGAACCTGAAGCAGGAGCTGATCAAGCGCGCCAAGGAGCTTTCGACATCAGAGGAATGGAACAAGACGACCGAAGAGATGAATGATCTTATGCTGCAGTGGAAAGCAGCGGGCACAGCAGGCAAGGAGACGGACGACGCGCTCTGGGAAGAGTTCAGAAATGCGCGGCAGACGTTCTTTGACCGCCGCAGGGATCACTGGAAGAATCTGCGCGAGAAGTTTGACAGCGCGCGCAAGATCAAGCAGGATCTGATCCAGCAGGCTGCCGCCCTGGAAGATTCCCAGGAATGGCAGAAGACGAGCGAGCGTTTCCGTTCGCTGATGGATCAGTGGAAAGCGGCAGGCAGTGCAGGCCGCGAGCATGAGGACCAGCTGTGGAGCCAGTTCAATGCGAGCCGCCAGAAGTTCTACGAAGCGCGCAACCGCCATTATGACGAACTGCATGAGGAACAGGCAAAGCATTATGCGGTGAAGAAGGATCTCACCGCGCAGGCACGCGCCATCGCCGATGCGAAGGAATACACCCGTGAGAACACGGAGAAGATGAAGCAGCTGGGCGTGGACTGGAAGCAGGCCGGATCCTGCGGCAGAGAGAAGGAAGATCAGATCTGGAAGGAATTCCGTGCCGCGATGGACGACTATTTCAACAGCCTGAAGGAGTGGAACGAGGAGCGTCATCAGCAGTGGCGTCAGCGCATGAGCGATGCGCGCGGCCGCAAGCAGGAGCTCATCGCGAACCAGAAGCGCCAGATCCGCCGCATGCAGGATGAGATGGTCGGATTGCTCGGACAGCGCGCCATCGATGAGATGCAGGAGCAGATCGAAGAAAAGGAAGCGTTCATCGCTCAGCTGGAAGCTGAGCTCGAGGATATCGATAAGACGCTTGCGGAAGAAGACTAAAAGGACAAGGAGACCGTGCGGAGCGAACAGGCCGCGCGGTTTTTTTGCGGCCATGTGTGCCTGGCGCATATCTTGGCTTTGTGGAAAGCTGACAAATCAGGAGAAGTATAAAGTAAGTGTTTACATCATGCTTTTTTGCTGTTTATAATAAGAGAAGAAGGGCCAGCTGCATAAGAAAGGAGGAGAAAGATGCACAGGGCCGGACATAAGGAAAAAGGAGGAAAGCATGAATAAGCTATGGAAGTGCATTTTATCATTTCTGATGGCAGCATTGCTGCTGCCGGTCTCACCGCAGCCGATACAGGCTGAAACGGATACGTTCATCAACGATTTTGATATCGGTATGGGCATCGATCAAGTGACTTATATCGGCGAGTGGAATACGGATCAGAATTATCCGGATCTGTTCTATGGCGGCGATGATCATTGGATCGCGTTTGAGACAGATCATTTTGACGGCGCACTGGAGATCGTCTTTTATGGCACGGCGATCAAGCTGTATGGCAATTTGGAGCCGATGGGCGGCATCCAGCGCGTCCTCATCGATGGTCAGGAAATAGCCGAGGTGGATGCCTACGCGCCACAAAAACAGATGGGCGTCTGCTTGTTTGACAGCGCGGAGCATGTGAGCCTTGCGGCAGACAAGCATGTGCTGCGCTATGAGCCGACACAGACGAAAAATGAAGCGTCGAGCGGTTACAATATGCAGTTCGACTATGCGCGGGCAAGCGCGCCGCAGGATGGTGAGCTGCAATACGCACAGCTGCGTCAGGAGAGCATGAGCGTGGAAGCAGGGGAGCAGCAGCAAGTTCAGCTGCAGCTGTTCCCGGCCAATGCCGACGCGCAGGTCCGCTGGGAAAGCAGCGATCCGCAGATCGCCGCGGTCGATGCAAACGGAATGGTCAGCGGACTGGCAGAAGGCGATTGCATGATCAGCGCTGCGCTGCCGCAGATCGATGCCGAGCTTTTCTGTTCGCTCAGCGTGGTTCCTGCCGCCGCCGACCTTGAAGAGACCATCGTCAACGACGATGAAGTGGGCACAGAGATGTTCCAGTTCAGCTTTGAAGGACCATGGGTGCATGAAGGCGGATTCCCGGATCGCTTCGTGGGCGGCGATGAGCATTGGATCACCAGCGCGCAGTTCGGGGATGCCTTGCCGGCATACAGCTTCCGTTTCTATGGCTCGAAAGTCGAGCTGTACGGACATAAGGTGCCAGCCGGCGCTATGGCCGATGTGCTGATCGATGGCGAACTGGTCGGGACGATCGATCATTACTTGCCTTCACGCGCTGAGCAGCAGCTTTTGTTTGCCAGTGCGGAGATGGAAGAAGGCGAGCATGTCATCACGGTCAGGCTGAATGGGCAAAGCAACCCATCCAGTACGGGCACCTTTGAGGCAGCTGTCGATTATGCGAAATTCTATCACACGGAGCGTGAGTTTTATCCGACCGCGATCCAGCTGGAGGACAGCGAGATCATGCTGGAGGAAGGCATGACATATCAGCCGTCCGCAAAGATCCTGCCTGCTTATGCGAGCGTCTTGCCGGAGATCATCTGGTCGAGCAGCGATCCGCAGGTCGCGTCGGCCGATCCGCAAAGCGGCGCGGTCCGCGCGCTGCGTGCCGGCGAAGCGACGATCACCGCGCGTCTGGATGGCATGGATATCGAAGCGTCATTCAAAGTGGAGGTCCGCCCTTGCAAAGAACGCTTCGCGGCGATGGTAAAGGACAATAACCTGCATGCTTATGAGGATGAGTACCTGACTTATGTGGAACAGACTTATGAGGAAGGGACAAGCGGCATGCGCAGCTGGAGCGGCACGGCATGGCGCAACGATGTGGTCACCAGCCGGATCGATCTGTTGACGAAGGCAGAAAGCTATGAGGATGTCACGCTGAGCAGCAGCGACTTCATCAGTGATTCCGGCAGTGTCATCGCCAGTGAGCATATCGCGATGACCTTCATGCGATCCTCGCTGGCATACACCAATGAACGGCAGATCACGGACATCATCACTGATGAGCGGGTCATGGATCTGCAGGCACAGAAGCTCTACAGCGTATGGGTGGCGATCAATGTGCCTGAGCAGGCCCAGCCGGGAGAGTATCATGGCACATTGCGCATCAGCTGCGATGATACGGTGCTGGCCGAATTTGCGTATACGCTGCATGTCATCGATCTGGTGCAGCCAGACGCGCAGGAAGATGAGATGCAGCTGGAGCTGTGGATGTACCCTTACAGCTCGAACCGCTATTATTCCGGCAAGAGCACGGTTGAATACTTCGGTGACAGCGTAGAGGATCTGTATGCCGTGCATCTGGATCCCCAGTATCAGGACGGGCTGGAAAGCCAGCTGGAGCTGTATCGAAAAGCTGGCGGCGACGCCATCACGGTGACCGTGGTGGAAGACCCATGGAATTCGCAGACCCCGGATCCATATCCTTCCATGGTCAAGTGGATCCGCCACAGCGATGGCACGTTCTCATTTGATTATACCGATCTGGATTACTGGATCTCATTGAACCTGGCGCAGGGCATCGATGGCCAGATCAAGAGCTTCTCGATGTCATGCTGGGGTAACCGCATCACGTATTATGATGAAGCGAGCGGTCAGGTCGTCAGTGAGGCGCCAGCGACCGGCAGCGCGCGCTGGGAAGAGCTGTGGCGCGCGTTCATGGAAGATTATGTGGCGCACATGGAGGAAAAAGGCTGGTTCGATATGACCTATATGGCCATGGATGAGCGTCCGCTCGCAGAGATCGAACCGGTGCTTGATCTGGTGGAATCAGTGACGAACAGCAAAGGTGAATCGATGAAGATGTCGCTGGCAGTCTATGACTATGGTGCCGAAAGCATCTTCGATCGCATCGATGATCTTTCTCTGGCGTATCAGCTGGGCTCTTCCAAGGTCAAGGAGATCGCGGAACACCGGCAGGAGCTGGGACTGCTGACGACCATGTATACGTGCGGCGCGCAAAACTCTGCGTTGCTCAATGAGCCAGGAGAAGGCGCTTATTCGATCTATCATGCGGCCAAGTATGGCACCGACGGCTTCCTGCGCTGGGCGCTGGATGCTTTCAATGATGACCCGCTGGTCAGCAGCGCGCATCGCATCCTGGCAGCCGGCGACATCTATCTGATCTATCCGGATGAGAAAGACGATGCCGAGATGCAGGCACACTCTTCGGTCCGCTTTGAAAAGCTGATGGAAGGCGTACGGGACATGGCAAAGCTGAAGGTGCTGCGTGAGCAGTATCCGCAGCTGGAGGAAAAAGTCGCAGACCTGCTCGATTCGATCGGCATGAATACGATGCCGGCCGAAGTGAACCGCGTCCGTGCGGAGATCTTCCGTCTGTCAGAAGAAGCGCTCTATGGTGAGATCGAAGGGGGCATCCAGATCGAAGAAGGCGATCTGCGGATGGAACAGGGCGAAACACGTCAGCTGCATCTGCGCTACACGCCGGCTGAGCTGGAACAGAATGTCAGAACTGTGACGTATCTCAATGATATGGATCCGCAGATCACGTATTCTGGCAGCTGGATCGAAGAAAGCGGTTATGACGATCTGTTCTATGGCGGCGATGATCATTACTGCGCGCCGCAGGATGGCGAGGACGCGATGAATCATGGTTATTCGTTTACGTTCAGCGGGGACAGCTTTGCGATCATCGGTAACCGGGAACCGATGGCTGGTAAGTTCGATGTCTATATCGACGGCGAATATGCAGCCACTGTGGATCCATATGACAGTGCCAAGCTGCGGCATCAGGCTATTTACACGAGCCCGCTGCTGGAGAATACCGCCCATGAAGTGCAGGTCGTCGGCAATGGCGAAAAGCATGCGCAGGCAAGCGGATACAACATGCAGCTCGATGTGATCGAGACGTATGTGCATGCGCAGGTGCGATGGACCTCTTCTGATCCGCAGATCGTATCGGTCAGCGCGGCAGGCGAGATCAAGGCACTGCGCGCGGGCACGGCGATGATCAGCGTGTCTTATGGCGAATACACCGACAGCATCCAGGTCAGCGTTGCCACGTCAGTGTCGACAGACGATGAGGGACAAAAGGCGGATGATGCCGATACTGCGGCAGTGTCTGCACGGCTATTGATCATGCTGCTTCTGTCTGGCAGCGCGATCGGCTTGCTCCTCATGTGGAAAAAACGCCGATCTTCATAAAAAAACAGGCTTCCGGTCTTTGCCGTGAAGCCTTTGATTCGTTATTCAGCATCCAGATGCAGCAGGTGCCGCAATCGTCTTCCCAGCATGTCTGCCATCAGGATCTTGATCACATCCGGAATGATGAATGGGACGACACACACGCCCAGGATAGCGGCGATGCTCAGGGGATCATGGGAATTCATGCTCAGAAACAGGAACCACAGCGTGCCGAACATGTAGCAGATGAGCAGCGCGGCAAAGGCGCAAAGCAGGAAACGAGGACGGCTTTTGCTCCACCAGCGCTCAGTGAGCCAAAGCAGCAGCGTGCTCAGCAGAAACCCGAGCAGGTATCCGCCGGTCAGGTCGAACATGACGCTGATGCCGCCGCGGAACCCCGAAAAGACCGGCAGGCCGATCGCACCGCAAAGCAGATAGCAGCAAACGCACAGTGTGGCGTTGCGACCGCCTAACAGCCGGCCGAGCAGGAATACCGCAAATGTCTGCAAGGTGAAAGGTATCGGAAAGGGGATGGATATCCAGGAACAAACAGCGAGCAGGGCAGTGCAGCAGCCGCAGTAAGCGAGTTCGCGTATATGAGTATGCATGATCATCCTCCAATCAGTCAGGAGCATTATACCACAAGCACTTTGAAATTCAAAATAAAAAGGCGGCCATCGGAATGGCAGCTCAACAGGTCGGACAGTGTATTCGGTAACCATATGACGACACTTTATTGACTTTGTCAGCTTACTTCATTGAAAAGTGTCAAGTCACCAAAACGACGGCAAAGAAAAAGACGCTGTCATTTTTCCCGGGAAAAAGACAGCGTCAGCTATATCATGACAGATTACGATGCTTCAGCACTGTGTGAACGGCCATGGCGGCGATGACACCGACGACGGCTTCCGCGATGGAGTTGACGCCGACCGTCGTCATCAGCAGCGCAACGATCGTATTGCCCAGCACGGCCTCATAGGGCTCTTTGAAGAAGATCCAGATGCCGCCCAGCACGCCGATGGTATTGATGAGCGCACCGCTCAGTCCGCTCAGGGCTGCGGCAGTACGGCCATTCTTGCTTTTGAGCCGCTCATAGATCGCGCCGGCCCCATAGCCCAGGGCGATGCGCGGGATGAAGGCGATCAGCAGGCTGGTCCAGTTTCCTTCCACGCCGCCCATGGAGAAGAAAGGCGTGAAGCAGAAGCTGGTGATCGTCGGCGAGAAGGTCGCGTTGTAAAATGAGCAGAAGCCCATGACGAACCCGAGCGCCGCACCGTATTTCTTGCCAAGCGCCATCGCGCAGATGATGACCGGAATGTGCAGCATCGTCACGCTGAGCAGTCCGATCCGCAAAAAGCCAAGCGGGGTGAAGGACATGACGACTTCGATCGCAAGCAGCATCGAGAAGATGACCATGTTTGTCGTTTTTTTGTTTTTCATTGATGTTCTCCCTTTCTACTTCCGTTCCTGTGGGATACGGTGTATGCTCTGGCAGGAGGGAAGCCCGTATGCGGCTTCGGCATGTGTGATGGCCCGGACGATCGCCTGGCTCATGGCCTGTACGGCGAATGCGCCGACTGCATCGGGCATCGCATCACACTCGCCGGTGGACATCACGAAGACGGTATCGCCGTCGCTCATCGTGTGCACCGGGAAGATGGTGCGGGCATAGGCGTTGTGCGTGATCGATGCGATCTTGTTGCACTGGGCCTTGCTCAGCCGGGCATTGGTGATGACGCAGCCGATGGTGGTGTTGCCCATGAAGAAGTCCTCGGTGGTGATGTTCTCCCCGATGAACTCCTCGGTGTTCAGGAAATTTTTCAGGGAATCATCCAGAGCGCCCGCGATGATCTCGTGGGTGTCCGCCACGATGGCGACGACCTGCAGGCTGCCGGCCTGGATGCCGGCCATGCCTTGTCCGGATTTCATCGCGTATTCCGGCTTCAGCAGCTTTCCTACGCTGGCACCTGTTCCTGCGCCGTAGTTCCCTTCCAGGAACAGTCCGCGCTCGCTGGCCTTGCAGGCTTCATAGCCCATGGCCGCATCTGGCCGCACGCTTCCATCGCCGACACAAAGGTCGAACAAGGATGCGCCGCAGACGATGGGCACATGCTGATCGGCAATAGTGAAGCCGCATCCGTTTTCTTCCAGCCAGCGCATGGCGCCGGCTGCGGCGTCCAGTCCGAAGGCGCTGCCCCCGGACAGCATGATGCCGTGGATCTTCTGCACCATGTTGCGGGGATCGAGCAGATCGGTCTCTCTTGTCGCAGGACCGCCGCCGCGCACATCCACGCCGGCGCAGGCGCCCTGCGGGCAGAGGATGACGGTGCAGCCGGTGCCATGCAGCGCGTCTGTCGCCTGGCCGACCTGTACGCCGTGTATTGCTGAGATGTCGATTGCGTTCATGCCGCATTCCTCCTGTCTGATGATATCCGATAAAAAAAGCCCGTAAAGGGCAGCACGAAAAAACATCAGAAAAGATTGATGGGCGGATCAGAATGGCGCAGGTACCGCTTTTTGACAATACGGTCCTGATTCTTCCGCTTTTTTTTCGTGCAGTTTCCCTTGGAATACCACCGTTCATTATACTATCACAAAATATCCGGCGAAAAAAGCGTTACTGCATGCGCAGCGCATGTTTTTTTTCAGTCATAAGGCTATCATTTTCGGGGCGGTTTCTTTATAATAGAGGCGCAAGGCGAAGGAGGTGGTCCTGATGCGGCAGATGAAGGCAGCCGTGTGGGATGACGGAGCGCAGGTCCGGCTCGTACAGAAGGAAGTTCCTGTGATCGAGCATCCGCATGAAGCCATCGTCAAGGTGAGCATGGCGGCCATCTGTTCGAGCGATCTGCATATCCTGCATGGTGCCGTGCCAGAGGCGAAGCGCGGCGTGACGCTGGGGCATGAGATGGTCGGCACGATCGTGCAGTGCGGCAGCGCGGTCAAGCGCTTTGCGCCGGGCGAGCGGGTAAGCGTCAATGTCGAGACATCATGCGGCAGCTGTTTTTACTGCAGGAATGGTTTCGTCAACAACTGCAGCGATCCCCTGGGCGGATGGTCGCTGGGGCGCCGCATCGACGGCGGGCAGGCGGAGTATGTCCGGGTCCCCTATGCCGACCAGGGGCTGACCAAGATCCCTCACGCCGTGACGGACCGGCAGGCCCTGTTCGTGGGGGACATCCTGGCCACCGGATACTGGGCCGCTCAGATCTCCCAGATCTCACCGGAGGACACGGTGCTCGTCCTGGGCGCCGGCCCCACCGGCCTGTGCACTCTCCAGTGCGTCCTGCTGGAAAACCCCAGGCGGGTCATCGTCTGTGAGCGGGACCCCCAGCGCCTGGCTTTCGTCCGTGCCCACTATCCTCAGGTGCTGGCACTGGAGCCGGAGGGGCTCCGGGAGGCGGTCCTGGCCCACAGCGCCCACGGAGGGGCGGATGTGGTGCTGGAGGTGGCGGGCAGCGAGGACACCTTCCGTCTGGCCTGGGAGTGCGCCAGGCCCAATGCGGTGGTGACGGTGGTGGCCCTTTACGACCGGCCGCAGCTGCTCCCTCTGCCCGACATGTACGGCAAGAATCTCACCTTCAAGACCGGCGGGGTGGATGGCTGCAACTGTGCCCAGACCCTGGACCTGATCGCCGCCGGGAAGCTGGACACCACTCCCCTCATCACCCACACCTACCCTCTCAAGGACATCGACGCGGCCTACCAGCTCTTCGAGTCCCGGCGGGAGGGCGTCATCAAGGTGGCCATCCAGCCCTGACGCCTCCCCAGCCATCCTACGACAGATCGCTCCCCAGGGAGCGGGAGGAACCTTATGGATACCATGACTCTGACTCTGAACCACGCCTCCGTCCCCGCTGTCCTCTACGGCTCCCCGTCCCCTCAGGTCTGGCTCTGCCTCCACGGCAAGGGCGGCCGCAAGGAGGAGGCCGAGTCCTTCGCCCAGGTGGTCTGCCCCAAGGGCTGGCAGGTACTGGCCATCGACCTGCCCGGCCACGGGGCACGGTCCGGCGGGCCGGAGCTCTTCACCCCCTGGCACGCTGTCCCCGAGTTGAGAGACCTGCTCTCCCTGTCCGGACAGAAGTGGAACCGCCTGGCCCTCCGGGCCGTCAGCCTGGGGGCCTGGTTCTCCCTGCTGGCCTTTCAGGACCGCCCCCTGGACCGAGCCCTCTTCGTCTCCCCGGTGCTGGACATGGAGCGCCTGATCCAGGAGATGATGTCCTGGGCCGGGGTGACCGAGTCACGCCTGGAGGCCGAGTGGGAGATTTCCACTGAGTTCGGTGAGACCCTGTCCTGGCCCTATCTCCAGTACGTCCGCGCCCACCCTGTCTCCCGCTGGGAGACCCCCACCCGCATCCTCTGGGCCCAAAAGGACCATCTGGTGCCCCGAGACACAGTGGACCGCTTTGCCCGCCGCTTCCGCTGCTCCCTGACTGCGGCGGAGGGGATGGAGCACTGGTTCCATACCCCGGAACAGCTGGCGGTTCTGAGGCAGTGGGAGGAGGCGAGCACATGAAGATCCTCATCTCCCCCGCCAAAAAGATGCGGACCGACACCGACACTCTCTCTCCCCAGGCTCTGCCCGCCTTTCTCCCAGAGACGGAGCGCCTGCTCTCCGCTCTGCGTTCCCTGTCCCGGCAGGAGCTGAAGCAGCTGTGGCGGTGCAGCGACGCCATCACCGATCTGAATGTGGAGCGGCTGGCCCACATGGACCTGCGGCGGGGGCTGACACCGGCGGTGCTGGCCTATGAGGGTATCCAGTACCGCTACATGGCGCCCCAGGTGTTCACGGACCGGGAGTTTGCCTATGTGCAGGAGCATCTGCGCATCCTCTCCGGCTTTTACGGGGTCCTGCGCCCGCTGGACGGCGTGACGCCCTACCGGCTGGAGATGCAG
>ENA-ORNG01002518-ORNG01002518.1-human-gut-metagenome-genome-assembly--contig:-NODE-2518-length-11060-cov-3.181281_pt1 | contig 11060 bp, 8 predicted proteins | sample MGYA00242113_ERZ509018 | MGnify/ENA primary metagenome ERZ509018 (study PRJEB26280, sample SAMEA2338711) | human gut metagenome | biome: human gut; feature: human-associated habitat; material: faeces... | reverse complement strand
ATCCCCCACGATTCTGCGCGATTCCCGTACACCGATCTGAACGCCCGTGCTCAGCAGAACGGCCTTTTCAAACCCCGCGCACCGTGTCTTAAAAAAGCGCATCAGCTCGTGGGCCTGCCGGCGTCCCTCCCGCTCTGCTTTTGAAAGCTCCCATGGATCGACCGGATTTAAATGAATGACGCGCGTCGTGTTGGCGATCATCTCTCCCGGTTGATTGGTCTCAAACAGAAGCACATCCTCGCGCTGGGTGGAAAGCAGCCCCGCCGCCTTGGCGCTTTCAAACTCCCTGTAAAAGCCCGCCACAGACAGCCTTGGCGAACGGTCAAGAGCCGAAAGATCCCGAATATTGAAATTCTGCGGGTGCCTGCGGATCTCCGCCTTCAATTCAGCGATATCCACAGGACCGATGCGCATGTTGGTGGTCATGGGCTGGCAAAGACCGTCCTCCTGCCTTCCCTGCTCCACCGCCGCGCCGCTCAGCCAGGCCAGATCTCCGTCCCCTGTTGCATCCACAAAGCAGCGCGCTTCCAAGGTCTGCTCCCCGCCTTTGGCCGCCACCCGTATGGAAGCAACCCGCCTTCCCTCACAGCATGCCTGCGCAAGCCGGGCATGGAAGAGCACCTCCACGCCGCTTTCACACGCCATCTCATCCAGAACAAATTTGAGCGCTTCCGGATCAAAGGGCGTTACGGAAGAGGCATAGCCCGTCGTATCCTCAATCGGGCCGGGGCTCGCCTGAAGAAGCATGAGCCTCTCCACCAGTTCCTGCGCCAGCCCGCCGACGACCTGGCGTTTTCCCGCGTGAAAAGTCATCATGGGGCCCACCCCGGCATTGCTCAGGCTGCCGCCCAGAAAGCCATACCGCTCAATCAAAAGCGTCCTGGCGCCCATCCTGGCCGACGCGATAGCCGCCATGCAGCCGGATACTCCGCCTCCGGCCACGATGACATCCCACGGCTCCCGCCCGCTTGTGGGAACCGTCCCTCGAGGTGTCTCTATAAAGGCCATATTCCCTTTCACCCTTTCATTCCCGTGGTGGCGATGCCCTGAATAAAATACTTCTGGCAACAGAGATAGACGATCACAATGGGCAGGATTGCGCAGGAGGCGGCGACCATGATCAGGTTATACAGCGTCAGATCATCCTCCATATAGGCCGCGATGCCCAGCGTGATGGTGTATAAATCCCTGGATGTGATAAAAACAAGCGGATTGGTGTAGTCATTCCACACCGATACAAACCCCAGAATGACCAGCGTGCTGAAAGCGGGCAAAGCCAGCGGCACGATAATCTGAGAAAGGATGCGCAGATGGCTTGCGCCATCCAGCTTGGCCGATTCGCTCAGCTCATCGGGAATGGAAAGGAAGAACTGCCTCAGCAGGAAAATCGAGGTCATGTTCACCCATGCGGGCAGAATCAGCGCCCAATGGGTGTTATAGATCTTCAGCGCGCGAAACAGCGCAAAATACGGAACCAGGGTCGCCTGATGGGGAATCATCATGGTTGAAAGATACAGAACGAAAAGGGCGTTTTTAAACTTAAATTGGATCTTGGCAAACGCATAGGCCGCCGTGGCGCTGACGATCAGCTGCCCGAGCAGGGCCAGAGCCGCCACATAAATCGAGTTTGCAAAAAATCGATAAAATGGATAATACTCATTCAGCCAGACATGGCTGTAGTTCTCAAAATAGAACTTTTGGGGAATCCATTCAATGGGAAAGTTGAATACCTCTGTAGAGGCCTTAAAAGAAGTGGAGAGCATCCACAAAAACGGCACAACCATCACCAGTGAAACGACAAACATGACAGCGGTCACAGCGGTGCGCAGCGCCATGGATTTTGCCCTGGGTTTAAGCTCAACGGTCACTTTCATTTCCCTCCCTGCGGGGTTTTGTCTGTCTTCAAAACGGTGTTCATCAAACGTTTTTCACGGTTTTTGCCTTTTTCCGTCAAAATGCATTTCACGCCCTCTCAATACTGGTAAACCCATTTCTTTTGCAGCTTCATCTGAAGCAGCGTTACCAGCATAATAATCACAAACAGCACCAGCGTCAGCGCAGAGGCATAGCCAATTTTGTAATACTGGAACGCTTCCCTGTAAATCTGATAGACCACCACCGTCGTCGAGCGGCCGGGTCCTCCCTGCGTCATCAGCTTGATCGGCCCGAACACCTGGAATGTGCCGATGATTTTAATGAGCATCAGGAAAAACGTCGTAGGCGAGATCAGCGGCACCGTAATATGGAAAAAGCTTTGGAACACATTGGCCCCGTCAATCTTGGCGGACTCATACAGCTCATCGGGAATCCCCTGAAGCGCGGCCATGTCCACCACAATGCAATAGCCCATTCCTGTCCAGATGGACATCATCGCCACCGTTGGCAGCGCCCACTCCTGACTAGACAGCCAGCCCGGAAGCTGCGTGACGCCAATTGCACGAAGCATGCTGTTGACAGGCCCCTGAGACGGATGAAACAGCGCCATCCACACCACGGATACCGCCACGGTATTGGCGATATAGGGCATGAAAAAGGTCGTTCGGAAATAACGCTTGAAGAACACGCACTTGTCAAGGATAATCGCAAAAAGCAATCCCAGGATCAGCTGCCCGGGCACGACCATCAGCACATAGCTGAGCGTATTTTTAAAAGAGATGCCCACATACCGGTCATCCAGCATATCCAGAAAGTTGGCCAGCCCCACCCATTCGATCTGGTCGTATCCGGAAATCAAATCCCATTTGCAAAAGGACATCACCAGGGCAAAAAGGACCGGATAGAGCTTGAGCACAACGAAGCCGATCAGGCTGGGCATCAGGAAGGCATACCCCGCAAGATTCTCCTTTTTTCTGAGCATTTCACGTCCACCTCACCTCAAAAAGTTAAAAACAGGGGGGATTCCCCGCCGCCGAGAATCCCCCGTGCGATTTAAGTCTCCCGATGTCATTCCTGTAATTCCGCTAACACCTCATCCGCCTCGATCTTCAGCTCGGTCAGCGCTTCTTCCGCGGTCATGTCTCCCAGAATGGCCATCTCGGCGAACTCACATTTGAGGTTGTAAAGCTGGCTGTACCCGGTCAGGTTGGTGTCATACGTGACCGGCGCGTCATAATCCAGCACCACATCCATCAGGCTGTCAATATCAACGCGGTCCCGTCCGGCGCTGTCCCCCAGCAGCTTATCGACAACCGCCTCTTTATCGACCTTCTTCCAGGATGGAATGTGTGCAACGGAGGCCAGCCACACGTTTCCTTCCGTGGCCATCCACTCCATGAATGTCCAGCAGGCTTCCTTCTTCTCCTGCGGAATGTTCGCGCACATGGACAGGTAGTCAAACGGATTGATGCCATGCAGGTAGTTTTCCTCGCCGGGCACCGTAGGCAGTTTGGCAAAATAGCACTTGAATCCCTCCGGCACGGTCTCCGCATTGACGACCGTTCGAATGATGCTGTTGCCGGTGATGGACATCGCCGCCTGGCCTGTCGTAAAAACATTGAAGTTGTTGACGCCCGTGGAGAGGTATTCGGTATAGGGATAGCTCAGCCCCTCCCGCTCCATCTGCAGATTGAAATTCAGGGACGTAAGAAACGCGGGATCGTCAAAGTTGGATGTGCCGTCTTCCTTATACCAGTAATTGGGGCCAAGCACCGAACGGGCAATCTGATCCCACGTCGCATTGAGATTGTTGGCGCTGGCGTTTCCATACACCTTCTGTGCGCCCTCTCCGCTGGTCATCGCGCGGGCGTATTCAAGATAATCGTCTGTGGTCCAATCCTCATCCGGCAGGGAGAGTCCCGCTTTTTCCAGATAATCCCCGTTGAGGACCACAAGCGTCTCTTCGCCGCCGATGGGCAGGCCATAGTATGCTCCCTCAATAAAGAAGGTGGGATCCCCGTTTTCTTCATACACGTCATAGCCTGTCTTTTCCGCATAGGCGTTCAGCGGCTCAAACAGGCCCTTTTCAGAGCGCGGAACCAGGCGCTTAAGGCCATAATTGATGAGCATGTCGATGCTGTCGCCCGCCATCAGCGCCACATCCACGGCGATATTCCCTTCATCGTTGTTTGAATACTTGACATATTCAACATGGATATCCGGGTGAGCCGCCTCAAACTCCGCAACCATATCCGCCATGCCGGCTTCAAGGCTCCACGCTCCCCACAGCGTGATGGTGATGGGTTCTTCTTGGGCAAGGCCGCCGGCCGGGATCAGGCCAAGTAGAAGCCACGCCGCAAGGAGAAGGGAGAAGATTTTTTTCATGATCCGAAACCTCCTTGTTTGATGTTGTGTGCATTATAGCATAAATCCGCATGCATATTGTGCACGCGGATATCGCAATTGTTCAATATTTTTCTATGTTTTTCGTGTTATTTGACAGTTCATTTCCATTCAAAGAAGATTCATCCGGATTTTTTGAAAAGTGTTCAAATTTTTTTCTTCGCATAAAGCGTCCCGGCGATTCGCCTCTCACCTTTTTAAACACCCGGCTGAAATAGTTGACATTGGCATAGCCTACCATCCCGGCAACGCAGGTGAGCGTCCTGTTTCCATGGGCCATCAGGCGGACGGCCTGGGCGATCCGGTATTCCTCCAGATAGTTGACCAGCGTTTTCCCCGTTTCCTTTCTGAACACACTGCTCAGATAGCTTTCACTCATGGATACATGCTGCGCCAGCTGCCTGAGGGTGATCTCCTGGGCATAATTCTCCCGGATATAGTCCATAATCATCCGCACCTCTCTTCGATAGTGCGCATGCGCATAAGCCGGGGACTCCATAAAATGATTCAACCTGTTCAGGAAAACCTGCTGGGCCTGTTCCACCCCTTCTTCCCTGCTCGGGCAGGCAGGCTGCATGCTCAGTTCCCCGCCCTGCTCTACAATCAGGGCGTCGAGCCGGAGAAACAGCGAATTATACATCCTGCGGCATAACAGCGCGTGGCCTTCAAGGGCCTTCATCTTTCGGGTCAGCTCGGGAATCTGCCGCCGAACATCGGAAAGGGCATGCTCTTCAAGGAGGCGGTTGATCTGCTCGCACTGGCTGTACAGCGCATGAAGCTGCTCTTTGTCCCCCGGCCGGAAGAAAAACACATCCTGATGATCCGCCAGATAAAAGGCCTGCGCGGCCGCGTCTGCCTGGGCAAAGCAGCGCTGCAAATCATCCTCCCGTGAAAATGCATCCCCCCATCCCACGCAGAGGGGATCGCTCCCCTGCCCTTCCGCCGGGCCGCCGCAGGCCAGTATCTCTCGGGCCTGTGCTCTCAGCCTGTCCTCAGGAGCGTCCGGAATCAGCGCAGCCACGGCATTTTCGCGAAACCGGCAGCTGACATAGCCCCGCCCGTCCAAAGCTGCCTCGGCAAGATTCAGCCGGCCGGCCGGATCTTCCCCTGTTTTTGCGCACAGGACCATGAATCTCACAGGGCACTCCCGTTCCCCCATAAGGGCCTTCAACTCCCCTTCCCGGGCTCCGGAACCAATCATGCGCATCAGCGCATCCGCATGTTTCCTCTTTCGGTCCTCTTGCGGGCCGCTTGACCGGGCGTTCAGCTTGGCCGTACACGCCTTAAGCATGGAAACCACCTCGTCGGGCCGCATCGACAGCTTTTGCAGGTAATCCTCCGCGCCCAGGCGGATGATGTCTTTGACATAGCTTATATCCGAATAACAGCTCAGCGCTACAACCAACACATGAGGAAACCGGGCCTTGATCTGCCGGGTCAGCTCTACGCCGTCCATGCCATGCATCACCACATCGGTAAAGACCACATCCGGGCATTCCTTCTGCATGATTTTCAGCGCTTCTTCTCCGCTGTCCACGGCCCCAATCACCTGATAACCGTATGCGTTCCAGTCAATCAGGCTCATCATCCCCATCCGCGCCAGCATATCGTCATCCACGATCAAGAGCTTATACATCCGCTTTTTCCTCCTCTTTTCGAAGGCAATGCAACGGAACACGCAGGGATATGCGTGTCATTTCCCCCTCAACGCTTTCAATGTTCATCTGAACCTGTTTTCCATAGCGATAAAGCAGGCGCTGATGCAGGTTGCGCAGACCGATATGCCCGCTGTATCCCCCCTCCAAACGGCTGAGTTCCTGCCGGATGACAAGAAGCCTTTCCGGAGAAATGCCCTTTCCGTTATCGGTGACGGAAATGAGCAGATCCGTCGCGTCGGTTTCAATAAAGACGTGAATGGACAACTGTTTTCCCTTTACATATCCATGTTTGATCGCGTTTCCCACCAGGGTGATTAGGGTAAAGCGCTCAAAGGGAAGGGCGTGAAGATCCGCTTGCTCATGCACCTCACAGGCAACCTCCTGGCCAAAGTGCATGCTCTGAAGAAGCATGTAGTTCTGAATATGTTGGATTTCATGGCCGATCGTCACTTCCCCCTGATTCTTCCCCAGGCTTGTTTCCAGCAGAAAACCAAGGGCAATGATCATTTCCGCCACTTTCGGCGCGTGATTCATATAGGCCGTCCACTTGAGGTTATTGAGGGTGTTCAGAAGAAAATGAGGATCCAGCTGGCTGATCAGATGCTGATATTTGAGCTCTGCCCGGTCTCTTTCCTGCCTTTCAATGACCCGGATCATGTCCATCGTCCTGGTGCTCATGTCATTGATGGCCTGGGCCACTTCAGCGCACTCCCGATAGCCTTTTGTCGTGATTCGAGCGATGTTTCCATTTGTATCGATGTTCAGCGCGCAAACCTGCTGATAGATCCGTCTGAGCGGAACCGAGATGCCGCTTACGATGCCGGTCAACAGCAGGATCATGGCGGTCATCAGCACGGCCATAATCCATCCGTTCAGATGCCTGAGCTCCACGAGCTCAAAATAAGTCTCCGAAAAAGGCATAAACTGCATCAGCTCAATGTTGGAAGAAGCGATCATATTGCGGCACACCAGCATCTTTTCTTCCTGCCACTCAAAGCGGGTGACCGTGCCCACCGGAAATGCATCCGGATTCGCATGCACATATTCCTGCAGGGCCGGCGGCGCACTCCCGCAAAGCCGCTCTCCCGTCAGCATATTGGTAACCGCCACCTGGCACCCGCGTTCAAGGGCCGCGACCAGCGAGTCTTCTTCGACGGAGAAAAGCAGAATGCCGATGGGGATGGGCTGATACTGATCCAGCACCACGCTGCCAAAGCTGATTGTGGATACCCGCTCGATCGGATTTTCATCATCGACATACCAAAAGGGATGGCGGAGCACAAAAAAAGACCGGTCTTCCTCCAATGCGCTCGTAATCTCCGGCTGGCTGATGATTTCCTGATAATACCCCGCTCCCCGCAGCCAGTTTGTGTACATGTTTCCGTTCATATCCAGCAGAACCATCCGGTACTCGATGTTGTTCAGATGCACATTTTGCACCATGCGCAGCTTGTCGCGCATGGTGCGGATGGCCTGCACGTCAACCCCTTTTGTATCCCTGAGGATTCTGTAAATTTCGGAATCATACATCACATTTCCCAGCGTGTTGCGGGTTGTGTAATAAATATTCTGCAAAAGGGTTACCTGTTCATCCCGGGCCTTTTCCAGCCGCTTATCCAGAATTTTTTCCATGCCCTGCTCGGCACCCCGGGCGGAAAGATACATGGCCCCCGCCATCATCAGCAGCATCGCGGCCCCGGCACAAAGCAAAACAGACAGCAGGGATATCTTCCCCTGGACTCTCATTTCCCATCCCTTCTTTTCAAAGCTCCGGTCACATTTCACGTTTTTTCCCGTCCGATGATTTCTCCTCCTTCCTCAAAGGATACCTCAATATACAAGTCATGTCAATGTATATTTCTTCATCCGCCCGGCTGGCGGCAGATTCCCGGCTTTATATAAAAAAGTCTTTCCCTCTCAGGAGAGAAAGACCGTTTGTTGGCATACGCATGGCTTTCCTTGATGACATGCGCTGCTTTTAAAATGATTCCGGGAATTCTTCTCCCCCCTTCGGGGGAGAAAAGCGTTTTGCCGTCGATCCGCCTTCCCCCCTCAGGAACGAAAGATGGGGCTGCCGGCAAAAGGCCTTTTTCCGAATCCGTGCGGGCCCGGGCACATGATGCCGGGCCTTACGGGGTGAGCCTGACCGGGCTGCGGAAGAGGAACATCGCTTCCTTGATCGTCAGCCCCAGCAAAAGCATGGTCAGCCGGTCAATTCCCAAGCCAAAACCGCCGTGGGGCGGGCATCCGTATTTAAAGAACTCCAGATAGAACCGGACATCCTCTTCCAGCCCTTTTTCCTGCGCCTGCGCCTTGAGCACCTCATAGCGATGCTCGCGCTGTGCGCCGGTCGTGATCTCCACGCCGCGCCAGATCAGGTCATATCCCTGCGGCACGCCGTTTTCATCCCGCATGTGATAGAACGCACGCTTCTGCGCGCTGTAATCGGTCACAAAGAGGAACTCGTGGCCATATTTTTTCTGCACCCACTCATAGGAAAGATGCTCCGCTTCGGTGGTCAGATCGCCCTTTTCCTCCTGCGGCGCGGTATAGCCGAATTCCTTTTCCAGTTCATCATACAGGTCGCTCAGTTTCACGACGGGGAACGGCATCGTGGGCACGATCACCTTTGTGCCGAACACCCGCTCAATCTCTTCGCCATAGGCCTCTTTCACCTTGGCAAGCGCTGCGGTGAGCAATTCCGCCTGCAGCGCCATCACATCCCGATAGGAATCAATGAAACTGAATTCCAGATCAAAGCCGGAAAACTCGGTGGTGTGCTTGCTCGTAAAAGACTTCTCCGCCCGGAACACCGGGCTGATCTCAAAGATCCGCTCCAGGCCGGCGGCCATCGCCATTTGCTTGTAAAACTGCGGGCTCTGTGCCAGATAGGCCTTGCGGTCAAAATACTTCACTTCAAACACATCGGCCCCGGATTCACTGGCCGCGCCGATCAGCTTGGGCGTGTGAATTTCCAAAAAGCGGCGCTCGAGCAGAAAATCGCGCATCGCCCCGACAAGCACCGTCTGCACTTTAAAGAGAAGCTGATTGGCCTCCGTGCGCAGATCAATCCAGCGATAGTCGATCCGCTGGTCGATGGAGGAGCGTTCATGTCCCTTGCGGGCCTCGCGGTCAATGGGCAGAGGCGCCGCCAACGAATGGATGATGATTTCACGCGGATAGATCTCCACCCCGCCGAGCTTCACATATTCGCTTTCCACCGCTCTGCCTGAAACGGTGATAACGGAATCCAATGTCAGCTGGTTGACGGCCTGATCAAGGGCTTCGTTCTCCCCTTTTTCCACGGTGATCTGCACCTTGCCGGTGATATCCTTGAGCACAATAAACGCCATTTTGCTCTTGTTGCGGATATTCTCCACAAAGCCGCAGACCTTGATGGAGTCCGCGGCGCGAACGTTTGCGGCATATGTTCTTTCCATGGTCATTCCCTCCGTATTGCTGGGTTGATACAGATTTTATTATACCTGCATTCTCCGGCAAATCAAGCCCCAATTCAGGCCGGCATCCACTTTTTATGGCGCGGCAGTGGCTGGGCATAAAAAAAGCACCGGCATGAACCGGTGATTCTGGCACCTCCAATGGGAATCGAACCCATGATTCTGCCTTGAGAGGGCAGCGTCTTGACCGCTTGACCATGGAGGCGGATGGCTGGGGAACTAGGATTCGAACCTAGACAATACGAGTCAGAGTCGTAGGTGCTGCCATTACACAATTCCCCACTGCAATCAGTGCGAAAGTTATTATAGGGGATGGCGAGAAAAATGTCAAGCACTTTTTTCCGCCTGTTTTGCATTCACGCCAAAAAAGGTGGTCGGAGGTCCCGGATTTCGCTCCTTCCTATATTTTACGAAAATCCTTTGTACAATGGGGCCATCCTATGCTATAATGGTTTCGGCGTGTCCCGACGCTGGTTTGCCATTCCCCAGGACGCGGGAAAACGCCCTGAACGCAAGGAGGACTTTCATTTTGAAAAAGAACCAACGAGGAATGATGGGCTATGTGGCGCTGGTCGCCGCGTTTATCCTGATCGCCGTGGCCCTCAACGGAGGACTGGGCCAATCCGTCAGCCGCCGCATCGAATATCCCGAGCTGCTCACCGCCATCCGTGAGGATAACGTGAAAGCGGTGGCCATTCGCGGCACGTCGCTGGTGGGCCTCTACCGCAACGGCACCGTATCCGATGCGGATTTTCCCGAGCGCGGCTACGACTTTGAAACCACCATCGGATCGGACTTTATCGATACCGTCCGGCAGATGACCGCCACCGCCCAGGGAAAATCGCTGGACGAGGTCAGCGTAAGTGATCTGCCCTTTACGGTAGAGTACCGCGCGCCTGTGGTCACGCCGTGGTATATGGAGTTTTTGCCCTTTATCCTGATGATTGTCATCACCATGGCGGCCTGGTACTTCATCATGGCGCGCCAGGGCGGCGGCAACAGCAAGGTCATGAATTCTGGCAAGAGCCGTGCCCGCATGAGCGATCCCTCCAAAAACCCTATCACCTTCAAGGATGTGGCCGGGGCCAAGGAGGAAAAGGAAGAGCTTCAGGAAATGGTCGATTTCCTCAAAAACCCCAAGGCCTACACCGATATGGGCGCGCGCATTCCCAAGGGCGTGCTGCTGGTGGGCCCTCCGGGCACGGGCAAAACGCTGCTGGCCAAGGCCGTGGCCGGCGAAGCCAACGCGCCCTTCTTCTCCATCTCCGGCTCGGGTTTTGTGGAGATGTTCGTGGGCGTGGGCGCCAGCCGCGTGCGCGATCTGTTTGACCAGGCCAAGAAGGCCGCGCCTTCCATCGTCTTTATCGATGAGATCGACGCCGTGGGCCGCCAGCGCGGCGCGGGCCTCCTCGTAGGCCTCGGCGGCACGCTTAACACGAGTGGTGTTGCCGCAGGAGGCGTCCACATCCACCGAGAGCAGGTCCAGAGCGGGCAGCGGACCTTCGCCGGGCGCGGAAAAAGCGTCCGCGCACGCGGCGTAGACGATGGCTTCCAGCACCTTGCTGCCCGTTCCGCCCACGGCGATCACATACCGGCCCATGCGCAGGCCTCCTTTCCTGAAATCGTTACAGCCGCTTGAAGAAGGCGTGGCGGCCGCTGATGGCGG
>ENA-ORNG01002511-ORNG01002511.1-human-gut-metagenome-genome-assembly--contig:-NODE-2511-length-11087-cov-9.046501_pt1 | contig 11087 bp, 9 predicted proteins | sample MGYA00242113_ERZ509018 | MGnify/ENA primary metagenome ERZ509018 (study PRJEB26280, sample SAMEA2338711) | human gut metagenome | biome: human gut; feature: human-associated habitat; material: faeces... | reverse complement strand
ATGAGCACCGCCAGGGAGCCGGCCCGCCGCAGGGGCTTGTAGGCCAGGGCCTCAATAATGACGCCCAGCACGCCGCACACCACCATGGCCAGGATCACGCACACCAGGGTGGACAGCCCGGAGGCCAGGGCGGAGGGGTTGTCCCCCAGCAGGCTGCTGCGCGCAAAGTTGGTGGCGTAGAACACCACATAGCCGCCCACCATGATGACGTCGCCGTGGGCGAAGTTGAGCATCTTGGCGATGCCGTACACCATGGTGTAGCCCAGGGCGATGATGGCATAGATGCTCCCCAGACTGATGCCGTTGATCAGGTAGGATAAAAATTCCATTCGCTCTTACACCTCTCTCTTTCCTGGCAGAGGCCGGGGCGGCGTGAACGACGGACTCCGCGCCGCTCCGGTTTCTGTCAGGAAACGCAGAGAGCTGCCGGGCTACCCCGGCAGCCTGCTCTGCGCTTGTTTGATTTCTGTTGCGGGGAATCAGGGGGTGACGTAGACGCCGTTCTCGATGATAACGGCGGCGGGATCCTTGGACACGGCGCCGTTATCGTCCCAGGTCATCTCGGACCCGGCGCTGGTCAGGCCCACGATGGACAGGTCGCCCATGGCGGCGATGAGCGCGTCGCAGATCTCCTCGTTGGACATGTCGGCGGTGACGCCGGCGGCCTGGATGGCCTGATACAGGGTGTAGATGGCGTCATAGGCGTCGGCGCCGAACTGGTTGGGGGTCCCGCCGTAGGCCTCCTGGTACTTGGTAACAAAGTTCTGGGTCATCTCGTCCTCCGCATCGGCGGAGAAGGGGGTCAGCAGGTACACGCCCTCGGCCAGGGAGGCGTCGAAGTTGTCGGCGGTCAGGATGCCGTCCATGCCGTCCACGCCGAAGAAGGTGGGCTTGTAGCCCAAGGCATTGGCCTGGGTAAGGATGGCGGAGGCAGGGGTGTAGTAGATGGGCAGGAACAGCAGGTCGGCACCGGCGGACTGAGCGGCGGTCAGCTGCACGTTGAAGTCAGTCTGGTTGGCCTCGGCGAAGGTGCCCTCGTAGACGATGTCCATGCCCCGGGCGTCGGCCTCGGCCTTGAAGTTGTCACGGATGCCGATGGAGTATTGCTCGTCGTTCTTGTAGATGATGCCGATCTTGGCGTCCGGGAAGTGCTCGTTGATGTACTGCGCGGAGCGGGAGCCCTGGTTGGAGTCGGTGAAGCAGATCTGGAACACGTTGTCGTTGTTTTCGATGACGTCATCACCGGAGGCGGAGGGAGTCAGCGTAAACACCCGGTCATCATAGGTCAGCGGCACCACGGACAGAGCCGGCTGAGTGGTGACGGTGCCCACCAGGATCTGCATCCCCTTGTCCATCAGACTGTTGTAGGCGTTGACGGAGGTTTCGGCATCGTTGACGTCATCGGCAGCGGGCAGCAGCTCGAACTGGATGTCGCCGCCCAGGGCGTTGATCTCGTCCACGGCGATCTGGGCGGAGTTGGCCACACAGGTGCCGTAGATGGCAGCGCCGCCGGTCAGGGGGCCGATGACGCCAATCTTGAAGGCGGTGCCGGTGGACTCGGTGGTGTCAGAGCCGCCGTCATCCGCGGCGGACGTGTCGTTTCCACCGCCGCAGGCGGTGAGCCCCAGTGCCATGGTCAAAGCCAGGGCAAGCGCAAGTAACTTCTTCTTCATCTTGTATTCTCCTTTTCCTGGATAGAATTATACAAAAAAGCGGCCCCGCCAGATGCGGAGCCGCTTTACTGTATCACACAGTGATGCACCTCATCGCAATCTTGGCGAATCGCAATATTCCAATACCAACAGGACCAGTACCAGAATGGAAATGCCCGCTACAAATACGCTTACCAAAATGGTAATGGATACCAGCGCGCAAATAATAATGGACGCCAGCAGAATGGCGTCCAGAATGAGGGCGATATGGCTCTTGGAGGTGCAGGACATCGCGGTGGAATGCGCGCGAGAAGCAGACGTCGTACCGTTGGCAGACGCATAAGTCGTGGTCATATTCTGGGTCATCATCATACAACCGGCCATTCTGTACGACTCCTTTCGCAGCAGACAACTGCTTGATGTTGACTCACATTCTACCGGCTATCCACACAAAAGTCAATCCGAAAGTCGGAAAATATTTGCCGTATTGACGGTGAAAATTGGAGCGAATATTATATAAAATATACAAAAACGCGGGACGGGCAGGGGAGAAAAGCGAAATTAAAGGCGGCAAAACACAAAGAGAGAGGAGACGGCGCATGCCGTCTCCTCTTTGCGTTGTCTGGAAAAATTTTAATAGCACTTGCGGTAGATGGCCTCTTCGCTCTCCAGGTCGAAGGGATAGTAAGCGTTGGTCATCAGGCGCTGCTGGTTGGCCTCGACAGACAGGGGGAAGGCCTTGAAGTCCGCCTCGGTGAAGCCGCAGTCCCGCAGGGGACGCAGGGGCAGGATGCGCTGCAGCAGGGCGTTCATCTCGGGGATGGCGTCCTTGACCTCGCAGCCCAGGATGCTGGCCACCAACTCCTTGAAGCGCATGATCTCGCCGTCGGGCTTGTGCTCGTCATAGTAGTCCATGATGGCGCCGAAGAGCATATAGTTGCTCTCGCCGTGGGGCACGTGATAGGTGCCGCCCAGGGGGAAGCTCATGCCGTGGACCGGGCCGCAGCCGGCCTTCAGGAAGGCGATGCCGGCGTAGAAGCTGGCGGTGACGAACTGGTCCATATACTCGAACCGGGCATCCTGGCCCTTCTCGTCGATCAGCTTGAAGCCCTTCAGGATCATGTCCATGGCCTTCTCGCTGAAGAGCTCGGAGGTCATGGTCTTGCGGTGGGGGCTCAGGAAGGACTCGGTGGCGTGGACCAGCGCGTCGATGGCGGAGCAGGCGAAGGGCTTGTAGGGCAGGGTCTTCAGCAGCTCGGGGATCAGGCACACCTTGTTGGGGATGATGTCGTCGGACACCAGGCCCAGCTTGGTCTCACCGCCGGTGAGCACGCCGTCCTTCTCGTCCTTGACGATGGCAACAGAGATGTTGGTGCACTCAGAGCCGGTGCCGCAGGTGGTGGGGATGGCGATGACGTCCTTCTCATGCACCACGGGGAACCGCTTGAAGTACAGGTTGTGGACCGTGTCGGGGCGCTTGCAGCCCAGCAGCTTGCACAGGTCCATGATGGCGCCGCCGCCCACGGCGATGACGCGGTCATAGCTGTCGTAGGGGATGGCGTCGTACATGACCTGGATCATTTCCTCGCTGGGCTCGCCGGCGCCGAACTTCTCCTGGAACACATAGTGGCACTTCAGCCCCAGATCCTTCATGAACGGGGTGTAGATGAACTCGTTGGTCAGCACCACGTCCCGCTCGTTCAGCTTGAACTCCTCCGCCATCTGGGCGAAGGTCTGGAACTTGTACACTGTGGGAGCGAAAATAATCTCCCGCTTGTCAGCCATCAGGGAAGCGGAAAAAGCATCCATGATTCTTGTCTCCTTTTTAAATATAAAATGTACGCTGTGCCCCGGCATCTGCCGGGGCACGATCTGTTTTTATCTTCGGGGCTTGGGGGCGTTGACGCAGGTGCTGTGGCACACGTGGGCCGCCTCCATCACCACCTCGCTGACCGTCGGGTGGGGATGAACGGTGCGGCCAATCTCCGCCACCGTGCCTTCGCACTCCATAACCGCGGCCACCTCGGCCGCCAGGTCCGTGGCCCGGGGGCCGATGATGTGGAAGCCCAGGATCTCATCCGTGGCCTTGTCGTAGACAAACTTGGCGAAGCCCTTGTTCTCGCCCATGGTCAGGGCCTTGCCGTTGCCGGAGAGGCTGAACGTCCCTACGCCTACATCCCGGCCGGTGGCCTGGGCCTGCTCCTCTGTAAGGCCCACCATGGCGGTCTCGGGATTGCAGTAGACACAGGAGGGGATGCGCTCATAGTGCAGCTGCTTGCAGGGCTTTCCGGCGATGTGGTCCGCCACCAGCAGGCCCTGGGCGGAGGCTACATGGGCCAGCTGCATCTTGCCGTTGATGTCGCCGATAGCGTACACGCCGGGTACATTGGTGCGGCAGAGGCCGTCCACCTCCACAAAGCCCTTCCGGTCCATTTTCACGCCGATGGTGTCCAGGCCAATGCCCCGGGTATTGGGGGCTCGGCCGCCGGCCATCAGCACCACGTCGCCCTCCACAGTGCCCTTGGCGCCATCCTTGACAGAGGCGTAGTGGATCTTCAGGCCGTCCTCGATAGACTCCACCTTCACACCCAGCACCAGCTCCACACCGCAGGACTTCAGCTCCGCTTCCACGAAGCTGGTGACATCCTTGTCCAGGGGCCCCAGCAGCCGGTCCAGCATCTCCACAATGGTGACCGGAACGCCCAGGCGATAGAAGAAGGTGGCGAATTCCACGCCAATGACGCCGCCACCCACAATGATGATGTGCTTGGGGCACGTGGTCATGTTCAGCAAGCCGGTGGAATCCACCACACCGGGCAGGTCCACGCCGGGAATGGGGATCCGGGCGGGGCTGGAGCCAGTGGCCACGATCAGGTGGTCGCAGGTCAGGTCCTCACCGCCGGCCAGATGGACCGTCTGCCGGTCCGTCAGGGTGGCGTGGTCGGCGAACACCGTGACGCCGTGGCTCTTCTCCAGGAAGGCCACGCCGTTGCTCAGCTGCTTGGAGACGGCGTTCTTCCGCTCGATGATTTTGGCGTAGTCGAAGGTGACGTTGTCGGCGCTGACGCCGAAGGGGGCGCCGTTTTTGGCGTCGTGATAGATATCGGCGGAGTGGAGCAGCGTCTTGGTGGGGATGCACCCCCGGTTCAGGCAGGTGCCGCCCAGCTCCGCCTCCTCCACCAGGGCGGTCTTCAGGCCGTTCTGGCTCAGGCGGATGGCGCACTCGTAGCCGCCGGGGCCGCCGCCCACGACGATGGCATCAAATTTCTGCATAGGCGCCTCCTCAGATCAGCAGGATGGGATTCTGCAGATAGCTCTTCAGCTTCTGCAGGAATTTGGCGGCCTCGGCCCCGTCGATGATCCGGTGGTCATAGCTCAGGCACAGGGCGCACATGGACTTGATGACCACCTGGTCCTCGCCCTCGTCATCGGTGACCACCACGGGGGTCTTGGCGATCTTGCCCACGGCCAGGATGGCGGACTCAGGGGGATTGATAATGGCCACGAAGTCATCCAGGTCGAACATGCCCAGGGAGGACACAGTGAAGGTGCCGCCGTGATAGTCGGCCTCGGTCAGCCTGCCCTCCCGGGCCTTCTCGATGAGCTCCGCGGACTTGGCGGCGATGCCGGTGAGGCCGATGATGTCGGCGTCCCGGATCACAGGCACGATCAGCCCGCCGGGGACGGAGACGGCAGTACCGATATTTACATAATCATGGTAGACGATGTCGCTGCCGTCCACGCTGGCGTTGACGATGGGGAAGTCCTGGAGCGCCTTGGCGCAGGCCCGGACAATGATGTCGTTGTAGGAGATCTTGATGCCCAGGGCCTTGTACTGGCGCCGCAGGGCCACGGCGGCCGTCATGTCCACCACCATCCGGTGGTTGGTCTGGGCATTGGTGGACTTGCTGGTCAGCATATTCCGGGAGATGGCCTTGCGCATCCCGCTCATGGCTTCGGTGCGGGTGCCCCGGGTCAGCTGACCGGGGATGGGCTCCGCTGCGGGTGCGGGTTCTACCGCGGCACTGGCGATGTGCAAGTCCTCTGTGGTGATCTTGCCGTTGGGGCCGGTGCCGGTGAGGCCGGAGAGGTCAATGCCCTGGATGCGGGCCTGGTTGGCGGCCAGCGGCGTCACGGTGGGCTGGTTGGCGATGTAGTTCTGCACGTCCCGCTCCACCACCAGGCCGTCCGGCCCGGAGCCGGGGACGGCGGCGATGTCCACGCCGTTTTCCTCTGCCCGGAGACGGGCTCTGGGAGAGGAGAAGACACGCTCACCGGGGGCGTGCTCCACGGCAGGCACCGGAGCAGCGGCAGGCGCGGCCTCTGCCGCGGAAGCCCGGGGTTTTTCCGCCGCCCGAGGCGTGGCTGCCGGGGCATCGCCCAGAAGGCCGGAGATGTCTTCACCGGGCTCGCCCACAATGGCGATGGGCTGGGTGATGGGGACCGTGTCCCCCTCGGGATGCAGGATTTTCAGCACGGTGCCGGTGGCGGTGGAATCCATGGTGATGGTCAGCTTGTCCGTCTCCATCTCAAAGAGGGGGGCGCCCTCAGTGGTCTGCTCGCCCTCTTTCGCCAGCCACTTGGTGATGGTGCCCTCCTCCATCAAAAGGCCCTGCTTGGGCATGATAATGACAGAAGCCATGTCGTCTGCTCCTTTCTCAGCGGTACAGGGACGCCTTGCAGGCGTCCACGATATCCTTCACGCTGGGCAGCACCGCCTGTTCCAGCCCCAGGTTAAAGGGAAGGGGGCAGGCCTTGGCGCCGATATGGACAGGGGCGGCGTCCAGATAGGGAAATACCATCTGGCTCACCTGAGACACCACCTGGGCGCCCCAGCCGTTGTTCTGATGGGCCTCGTGGACCACTACTAGGCGGCCGGTCTTTTTCACGCTCTCCGCTACGGTGTCGTAGTCAAAGGGCACCAGGGTCCGGGGGTCGATGACCTCAGCGGAGATGCCCTCCTTGGCCAGCTCGTCGGCGGCCTCCAGAGCCCGCTTCACATACAGCAGGTTGGCCACGATGGTCACGTCTGTGCCCTCCCGCTTGATGTCTGCCTTGCCGAAGGGAATGCAGAAATCCGGGTCGTCGGACACCTCACCCTTGGTAGCGTAGAGCACCTTGTGCTCGAAGAAGCAGACGGGGTTGTCGTCCCGGATGGCGGTGCGCAGCAGCCCTGCGGCGTCGGCGGGAGTGGAGGGGCAGACCACCTTTAGCCCCGGGATGTGCATGAACAGGCTCTCCAGGGACTGGGAGTGGGTGGCGGCGTTGCCGCGGCCTGTGCCCTGCTGGCCCCGGATCACCAGGGGGATCTTGGCATGGCCGCCGAATACGTACCGGGTCTTGGCTACCTGGTTGAAGATCTGATCCGCTGCCACAAAGGCGAAGTCCCAGTACATCAGCTCTGCGATGGGGCGCATCCCGCCGGAGGCGGCGCCCAGGGCGGCGCCGATGATGGCGGACTCAGAGATGGGGGTGTTGCGGACCCGGTCCGTGCCGAATTCCTTGTAGAGGTCCCGGGTGCAGCCGTACACGCCGCCCAGCTTCTCCACGTCCTCGCCCATGACGAAGACCCGCTCGTCCCGCCGCATCTCCTGGGCGATGGTCTCCCGGATCGCCTGCGAATAAGAGAGCTTAGCCATTGTCTCGTACCCCCTTAACCTTCATAGAACACGTCGTCCAGAACATGGGCCGGATCGGGCTCCGGGCTGTTCATGGCGAACTCCACAGCGGCCTCCATCTTCTTGGCGGCGGCAGCCTCGATGTCGTCCAGCTCCTGCCGGGTGGCCAGCTTGTGCCGGGTGAGATAGGCGCGGAACAGCTTGATGGGGTCCCGCTTCTCCTTCCATTCCTCGACCTCCTCCCGAGTGCGGTAGGGCTCCGGGTCGCCGGTCCAGTGGCCACGCCAGCGGTAGGTCTTGCACTCCAGCAGGGTGGGACCCTCGCCCTTCAGAGCCCGCTCCTTGGCCCGGGCGAAGGCTTCGTACACAGCGCACACATCGTTGCCGTCTACCACCTCGCCGGGGATGCCATAGCCGGCGGCTCGGTCGGCGATGTTCTCCACGGAGGTGGACTGCCAGGTGGGTACGGTCATGCCGAACTGGTTGTTCTCGCACACGTAGATCACCGGCAGCTTCCACACCGCCGCCAGGTTGATGGACTCGTGAAAGGTGCCCTGGTTGGAGGCGCCGTCACCGAAGAAGGCCACGGAGACGTTTTTCCGGTTCTGCATCTTGATGGCCAGGCCGCCGCCGGTGGCGATGGGGATGCCACCGCCCACGATGGCGTTAGCGCCCAGATTGCCCTTGGAGAAGTCGGCGATGTGCATAGAGCCGCTGCGGCCCTTGCAGTAGCCGGTGGCCTTGCCCATCAGCTCCGCCAGGGCCCGGTCCAGCTCTGCGCCCTTGGCGATGCAGTGGCCGTGCCCCCGGTGCGTGGATGCGATGTAGTCCTCGTCCGTCAGCTGAGCACAGACAGAGGCTGCCACAGCTTCCTCGCCGGTGTATAGATGAACGGAGCCCCGCAGCTTGTTTTCGGTGAACAGCGTCCAGGCTGTCTCCTCAAAGTCCCGGATCTCATTCATCTTGTTATAGATCCAAAGTCCGGTTTCACGATCAATCATGAAAGGATGCACCTCCAAAACAGAATTAGGGGCCGTGGGTGCCATTAGAAGCGCGGCCCGCATTTGTTTACAGTTTAACACCCGAATTATCGATAATCAAGTATTTATAATCTATGGGATTTGACAAATCTTCGGACGGGTTTTGTGCAGAATGTGAATTTCTCTGGAAGAATTGACTTTTTCTGGCGGGTTCCATATAATAGAATCTCAATAAGAGCAAAAAATCCGCCGTTTTTGGCGGATTTTCCAGCAGATGGAGGGATTGGATGTGCCGAGAGAGGGCATAGATTCCGTCTCCCACCGGCAGGTGTTCCGGGAGGAGATTCGCAACGCCATCCGGGAGGCGATTTTTTCCGGGAAGCTGAATCCGGGGGACCGGATCATTGAAACCTATTGGGCCAAGGAGCTGGGAGTGTCCCAGGGCCCTGTACGGGAGGCCATCCGGGATCTGGAGGCCATGGGGCTGGTGGAGACGGTGCCCTTCAAGGGATCCCGGATCCGGACGCTGACGGAGAAGGATGTCCGGGACAACTACAGCGTGCGGATCTGCCTGGAGTCTAAGAGCATCCGAGACGCCATCATCCAGCTGGACGACCAGCGGATGGCGGAGTTGGTGGGGCATCTGCGCACCATCCTGCTGGAGATGGATGACTGCGCCAACCGGGGAGATCTGCGGCAGTTCACGGACTGTGACACCCTGTTTCACCGGGCCATCATCGATGCCACGGGAAATCAGGTGCTACTGAAGCTATGGGAGCAGTGCAATATGCGCAACTGGTTCCGCTTCTCCGCCCTGACGGACGCGACCAGTCTGCGGCAGCTCCAGTCCGGCCACCAGCAGATTTTGGAGGCCATCTGCGCCCGGGATGTCAAGACGGCCACCTCCATGCTGGAGGACCATCTGACCGGCCTGATGGACGGCTTCATCCGGGGCGTCAAGGCTTGAATGACCTTGCTTGATTTGAACAAAGAATTATCATTGTTCAGAATGGAGGCCATTTTGTGTCTGAAACCATTTTGCTACAATGGTTTCGAACTTTTTTATATAGGACGCCTTCTATCACCCGCTCAATACAAACAGAGCAAAATCAAAGCACAAAACGTGTAATCGAAGGGATTTTAGCCCCCATTGTGTCAGTATGTCGCTCTCCTCATTTGTTGCTCATGAATGCCTCCTCCACCTGACAGGGCGTGCGGTTTTTCAATGTGCGATGCGGCTGCTGTGTAGTGAGGCGAAGAATGTCTCAGCGATAGTGTTATCCTGGGGCCGCTCTGAATTGGAAAAAGATTGTGCTGTAGCGTGCTCATGAAGCAGCTGTCTGAACCGATGAGAGGTGTACTGTGCTCCTTGGTCTCTGTGGAAAACGAGTTTGGTTTCTGGGATCCTCTGCGCCCATGCTACATCTCCGTCTCCCAGGCACATTCCCGCTGAACTCCTGCAGCAGGGATCCCGTCTCCAGAGAGAAGTACACGTACCAATCCCCGGCCAAGAGCTTTGCGTCTTTTACGATGATCTCCTCGCCGGTGACTTTCACCACATTTCGCTGGATGTGAATGAACCGCTCCTGCCAGTTGATATTGCCCCATTGCAGGTCGCAGGACTTGCCCCGGCGCATCCCGGTGGCGATGATGAGTTTGAAGTAGGTCTCGCATTTGAGACTCTTTTCTTCCAGCACAGAGATGATTTTTTGCAGTTCTGTATAGAAATTGTGGAAGTGTTTGGGACGGAGTTCCATCAATTTATAGTGTCCCAGAGGGCAGGAAGCGACCGATGTCCTGCTGGTCCCGGGCCAGTAGGATTTGGCCAGCTTGCCGGGAGCGATGGTTTGGAGCCACAGCTCCGTGTTCGACGGCGTGATACTCCGATCCATTTTCCCCAGACCGGTTCTCCCGTGGCTACTGTTATTGTCAGCCAGAGGGACGCCAGGATTTCTCAATCTTTGGGGAGCCTGTCAGGATGTGCAGATATTTGGAGACAGCCCGCTTACTACAAAGCCTGGCGGGCACAGCAGTTGGCTCATTAGGATCTCGCCATCAAACGGTGTGGAGCTGTAAGCTGTTGGGCTTCATGTTGCAGGCATCCCCGTTTCGGATATGAAAAAGCGCCCATAGCTGTGAGTGCCTGGAAGAGAAGAGGGGCCTCTACTTGATGATTCTTCAGATTTAACTCTAAATGTGAGTATCACAAGACAAAACGAAAACAGATATGGGACAGGATACTGAAACCATGCCGCTGGGGATCGAGCAGAACAATCATCTTTCGAATCTGACACTGGATGTTTGGCGGGATCAGATCTTCTTCAGCAAAAAGGGACGGAGACGTATTTTGCGTTTGCCACCCATGCCTGATTCACGAGCGAAGACTTCTGGGTACACATACGGCAGTTGTTCATGGCAGAAATTGAGAAACTCACCATCTTTCCGACGATTGTATCCGCTTGTGTTTTTGCCCGGAGTCCGAAGGCACGGCGTTTGTGCAGCAGATCAACTTTCCTGCGCCGATGCAGCTCTACAACGGCCCCAGCGGAGCAGAAAAGGCATACAAGAATGTCATACGAAAACTGAAACAGCACCTCCGCGCGGAGCCTGTGACCGGTGACTGGATATCCAGAGGACGCTTCAGAAGGCGCAGAGCGAAGTGATGGAGGAGTCCAGTTACTGCACGCCGCAGAGGGCTTGGATAAAATAACGGCGGAACTTTGATGGATTGATCAAGGTTCCGCTGTTATTTTATAGGGACTATGAAAACTGGCACCTAATTTCCTTTTTACGGATAACCGGTTGGGAAATGGAGAAGCAAGGATACTGCCGATATC
>ENA-ORNG01002505-ORNG01002505.1-human-gut-metagenome-genome-assembly--contig:-NODE-2505-length-11110-cov-4.075531_pt1 | contig 11110 bp, 8 predicted proteins | sample MGYA00242113_ERZ509018 | MGnify/ENA primary metagenome ERZ509018 (study PRJEB26280, sample SAMEA2338711) | human gut metagenome | biome: human gut; feature: human-associated habitat; material: faeces... | reverse complement strand
ATCGTTCAGGATGTTCTCGTTGATGAAGTCGATCGTTGCCTGGACGTCTGCTCTCAGGGCATCCGTGCTTTCATCGGTATTCAGCGCCTGCATCGCTTCGCTCAGATCGAGCAGTGCAGTGACAACTTCCGTTGCGGTCGGCGCTTCCTTGGCCAGTACGGCCTGTGCATTGGCGATCGCTTCGGTCAGCGCTGCATCATCAGAGCCCAGTGCGACGGCCTTGTCGACCATGGTCTGCAGTGCTGCGATCGCTGCTTCGCTTGCTGTTTCGTCATCAGTCGGAACCTGTGCGATCTCAGCGACTTCATCTGCGCTCAGCGCACGGGTATAGAAGCGGACATCATCCAGTGATCCGTTCAGATATCCGGTGATCGAGCTTCCGCTGCTTGCGCCTAATCGATACATCGGTCCATCGATCGTCGCATCCAAATGATCCTGCTCTTCGCCGTTGACATACAGCGTGGTGCCATTGCTGTCTCCTACAAAGGTCAGGTGTACCCATTCACCTTTCGGCGCGCTGTAATCAAAGGTATAGTCCGCTACGCCTGCTTCCGTGATGCCGACCTTGCCGGTCTTGTTCCACTGATCCAGTTTGATCTCGCTTACGCTGCTGGATACGAGCACGGCGTTTGTTCCTACCGTATCGCCAGCTTTGACCCACATGCCGATCGTCCAATCGCCGATTGCATCGCGATAGCCCAGATCGACATAGCCTTCACCGCTGAACTGCAGCGCGCTTCCTTCCTGGCCTTCGCCCCAGCCTACGTTCGTCAGTATGCCGGTGTTCTGACCGCTCTCGTCGGTGATGGTCTCGCCTTCGCCTTCGTTCATCGTCCAGTATGCTTCTTCGCCGAATCCATACGGATCTTCCATCATCTCTGCGATCTCTTCTTCGCTCAGCACGCTGTTGTAGATCTGCAGATCATCCACGGATCCCTTCATGTAGCCCATGTCGGCCAGTCCGCTTGCGGAGTTCGCGCCGATCCGGCTTGCCGGTCCGTTCATCACGACATCCAAGTGTCCGCTGTATTCACCGTTCACATACAGGTTCACGCCTTCGCTGTTGCCGGTGAAGGTCAGGTGTACCCATTCGCCTTCCGGCAGCTCATAGTCGAACGCTGCGTCTACTTCACCGTATTTCGTCACGCCGACCTTCTTCGTATCCTTGTATTGTTCGATCTTCAGCTCTCCCTGGGTTCCGGAGATCAATGCCGCATTGTTTCCTTCTGCCGCTTCGCGGTTTACCCACATGCCGATCGTCCATTCATCCTGCACGTCCGGCGCGCCGATATCGATGTATCCGCTCGTGCCGTCCAGATGCAGCGCCGTCCCATACTTTCCTTCTGTCCAGCTCACGCCGCCGTTCATCGTTCCGCTGTACGGTCCGCTTGCTGCGTCGATCGTCGTTCCGCTTCCTTCATCCATCGGCATGCGGAAGTTTACCGGGTTGTACCAGATCATGGCATCGCGCTTGTAGCCGATTCCCTGCAGCTCAAGGCGCTCATCATGCGTCGCCAGTCTTGTCTTGTATTCATCCCAGCTGCGGTCTTCCTTCGCTGTCCAGCCGATCTCTGCATGGCCAAGCACGCGCGGGTAGATCATATAATCCAGTGCTTCATCCGTCGCGATCGTCTCGGTGAACAGGCAGGTCTCCACACCGACGATCTGATCCTTTGATCCATAGTCGGTCGGATCCCAGTTGTAAGAATCATCTACCGGGTTATGCGTTGCCCATTCCAGTCCATACGGGCAGTCGCTGTCATACTTCATGTCCATGTATGCGTGATCCGCCGGGCTGACGACATAGTTGATGCCTTCTTCAAACTTGGCGTTGCCGGTGGACCAGAACTGCGTCACTGTGCCTTCCGGATCTTCCACGGCCGTATCATAGTTCTGCCAGCCGATCGGCGTCTTGCCATATTTCTTGGCGATCTCGGTCACCCGATTCATGAAGTATACATAGTCATCATGGCTCGTGACATGCGCTTCATCGCCGCCGATATGGATATACTTTGACGGAGAGATCTCGGATACCTGACGGAATACCTCATCGATGAACTCATAGGTCTTCTCATTGCGGCACTCCAGTGAATTGAAGCCGACATCCCATCCCTCATACGGACGGGTGTTGTCATAGCCGTTTGCCGGCGGTCTGCCATCTTCCGTAGAGTTCAGGAAGCTCAGCGAGACGAGCGCTGCCCAGGCATGGCTCGGCATATCAAATTCAGGAACGATCTGAATATAACGCTCATTGGCATAAGCAACGATCTCCTTGAACTCTTCCTGCGTATACTGTCCGGCTCTGATGCCGTTGGTGTTGCAGGAAGTCTGCGCGCCGATCGTGCGCAGCTTATCGAGGCTTTCGCCATACATCTCGCCCTTGATCTCCAGACGCCAGCCCTGATCATCGCTCATGTGCATATGCAGGGTGTTGATCTTATACTGAGAGAGCATATCGAGCTGACGCTTTACCTGATCGACAGTGAAGAAGTGACGGGTCACGTCGAGCATCATGCTGCGGAAGCCATATTCCGGCTCATCTGCGATCTGTGCGCATGGAATCGTCCATGCGGTGCCGCTGACTAATTCTTCACTTTCGATGTCTGCTGGAAGCATCTGTCTCAATGTCTGTACGCCATAGAATATTCCGACCGGTGCGCCAGCTTCGATGATGACCTGATCCGTAGTGACATCGATCGCATATGCCTGCTCGGCATATCCGCCATCCGGATTCAGACGAAGGGTGATATCGCCATTCTCCGGTTCTGTTTTTTCGACTACCGGCAGTTCATAGCCAGTAGATACGCGGAACACTTCAGCGATGTATTCGCCGGTGTTCGTCAGTTCTGCCGCTGCGCCATCGTCTTCAGCGATCACAGCGATCTCCGCATCAGCACCCAGCGTAAATGTTCCCTCATTCATAGTATATTCGCTTGGTTTAGGGATGACATTCAGCGTGGAAGAGGCTTCTGCGGTCTCTACATCTGTCTGCGCCTGCACAGGCTGTGCTATCGGGGCAAACGCTGTTACCGTCATGCACAGCGCCGTCAAGCAGGCCAACAGTTTCTGCTTCTTCATTTCTCTGCTCCTTTCTTCGGTCACATCCTTTGATCGAAACGAACACCGCATGCTCACCGCATCATCCTCCATCATTCACATTCAGATGAGGGCTTGTCCTGCGCCGTCAGTCCCGAAAAAAATGCGGATATATCACCTGACCTCCTTTCCATTATCCGCATATATGTAACCACTTACATCTTAAGTATACTCACCTCATTTGTATCGCTCAATATCAAAAATGCGGAATATCATTGACCAAGCTTTTTACACCCGAACTGTCAGTGACTATATTTTTTTCATCTTGTTTCCAGCATACAAAAGGTAGAAATGATCCCGCCGTGCCTGCGGTACTGACGATGGTCCATGACGGAATGAATTCAGGCATGCTATTCTTCATACTCTTTCCGCAGTTGCCCCGATCCTGGCAGGCATAGGTCTTTGACACCGTACCAGTGGGCATGTCTGCTTTCCGTTACAAGAGGACAAGGGACAAGTCGTCATTCAAATGAACAGCAACAAGTAAAATAATCGGCTTCATACAATGATCTTCTTGCGTGAATTCGTCATTAAATATTCGTGCAAAACATTGTATTCTTCGTGCAAATTGCATAAACTAAAAGTAACAACAGAAAGGGGTTGATGACATGGCAGGAAAAACCACAAACATCAGCATCCGCATGGACGCAAATCTGAAGGCACAGGCCGACGCCCTGTTTGCGGAACTCGGCATGAATTTATCCACGGCGTTCAACATCTTCGTGCGCCAGTCGCTTCGTGAGGGCGGCATTCCCTTTGAAGTGAAGCTGGAACAGCCCAACAAAGAAACGATTGCTGCCATGCTGGAAGCGGAAAGGATTGCAAAAGACCCGTCTGTAAAGGGCTACAATGACCTTGACGAGTTGTTTGCCGACCTGAAAAAATGAGGAAAACAAAGTACACCGTCAAGTACACAACCGGCTTTAAGAAGGACTACAAACGGGCGATCAAGCGCGGCCTGAAGATTGAATTGCTGGAGCAGGACTACAACACCGTCGGCTCCTTTACCGCCGCGGCGCTGTTGACGCTGATGGCGATTATCACCCTGTTTTTAAAGAGTATGTTGCAGTGGCGCCTGGAGAACCAGGAAAAACGCGCGCAGCAGGAGGAACATCATGAGCATTGAGATTGCCAATATTAAGAAGTCGTTTGGTCGCACCCAGGTGCTGAACGATATCTCACTGGATATTCCTTCTGGTCAGATGGTCGCGTTGCTTGGGCCGTCCGGTTCCGGGAAAACTACGCTGCTGCGCATTATCGCCGGGCTGGAGCATCAAACCAGTGGGCATATTCGCTTTCACGGTACCGACGTGAGCCGTCTGCACGCGCGGGACCGTAAAGTCGGTTTCGTGTTCCAGCATTACGCGCTGTTTCGCCATATGACGGTGTTTGACAATATCGCTTTTGGCCTGACGGTGTTGCCACGGCGTGAACGCCCGAATGCGGCGGCGATCAAAGCGAAAGTGACAAAATTGCTGGAGATGGTGCAGCTCGCGCATCTGGCGGATCGTTATCCGGCGCAGCTTTCCGGCGGCCAGAAACAGCGTGTGGCGCTTGCACGCGCGCTGGCTGTGGAACCGCAAATTTTGCTGCTTGATGAACCGTTTGGCGCGCTGGATGCGCAGGTGCGTAAAGAGCTGCGTCGCTGGCTGCGTCAACTGCATGAAGAACTGAAATTCACCAGCGTGTTCGTGACCCACGACCAGGAAGAGGCGACCGAAGTAGCCGATCGTGTAGTGGTGATGAGTCAGGGCAATATTGAACAAGCTGGCGCACCGGATCAGGTATGGCGTGAACCGGCGACTCGTTTTGTGCTGGAGTTTATGGGCGAGGTAAACCGCCTGCAGGGAACCATTCGCGGCGGGCAGTTCCACGTTGGCGCACATCGCTGGCCGCTGGGATACACCCCCGCGTATCAGGGGCCGGTGGATCTCTTCCTGCGCCCGTGGGAAGTGGATATCAGCCGCCGTACCAGCCTCGATTCGCCGCTACCCGTACAGGTACTGGAAGCCAGCCCGAAAGGTCACTACACCCAATTAGTGGTGCAGCCGCTGGGGTGGTACAACGAACCGCTGACGGTCGTGATGCATGGCGACGATGCCCCGCAGCGTGGCGATCGTTTATACGTTGGTCTGCAACATGCGCGGCTGTATAACGGCGATGAGCGTATTGAAACCCGCGATGAGGAACTTGCTCTCGCACAAAGCGCCTGATAGGTTGAGTGAATGTTAAACGCCCGGAGGCGCTTCCCGCGATCCGGGCTTTTTAATGGCAAGGTTTTGTAACCTGTAGGCCTGATAAGACGCGTAAGCGTCGCATCAGGCAACACCACGTATGGACAGAGATCGTGAGTACATTAGAACAAACAATAGGCAATACGCCTCTGGTGAAGTTGCAGCGAATGGCGCCGGATAACGGCAGTGAAGTGTGGTTAAAACTGGAAGGCAATAACCCGGCAGGTTCGGTGAAAGATCGTGCGGCGCTTTCGATGATTATCGAGGCGGAAAAGCGCGGCGAGATTAAACCGGGTGATGTGCTGATCGAAGCCACCAGTGGTAACACCGGCATTGCGCTGGCAATGATTGCGGCGCTTAAAGGCTATCGCATGAAATTGCTGATGCCCGACAACATGAGCCAGGAACGTCGTGCGGCGATGCGTGCCTACGGTGCAGAACTGATTCTGGTCACCAAAGAACAGGGCATGGAAGGCGCACGCGATCTGGCGCTGGAGATGGCGAATCGCGGCGAAGGAAAGTTGCTCGATCAGTTCAATAATCCCGATAACCCCTACGCACATTATACGACCACCGGGCCGGAAATCTGGCAGCAAACCGGCGGGCGCATTACCCATTTTGTCTCCAGCATGGGAACAACCGGCACCATTACCGGCGTGTCGCGCTTTATGCGCGAACAATCCAAACCGGTGACCATTGTTGGCCTGCAGCCGGAAGAAGGCAGCAGTATTCCCGGCATTCGCCGCTGGCCTGCGGAATATCTGCCGGGGATTTTCAACGCTTCTCTGGTGGATGAGGTGCTGGATATTCATCAGCGCGATGCGGAAAACACCATGCGCGAACTGGCAGTGCGGGAAGGGATTTTCTGCGGCGTAAGCTCCGGCGGCGCGGTTGCCGGAGCACTGCGGGTGGCAAAAGCTAACCCTGGCGCGGTGGTGGTGGCGATCATCTGCGATCGTGGCGATCGCTACCTTTCTACCGGGGTGTTTGGGGAAGAGCATTTTAGCCAGGGGGCGGGGATTTAAGATTATTGCGCAGGCACCGTTTTATCCGTCTGCGCAATTAACGCATGTAAAAAAGGCTGTGCGTTCTCATCGCTCTTACCGGGCATCTTCACGATATACGGCTTCCCGGTAATCGATGACGACGAGGCCACCTTGTCAATAAACTGCTCGGCTGTATCAATGCGATTACGGGTATTGCCCAGCTTCAGGCGCAGATGAGAAACCGCTTCATCGCAGGTATGTTCATCACCGTTGCGCACAAATATCAAATCCTTTTTCTGTGCTAATCCCTCCAGCATGGCGTTGATACGGGCTTCTTCATGGGCCGTTAACTTCGCATAAGCGGGGAGTGTCATTAGCAGCGTAACGACCAGACAAATGATTTTCTTCACTGAATTACCTTATCCTTGTTTTGTAATAGCCGATTTGACTGCCAGAATCAGGTAAAGTTTCGGCTGGAATACGATGAGGATCATCGGCAAGGAGAAAAAATTAAATGAGTAGTTTGTTGTTGTTTAACGATAAGAGCAGGGCACTGCAGGCGGATATCGTTGCCGTGCAGTCGCAGGTAGTGTACGGCAGCGTAGGCAACAGCATTGCGGTGCCTGCTATCAAACAGAACGGCCTGAATGTCTTTGCCGTGCCGACGGTATTGCTGAGCAATACGCCGCATTATGACACTTTCTACGGTGGTGCGATTCCGGATGAATGGTTTAGCGGTTATTTGCGTGCGCTTCAGGAGCGTGATGCGCTGCGCCAACTTCGTGCTGTAACCACGGGCTATATGGGAACGGCATCGCAAATCAAAATCCTTGCCGAGTGGCTGACTGCGCTACGCAAAGACCATCCTGACCTATTGATCATGGTCGATCCGGTGATTGGCGATATTGATAGCGGAATTTATGTCAAACCTGACCTTCCCGAGGCGTATCGACAATATTTACTGCCGCTGGCACAGGGAATTACCCCCAATATCTTTGAGCTGGAAATCCTGACCGGTAAAGATTGCCGCGATCTCGACAGTGCCATTGCTGCCGCAAAAAGTCTGCTTTCAGACACATTAAAGTGGGTGGTGATTACCAGCGCCTCCGGCAATGAAGAAAATCAGGAGATGCAGGTGGTGGTGGTCAGTGCCGACAGCGTGAATGTCATTTCCCATTCCCGGGTTAAAACTGACCTGAAAGGGACTGGCGACCTGTTTTGTGCTCAGCTTATCAGTGGTTTGCTGAAAGGGAAGGCGTTAACCGATGCGGTACACCGCGCGGGGTTGCGCGTACTGGAAGTGATGCGCTATACCCAGCAGCATGAGAGCGATGAATTGATTTTGCCGCCTCTGGCTGAAGCATAAAAAAATGGCGCCGATGGGCGCCATTTTTCACTGCGGCAAGAATTACTTCTTGATGCGGATAACCGGGGTTTCACCCACGGTTACGCTACCGGACAGTTTGATCAGTTCTTTGATTTCGTCCATGTTGGAGATAACAACCGGAGTCAGGGTTGACTTGGCTTTCTCTTCCAGCAGCGGCAGATCAAATTCAATGACAGTATCACCAACTTTCACGCGCTGACCTTCTTCAGCAATACGCTTGAAGCCTTCGCCTTTCAGTTCAACGGTGTCGATACCGAAGTGGACGAACAGCTCAACGCCGCTATCAGATTCGATAGAGAACGCGTGGTTGGTTTCAAAGATTTTACCAATGGTGCCGTCTACAGGCGCGACCATTTTGTTACCCGTTGGTTTGATAGCAATGCCATCACCAACGATTTTTTCCGCAAAAACGACATCCGGCACGTCTTCGATATTGACGATCTCGCCAGAGAGCGGAGCAATGATCTCAATAGTTCCGGTATCCTTCTTGTCGTCGGAAACCAGAGATTTCAGTTTATCGAACAAACCCATGATCTTCTCCTAAGCAGTAAATTGGGCCGCATCTCGTGGATTAGCAGATTGTTTTTTCTTCAATGAACTTGTTAACCAGCGTCATTAACTCGTCCGTTGTCGGTTGAGCAAGAGCCTGCTCTGCTAACACCTTCGCATCTTCGAAGTTCGTGTTACGGATAATCTTCTTAATGCGCGGGATAGAAATGGCGCTCATAGAGAATTCGTCCAGACCCATCCCCAGCAACAGAAGTGTAGCACGTTCATCGCCAGCAAGCTCACCACACATGCCAGTCCATTTGCCTTCAGCATGAGAAGCATCAATAACTTGCTTGATCAAGTTCAGCACGGACGGTGACATTGGCTGGTAAAGGTGTGAAATCATATCATTACCACGGTCAACTGCCAGAGTGTACTGCGTTAAATCATTGGTGCCGATACTAAAGAAATCAACTTCTTTGGCTAAATGACGTGCAATTGTTGCGGCAGCCGGTGTTTCCACCATTACGCCGATTTCAATTGACTCGTCAAACGCTTTACCTTCGTCGCGCAGTTCCTGTTTGTAGATTTCGATCTCTTTGCGCAGTGCACGCACTTCTTCAACAGAGATGATCATCGGGAACATGATGCGCAATTTACCGAAAGCAGAGGCACGCAGGATAGCGCGGAGCTGATCGCGCAGGATCTCTTTACGATCCATCGCGATACGGATAGCGCGCGATAGCCGAGGAACGGGTTCTCTTCTTTCGGGAAGTTCATGTATGGCAGCTCTTTGTCGCCGCCGATGTCCATGGTACGAACGATAACCGCCTGAGAGCCACACGCTTCAGCCACTGCTTTGTAAGCAGCAAACTGTTCTTCTTCAGTGGGCAGCGCGTCGCGGTCCATGAACAGGAACTCAGTACGATACAGACCAACGCCTTCAGCGCCGTTACGCTCTGCACCTTCAACGTCACGAACCGTACCAATGTTAGCGCACACTTCTACCTGGTGACCGTCCAGCGTAATAGCTGGCAGATCTTTCAGTTTAGCAAGCTCTGCTTTTTCAGAAGCCACTTGCTCCTGAACAGCGCGCATTTTATCAATAACTTCGTTGGTTGGATTGACGTAAACCTGATTATTTACGGCATCCAGAATCAGATAGTCGTCATTTTTCACCTGAGAGGTGACGCTACCGGTACCCACGATAGCAGGCAGTTCCAGAGAACGCGCCATGATAGAGGTGTGGGAAGTACGGCCACCCGCGTCGGTGATGAAACCCAGCACCTTCTTCAGGTTCAGCTGTGCGGTTTCGGACGGCGTCAGGTCAGCGGCAACCAGAATGACTTCATCCTGAATGGCGCTCAGGTCGATAATCTTCAGGCCCAGGATGTTGCGCAGCAGGCGCTTACCGATATCACGTACGTCAGCCGCACGTTCTTTCAGGTATTCATCATCCAGCTCTTCCAGGGCAGAAGCCTGACCTTCGATAACTTCATGAGCAGCTGCGTCAGCTGTCATGTGCTTATCTTTAATCAGGGCTATGATTTCCTGCTCCAGCTCCTCATCTTCGAGCAGCATAATATGCCCTTCAAAGATGGCTTCTTTTTCTTCACCGAACGTTTCACCAGCTTTCGTTTTGATCGTTTCCAGCTGGGCTGATGCCTTGGCACGACCGCTCAGAAAACGTTCAACTTCCTGATCAACCTGGTCGGCAGAAATTTTTTTCCGGTCAATGACAATTTCGTCTTCTTTCAGAAGCAGAGCTTTACCGAAAGCGATACCCGGGGATGCTAAAATGCCTGAAATCATAACCCTACCTTACTTGTGACTGATTTTTAAAAGAACCCGGGAAATTACTCGAGTTCCGCCATCAGTTTAACCAGATGTTCAACCGCTTTCTGCTCGTCTTCGCCTTCTGCGGAGATAGTCACAACGGTACCTTGAGTCAGGCCCAGAGTCTGCAGTTTAAACAGGCTTTTCGCGCTGGCGCTTTTGCCGTTGGAAGTCACAGTAATTTCAGAAGTGAAGCCCTTAGCTTCTTTTACAAACTGGGCAGCAGGGCGGGTGTGCAGACCGTTCGGAGCGGTAATGGTAACTTCTTGCTGGAACATTGTATTTCCCCAACTTATAGGTTTAGTGTTGTGGAACTAAAGTCTAGCCTGGCGGTTCGACTTTAGCCTGTATTGTTAGCGCCAGTTTTTAACAGACGCGACGCACGAAGAGCGTAATACAGTCCATTGCTGGCGGGTGTTGACCGCTGACGTTTCGTACGTCATTAAACATTATGCCGCTAAAGGAAGAATTGAACCAAATCATAAAATCGATTCAGCTTTGGCTTTTCCTGTAACGATTAATTTCGCGCATCAAAATAATTAGTCTGGTTAAATACCAGTTCCGACAGGCTGAATCAATGCCAGGAGGGGCGAAAGTTTGAAGCAGGCCACAAAAAAGCACCTAAAAAGGTGCTTTTTTACGCATTTTTTACAAGCTGGCATTACTGTTGCAGTTCTTTCTCAGTGAAAAGATCGGCAAACAATGCAGTGCTTAAATAACGCTCACCCGATGACGGCAGAATAACCACAATATTCTTATTGGTAAAGCTTTCATCTTCTTGTAGTTTCAACGCCGCAGCAACAGCTGCTCCAGAAGAGATACCAGCAAGAATGCCTTCTTCTTCCATCAGACGACGTGCGGTAGAAATGGCTTCTTCATTGGTGATGCCAATGACTTTGTCGACCAGCTTGAGATCAAGGTTAGCCGGGATAAAACCAGCGCCAATACCCTGAATTTTATGCGGACCAGGTTTAATCTCTTCCCCTGCCAGCGCCTGGGCGATAACTGGAGAATCGGTTGGCTCAACGGCGACAGAGATAAGATCGGTCTTGCCTTTGGTGCCTTTAATGTAGCGGCTGACG
>ENA-ORNG01002490-ORNG01002490.1-human-gut-metagenome-genome-assembly--contig:-NODE-2490-length-11135-cov-2.350542_pt1 | contig 11135 bp, 11 predicted proteins | sample MGYA00242113_ERZ509018 | MGnify/ENA primary metagenome ERZ509018 (study PRJEB26280, sample SAMEA2338711) | human gut metagenome | biome: human gut; feature: human-associated habitat; material: faeces... | reverse complement strand
CGGGGAGCCGCTGACGATGCGGCTCCCGGAGAAAAGAGGCTTATTCCCAGATCATGTACTTGGCCAGAACGCCGACAAAGCGGTCATAGGTGGTATTGGTCAGGCCGCTCGTCACCGCCCAGACCTTCTGGGGATAGTAAAGCGGGGCATACAGCGCATCATCCGCCACTTTGCAGAGCATGTCGTGATAAATGGCGATCCGCTTTTCGGTATCCTGTTCCTGAGCGGCTTCCTCGGCCATGGCATCCAGCTCAGGATCGCTGATGCTGAAGTAATTCAGGTATCCCGTGGAGGTAAAGCTCATGGTAGCATGGTGCGCATCCTGGCTCAGATTCAGGCTGGTGACGCAGAGCGCGAAATTCCCCTTCTTAAAATCGTCGCTGAAACCGTTGGCATCGCGCACATCGATTTCTGTGGTGATGCCGACCGCGGCCAGATCCTCCTGGATGACTTCCGCAGCGCTCTTGAATTTGCCTTCTCTGCAGAGGATGGAAGGAATGGTCAGGCCGTCGGCATAGCCCGCTTCGGCAAGAAGCTCTCGGGCCTTTTCGGGATTGTATTCATAGTAGGTGGCATCCTCGGTATAGCCCAGCATGCCCTTGTTGGCGATGCTGTTGGCGGGCTCAGCATAGCCCTCTTCACAGACCTCCATGATGAATTCCCGGTCGATGGCGTAGTTGATCGCCTGGCGGACGCGCACATCCTGGAAGGGCTCAAAGGACTGATTCATGCCCACATAATAGACATTGCCGCTTTCACCGCTGTAGATATCCAGCTGCGGGTTGGCGAGAATGTTGTCGATGTTGTTCATGGAGAAATCGCGGGAGAGGTTGATCTCGCCGTTTTCCAGGGCAAGCATCTGGGTGTTGGCATCCGGGATGATCTTGAAGATCAGATTCTGAATCGCCGGCTTTTCGCCGTAATACTGGTCAAAGGCTTCAAAGACCACCCGGTCGCCGGGCGTGTATTCCACCATGCGGTAAGGGCCGGTGCCGTTTTCCACCTGGCTCAGGTCGCCGTATTCCTCATAGGTGGCCTTGCAGATGATATCCAGGTTAATGGCCACGAAATAGAGGAACGGGCTGTAGTTGGTGGTCAGTTTGACCTTGAGCGTGGTGGGATCGATGACCTCAATGGTGTCAATGTAGTTGCAGCTCAGGGAGAAGCGGCCCGTCTGCTTGCCCAATTCAAGGCTGAAAGCCACGTCATCCGCCGTCAGCAGCGTGCCGTCATGGAAGTATACGTCGTCGCGAAGGGTGATCGTGTAGGTGAGGGTGTCCTCGTCATACGTCCACTCCTTGGCGATGCCCGGTTCCACGTTGCCCTGCAGGTCGTAGTTGACCAAGGATTCATAAGCGTTGCTCATCACCTCGTTGGTCACGATCGTACTGATGATGATCGGATCCAGGCTTTCCAGATCGCTGGCCAGAGAGATGACGACGGTGTCCTGATCCGTCACAAGCGGATTCTCGTCTGCCGAGAGCTTTTCTGACTCGGCAAAAGGCTGTGAAGGATGCCGCGAGCATCATGGCAGCCAGGACAAGGGATAAGATCTTTTTCACCGGGTACTCCTTCTTTCTTTTTTGGTTTTATGTCAGACGGGACGGGCCCGCTGCATACACAGGTTCATCAGCTGTTCTGCCGGGGATCCAGCGCGTCGCGCAGCCCGTCGCCAATGGTGTTGAGGGCGAAAACGGTCAGCGCGATCGCCACGCCCGGCACGATCACCAGATAGGGGTCGGTCAGCATGAAATTGCGCGCCTCAGAGAGCATGGTGCCCCATTCAGGCGCCGGGGGCTGAACACCGAGCCCGATAAAGCTCAGGCCGGCAGCCGTGAGAATGATGCTGGCCACAGACATCGTGGCCTGCACGATCACGGGACCGATGATGTTGGGCAGAATGTGACGGACGATGATGCGCACGTCCGATGCGCCGCTGACTTTGGCCGCTTCGACATATTCATCCTGTGCGGCGCTGATCATCAGCGAACGCACCACACGCGTAAAGCGGGGAACCTGCCCAATGGTCATGGCGATCATCAGGTTGGCCATGCTGGAGCCAAGCGCGGAAACGATGGCAATGGCAAGCAGCATGGAGGGAACGCTCATGATGATATCGACGATGCGCATGATGATGTTGTCCACGCGCCCGCCATAGTAGCCCGTAATGCAGCCAAGCGAGCCGCCGACCAGGATGGAAATGGCGACGGAAACAAAACCAATGGACAGAGACAGGCGGGTTCCGTGAACCACGCGTGCAAACACATCCCGACCCAGGGAATCCGTGCCGAAGGGGTGCTCCTGGCAGGGGGGAACAAGGCGGGCACGGCGATTCTGCCCAATGACGAGGGTGTCATAATCCGCGATCACGTCGGCAAAAATCGCCACAAGAATCAGGAACACCATGATGACGAGCCCCACCATCGCCAGCTTGTTTTTTCGAAAGCTGTGCCAGTATTCCGCCCTGCGGCTTGCCTTTTTTGCGGGCCTGCGCTCCGTGTTTGCGTTTTTCACTTTGAATACCTCGCTTTCACGCGCGGATCAATAAACGCATAGGCGATATCGACCACCAGCATTGTCAGGCAGATGAAGGTTGCAAAGAGCAGCACGGTGCCCTGAATCTGGGGAACGTCCTGATTTCGGATGGAAGTGATCATCAGCGTGCCGATGCCCGGCAGGGAGAAGACGGTTTCCACCAGGATGGTGCCGCCCATCAGATAGCCAAAGTCCACGCCGATCACGGTGATCACCGGCATCAGCGCATTTTTCAGCGCATGCACCCAGATGATCTTCTGCTTCCCGGCGCCCTTTGCCTTGGCCGTGCGGATATAATCCTGCTGAATGGTTTCCAGCATGGTGGAGCGCATCAGCCGCATGATCTGCGCCGCGGAGTGCAGCCCAAGAGTGGCCACCGGCAGGACATAATGCGTCCAGTCGCCGACGCCGTTGGAGGGAAGCACATGCAGGCCCACCGAGAAGATGAGAACCAGCACCATGCCCAGCCAGAAACTCGGCATGGAGGAAAACGCAATGGCGGAGGCCGTACAGGCGATATCCACGGCGCTTTGCTGTTTGACCGCGGAGATGATGCCAAATGCAATGCCGACAATGGCGGCTGTCAGAATCCCGAACACCGCCAGCTTGAGCGTCACGGGAAGTTTCAGCGCGATTTCATCGACCACCGGGCGCTGTGTCCGCCACGATGTGCCCAAGTCTCCCTGGAGGGCATTCGCAATATACTTGATGTATTTTTCCGGCAGGGGATCGTAAAACCCGAGCTTTTCATTGTATTCGTAGATGACCTCTTGCGGAGCGTCCTGTCCAAGGGCCATTTCGCCCGGATTGCCCGGGGTGAAGGATAGTATGGTAAAGATCAGCAGAGAAACTCCCAGCAGCGTGGGAATAATCATCAGAATCCGTTTCAGTATGAACTTGCCCAACCGTGTTACACTCCCTCCGGATCTGCATGCCCCGCGGCGCTTGCGGGCATGGCGTCAGACGTATTTTTTTCAGTCAATATGCAGAAGACGCGGATTGAAATCCGGCTCGGACAGGATGACCGGTCCGTTTGGGGTGATGCGAATCAGGTCTTCAATATGGTAGCGATAGCCGTCCACGTGCACGGCGTGCTCGACGCACATCACCATGTCCTCTTCAAACAGGCAGTGGTTATCCGGGGAAAGAATGGGATGCTCATGGCAGGCAAGGCCCAGGCCGTGTCCCTCGTGAACGCGGTTAAACGGAAGCTTCAGTTCCTCGGATTTTTTCTTGGCTACGAAATAGGGGGAATTCGCGGGATTGCCGATGCGGCAGGCATCAATGGCGGCGCGATACACCTCGACCATGCGGGAAAACACATCCCGGTGCTTGACATCCGCGTTGCCGATCACAAATGTGCGCGCAACGTCGGAATTATAGTTGCCAAAGAGCCCGCCGAAATCGATGCGCCCTTCCTCTCCGTCGGCCAGAGGAGAATCATCGGGAAGCGCGTGCACCAGGATCGATCGCTTACCCGTGCCCATGACCAGGAAATCGACCTTGTCACAGCCCAGCTCCAGCATGTGTTTCGACGTGCGCAGGCCCAGCGTGCGCTCCGTTTCACCGATATGGGTTTCCGCCACCGCCCTTTCAAAGGCCTGGCGTGTGCAGGAGGCGGCTTTGGCAAGCAGCTCGATCTCATGAGCATCCTTGACAGCGCGCACCTGCTCGAAAAGGTTTACACAGGGAATGAACTCGGTCTGCGGCAGATAGGCCTTCAGCTCGTTAAAATAGAGCGCGCTGAGGTAATCAAGCTCTATGCCGATGCGGCTGTTTTGAAGACCGCGCTCCAGAATCGCATCCGCCAGAAGCCGAACCGGGGATTCGCGGAACTCAAAGTAATAGTGCTTGTCCCGGATCCAGGTTTCATCCTCAATGGTGTTTTCCTCAATGACACAGCCGATCATCACGGGTTCTGCCTCAAGCGGCAGAAGGGCGATGGCGAGGCGGCTTCGCAGGGATTTCTGCGTTTCGATATAGGTTTCCGCCATATAGAACACATTTTCAGGGGAAACGGCGACCATCGCATCCAGCTTTTCACGCTGCATGACGAGCTTGAGCCGCTCATAACGAAGGGATTTTCCGGAATTTCTCATCGATGGATTCCTCCTGTCCGTTTTTTAGTCATCCGTCTTCGCCGGCGGCCCTTCAGAAGAACTGCGGATATCCGGGAAGAGGATGGATAAGGAAAAACGTGAAAACATGAAAGACGGCCTTTAAGATTCGCGGCCGCAGAAGTGGCAGGCGACAAAATGACCGGGCGAAACCTCGGTAAAAACGGGCTGACAGGATTCGCAGCGGTCCGCTCGATCGGGGTTTTCCGTCTTTAAAAAGCAGCGCGTCTGGAAGCGGCATCCGGGCGGCGGATCGATTGGGCTGGGAATATCGCCTTTGAGAAGGATCCGCTCTCCATGAATCTGTGGATCGGGCACCGGAATGGCCGAAAGAAGCGCCCGGGTATAGGGGTGAACGGGGTTTTGAAACAGCTCCTCTTTGCCGGCCAATTCGACCAGCTTGCCCAGATACATGACCCCGATGCGGCTGCTGACATGCTTGACCACACTCAGATCATGGGCGATAAAGATATAGGTCAATCCAAATTTTTTCTGCAAGTCGTCCAGCAGGTTCAGCACTTGGGATTGGATAGACACATCCAGCGCGGAAACGGCTTCGTCACAGATGATCAGCTCAGGATTCAGAGCGAGCGCGCGCGCAATGCAGATGCGCTGCCTCTGTCCTCCGGAAAATTCGTGAGGCAGCCGGTTGGCATAGTTCTCATCAAGGCCGACCAGCTCAAGCAGCTCGTACACGCGCGCCTGCCGTTGCTGCGGGTTCAGATCCGTGCAGCAGATCAGCGGCTCTGCGATGATCTGCGCCACGCTCATGCGGGGATTCAGGGATGCGAACGGATCCTGAAAGACCATTTGAATCCGGCTGCGCATCTGATGCATTTCCTTTTTTGAAAGGCCGAGCGTGCTTTGCCCGTCAAACAGGATTTCCCCCGATGTGGGCTCGATCATGCGCAGAATCAGACGGCCCATGGTGGATTTTCCGCAGCCGGATTCCCCCACGATTCCCAGTGTCTCGCCCTGATAGACGCTGAAGCTGATATCATCCACAGCCTTCACGATAGGGCCCCGCCGGAGGGATCCGGAACCGGAGGCGGGAAAGTATTTAACCAGGTGTTGGACCCTTAAAAGCTCCTTTTCCATGCGTGCTCCTCCTTTCACAGATTCGGTTCCCTGGCGGCCTTCCGCTCTTGTGCTTCTGCCTGCGCCTTCCAGCAGCGCACCTGATGCCCGGCGCCCAAATCGGTGAGCGCGGGAACCTGCTGCCGGCACTGTGCGCTGGCATAGGGACAGCGGGGATGAAAATAACAGCCGCCCGGAGCTTCCGAAGGATGAGGAACGGATCCCTCTATCGTGTGAAGCCGCCCGCCGTTTGTGTCCACCCGCGGCATGGAAAGAAGAAGCCCCTGGGTATATGGATGACGGGGATCGTGAAACAGATCCACGACGGGCGCCTCCTCCACGATGAACCCCGCATACATGACGGCTACGCGGTCGCACATCTCCGCAACCACCCCCAGGTCATGGGTGATAAACAGGATGGCCGTGTCAAATTGCCTGCGCAATTCGCGCATCAGTTCCAGAACCTGTGCCTGGATGGTGACATCCAGCGCGGTGGTCGGTTCATCGGCAATCAGCAGGTGCGGGTGGCAGGCCAGTGCCATGGCGATCATGACGCGCTGGCGCATGCCGCCGGAAAGCTGATGGGGATACGAGCGATATGTGCGCTCGGGCCCGGTGATGCCGACGGCCTTGAGCATATCCAGGGATTTTTGGCGGATTTCCGATTTGCTCAGGTGTGCGTTGTGCAGGCGGATGGCTTCATCCACCTGCATCCCGATGGTAAACACGGGGTTGAGGGAGGTCATGGGGTCCTGAAAGATCATGGAGATCTTGTTTCCGCGCAGCCGGCGCATCTGTGCCTCGGAATAGGAGAGGATGTTTTCTCCTTCAAAGAGGATTTCTCCTTCCTCAATTTTTCCGGGCGGCATGCTGAGCAGGCCCATGATGGACAGGGATGTCACGCTCTTGCCGCAGCCCGATTCACCGACAATGCCCAGAATTTCCCCCTTATTGATGAAGAGATTCACGCTGTTGACGGAGCGGAAACGCTTGCCCCTGGCCGAAAAGGAAATGGCAAGGTTTTTAATTTCGATCACTTTCTTGTCCATAGGATGAATCCCCTCCGGAAAATGAAATGGCCGGCCCCTGCCGGCGATGCACACACAGTGGCTTAAAATAAATTGGGCTGTATCCAGAGCATGGTCGTATCCAGAACAGGCTGAGACAGGATCTCATGGCCCTGCGGCGTGATATGAACCAGATCTTCGATATGGTAGCGGTAGCCGTCCACAATGGTGCGGATTTCATAACAGAGCATCATATCGACTTCAAGCCCCTTGGTTTCGCCGGGGACAAGCATGGGCAATTCATGGACCCCAATGCCCAAGCCATGTCCGACCAGACTCATGGTAAAGGGGATTTTGGCCTTTTCAAACAGCTCTTTGGTGTAAGCATAAATGTCACACGCACGCGCGCCGGGCCTCAGCTGCTCCAGCCCCCTGACATAGCAGTCCGTCAGCCGCTTATAAATATCCACGTGCTTGGGGTTACGCCGGCCGATCAGGATGCCGCGGGCAATATCAGAATGATAATGATTGAATTTTCCGCCGAAGTCGATATGAATGACGCTTCCCTCTTCAAGCGGGACATCCGGGCTGGGGGAGCAGTGTGCCATTTCGGAGCGCAGGCCGCTGCCCAGGCACATGAATTCAATCGTCTGGCATCCGCCATCAAACATGTTTTTGATGATGCGGACAGCCAGATCGTTTTCCGATTCGCCCACCTGCGTCATGCGAACAGCGGCTTCCATCGCGCGCACGCTCTGAAGCGCCGCATGGGAAAGCTGGCGGATTTCCCGCATCTCCTTAATGGCCCGCACCTGATCGAAGATGCGGTGGCAGGGAACAAACTCCGCCTGCGGCAGCAGCGCCGCCAACTCCTGATAATAGGAAGCCATCAGGTAATTGAGCTCAAAGCCGATCCGTTTGTTTTCAAGGTGTTTTTCTTTGAGGACCTCGGCAAGCAGGGCTATGGGGGAGACCTGATGCTCCACATAGTAGCGTCTGTCGGCAATCCAGGTTTCATGCTCAACCGTAGGCGCCTCGATCTTGCAGGCGATCATGACGGGATCCGATTTGAGCGGCATCACGGCGATGGCCAGCCGCTCACGAATCGAGGTCTGCGTCTGGATATAGGTTTCCGCAAAATAAAGCACATTTTCCGGAGAAATGGCGACGACGGCGTCAAGCCCCTGACCGGCCATGTAAGGCTTGCATCGCTGATAACGGCTGCCATGTGTTTCATCGAGCATGAAGTTAAACCTCCTTTGTTTTAAGCAATTCAAAGAGCGATTCCCGGACGGACAACGGCGGAGGGGGAAACAAAGACGACGCCGGGAAGCCGAATCACCATACTTTCTGGAAAAACAAACCATCTGTCTTTCTTACATATTATTTGTCATGAGAAATTGTAACATGATCATATCAGAATGTCAATATGTTTTTGTTGGAATAACCGTTTGAACATAATGTGAATTTTTCGTAAAATGTTCCTGCATGAAAAAATCCCTTAAAGCTGCATAAAAGGCTCCTGCCCGGGTTTGGCCCGGACAGGAGCCTTTGGATGTGAAAAAGAAAATCCACCGGCTGAACCGATGGAAGTCAATAATCAAAAAACTCCCGCCGTAAAAAGAAGGAGGAAGCGATCCCTGCAGCCGGCGGCATCCGCCGGGCCATCACAGGATTTCTCTGTCTTTATAAAGCGTGCGGGCCTCTTCGATGTAGCTGTAAAGCGTATATTTGGAAATGTTGAATCGCTCACACAGTTCCAGGGAAACCTTTGAGATCTTGAGAATGCCCTTGCGGTCGAGAAAACCAAGAGCCTGGATTTTTTCCGCCTTGGTCATGACGAGGGGATCTTTCCCGATTTTCTCAATGACAATGTTGAGAAAATAACCGAGGACATCGTCCACATTGTTGACCAGCACATCCCGATCCTCTTTGGAGGAGGAATCCCTGTTGGAAGGGACGTCCAGCAGTTTTTTAAGCGCACCGGCGGCGTGCAGATAATCGGTCATATTCAGATTGATGCACACCGCTCCAATAATCTTGTTCTCTTCGTCCGCGATGAGTGTTGTGCACGACTTACAGATCAACCCCTTCGGATTGGTGAAGTAAAAGACGGCAGGTGTTTTGAATTCATCGATATCCTGCCCCGCTCCCAGGATGAGGCCGCTTCGCGGAGCCTCGCCAAGATGCCTGCCGCTCAATTCCCCGTTAATGATTTTCACAATTGTGGCATCCGGCCCAAGTCGATAATCGTGCACCACAACCTCGCACATATCACCAAAAAATTCGCTCAGATTCTCCATCAATCGATCAAAAAAGCCGGAATCCACCTGCATTTCACACCACCTCATGGTTACTTTATACCAAATTTTGCGAGATGTCAAGGAAAAGTTATGGCACAATTCCCTTGCTTCAAGGGGCACCAAAGGGGGAGGAGGACGATTGCGGCAAGGCCCTGTGAAAGGGAAAACAGGCGCATTCTGCGTCTCAGACCGCCGGCAAAGCGCTTTTCTCTCCCTGAAAGGGGGAGAGAAGATTCCCGCAATCCTTGGAAAAGCGGTCTCTGTCATGAATGAAAGCGATGTTTATGTCAACAAACGCAGGCGCATCCTGCGTCTTTCACGAGCATATATTGGCGGGGGTGATGGCATGTTTGAACAATTGATTCTGTTTTTTCTCAGAGACGCGCTTTTCCTTCTGGGATACCTGACCCGTGGAAACGCGTTTCCAAAGCCTCTTGAACGCGAAGAGGAGGCAAGAATGATCGAGCGTATGCAGCAGGGGGATCAGCGCGCCCGCGAAACGCTGATTGAGCACAACCTCAGGCTGGCGGCGCACATTGCCCGAAAGTATACCGTGCCGGGATACGATTCCGACGATCTGATTTCCATCGGCACGGTGGGGCTCATCAAGGGTGTCAATACTTTTAAACCCGGAACGGGCACGCAGCTGAGCACATATTGCGCACGGTGCATTGAAAATCCGATGCTCCCACCGGCGTAACCGGGAACGGGAGCCAAACATTTCCCGGGATTTGAAGCATTTTAAAGATTTTTTCTATGACGGAACGGCGCAAATGCCCGGCAAAGGCCAGGGGCTATTCGCACTTCCATTGAAAGCGGCGCATATCCACACAGCCGTTTGCCTTGAATTCAACTCCCTCCTGTTCGAGCAGGGCACGCTGCAGGGGGAAGCCAGGCGCCGTTCGGCCCGCGTGGTTGACGACGCGGTGGCAGGGATAATCGCCGTACCATTCGGAGCGGCTGAGCACCTTGCCCACAAGGCGGGCATTTTTACTGCGGCCGATCAGGCTGGCAATCTGCCCGTATGAGGCGACGTTCCCCTTTGGGATCTCTTCGACGACGGACAGAATTTCATAGATCAACCGTTCATTTAATATGCTTGACATGGAACTCCTCGATTGCGGATGGAAATGAATCAGAGTATATCAGGAACAGCCAAATTTTTCAATGGATTTGAAAAAAACCTGCCATTCGTATGAGATACCCGTATGGAAGAAGGAGGGAGTTCATGATTCGGCCCTTTGCAGGATGAACGGAGGAATATGAAAACCGGCCTTACACCGTTTGAAAATCGGAATAAAGCCGTGTCAAATCAAAAAGAAGAGTTTATATCGGATGGGGAATAAGGCAATTCGACAGGATTCGTTTTTTCACCGATAAAGACAAGAAAGGAAATCATCCGGCGTTCTGCTTCACGGGCTGCCCTGCTGATCTTGGACGATTTGGATGACCGCATCGATCAGGGCCAATTTCTGCCGGACAGGGCAGTTCAGCTTTCGAATGTGGCTGACAACGGCATTTGCGTGTGCAGTGGAGACGCGCGACGCGAGCTCGTGTTGCCCTTGCTGGGTTGCAGGGCTGTAAAGGACGACATGAATGGGTTCCTTGGTCCTCATAGGAGCAACACCTCCCGGCCATCCATGATATGGCGAAAGGGTTGTCCGTCATGTGAGGGGATTCGCTGGATCGGAAAGCCGCCGTCCTGCGGCTCTGCGCCCGGGGCCGAAGCCGCACAAAAGGATTTGGAAAGGACAAAATGTGAAAACAGCCGTGCCTCTGCTCAGAAGATGCCAGGGGTGCGGCTGTTTATGAGGATGCCCTCCATATAGAATGGAGGTTTTTTATATGGAAGTTTTCCTGTCAAAAAGAAACATGGGATTTGAACTCGTGGGTTGACCGGTGCTGCGGCTTATCGGTCGCCTCAAGAAGGCGGCGGATGGTGTGAAAGCCCACCCGGAGATCCTCAAAGAGATCCTGTTCGCTCTGATTCTGATCAATGACGACGTTTCCGGAGAAAAGAGGCAGGGCATGGCGCATTTGCAGGACAGCCTCGGTTTGGATTTCGCCGGTTCCCGCCGGAGCAAAACAGGACTTCG
>ENA-ORNG01002489-ORNG01002489.1-human-gut-metagenome-genome-assembly--contig:-NODE-2489-length-11138-cov-6.264549_pt1 | contig 11138 bp, 8 predicted proteins | sample MGYA00242113_ERZ509018 | MGnify/ENA primary metagenome ERZ509018 (study PRJEB26280, sample SAMEA2338711) | human gut metagenome | biome: human gut; feature: human-associated habitat; material: faeces... | reverse complement strand
CTGCCAGCCGCAGAAGCGGCTGACCGCCTCCTCCGCATGGCGCTGCCGGGGCTTCCGGCCCCGCAGCAGGGGGGCCAACGCCCGGATGTGGTCCGGTGTGGTGCCGCAGCAGCCCCCCAGGATGGCAGCCCCCATGTCTAGAAATGTTTTGCCCCACCGGGCAAACTCCTCCGGCCCCACGTCAAAGACCGTCTCCCCGCCCTCCAGGCGGGGCAGGCCGGCGTTGGGCTGGATCATGACGGGCCGGTCCGTGACGGCCAGCATGGCCTCCAGGGCCCCGGCCAGCTCCGCCGGCCCCAGGGAGCAGTTGATGCCCACCACGTCGGCCCCCAGGCTGGTCAGCGTCACGGCGGCACAGGCCGGGTCCGTGCCCAGGAAGGTCCGGCCGTCCTCCCCGAAGGTCATGGTGACGAACACCGGCAGGTCCGTGTGCTCCTTTGCCGCCAGGAGGGCGGCCTTGGCCTCCAGCAGGTCGCTCATAGTCTCGATAAGGACCAGGTCCGCCCCGGCGGCGGCCCCGGCCCGGACGATCTCAGTGAACTGCTCATAGGCCTCGTCGAAGGTCATGTCCCCGAAGGGCGCCATCAATCCCCCCAGGGGCCCCACGTCCAGGGCGGCGTAGGGGGCGCCGGCCTTCTTCGCCAGGGCCACCCCGGCGGCGATGTAGGGGGCCGGGTCCTCCCCCAGCTTCCGCCGGCTGGCTCCGAAGGTGTTGGCGGTGATGATATCCGCCCCGGCGGCGGCGTAGGCCGTGTGGACGGCGGCCACGGTCTCCGGGGCGGTCAGGTTCAGCCGCTCCGGGCAAGCCCCGGCTTCCAGGCCCGCAGCCTGGAGCATGGTGCCCATGCCCCCATCAAAGAGATGGTGCTCCCACAGATTGATCATAACTGGCTCCTCCCTGGATGTTTTCATGTTGGCTCCCACTATAGCACAGATGGCCCGACGGGGCAAGGGCGGCCCGTCACCGCCCGCCGCCCCCGATCCCCCGGAAGGCGACGCGGAAGGTCATATGGTCCGCCGGAAGCATGTCCTCCGGCAGGGGCACCGCCCCCCAGCTGTTGTCGGCCCCCACGCCCATCTGGTATCCCGCCCGGACCACGGTGCAGTGGACCGGCGGCAGCTCGTTGGGGTGGGCCGCGCTCTCCAGCTCCTCCGGGGTGTAGGGCAGGGCGGAGAAATCCATGCCCTCCGGGCAGGTGAACAGCAAGCCCAGGCCGCTCCCATCCGTCACGGAGGCCCAGCGGACGTCGGCGTGGCCTCCGCACTCCTGGGGCCGCAGATACCGGGCCACGTTGTCCGCCACCCGGTTCTCGTAGAGCCCCACCTTTCCCCCCTGCTTTCTGTCGCGGTAGGTCTCCTCCGGGCCCCGGCCATACCAGCGCAGGCGGTCGAAGTCTGCGTCCAGCTTCAGCAGCAGGCTGAACTCCGGCATGGGGCCTAACACCTTCCCGGCGCCGCTGTCCAGAGTGGCCTCCACCGTGCCGTCGGCAAAAACCCGGTAGGACAGGGCGCAGGCCGTCCGGGGCTGGGTGGGCAGCAGATAGCGGAAGGTCACACGGACCCAGCCGTCTCCCCGCTCCATGGCACAGGAGTTCTCGTTTTTCATATCCGGGACGCTGTAGGGCATAGGCTTGGCGGTGCCGTAGAGGCTGGCCGCCTTCCACTGGGCGAAGCGGCCCGGGAGGTAGGCCCCCCGGTCGTTGTCCGTGGGCGCCCGCCAGAAGTTGGGCCTGGGGATGGACTTGAGCAGCTCCCGGCCCCCGTACTGATAGGAGACCAGACCGCACTGGCTCTTGGAGAACAGCAGACGGAAGTTCTCCCCGACGACGCCGATGTTCCACCCGCCGTCGATGACCTCCAGGTCCCCCCGGGGGTGGACGATGGGGGGAATCTTCCCCAAGACGCACTGGCCGAAGGCCACCTCGTGCCCCGCCGGGGCCCAGGGCGCGTCCTCCCGCAGACGGAAGGACACCGTCACCGTGTACTCGTCGTCCAACGCCTCCGGCCACAGGGGCAGGGGGCAGTCCGCCGTCTCCCCGGGGGCCGCCCGAACCTCCATGGGTGCCTCGGAGACCAGCTCCCCCTGCCGGTGGAGACGGACCACGCAGTCAAACTCCGCCGCGTCGGTGAACAGGTACCGGTTGGCGACAGTAACAGCGCAGTCATTTATCTGGACCCGCAGGCCTTGATACAGGTACTTGACCTCCTGCATCTTGGGGGACGGGGCGCGGTCGTCTCCATACACCAGGCCGTCCCCGCAGAACTCGTAGTCCGTGGGCCGGTCGTCAAAGTCCCCGCCGTAGGCCAGAAAGGCCCGGCCGTACCGGTCTCGCTTGGTGATGGCCTGGTCAATGTAGTCCCAGATGAAGCCACCCTGGTAGGCGGGGACCTCCTCCGCCAGGTCGATGTACCGCTTCTGGCCACCGAAGGAGTTGCCCATGGCGTGGCCGTACTCGCAGCTGATGGCGGGCCGGGAGCTGTCCTCCGCCAGCATGTCCCGGATCCGCTCGGCAGGGAAATACATGCTGCTGAGGATGTCGGAGGTCTCCGGGTACCGGGGATCGTGGATGACGCTCTCGTAGTGGACGGGGCGGCTGTCCACACTGTGAAAATACCGGCTGGCGGTCAGGAAGTTCTTCCCTCCTAAGGACTCGTTGCCCAGGGACCAGATCAGCACCGACGGGTGGTTCTTGTCCCGCTGGTACATGGCCTCCGCCCGGCTGAGGACCATGGGCTCCCAGCGGGGATCGTCCCCGGGGACGTGCTCCTCCCGCCGGATCTTCCCCATGTCCATGAGCCCCCAGGAGCCGTGGGACTCAAGGTTCATCTCGTCGATGACATACAACCCGTACCGGTCGCACAGGCGGTAGAAGGCGGTCTGGTTGGGGTAGTGGCTGGTGCGGACGGCGTTGATGTTATTCCGCTTCATGGTGATCACATCCCGCTCCATCTCATCCTCTGTGAGACAGCGGCCCCCGGCGGCGGAGAACTCGTGGCGGTTCACCCCGTTGAAGACGATCCGCTTCCCGTTGAGCCGCATCAGCCCGTCGCGGATCTCGAACCGGCGGAAGCCCACCGTCTCGGTGACGGTCTCCGCGACAGCCCCGTCCTGGTCCCGGACGGCGATCTCCAGGCGGTAGAGATGCGGCTTCTCCGCGCTCCACAGCTTCGGCCCCTCCACCGCCAGGGCGATGTCCTCCAGCCCGGTCCCCTCGGCAACCAGCCGCTCTCCGTCGTAGAGGCGGCAGAGGCAGGCGGAGGCCCCCTGGGTCCGGGTGTGGATATGGAGCACACCATTAGAAAAGCCGTCGTCCAGCTCCGTGGTGAGCTTCAGGTCCCAGAGGTGGGCGGCGGGGACAGTGTAGAGGTACACCTCCCGGAACAGGCCGGAGAAGCGGAAGAAGTCCTGGTCCTCGCACCAGCTGGCGCTGGTCCACTGGAACACCTGGACCGCCAGCTTGTTCTCCCCCGCCGTCAGGTAGGGGGTCAGGTCGAACTCCGAGGGGGTGAAGCCGTCCTCCCCGTAGCCCACATACTGGCCGTTGCACCACACCGCCAGGCCGCTCTCCGCCCCCTGGAAGCTGATATAGACGGGCCTCCCCCGCCAGGCCTCTGGCAAGGTGAAATACTTGACATAGTTGCCCACCGGGTTGTGCCGGGCGGGGACCTCTCCCGGCCTCAGGTCCTCCCAGCCATCCCAGGGGTACTGGACGTTGACGTACTGGGGCGCGCCGTAACCCTCCATCTGGATGTGGGCGGGGACGGGGATGGTGGCCCAGCCCCGGCAGTCCACCTCCGGGGCGAAAAAGTCCGGGATCGTCCCGGCGTAGTTCTCCGCGTAGTGGAAGTGCCAGGGGCCGTTGAGGCTCAGCCTCGCCGGCGTCCCGTCCGCCAGGGCATACCGGTGATCGGAGTGGGCCGGCAGTCGGTTCTCCTCAAAGAACTCCGGCTGCTTGGTGGCCTCGTAGTCAAATCGACACATGAATGTCCTCCCTTCCGCCGCTGTCCGCGGCGGGAAAATTTGTACAACGCTCTCTTTGCGGCTATTGTACCATATCTTTCCGCCATCCGCTACCGCGGCGTCGGCCCACCGGCCCTGTTTTTCCCCAAAAACCTGTTGGGGAGGTTTGACAGTGCCCCGGTTTCAGGGTAAAATACCCAGTAGAAAATTTTTGATTGGGAAGTGATCTCCATCGCACATATCGCACACTATGTATTTGACGCCACCATCACCTACGACGATGTGGCGCCGGACCAGCGGCTGAGCCACGGCGGGGCCCTGCGGCTGTTGCAGGAGGCCCCCGTCGCCTCGGACCTGCGGGGCTACGGCCTGAAGGATATCCCCCGCAACGGCGTGGCCTGGATCCTCACCGGCTGGCGGCTGGAGCTGTTGGAGCGCCCCGCCTGGAACACCGCCATCTCCGTGGAGACCTGGCCCAGGTCCATGGACGGGTTCCTCTCCGACCGTGACTTTCTCCTCCGCTCCGGCGAGACCCTGGTGGCCCGGGGCACCTCCCGCTGGTTCCTGGTCAGCGCCGCCACCGGCCGCATCGCCCGCATTACCCCGGAGGTCCGCTCCGCCTATGAGCTGGACGAGACCCGGGTCTTTCCCGGCGGTGACGACATCCCCGGCAACGGCAAGAGCCCGGCGGACGCCCGGGAGGCCTTCTCCTACACCGTGGGTCGCCGGGACATCGACACCAACCACCACGTCAACAACATCCACTACCTGGACTTCGCCCTGGAGGCCCTGCCCCAGGCGGTCTACGACCATCTGCCCGCCACGGTGGACGTGGCCTTCCGCAAGCAGATCCTCCTGGGCACCCCCATCCGCTGCCTCTACGCCCATCTGGAGGACGGTCGGCACCAGGTGGAGATCCGCAGCGGACCGGAGGACGCCCCGGTCCACCACGCCTTCCTGTGGTTCTATTGATTTCCTGTGGTTCTTTTGATTTAAAATAAATAAAATAGGAGAGACGATATGAACGATCTGCTGTCCTTCCTCGCCGCCAGCCCCAGCCGCTTCCACGCGGTGGCCAACTTCGGCAGCGCCCTGGAGGAGCGGGGCTACGTCCGCCTCAGTGAGGGCCGGGCCTGGGACATCGTCCCCGGCGGGAAGTATTATGTCACCCGCAACGGCTCCTCCCTCCTGGCCTTCCGGGTCCCCCGTGGGGATTTCACCGGCTTCATGATCTCCGCCAGCCACTCCGACTCCCCCACCTTCCGGGTGAAGGAGAACGCGGAGCTCTCCGGCCCCGACGGGTACATCCGGGTGAACACCGAGGGCTACGGCGGGATGCTCTGCGCCCCCTGGCTGGACCGGCCCTTGACGGTGGCGGGCCGGGTCCTGGTCCGCGTTGGCGACGCCATCGAGACCCGCTTGGTCTATGTGGACCGGGACCTGCTGCTGATCCCCAACGTGGCCATCCACATGAACCGTGAGGCCAACAGCGGCTACAAGTACGACATGAAGCGGGATATGGTCCCCCTCATGGGCACCGGCGAGGCCAAGGGTGCCCTCCGGGGCCAGGTGGCCCAGGCGGCGGGCTGCGCCCCGGAGGACATCCTGGGCTGGGACCTGTTCCTCTGTCTGCGGCAGAAGGGCCTGGTCTGGGGGGCCAGGGGCGAGTTCATCTCCGCCCCCCGGCTGGACGACCTCCAGTGCGCCTACGGCTGCTTCCAGGGCTTCCTGGCGGCCTCGGACAGCGCCAGCGTACCGGTGTTCGCCCTGCTGGACAACGAGGAGGTGGGCAGCCTCACCAAGCAGGGGGCCGACGGCACCTTCCTCAGCGACCTCATTGACCGCCTCTGCGCCGCCCTGGGCCGGGACCGGGCCACGACTGTGGCGAACAGCTTCATGGTCTCCGCCGACAACGCCCACGCCGTCCACCCCAACCACCCGGAGTACGCCGACGCCACCCACCGCCCGGTGATGAACGGCGGCGTGGTCATCAAGCACGGCGTCCGCTACGCCACCGACGGCGCGGCCCAGGCGGTGTTCACCGCCCTGTGCCAAAAGGCCGGGGTGCCGGTGCAACACTTCTCCAACCGCTCGGACCTGGCCGGCGGCTCCACCCTGGGGAACATCTCCAACGCCCACGTCTCCCTGAACACCGTGGACATCGGCCTGGCCCAGCTGGCCATGCACTCCTGCTTCGAGACAGCCGGGGCCGAGGACACCGACCACCTCATCCGGGCCATGACCGCCTTCTACTCCGCCTCTTTCCGGGAGGACAACGGCACCTTCACCCTGGCGTGATGAGATAACGGTATACATCCTTTCCTTTTGAAAAAGGAAAGGATCAAAGGAAAACTTTGCCGCGAAACGTACGTTTCGCGGAGGGCTTGGCGAAAACGTACCAAGGCCCCTGCTATAGACATGGCAGGGGCCTTGAATCGTTTACAAGACAGGCGGATGACGACGGAGCATACAATATTCCAGGGCAGCTGAAACGGAGCTTCTCACGCCTCTTCAGGCCGGGCCTCTTTGGTGTTCCGTGTCTCCTCCCCCGTCTCCAGCAAAGGGCTGTACATCATCAGGGCGTGGTTCTCCACCATCAGCTCCTCGTACAGCAGCGTCCCGTCCAGGTCCAGGACCTGGCGGTAGAGCTTGTTGTGTCGGCTGTAGCCGCCGAAGTACTCCGGTCGGAACTCATGGTCCCGCTCCACGATCCGGTAGCGGACGGTCAGGGGGCGCTCGCAGCGCCACGGGCCCTCCAGGGCCTCCTCCCCCACCCGCAGCCGCAGCTGGAAGGTCTGGTCCGTGTCGTTTCGGATCATCAGGTCCCGGTGGGGGTAGGCGCAGGTGGCCCCGCTGCCGAAGGGCTGGGTCCGGTTGCTGTCGGGGAACACGTCGTGGCTGTGGCGGTAGCGCTCCACCACCGTCAAGGGGGTGTGGAGGGTCATCCAGAACAGCAGGTTGCTCAGCTGGCACAGCCCGCCCCCCACGGCGTAGCGGATCTGCCCGCAGTAGAGGACCAGCCCGTCCAGATATCCTTTCCGGTAGGTGGGCCGGCCGATGCGCCGCCAGTAGCTCAAGGTCTCTCCGGGCCGCAGCAGCAGGCCGTCCAGCCGGTCCACCGCCAAGCGCAGATTTGTGATCTTGTTGTACTGGTACTCCATGTCCACATCCCGCAGCTTCCGCAGCAGGGGCGTGGCGTGGCCGACGGCCACACAGGGCAGGACGTCCCGCCGCTCCCGGGATTTGGCGAAGCGGTACTTTCCCGAGCACCACAGTAGGTACCGCCGGGCGCTGTACCATGCCATCCCCAGCTGCCGGCGGACCGGCCCCCGCCGAATGGGAATCATTTTCTTCACATCGTAGCTCCGCTCCACGGCCTGTCCCCTCCCAGTCCATGATTCTCCAATCATTCTCGAAAAGATCATAGCATATTCTGGTTGGAAAGTCGTAACAAAGCGGAAACAGATCCCCCGACGGGGCGGTTTTGAGCCGCCCCGTCGGGGGATCGCAGATTCCCTGTCAGAGCAAAACAGGCTGGAGCTGGCGGCCCTCCAGGGCCGCGTCCACCGTCTCCCCGATCCGGCTGAAGTCCGCCATCAGGGAGCAGGGCTTCCCCTCCGGGTCGTCCTGGCCGAAGGGGACGAAGTAGTAGTTCTTCCGGGCCAGCAGCTCGCCGATGTTCCGTGCCGCGCCGCTGAGGCCGTCGTTGGTGGCCACCGCCACCACCACCGGCCTGTCGTTGCGCAGGTGTGCCTTGGCGGCCATGGTCACCGCCGTGTCGGTGATGCCGCAGGCCAGCTTCCCGATGGTGTTCCCCGTGCAGGGGGCGATCACCAGCACGTCCAGCAGCTTCTTCGGCCCGATGGGCTCCGCCTCGTTGACGCTGCCCATCACCGTATGTCCCGTGATCTTCTCCACCGCGGAGATAAACTCCTCCGCCGTGCCAAAGCGCGTGTTGGTGTGCAGGCAGATCTCCGAGACGATGGGCTGCACCGTCTCGTACTCCCTGCACAACTTCTCCAGCTCCCGCAGCACCTTTCCGTGGGTGCAGAAGGAGCCGCACAGCGCGAATCCCACTCGCTCTTTCCTCAAATGGGCTCACCTCGTTCTTCCAATATGTGGTAGACGCCGTCCCGGATGGCGGCGGCGGCGGCCCGCGGGGCCACGATCCCCGGCAGCCCCCCGGCCCGGATCACCCGGCGGCCCAGGCGCCTGGCGGCGTCCAGGTCCACGCCCCCGGGCAGGGAGGCCAGATCCAGGATCACGCACTCCGCCTTCGTCCGCTCCAGCCGTCCGGCGTCCAGGATGAGGGCGGGGACTGTGTTGAAGATCACGTCGAAATCCCCCAGCTCCGCCCCCAGGCGGTCTGTCGCCAGGGGCTCATAGCCGAAGGCCTCGATCCAGGCCCGGTCGCTGTACCGCCGGGCGGAGACGGACACCTGGGTCCCCAGTCCCCGGAGGCGGTGGGCCAGAACCTTGCCGATCCGGCCGTACCCGATGACCAGGCAGCGACAGTTTTGGAGCGTCTCCTCCGTAGCCTCCATGGCCCGCTGGATGGCCCCCTCCGCCGTGGGCACGGCGTTGGCCACCTGGACCTCCTCCCGGTCGTAGTAGTCCAGCAGCGTCAGGCCGAAGTCCAGCATCAGCCGGGGCGAGAGCTCCTTCGTCATGCCGCCCAGCAGGAGCTGGTCGTAGCGGAGCCTGGGCCAGAGCTGCTCCGCCCCCAGGGCCGTGTCCGTCAGAGGCAGGGTCAATCCCCCGCCCCGGCACACCGGCAGGGGCAGGATCAACAGCTCGGCTCCCAACGCCTGGTCCAGCGGCACCGCGTTGGGACCGCCCCCCTGGTCCAGCCCCCAGGTGCACACCAGCCATCCGTCATTCAGCAGCAGCTCCGCCAGGCGGACCTGGCGCATGTCGCCCCCCACCACGGCGACGGTCCTCTTCATACACATCCCCCCTCTGCTCCAGTCTATGCCGCCGGGAGAAAAGGGGAACCGCAGGAAGAGAGCGCCCAGGGGCATTGCCCCCGGGCGCTCTCTATGTTCGTCGATCAATATTTCTGAATGTCGTCCAAATTCAGAATGAAGGCCACAACGCCGCCCACACTGAGATGTACCGGCATCATCGGGATGGAGGGGTTGGGACCTCCGGCGGACATGGACAGATCGGAGTATGTCATCTGCTGCCGCCTGCCCGCGCACTGCTTCAGGATATCCAGCACGCGCTGCATCTTTTCCTCCTCCACACCGATCATCACCGTGACGCTCTTCTTCTTCAGAAAGCCGCCGGTGGAGCTGAGTACGGTGGCGAAAAAGCCGCTGCGGTTAAGTTCATCCACGGTGTCGGCGTAGTCGTCGCCCTGAAGAACCGCTATGATCAGCTTTTTTCTGCTTGTGTCCTTGTCCATGGAATTCACCTCGTCTTAACAATAAATTAAAAGGAACCTCTATTTACATTATACCGCTTAACGCCATATTTTCAAGTAGAAACTTCGTGCCCGCCCCCTAAAACTGGCAAGCGGCCCCCTCCCGCGCTCTGCCCCGCCGGGATTGCGGAACGGCGGAAAGTGTGGTATGCTGAAAAACAACGAAACTGGACAAGGAGGCCCGCCATGCCCTACCCATACCTGCTCTTCGACGCGGACAACACCCTCTTCGACTTTGACCAGGCGGAGCGGAACGCCCATCTCCTCCTGTGCCGCGCCCACGGCCTGGCCTTCTCCGAGGAGGGCTACCAGCTCTATCACAAGTGCAACGCCGACCTGTGGCGGGATTTTGACCGGGGGCTGTGCACCAAGGAGTATCTGCTGGTGGAGCGTTTCCGCCGGTATCTGGCCATCACCGGGGAGCGGGCGGACCCGGAGGCCCTAAATCGGGATCATCTCCGGGCCCTGGGAGAGGGGGCCATGCTCCTGCCCGGCGCAGAGGAATTGTGCCGGGTCCTCAGCAGGGATCACCGGCTCTACCTTCTCACCAACGCCGTGGCCTCCGTGCAGAAGACCCGGTTCGCCAACTCCGCCATCGCCCCCTACTTTCAGGGGGTGTTCATCTCCGAGGAGGTGGGGGTGGGCAAACCGGACCCCGCCTACTTTGAGTACGTGTTCCGCGCCGTCCCTGGCCTCACCCGGGACAACGCCCTGGTCATCGGGGATTCCCTCACCAGCGACATCCAGGGGGCCAACAACGCAGGCCTCCCCTGCTGCTGGTTCAACTCCAAGGGCCAGCCCCGGCCCCAGGGCCTGCGGATCGACTACGAGATCCGCGCCCTGGAGGAGCTGTACGCCATCGTGTGACACGCCATGCCGGGGCGCTATGTCGGGGCGCCGCCCCGGACCCCGCCCGCTTTTTAGGGAAATACCCGCAGGGCACTTAGCGGGGCAAAAACTTTTGTCCGCGAAGCTGCCGCTTCGCTCATGTCGTTTTATGCAATGAGCCGCCGGAGACAGCGCTGTCTCCGGAGGCTTGTTCTTTGTGTAGAGGTAAGCAGCTTTTTGGCTATGCACTCTTGCGCTTTTCCAGCTCTTGGCGCAGCATGGACAACTCCCGGCCATGGCCCGGGGTATCGTTGGGGGTCTCCAGAATGAAGGGCAGATGGCGCAGAGCCGGGTGGTCGATCACCGCCAGGATGGTCTCAAGGCCCAGGGTCCCCTCGCCGATCTTGGCGTGCCGGTCCTTCCGGGCGCCGGGCGGGTTCATGCTGTCGTTGATGTGGACCGCCTTCAGCCGGTTCAGCCCCACCACCCGGTCCAGCTCCTCCAGCACCCCGTCCAGGTCGTGGACAATGTCGTAGCCCGCGTCGGAGACGTGGCAGGTGTCCAGGCAGATCCCCATTTTGTCGGAGAGCTCCACCTGGGAGAGAATCGCCGCCAGGTCCTCAAACCGGCCGCCAACCTCGCTGCCCTTCCCCGCCATGGTCTCAAGGAGCACCACGGTTTGCTGCTCCGGCTTGAGGACGGCGTTGAGCATGTCCGCGATCATGCGGCAGCCGGTCTCCATCCCCTGGCCCACATGGCTGCCGGGGTGGAAGTTGTAGTAGTTCCCCGGCAGTCCCTCCAGCACCGCCAGATCCCCGGCCATCATTTCCTCCGCCAGTCCCCGGATGCCCTCATCCTTGGAGCAGGGGTTCATGATGTAGGGGGCGTGGGCCACAAAGGGCCCGAAGCGGTTCTCCTCCAGCA
>ENA-ORNG01002486-ORNG01002486.1-human-gut-metagenome-genome-assembly--contig:-NODE-2486-length-11150-cov-2.628121_pt1 | contig 11150 bp, 10 predicted proteins | sample MGYA00242113_ERZ509018 | MGnify/ENA primary metagenome ERZ509018 (study PRJEB26280, sample SAMEA2338711) | human gut metagenome | biome: human gut; feature: human-associated habitat; material: faeces... | reverse complement strand
TCCCGGTACATCCCGTTTCGTCCATCCATCTTTCCTCCACTCCGTACCTTTGTCATGTCCTCAAAGCGGGGACCCTGCGAAGCTGTTTCCGGGGTATGACGTCGACTCTGCCACTTCTTCGTTCGATACAGAGATAGATTCCGGTTGCTAACCGTTTTTATCAATCTTCAGAAAATAATAATAAATATGTCAGTAACGTACAAAAAACAGTTTCGTAAAAATCCGTTCCTGAAGGACGGTTCGGGCAAGTACTATCCTCAACTTTTGGTCTGGGGCAAGTCTGCCACCCTGAACAGCATTGCCGTTCAGATGAAAGAAAGCAGTTCGCTCACTCTAGGTGATATTCAGAGTGTACTCACCAACTTCGTGAAGGCTTTGCGTAGTGAACTCTACAACGGCCGTTCCGTCAATGTCGACGGCTTCGGAGTCTTCAGTCTTTCGGCTTCTACGGTGGGCTCCGCACTCAAGAAAGAGTGTCTGCCGGAGAAGATTAAGGCTGTCCGCATCAATTTCCGTGCTTCGAGTGCCATCCGTCCTAATCTGGATACCGCTACCACCCGTGCGGAAGACCGCATCGATTTTGTCGACCTTGAAACACAGCTCAAGAAGCTGAATATGCAAGAGTCAGGTGGCGAGGAAGACGGTGGAAAAGAGGAAGGCGGTGGCGATGGCGGATTGGACGAGAATCCACTGGGATAGGCTCTGAAACCGTAGTCTTCGGAAATTAAAAATTAAACACTTATCATTAAGTTACATGAGAACAATTGATCACATCGTTATTCACTGTTCCGCCACACGCGAAGACCGTTCGCTGACTGTGGCCGAACTGGAGGAAAATCACCGTTGCCGTGGCTTCCGCGGTATCGGCTATCACTACTACATCCGTAAGGATGGCACGGTAATCAATACCCGTGCTTTGGAACTTGTCGGGGCGCATGCCAAGGGCCATAATTCTCACTCGATAGGCATCTGCTATGAGGGCGGTCTTGATGTCCGGGGGCGTGCCAAAGATACCCGTACGCCTGAACAACGCTCTGCGCTCCGGCTGCTTGTGCATCAACTCCTGAAACGCTTTCGGAACAATATCCGTATTTGCGGGCATCGTGATCTCAGTCCGGATCGGAACGGTGACGGGGTGGTGGAACCGGAGGAATGGGTGAAAGAATGTCCGTGTTTCGAAGTAAGCAAAGATTTATAAACGACTAAAATATTGAATATTATGAAAATAAGTAAAGATACTTGGAAGACTATTCTGAAAGTAATTGTCACCATAACCACGGCCGTTGCCGGAATACTTGGAGTAAAAGCAGCAGGGTTGTAAAACAATTTAAGGAAGGAGGTAAACAAACAGTTTACTTCCTTCCCCGTAGAATTTAGATAAAGAATATAGATATTATAAATAATAAAGACTAATGAATAATGAAAAAACTACAATGCTTTTGTACTATAAAAAGAGTGTTACAACGCTCTATTGCAATGATATGTATGGCTTGTGTAATTCCGACAAGCCTGCAAGCACAGATCGCACAAAAGTCTGATGACTATTCGTTGAACCGTAACCCCAATAACTATTCTATTGCTACTCCCAATGCAGCTACTTTCAATAAATACATGGATAGCCCGGTAGATCTCTATTCGGGAACTGCACAAGTTAATATTCCGGTGTATACGTTGAAAGACGGTTCTGTGGACCTTCCTATCAGCTTGTCATATGCCACATCGGGTATTAAAGTGAATGAGGAAGCAGGCTGGGTAGGATTGGGATGGATGCTGGATGTCGGTGGATGCATCACCCGCAAGGTTATCGGAGAAATAGATTGTTACAATCCGGAACCTTACTATAAAAATGTAATGGCAGCCTATGAGCAAACCGGAAAACTGAGTAATACGACTCATATCAAAGGCCCGTGGAGTTCTGATATGCGCCTGGCTATGGACTGGTTCTTGACAGAGCCTTCTATGCGTAAAGCCCATTACGAGGGTAGATTCAATCCTGATGTATTCTGTTACTCATGTCCCGATGGAAAGGGGCGTTTTGTTATAGACAGCCGGAATGACAGCATTTATCTGTTGGATCGCCGAGAGGATGTGAAGATAGAAATGATGACAGAACGGTCGTTTTCTAAAGGTCAAGTTGTAGATGCCTTAGGTAGTAGATTGAAAGGATTCAAGTTGACTTTCCCTAATGGAGTGGTGCATAACTTCACGCTTATGAGTGTGATGAATACTAGCGTTCCTGTTTATATGGGAGCTCAGTCCGAGTTTTATGCTCTTTCGCAGACAGTTTATCCCAACGGACAGAAGGTGGATTATAGTTATGACGCTACGGCAGCTAACCGTGGATTCAACTATGGAGAAAATCTAAAATCAGTTATTCTTTCTTCAAGCGTAAGGGTAGACGATAACCAGGCGTGTGGTGACAATCGCGTGGAGCGAAGTCATAGTTCCCGGAGTTTTATAGATTGTACAGGCTGGGAGGTTAGATTGACTAAGATCAAAACCGACAACTATGAGGTTCATTTTGTATCCAGTCTGCGTGATGACTTGCCCGAAGTGAAGAAGTTGGATAGGATTTATGTGAAGTCGCTGGCAGCTGTTCAACTGTCGGATACCTGTTGTTGGGATTATCGTTTTTCTTATGATTATTTTGTCAGTGAAGACTCTGGTAATTATTGGAGTAAACATGTATCTAACTTCTCCGTTTATCGACAGAAAGCACACATGCTGAAACGACTGAAGTTGAATGCCGTATTTGCTATAGCAGGCGGACAGGAAACAGAAAAATACCGTTTCTTCTACAATGCCAAAACATTGCCTCGAAAAGATTCTTATGCAGTGGACTATTGGGGATATTATAATGGCCAGTTGAGCAATACCTCATTTATTCCGGATATCTATTATCTGATGTGGCACGACCCACTTCAATACCAGAAGATACAAGATTTGCCACAAGATAATTGGGAGTCTCTATCCAAAGCCATGCGTGCCTACGATTTTGAAAATAGTAAGGCTTCTATCCTTACTGGCGTGCAATATCCTACTGGTGGCTATTCGGAGATAGTGTATGAACCTCATCACTTTGTGGACTATTTTGTGCCTACTTTATCGCAGACTCGGACAGATCTGCCTACGGAAAGTCTGACGATTTATGATGACAATTCTTTCTCTTCTGAGCATGGTGACTTTTATCCTTCTCCCAAGAATTATTGTTACTCTTTTACGGAAGATAAAGTAGTGACGATAACCGTTAGTCTTTTTAGAGGCAAAAACACTTGGGAATCTGTTGTCGGGCATCGTGCATATCTTTATTACATAGAAAATGGTAAACCGGCGCAGAAAGATCTTTCATTGAAGGAAGAATGTGAAGCGCTACACATCAAAGAGGAGATAAATCATCAGTCGCTTTCTTATACTGTGACGAAAACCTATAAACTAACCGTGAAGAAAGGTACGGGGTATTTTGTGGTGGATTTACCAGATGAGTTGGGCGACCAGACTACAGGAAACGGGACGAATGCCAAAATTTATATGCTTGTCAAATACGACAATGGGATGGAGGAAAAACGTGAATCGGAAGGTGCTGGGGTCCGCATCAAAGAAGTCAACTTCTACGACTCACCATCTAAAAGTACCTGCTTGCAGCAGATATCCTATGAATATGTCAATCCGGAAACTAATACTTGCAGCGGTTTACTGCTGAACAAACTTCAATTTATAAATTATTATCCGGGAACTTATGATAAACTTGGCAAGTACGTCAGTACAGGATGTAATTTTCAAGGAGTAGAATCCATTGCTTGTCGGTCAGATAAATTAGAATTGTCGGGTAGCAACTTTTTTTCTTCACCCTATCAGTCATCAACAAATGTTGGTTATACCTATGTCAAGGAGATAAAACACAAAGGTGGGCAAGAAGGCTATACTTGGTACAAGTATCATAATGAGGAACCACGGATGGAAGAACATTCTATCCCGGTTTATAGTCCTCTGAATGGCAGTTTGCTTGAAACGGCGGTCTATAATGCTGCCAAGACACTTGTACAAAAGACGCAGTTCACTTATGAAGATCCTGTTTATCATTATTATTTTGGAATGAACTTTTACGACCGGATAAATCTTTTTCCGGAACTGTTCTACCAGTCGGGATGGCAATGTATGGCAATGAGTGACACAGGTGAAGGTCCATCGTATTATCTAAAATGTAACAACTCTCTTTTCTATGCAAAAATGGAGTTCTGGCAAGATGGTTTCGAGAACACCTATGTGGGTAGTGTCAATCGCCTTGCCATGGTAGTTCATCCCCTGAATTTTCACAATATCCGGTTGAAGGAGAAGCGTATATGGAAGGACGGAGTAGAAATCCGCGAGACTTATAACTATAATTTGCAGACACAGCAATTGAAGGAAAAGCAGATAGGACTTTCGGATGGCGGTACACTGAAAATAACTTATACTTATCCTAACGATTGCCCTTGGGGAATCTACACTACAATGACTCAGAAACATTGCATTTCTCCTATAGTCGAAGAGAAGAAGTTTAAGAATGGTCGGCTGATGGAAAGTATTTTAACGGAATATCTGCAAGTATCTGAAGGATTGTATCTTCCGTCGGTGCAGCATTACTCGGAAATAACAACTCCACTTGCCGCTTCTACTGTGACTTTTTCGTCAGCGGGGCGTAATAAAACAGTCTATCCGGCAGATAACATCGTGTATCATCATTACGATAAATACGGGCATGTACTCAACTTATCTGTTAATAACCGGGAAAGTACTTATTTATGGAGCTATAAAGGGCAATATCCTGTGGCAGAGATAGACAATGTTTCTTATGATACCGTGAAAGCGGCTCTTGGCTCTGTTACTCCTGAGATTTTGTCGAGTATGCCGATTCCTAATATGAATTTGCTACGCAGCCTGCGCACTAAGCTTCCGGATGCTCATGTCCGGATATACGAATACAAATCTTCGGCCGGAGTTTCTCAGACGATGTTTCCCAATGGTAATACTGTCGGTTATGAATACGATTCCCTTAACCGTCTGGTGAAAATGAAAGACTATAATGGAAAGACGACCGGAGAATATGGCTACCATTACAAGCCGTGAACACTACATCTTTTTTGATTTGAAAGAACTTGAAAAAAGTATGATTATGAAACGATTCAGTATATTTTTATTGTTATTAATAGCTGCCTGCGTCATGAATGCGCAGGTCAGCACAGAGAACTACATCCGCACGCGCAAGATGCTGAATGATACGGGGAGTTCTTATTTGGATGATATTGCTTATTATGACGGACTTGGCCGACCTTTCCAAACAGTAAAGAAAGCTGTGAAAAATGGTAGTCCTGCAAATAAAAACCTTGCTACCTTGCAAGAATATGATGCCACAGGGCGTGAGGGGAATAGTTGGTTACCAATACCCATCAATTCTTCTGTCTATTTGGCTCCTGCCGCTTTTAAGAGCAGTGCCCCGGGGAAGTATAGCAATGACAGTCGCCCTTACAGCCAACCTTTTTATGAAGCTTCGCCTTTGAACCGCATACTACAACAGTACGGTCCCGGAGCTGTATGGTACAATGCCGGTCGACCGGTAAAGACGGAGTATTTGACAAATACTGCCGCTTTACCGCTGAATTGCCGTTATTATACCGTAAATGATTCTTATACATTGAGCGGTGGCAGTAGTAGCTATGCTGCCGGGCAACTTTCAGTAGTAAAGACTATGGATGAGGATATGAATGTGAGCTATAATTTCACCGATAAGCTGGGACATCTGGTATTGACCCGACAGATGCAAGGTAGCGAACCGCATGACACCTATTATGTATATGATGAAAAGGGAAATCTGTGTTTTGTGTTACAACCTATGTATCAGAACTCAGCGAATCTTGATTTGTATGCTTTTCAGTACAAATACGATGGTCGCAACCGCTGCATCTATAAAAAGTTTCCAGGTGCCCAATACATCGCATATATTTACGATAACGCTGATCGTTTGATTTATTCGCAGGACGCCAGACAGCGTTCCCGGAAGAAACTGACATTTTATGAATACGACCTATTGGGACGTTTGATCCGTCAGGGAGAATGTACAGACGACCGTTCTTCTACTTCCGATCATCCAGGCCCTAATGGTGAAATCCCGACTTCCGCTTCAATGGTATATATACAGAATTACTACGACGATTACAGCTTTGCAGGAGGAAGCGGCTTCCCAACAGCCTCTTTCACCAAAGATACTTCAGGTCATGGTAAGGGATTCCTGACAGGAAGCAGTATTACAGTATTTGGAACCGATATGAAGATTTATGTTGCACATTACTACGATATAAAGGGACGTGAGACGAAAACCGTACAAAGTAACCTGCTGGGTGGATATGACGTGACAGTTACCACTTATACATTTACTGACAAACCTGCTACTGTGACGCACACGCATACAGCAAACGGAAAGAGTACATGGACGGAGGCATATACTTATACCTATGACCATGCGAATAGAATAAGTAAGGTGCAACATACGTTTGGGGGAACTACAATTACTTTGTATGATGCTCTGTATGATGATTTTGGTCGTTTAATGACTAAATCTTTGCATGGCTCTACCACAAATAAGCTGACTTACACTTATAATCTGCGCGGTTGGCTGACGGAGATCACTGGTGCTCGCTTTACACAGAATATGTATTACAATACAGGTGTCGGTACAGCAAAGTATAACGGTAGTATCAGCAGCATGACGTGGAAGGCGGGTAATGAAAGCACTGTGAGAGGTTACAAGTTCACTTATGACGGTCTGGATCGCCTGCTGAATGCTACTTAGGGAGAGGGTGAGCAACTCAACAGCAATTCCGGCCGGTATTCTGAAAATGTGACCGGTTATGACAAGAACGGCAACATCACCGGTCTGGAACGTTATGGTCGTAGCGGTTATTCTTCCTACGGTATGTGCGATGCATTAACCTACACGCTGAATGGCAACCAGATGACCCGCGTGGACGACCTGGTGTCCATCGGTGCAGGTAATGATGAAACGGACTTTAAGGATGCCGTGAAGCAGGCGAACGAGTATACTTACGATGCCAACGGTAATTTAACTAAAGATTTAAACAAGGGAATAACAGGAATTACGTATAATTGTTTAAATTTGCCCAATGCAGTAACATTCAGTGACGGCAGTACTATTACTTATATTTACAGTGCGGATGGTACAAAACTTCGTACGGTTCATAAGATAGGAAGTGTCACCACCACTACTGATTACTGTGGTAATGTGATCTATGAAAACAATACTGCCAAACTGCTGTTGACAGGAGAAGGATATATCTCTTTGAGTGATAAGAAGTATCACTATTATTTGCAGGATCATCAGGGGAACAATCGGGTAGTTGTAGATAAAGATGGAAATGTGAAGGAAACAAACCATTACTATCCATTTGGTGGTGTGTTTGCAAGTACGGGTAGTGTACAGCCTTATAAGTATAACAGTAAGGAACTGGATACAAAGAAAGGTTTGAACTGGTATGATTATGGGGCGAGAATGTATGACCCGGCACTGGGGAGATGGCATGTGGTGGATCCGCTGGCGGAGAAGTATTGTGGAGTGAGTCCATATACGTATTGTAAAAATAATCCAATTCTCAGGATCGATATTGATGGGAAAGATGATTATGTAGTGAATAAGAATGGTTATGTGTTTTTTTGGAAAAATACAAAATATGAAGATAAGGGAGATCGAGTTTATTATTTTGATGGAGAACATAAACCGAAGCAGGTAAGTGGAAAACCGATAACTATAATGGATAATAAATTAATGCCTAGAATGGTTGAAAATCAAGGTAAAGAAGGACAAACTACGACTTACGGACAAACCAGCAACATTCATGATGCTGCTAATCTCTTTAAGTTTGCAGCGGATAATAGTGTTGTTGAATGGAAATTGGATGTATATGAGAATGAAAATGATGGGCCGACAGCTATTATTATTACAGACCATAAAGAAGGCTCTGTGGAAAGTGGAAATAATGCAAAAAGAAGGACGGCTGTGAATGGTCGCAAAAAAATAGATATTCATTCTCATCCTGGTGATGAAAGTCAGGGAGCTTCTGCTTCTGATATGAAATATATTAATAGCAGAAATAATGCAGTTTATTTAAAGAGGAACCGAACGTTGCATGATTATAATTCTAAGAAAAGCAATATAACAACTATTCATATAAATACGGTCGAAGATTTGCAGAAGTATATACAAGATAGACTTAAAAAATAGTTTGTATGCGAAAGGTATTATTAATATTATTACTTATTTCTTTGCCGGGTTGTCAACCCGGCAAAGAATCTCCTGCTCGTTCTACTGCTTTACGGGAAGTTAAGCGGTTGATTGATCAAGATTCTTTTCCTGCGAAGTATATCATTATGTATGAGGAACCATCGAATGACATCGGTTCTATCTATATGATAACACCGGCTAACTCTCCATTGGTGGAAGGAAGTTTGGAAAGACCGGAGAAAGTGATAAAGTACAAGGATAGGTATATCTGCTTAATGAATCCTATGGAGTCAATTGATATGCCTAAAGAAAAATTGATTGAGATAACGGATTATCCGAATGATACAACAACAGGTCCTGTATATGATGAAATATGGTATATAGGGGTGTCAAAAAATGGGAAGAAACATTCCTTAGTTTCTGCAACATATAAGTCTTACCTCACTTATCGTTATTATTCTTTTCCTCAACTCTTGGAATATACATTCGAAGATTATGATTCGACCCATTTACCACGCTTTATATTGTCTTCATATTCTTTAGTTGTGGATAGTTCATACATACCCAAAGGAGCATTGTTTAATCATATCCAACGCATTGATGGAGAAATATACTATACTAATGTTTTAGATGAGTATTTTAAAGAAAACAAAGATAGTATACGTAAGGACTTTTTTGCAGTATTGAATGGAAAAGATACACTTAAGCTAAATGTTGTAGATACGATAACACAGCATCTTTTCTTTGAGAGTGCGAATAATGCTGCTTTCTTTAGATCGCTAACCAAAGAATCTTGGGATAAATTATACGATTTGCTTCGCGACTCGACTTTTTATTTTTGTGCTGAAAAAGGCACGCATGTCAGGCACTCCGTTCCGTATAGTGACTATTATTGGCTTTTTAGTATACACGATAATTGTTCTTATAAATATGTAGATGAGGTTTATAGAAGAGGGATAAAGCAGAGCTTGAAGGATTTATACGGTAGTTATGAAGAATGGGATGCAAATTGATTTCATTTATAGGATTCAATGTTGGTTTTGTTGGTATGATATCCCCTGTCTCTTACTCCGAAATATGGGTAGAGGCAGGGAATATTTATTCTCCTCCCTGTTCTACAATACGGACGGCTTGAACGGCATGAGATGTTACAACGGCAATATCCTTGGACTGAAACGCTACGGGTGTCAAACTTGCTATTGAATATACGTATGATACCAATGGCAGCTTAATAAAAGATTTGAATAAGGGAATCGAAATTCAATATAATTTATTAAATTTGCCAAGTCAGGTCAAGTTCTCGGATGGAAGTACCATCACTTATACTTATGGTGCGGATGGAGTAAAGCTTCGCACGGTGCATAAAATAGGAGGTATGACTAATGCAAAAGATATATTTATTATTGAGTATTTTGTTTTTTATTCAGGTAGATTGTTTGGCTCAGTCTTTTCTTCCTGATGAGAGTAATATAATGAGTTATGAAGAAATTCTAAATTTGTATCCTAAGTCATTGACATCTCATCTTCCAGCAAAAATAGATGGAATGAATCTTGAATTTTTACATTTATCTTCTCCTTTGGCAGGGCGGTTTCTAAGTTATATTCATTTGGTGTCACCTTATGACACTAAAAGTGAAAAATTGAAGAATGAGGTCGCTTTAAAAGCAAAGGCTATATATTATTTACGGGACTCTTGTTTAACAATACCTTATGATTACGAGGGTATGAAAGTAAATGAATCGGATTCCGTTCGTAATCCCCGGAATACTAGTATGTTGCCAATTCCTAATTTCCGCTCTTGGGATGATGCATTTGCTTTGCCATTTTATCAAGAAGCGGTTGTTTATCTCCTTGATGCAGAAAAAGGTTGTTTCCTACCTGCTGATTGTCTTACTATATCTGGAGTAGGATTACCCAAAGGATGGGAACATGGCTATACTAAGGGGGTAGCTTTTTATAAAAACTCTGTTGTTTATTGGCTTGAAGTTTGGTAAATATGTTGAGTAATACGTACTGTGCCTTACTCGTTTATATGTTTACATTTGTATTTGTCATCCAATAATTTACATAAAAAGACTCCAACAGAGTGCTATTCTCAAGAAAAATAGTATTTTTGGAAGAATTATTGAAAAGGATACCTTTGTATATAACTTTAAAAAGAACCGACTATTATGATGGAAAAAAACACTGGTTATTTTGAAACCATGTACCCACGTCCTGTTATCTCTAGTTCTTCTTTCAAATCAATAATGAAACATAATTCACAAGGGAATATGATATATAGAATAAAAAAGATGGCTGTATGAAAAATATAAAATGGTCTCCTATATTAGTCCTATTTCCGTTTATAATAACGTTACATACTTTATGGAGAATATATATTTGTGCATGGACTGCATTTAGCTTTTATGTTATAATAGGATTTATTGCGATAATGCTTATTGTACTTTTATTAGATCGCTTTTTGGTAATGTGTGTAACGGCAAAGATCGTTTGGCTGACTGAAACTCTGGTTATATTATTTGTATTGCTTATATTCTTTAGTAATTGTACATAATGATAGATTCTAAAGTATTACTATTTAGGAACCCCTAATTAGCTAATCATCTGATGGTGTTTGGATTAAAACTCAAGTTCACCAAGTAATATAGACACTAAATTATATTACGAGAATAAGAAAGAAAATAGTAAAATTAAAAAAGTTGAAATGGAACAATTAAACAAGGAATATAAAATTTATGAATAAAAATGAGAGGCAAAAAGATGTTTTATTTGGTGATAGTAGATACAAGACAGACTAAAAAAATAGCTTGTATGAGAAATGTATTATTAATATTATTACTTATTTCTTTGCCGGGTTGTCAACCCGGCAAAGAAT
>ENA-ORNG01002484-ORNG01002484.1-human-gut-metagenome-genome-assembly--contig:-NODE-2484-length-11153-cov-5.039286_pt1 | contig 11153 bp, 8 predicted proteins | sample MGYA00242113_ERZ509018 | MGnify/ENA primary metagenome ERZ509018 (study PRJEB26280, sample SAMEA2338711) | human gut metagenome | biome: human gut; feature: human-associated habitat; material: faeces... | reverse complement strand
CCCAAACGCCCATTAAAATACTACCTGAAAGTCTACTCGTTCAAACTATGGAAAAAAGTCTTACCACTTGTAATCGGGAAAAAACAAGCTGAAAAAACAATCGAGAATTATCGCCGCAAATCGGGTTCGGCAGACTATAATGCGTTGACAGGTATCATGCGTAATATAATGGTAAAAGTTGTCAACGAAGACCTTAAAGCGGTTTTGCCGAAAATCCAGTGTCCCGTTCTTCTTCTATGGGGAAAAAACGACACCGCCACCCCATTGCGAGATGCCCGCATCATGGAGAAACTGATTCCCGATGCCGGGCTGGTAGCATTCGACGATGCCGGGCATTACAGCTTCCTCGACAAGCCCTACGAATTTAACACCGTCTTACAAAACTTTTTACAAGACGACATAAAAAGAAAATCATGAACGAAATACTCACTCTCGTCACATTCCTTGCACTGCTCTTTTATACAGGAATAGAGATGAAATTCCAGTTGCAAATGTTGCAACAAAATTCCTACCGAAACGACCGATACAACCGTTGGTTAAAAGGAGAGTCTTTCGCCTCCGTATCCCGTTTGACCGATTTGTTTCTGTTATTGCTGTTGTCTACCAACTTCCTGCCGACATTCGTACAAATCGTCACGATTACAGTGGTCTTGGCAAAAAGCGTAAAAGGTTTACAAACCAAATATAAAAAACCTTTGGTTTTCACCAAACGGGCTACGCGCTTATACATCGCTGTATTGTTGCTCTCGCTTCTTGTCGCAGGACTCGCAGCCGGCTTAACGACTCTTTCCAACGGTAGCAGAGCCTTATTGGCGATAGCTATCTTAGCCCCCTATTTCATGATGACTGCCAACATCATCATGCAACCTGTCGAGAAGCGAATCAACCGAAAATATTACGACGAAGCGAAACAAATTCTCTCCCAAATGCAAGACTTAACTGTCATAGGCATTACCGGGAGCTATGGAAAAACCAGTACCAAGCACTACCTTTACCGCATACTTTGCGAGCGATACAACGTGTTAATGACTCCCGGCAGTTTTAATACGCCTATGGGAGTAATCCGCACCATACGGGAACAAATGAAGCCTTACCACAACATTTTCATCTGTGAAATGGGGGCTAAACAGATCGGTGATATCAAAGAAATATGCGATCTCGTCGCACCTCAAATAGGTATTATCACCGCCGTGGGTGAACAGCATCTCGAATCGTTCAAAACGATCGGGAATGTACAACGTACCAAATTCGAACTGGTCGACGCTTTACCCGGCTCGGGATTGGCCGTTATCAACAACGACTTCCCCTATATAGCCAATCGGCCGGTCGAAAACGTCCCCGTGAAACGCTATACGATAGCCGATACCGGTGCAGACTACCATATCGAGGATATTCGCTACGATACAGATGCCACCCGCTTTACTGTGGTAGGCGGTGGAGAACGCATAGAACTGAGCACGAAACTCATCGGCGAGTGCAACCTCTCCAACCTCATGGCGGCAGTTATCACGGCTCGCCATCTGCAAGTGCCTGTTCCCTCGATACAATATGGAGTGAGCCGAATCGAACAGGTGGAACATCGCTTGAACATGAAGCGGACACCGGGTGGAATTTCCATTATCGACGATGCCTTCAACTCCAATCCCGATGGCGCTCGCATGGCTCTCGACGTACTCCGGCGCATGACACAGGGAAAACGCATCATCATCACACCGGGTATGATCGAGTTGGGTGAAAAACAAGTTGAGTATAACTACCTTTTGGGCAAACAGATAGCCGAAGTATGTGATTACGTCATGGTAGTAGGCAGATACAATAGAGAGGCTATTCTGAAAGGATTGCAAGAAAAGAATTATCCGGAAGACAAAGTTTTCGTTGCCGACACTTTTGCCGACGCACAAGCCCGGCTCGCACAAATCGCACAACCGGGCGACACCGTCCTTTATGAAAACGACCTGCCCGATACGTTCAAATAAATTTCGATTATTATCACAAACCAGATATACAGTTTATCACAAAAAATTATGAAAACTACCGTAGGTGTTTTTTTCGGAGGCCGCTCCACCGAGCACGAAATCTCCGTTATCTCGGCTCTCCAAGCCATCAATGCTTTTAATAAAGAGAAATACGAAATCATACCCATATACATCACCAAACAAGGACGTTGGTTCAGCGGCGATGCCCTGCTCGAAGTAAAAAACTATCGCGACATGGCTGCCCTGCAAAACATGTGCGCCGAGGTTTACATGATTCCCGAATACGGCGACTACAACCTATACCGTAAAAAAAGAGCCCTTTTCGGGAACAATATATGGGCAAAACTCGACGTAGTCATTCCCGTACTGCACGGCAGTAACGGCGAGGACGGTATATTCGAGGGCGTACTCGAATCCATAGGCATACCCTATGCCGGTTGCAACACACTCTCCTCGGCCAACGGCATGGACAAGATAACCATGAAGATGATTATGGAAAAGAGCGGTATCCCCATCGTCGATTACGTATGGTTCACCGACAAACAATGGTTCGCCCAACGCGATAAGCTCATCGAGGGAATCGAGACCCGATTGGGATATCCCGTCATCGTGAAACCTGCCAATTTAGGTTCGAGCGTAGGTATCTCGCATGCCGATAATCGTGAAGAACTCATCGCCAAAGTAGATGTCGCCGAAAAATACTCTACCCGTATCGTTATCGAAGATATGGTCGAAGAACTGAAAGAAATCAACTGCTCGGTATTGGGCGACTGCGACGACTACCGTACCTCGGTATGCGAGGAGCCTATCAAAAGCGGCGATATTCTCACTTACGAAGACAAATACATGGGTGGAGGCAAATCCAACAAAGGCATGCAAGCCACACAAAAACGTATTCCCGCCGACCTCTCTCCCGAAGATACCGCACGGGTACAATTCCTTGCCGGCGAAACGTTTCGGGTATTGTCTTGCCACGGGGTCGCCCGTGTCGATTTCATGATCGACGGTAAAAGCGGCGACATCTATGTCAACGAAATCAACACCATTCCCGGTTCCCTCTCGTTCTACCTATGGGAAGCCTCCGGCATACGCTTCGACCAGCTTATGGACAAATTAGTAGACCTCGCCTTGAAACGCAAACGCGAGTCTTCCATGAAGACCGTCAGCTACGACCAAAACATTTTCAACCTCGGCAAAGGGCTGAAAGGCGGGAAAACGGGAGCTAAATAACTTACAAAAATATTATGGATAAAACGGGGCTATCTCTAACGACCGATAGCCCCGTTTAGTTATTTCAAAAAAATCCTACTTATTTCGTCACCTAATAACCGGGATTCTGATCCATATTGTCGTTATACAAAATATCGTTCTCGGGAATTGGCAATGCCCAACGATAGCTCGGGAAATCGATATTTTTCGTGAGCGGATCCAAGTCGTAATCGGTCCGAACCAACGACTTCTGCAATCGTTTCATATCGAAGAATATATGCCCCTCGAACAAGAACTCCTTGCGGCTTTCCTCGAACAGGTTGTCGAGCGTCACCGTGGCGTAAGCCTCGGCATTACGGTTCGTGGCGACGCGGTTCAAATCGTCGATGGCGGTTACGCCCGACACCGTGGCTCCGCGGTAAATAGCCTCCGAACGTATCAGATACATTTCCGAGATACGCAACACCGGCACGTTATTGTAGGCCAGCAGGCCGCCTTTGCCGGGATACTTGGTCGACCAGCGATAACCCGGATACTTACTGTTGGTTTTCGTCAATCCGGTCAGGCGCACATCGGTTGCGTCATACAAATCGATAAGGTCGTTCGATACTCGAACGTCGCCGTAACCGGCTCCACCTGCAACTTCGGGTGCTGTCAAGTAGTCTCCGAGGTCACTGCGGCTGCCATCGCTCTGAGATACGTAAACTTCAAATATGATTTCGCTGCCCGATTGGGGGGCTACGTCTACCGAGCCGTCCCACATCGATACGAAGCGGTCGCCCGAAAGCAGACGGAAACGCCCGTTCTTGATCACTTTCGTCGCATAATCGGCGGCCAACTGCCAATCTTCGTGGTGCAGATATACCCGTGCCATCAAGGCTTGGATAACCGGTTTCGTCACCGTGGCCACGACATCTTTCACCCCGGCGCGCACATAGCTGTCGCTCATCAGGCGTTCGGCTTCCACCAAGTCGGGTATAATGAGGTTTTCATACACTTCCGCTACCGTGTTACGAGAGGGACGGGCCGAAAGGTCGTCCTTCAAGACGATGGGCACACCCATCGCTTCTACTCCGGTAATGCCGTTTGCCTTGATATAACCGTAGGGTTGGGCGTAAACTCGTACCAAATCGAAGTAAGCCAAAGCACGCAAGAAAAGATTCTCGGCTTTGATGTTGTTGATTTGCTCGTCGCTTACCCCGTTGCGCGAGAATTTTCCTTCGTTAATAGCCGTGAGTGCTTTATTACAGCCCAGTATCGCGCTATATGCGCTCGACCAAAGGCCCATCGTGCTGGTCGAAGTATAGTTCCAGGCCGGTTCCTGACGCATACGTCCTGTATTGACCGGGCCTACCATACCGTTGCCGCACATCACGTCGAATGTCAACGGGAACGATGCCCCATACCACGAGATGACTGCCCGATAGTTACCCGCCGTCGCTCCGTCGATCCCTTCGAAGGTCGACAGAGCCAATTCGTCTGACTGATCCATCGGTGGCTCCTTCGTCAGAAAGTCCTCGCAGGAAGAAAGAGCCAACGCTAAAACTGCTATCGATAAAATTATTTTTTTCATTGTAACAATTCTTTTTTAATTGATTAGAAAGTAATATCCACACCCACGATCATCGAACGAGTCATCGGGTAACTGATAATGGTAGCACCCGTTGTTCCGTGTTCGGGATCCCAGTAGTTCATGTTGTGGAACGTATAGAGGTTTAATGCGCTGGCATAGATGCGAACACCGCTCATCAATGCCTTTTTGGTCCATTTCGAAGGCAAATTGTATGCCAACGTAATATCTTTGATACGCAGATAGCTGCCATCTTCGAGATAACGGGTAGATATCTTGGAACTGTTGCTCGAATTGTTGTAGATCGGTTTCGGCAACACATTGGTGTCGCCCGGTTTCTTCCAATAGTTCAAGGCGCCTTTCCAAATGTTCGAATCGCCGTAAGAGCCGTCTGCTTCGAACAACGAACGGTCTTGGTTCAACACCTTGTTACCGTAGCGGGCTTCGAGCTGAATGCCCAGCGATATACCTTTCCAAGAAAGCTCGGTATTGAAACCGCCCGTCCACAGAGGTTCGGGAGAACCGGCATTGATACGGCGAGCCTCTCCGTAATTCTCGGTCAACAGTCCCTCTTCGTTACGCCACAACGCGTTACCGTTCTGAGGATTCACCCCCGCATAGTCATACAACCAATAGGTATAAAGCTGTTCGCCCTTGACATAACGCAAAGTCGTTCCTATAAAATCTTGACCCGGAGCAAGTTCGAGCACTTTCGAACGGTTAGCCGCAAAGTTCACGCCGGCCGTCCATTTGAAGTCGTTGGTATTGAAAATCTCGGCATCCAACTGAACCTCCACACCGCTGTTGCGAATCTTACCTACGTTCTGGGCTTGAGAAGCAAAACCGGTCGTATAAGGCAGAGGAGCCGCGATCAACATATCCTCGGTACGACGGGTGTACCAGTCGATAGAACCGTTCAAACGGTCGAACAGACGGAAGTCGATACCGATATTGTGAGTCTTGTTGGTCTCCCAAGTCAATTTGCGGTTCTGCAACTGAGAAGGCAACTGACCGGTAATACCGTTGTACACGACATCGGAGTACAGACCGTAGTGAGCGTAGGCTGCAATATTGTCGTTACCGTTCACACCATAGCTGTAACGCAATTTCAATTGATTAAGTACCGATTTGATATCCTGCATGAAATCTTCGTTGTGAATATTCCACGAAGCGCTGGCAGCCCAGAAAGTACCCCAACGTTTGTCGGGACCGAACTTGGAGCTACCGTCCGTACGAATAGAACCTTTTACATAATAACGACCTTTGTAGTTGTATTCGGCCACACCGAAGAAAGAAACCATCGCCATTTCGGTAAGACCGTCACCCACTCGTTGGTCTTCTACCGAAACACCCACAGAGTGGTAAGGACGTTGTTGATTCACATGATAAGATATACCTTGCAAGAAAGAAGACTCATACGTATTGGCTTCCTGACCGATCAACACATTCACCGAATGGTCGTCGTTGAACAGGTCGTCATAAGTGATCGTATTCGAAGTAGTCAATATGCGATATTGGCTCTCGGCCGTGTTCAAAGAAGCACCATAAGAAGCCGTGTTCACGAAAGCCGGACTGTAAGCGCGGCTGGTAGTCGTGGCATACTCGATAGAGTTGTTGGTACGGAACGTCAGTTGTTTGATCGGTTTCCATTCCAAATAAACGGTTCCGTTAAATTTATACTGCTTGTCGTATTTGTCTTGTTCGCGAATAGCGGCAATCGGGTTCACGTTGAACACGAAAGGCAAATCGAAGTTGTAGCTTCCGTCCTCGTTGTAAGCATTCATGGTCGGCGCCAAAGCCATACCCGAATAGAAGGGGTTCGAAGGAGCCAAACCGCTATCGCCCAACAAACTATTTTGCACGTCGGAAACTTTCATATAACCGCCATGCAGACGAGTACCCATTTTCAACCATTTGTTCAACTCGGTATCGAGGTTCGCGCGAATCTGCATCTTCTCGAAACCCACGGTCGGTACGATACCGTTTGTTTTATTATAAGACAACGAAGTATAGTAAGTAGTCTTGCCCGCACCGCCCGAAGCGATCAACTCATACTCTTGCTGGCTGCCGTTACGCGTCAACTCTTTCATCCAGTTGGTCGCGCGTCTGCCGGCCATAGCCTGCGGGAAATAGTATTCCGACGAGGGATCATCGGGATTATACCCGGCATTGATACGGGCATCGCGTTGATATTGTACATATTCTTCGAGATTGGCCATACCGAAGTCATTGTCATTGGCAAGCGTGGACACACCGTAACGGGCACGGGCGGTAATCTTGGATTTCCCGGCTTCTCCCGACTTGGTGGTAATCAAAATCACACCGTTGGCAGCACGCGAACCATAGATAGAAGCGGCTGCGGCATCCTTCAACACCGTCACCGAAGCAATATCGCTGGCGTTGATCAAGGCAATAGCGTTCATACTGTTGGAAAGTCCGCCTACATCACCGCTTTCTACGGGAATACCGTCGACTACATACAAAGGGTCGTTACCGGCTCCGATAGAACTGGTTCCGCGGACCCGAATCGTAGCCACAGATCCCGGTTGCCCGTTGCTCGACGAAACCGACACACCGGCCATTTTACCGGAAAGCATCTTATCGACCGAGGTCTCGGGGATAGAAGCCAACTCGTCGCCATCGACCGTTGCGATAGAACCGGTTTTGGCCTCCTTCCGTATTGTCTGGTAACCTACCACCACGACATCATCGAGAGTATGATCGGCAGAATTCAATTTAACGACCATACCATTACGCGCAAAAACCTCCTGTTTTTCCATACCGATGTAGGAAATAACCAAAGTTCTCGATGCCCCGGCAGGGATCTTGATTGTAAACTTACCGTCCGTGTCGGTAATAGTAGAAGCATTCGCGCCCTTCACCAAGATAGACGCACCGATAACCGGCTCGTCATTCTCCGCCGACAACACCGTACCGGAGATACTCGTTTGAGCCACCGCTAACGAAATGCCAGCCAACAGAGCGCACAATAACAATGTTAATTTTCTCATACGACTGAAATTAAATTTAAATAAACGATTATTCCTTCTTCTTTTTTCACATTACACACACTCGACAATCTTTGTCAAGTTTTTTTTCATTACACACTACTAACACTAAAACTTTTCTTTCCTTTTTTAACCTTATTATATATATAAAACTTAATAAAAATAGCGAATCTCTATGCTCAAATCAACCTCCCATAGAAGTATTCAGCATGCAAAGATAACAAAAAAACCTCAATATAAAAATCAAATTGAAAGAAAACATACCTTTCGGGCTTTCTTTTTGATAAAACCCATTCTCTTTTTTCGGAGATTCATAAATATACATTTTTCACAACAAGACTAACTTATTAAGAAACAATATAATAGATAATTCTTAATTTAATTATAAAATAATACGAGAAACAAGAAATATTCTATGTTAATAAAATATAAAACAGAACCTACTATAATCGTATTATCGCCAAATAGCGCTAATCTTATCAAAATTTTAACTCAATTCGTTTATTCAATTAACATTCGACACTTCTCCCCTCCTCCTCTGCCGTGCCCCGTAGCATTACGGGGTATCACGTATAAAATCGGAGCAGAAGCGAAAAGGAAATACATCTCCTCCCCTTGCCGTGCCCCGTAGCATTACGGGGTGTTTTGCACAGCAAAATATAGGGGAGGTGGCCGAAGGACGGAGGGGTTAAAGAAACAGAGGGGTTGAAAAAACAGCGGCAGCAACAAACCGAGTATCACACTCTCCCCCTCTGCCGTGCCCCGTAGCATTACGGGGTGTTTTGCGCAGCAAAAATATAGGGGGAGTGCCCATAGGGCGAGGGGGTTAGAATACAAGCAAAAGCAACAATCCCCGATTCCGCCTTTATCGGGCGGTGAAGTCGCAAGGGAGACGGAGGGAAAAGGGCGAGGACTGTTTGAGCGGAGCGAGTTCCGCAGACCCCGACGGCGACCGTAGCGAAAAGCCAAAAGCCCGATAACTGCGGCGGCGCTTCTTGGTTCGTTCTTCTCGCTGCTGAGAAGAATGAACAAATAACGTAAATTAGTGTAACAAGGACTTTCTTTGGCTGGGAAAGAAAGTCCTTTGTATCCCCCTACCCAACCTCACCGAGCAGAAAAAAACAGCCCCATTCCGAAAACACAAGCGTATAAAAAGGGAGTTGAAAAATAAAAGAAAATAGACAAAATCGCCCCATTAGTATAAATCTGAGAAAAAAAAGAACCGTTCATGCATGCATACACATTCTCTTTTGTACTTTTGTCTAAAATTTTAAGCTGTGAATCTTATCATCGATCAAGGAAACTCGATAACCAAAATGGCACTCTTTCGGGCAGGACGATTGCAAAATGTCTATTTCTACCCGAAATGGGACTCAACGACCGTTATCGACTTCTTGGACGTTCACGAAGTCGATGCCGCCATATTCTCGACAGTCACCGAGTACGATCCCCAAGCCATAGCGATACTGCGACAGCGACTACCCTATTTTTTAAAATTCGACCATTCATCGGAACTCCCCATTAAAATAGGATATGCCACCCCCGAAACATTAGGTCTGGACAGAATCGCCGCAGTAGTGGGAGCCGTCATGCAATGCCCCGACAAAGCAGTGCTCATCGTCGATGCAGGCACATGCGTCACCTACGATCTACTCACCGCCGACGGCACGTTTGCCGGCGGAAACATAGCACCGGGCATCCGATTGAGATTACGGGCCATGCACGAACACACGGGAAAACTCCCCCTCATCGACGATGCAGGAGAGACACCCGAAATAGGATTCAGCACCGAAACCGCCATGCGGGCAGGAGCTGTGCTCGGTGTCGCTTATGAAATAGAAGGATATATAGCCCGGTTAAACAAGGTTTATCCCGACCTTTTCGTTTTTTTAACAGGGGGAGATGCCTTAAAATTGGCTGCAAAAATAAAAAGTCGCATCTTTGTGGACGAAAACTTGGTACTAACCGGCTTAAACAGAATCTTACAAGAAAATGCTAAAATATAAAATTCTCTTTATCTGCTTGTCGATAGGGCTCGTCGCCTTTGCCCAAAACGGGACAAGCTCGCCCTATTCCAGATTCGGATATGGTATTTTGGGTGACAACGCCATAGGCGCTCAACGAGCTATGGGTGGCGTAGGATATGCCTTGCACAACAATCGGCAAATCAATGTGATGAACCCGGCTTCCTATGCAAGCATGGATTCGCTCACTTTTCTTTTCGATATAGGACTCACCTATCAAAATACAATCACCAGAGAAGGCTCGCTAAAAGAAAACAGCCAAAGCGGGTCGCTCGACTACATCGTCATGCAGTTTCCATTGGGACGATACATGGCCGGTAGCGTGGGGCTCCTGCCCTATTCCAATGTAGGCTACTCTTTCATAACCGGCATAGACAACGGCTCGGATAGCCGGTCGGGCGATGGCAATATCTCACAAGCCTATGTGGGAGTAAGCGGTAGACCCTTCAAAGGATTCTCGATAGGAGCCAACATCAGCTACCTCTTCGGGAACCTCTCCAATACCAACACCGGAATACCGGGTAACGGCGGCAGCAGCGTCGTTTTCGAAACCATGCTCAAAGTACGCGACTACCATTTATCGTTCGGCGCCCAATATGCCATAGAATGGAACAAAAAGCATACGATCACGCTCGGTGCGGTTTATTCCCCCGGGAAAGCCCTATTGGGTAGAGCATACCGCAGTACCTACGATGTAAGCTCCAACACGGCGACCACCGCCGATACCCTGAAAATGAAAAATAATTATTCATTGGCCTCGACATACGGCGGCGGGATCAGTTACAACTACGACAAACGCCTTACCATAGCGGCCGACGTAACCTACCAGAATTGGGCCGACGCCAAATTTACGAATCTCACCGCCGGACAGTTACAATCCTCCAAAGGACAATTCAATAACCGATTAAAAATAGCGTTAGGAGCCGAATTCCGTCCGAAAAACATGGGAGGAAACTATTTCGAACACGTCAACTACCGGGCAGGTATCTTCTACAATCGCTCTTATCTGAAAATAAACGGGAACGATATGGACGAAATCGGAGCCACTTGCGGTTTCGGTTTTCCCCTTGCCACAGACAAATCGGTAGTCAACGTATCGTTCGAGTACATCAATCGCCAATGCACCCCCGTTAAACTCATTACCGAAGACCATTTCAGAATATCGGTAAGCCTCACTTTTAACGAAATGTGGTTCTGGCAACGCAAGTTCGAATAAAATTCTATTACCCATAAAAACGACGAAGCGATTGCGTCAAAACTAAGAAGCTGTTTTAAATTTATTCCGAGACAGATTGAGACCTATGTTGAAGTAGATTGGAGTCCGAGATATGCAGTCAATAGCGGGCTATTGACAAAAATCAAGGGA
>ENA-ORNG01002481-ORNG01002481.1-human-gut-metagenome-genome-assembly--contig:-NODE-2481-length-11164-cov-12.899091_pt1 | contig 11164 bp, 12 predicted proteins | sample MGYA00242113_ERZ509018 | MGnify/ENA primary metagenome ERZ509018 (study PRJEB26280, sample SAMEA2338711) | human gut metagenome | biome: human gut; feature: human-associated habitat; material: faeces... | reverse complement strand
AATCCATAATCAACATAAAAATCCAAAACCCCATTGTAAACCTCCTTTACTACAACTTCCGATTTTGCGCGCTCCCGGCGGGTCGGCAAGCCGGAGTCCCTAATCCCGCCGCCACAGCATTTCATAGTCCGGTTCGCCGGTGGCTGCATCCAGTCCTTCGCGCTGAATTTGGAACCCCTCCCGTCGGTAAAAACGGATTGCCCGCACATTCTTCTGATACACGTTCAGGCGCAACGCCGGCTTTCTGTCCTTGGCGCAGTCGAGCAGACACTTCCCGATGCCGCGCGATTGTGCCTGCTCCGAAACGAAAATGCCCTCGATGTATTCGCCGTTCAGGCCCAGAAAGCCCTGTATCCCCTGATCCGTTTCATACACATAGACTTCCGCCTGCGGCAGCATTTCTTTCACGAGTGCAAAATTGCTTTCCCAGTAGGAAGCGGGAATAAAAGCATGTGCTTTGCGATTGGTGTCCAACCAGATCTCGGCAACGCTATCGATATCTGCTTTTTGCAATGCTCGAATCATGATGATTTCTCCGCAAGTTCCCATTCTGTGCGCCGGCAGGCGCTCAGTGGTTTGCCGCGCTGAAGGGGCAGCGCTTTCCGATGCACTGATTGTTCTGCGCGGCGTAATGGCACACGACCTCCGGCTTTTGCATTGCAACGCCGAAGTGCTCCTTCACAAAATCGATCGCCGTGAGAATGGACAGAAACGAGTCCCGCTTGCAGCAGCGCGGGCCGCCGATCTCACCGATCTGCCCGAGCGCGGCCGCCGTCATTTTGTGCGACAGCGCAAACGGCTCGTCGGTCAGCGGTGTTGACCGGGAGATGATCGAGACGAACATCCCCGTGCTGATCCCCGCGCCGCACGCGCCCCAGAAGCCGCACGCGCCGCCGGGCACGCTTTTGCCGCGGCGCAGCATCTCCATGAGCGCGTCGGAAAGGTCAATGTCTCCGCCGGCGTTGTGATACGCCGTCAGCAGCGCCGCTCCGACCATCACATGGTGCTCCGGCCCGTGCATATGGCAGCTCGGCAGCGCCATCATCCGCTCGACAATGGCGATCGGATCGCACGCGGTCTCCCGCAGGCACAGCTCCACGATGCTGTCAAGCCCCTGCATATGGCAGTCGCTGCACACGTAGTGCCCGTTTACGCAGCGCGTCTTGGCGAGCTCCTTTTTGCGGCAGATCTCGCACTGCATCTGCACATCCGTCTCCAGATATTCCAGCGGCGCGCCGCAGATCAGGCATTCTTCTTTCATTCGCGTTTCTCCTCTCCGACTTCGGGGTGTGTGTGCGCATAGCGCGTCTCCCACAGGACCAGCCCGCGGGCGGGCGCCGTGGGGCCGGCGGCGCCGCGGTCGCGCGCGGCCAGAATAGCCGGCATCGTGTCCGCGTCCCGCTGCCCGAGCCCGACCTCCAGCAGTGTGCCGGTGAGGATGCGCACCATGTGGTACAAGAATCCGTCGCCCGAGAACGTCAGGCGCACCTCGTCACCCAGCCGCTCGACGGTGATGGCAGTGACCGTGCGCACGGCGGATTTTTTCATATGGCGGTTGGCGCAAAACGACGTGTAGTCGTGCATGCCGCACAGCAGCGCGGCCGCGCGCTGCATGGCCGCCGTGTCGAGCGGCTGCGGCAGGGCATAGACATAGCGGCGCTCGAACACGTTTGGCGTCTCGCTGTTCCAGACACGGTAGACATACGTCTTGCCGCGGCAGGACAGGCGCGCGTGAAAGCGGGGCGCGGTTTCCTCGAGCGTGAGCACGCCGATGTCCCCCGGCAGGCGCGCGCGCAGCCGGCGCAGCAGCTCCGGCGCGGGCAGATCGGTCTTCGCGCGGAACGACGCCGTCTGCATCCGGGCGTGTACGCCCGCGTCCGTGCGCCCGCAGCCTGTGAGCTTTATCCGCTCCCCGCAGACCTTGGAGAGCGCTTTTTCCAGCGTCTCCGCGACGCTTATCTCGCTCTTCTGCACCTGCCAGCCGTGGTAGGCGGTGCCGTTGTACATGAGTTTTAAGGCGATATTACGCATAAGCTCTCCTTATTCCGGCCAGGCCAGACTGGGCGTTCTGGACAAGGGGCACTCCTCTAGATCATCCCACCGCATGGCCTCCTGCTCATAGAGGGGAAATTCATACCGCAGGCCAAACCCATCCGTGCAGACGTAGGTCAGCCGGACCCGGTCCCCCGGGGCGCAGGAGATGGCAACACCGTCCTGCACAGTTCCGTCCACGTCCAGCATTGGCCGATCCGCCGTCTCCCGGATCGTGTGGATCAGACTGCCGTTCCGGTAGAGGCGGAACGTGCCGCTGGCGGCCTCTGCCTCCTCCCCGGACGGCGACACCAGCTCAACCCAAAAATCCAAGAGCGACAGCTGCCGCAGCTCATAGGAGTAATGGAAGCCGCTTCCTCCGCTTTGCATCTGCAGGGGCAGCAGGGGGGCGATGGTCTCGCTGCTGTACAGCACGGTATCGTCCTCCAGACGCAGCTCTAGCCCCATGTCCAGGTCCAGCGGGAAGGTCACGGTACCGGTGTAGGTCACCCCGTCCGCATGGGGAGACAGGGCGTCCAGCTTCCACGCCATGGAATAGGGCTCCCCCACGTGGCAGAATCCGATGTCCAGACTGGGCGCGTGGACATCCGGCACCTGCGCCACGATGTCCACTGTCAGCATCCGGCTCTGGGTGTTGACCACGGGATTTTCAAACCGGGCGGAGGGAGACTGCTGTGCCCGCGCCGCCTGGAGCTCCCGAAGGGCCGCGTCCGCAGCCTCCAGACGCTCCTCCAGGTCCGCGGCCCCCTCCCGGGTGTCCGCCAGCTCCGTCCGCAGGCCGTTCACCTGGCCCCACAGGGCGCCAATGGCCACAGCCTGGACCGCCAGGACCAGAACCAGAACCGCCAGTTTCCAATGCCGCTTCCACATGAGCGTCCCTCCCGATCAGATGTGCATTTCGGACGGCCCCGCTGGCCGGTGGCAGTCCCCGCAGCGGGCCGATGAGGGCATCGGCCCTTACGGGATGCGGGCTTTCGTCACCCCTGCAAGGTCCGACACACAGGTCGGCCCCTACGGATGGGGCGGGTCACCCTTCTGCTCTGTAGGGGCGGATGCCCACATCCGCCCGCCGCACAAGCTCCCGCGCGGAGCGGCCAGCGGCAGCGAAAAGAGAAGCAATTCAATGCGACGACCACCCCGACGAGGTCCGCACCATCCGCCACGGGACGGCAGTACCGACTTCGCAGAAGAGAATAGCGTGCCCGAAGGCGGGGCCAAATCGGAGCAGGCACCGATCCGCCGACCCCCGTCGCGCGGAGGGCCACTGCACCGGAGCGCGCCAAAACGGCCTTTTCTTTTGGACCGTGCACGGCCCGTTTTCTTTTCGGCCAAAACCGAAAAGAAAATGGGGGGTGTATCCCGCTGGACCAGCCCCCCTGCGGGAGCAGAGACCCCGTGGCCGCCGTCCGGCGGCCCACATTTCCAACGGGCGGTTGATAACCGCCCCTACGTCAGCGATTGACTGCCGGGTTGTCCGTCCTGCCCAGCAGGTAGTCCACGGAGCAGTCCAGGTAGTCAGCGATGCGGGCAAGACTGTCTCCCTTGAGCATAGAACCGCTATACATGGTCGACAATGTATTCTTGTTTAATCCCAAATCTAAAAGCATATCTTTGATTTGAATATTCCGTTCTTTTGCTCTATTCTTTATGGATTCAGCAACCTTTTCCGGTGCGTACATTAAGTGACCCTCCATCGCGCGCAATATTTTTCCAATTTTTTTTGGATTTTCTCTTGTAATCCAATAATTTTTGGATTATACTGTTCTCACTAACCGCTACCATACCACAAAACTGATGTGGAAACAACAAACTTCCAAAGGAGGAATCCCTATGACATCCATTTTCGAGCCCCTCTTCGACACCTACGGCGACAGCGTGATGCGGGAGCATGGTGTCTTTGATGAGACAGAGCTGATGAAAGCCCTGGACGGCCTGTCCCTGGAGCAGCCCGCAAAGAACGAGGTCTGCGACCTGCTGTTCGACTGCTATTTCCGCTGGTCCACAGCCGCCTTTGCCGTGGGCGCCCACCTGGGGCTCTCCCTGGGAGGCCGGGTGTCCGGGTGTCCAAGCATTACAGAAACTGCCGCAGGGCGATAATGCCCGCCGTGATCACCGCGCCCAGGGCCAGGGCGGCATAGTCCCGCCCTTCGTACTGCAGCACGCGGAGCTTGGTGCGGCCCTCATCGCCGTGGTAGCAGCGGCACTCCATGGCCACCGCCAGCTCGTCCGCCCGGCGGAAGGCGCTGATGAACAGCGGCACCAGGATGGGGATCAGGGCCTTGGCCTTCTGGATGATGCCGCCGCTCTCAAAGTCCGCGCCCCGGGCCTTCTGGGCAGACATGATCTTATCCGTCTCCTCGATCAGCGTGGGGATGAATCGCAGGGCGATGGACATGATCATGGCCAGCTCGTGGACCGGCACGTGGAGCTTCTTCATCCAGTTCAGCAGCCGCTCCAGCCCGTCGGTAAGGCTGATGGGGCTGGTGGTGTAGGTCATCAGGAACGTTCCCATGATCAGCAGCATGATCCGCAGGACCATGAACAGAGCGTTTCGGGCGCCCTCTGCCGTGACGCGGAGGAATCCCCACTCCGCCAGGATATGCTCCCCCGGTGTGAAGAACAGATTCAGAAGGCCGGTGAACACGATGATGAACACCACCGGCTTCAGCCCCCGCACCAGGGCCCTGATGCCCACCCTTGAGATGCGGACGCACACCGCCAGCACCGCCGCCAGAATGCCGTAGGCCAGCAGACTGTCGGCGCAGAACAGCGCCACGATGTATAAAACCACCAGCAGGATCTTGGTCCGGGGGTCCAGGCGGTGGGCCACGGTGTCACCGGGGAAATACTGGCCCAGCGTGATGTCCTTCAGCATGCCGCTCCCCCCTCTCTCAGCGCCAGCAGCTCCCGCTCCAGCGCCTCCACGGTGTAGACCGCCGGGTCGATGGCGAGGCCCCGCTCCCGCAGGCCCATGGCGATGCGGGTCACCTGGGGCACGTCCAGCCCAGCGGAGAGCAGCTCGTCCGCCCGGGCGAACACCTCCGCCGGGGCGCCGCTCATCAGCACGTGGGCGGACTTCAGCACCAGGATCCGGTCCACGTTCTGGGCGATCTCGTCCATGCTGTGGCTCACCAGGATGATGGTGCGCTTTTTGTTGCGGTGGTAATCCCGGATGTTGGCCATCAGGTTCTCCCGCCCCGCCGGGTCCAGGCCCGCGGTGGGCTCGTCCAGCACCAGCACGTCCGGCTCCATGGCCATGACGCCCGCCAGGGCCACCCGGCGCTTCTGTCCGCCGGAGAGCTCGAAAGGCGACTTCCCCAGCTGGTCGTCCCGGATGCCAACCAGGCGGGCGGCCTCCCGGACACAGCGGTCCAGCTCCTCCCCGGTCTTGCCCTGGTTGGTGGGGCCGAAGGCGATGTCCTTATACACCGTCTCCTCAAACAGCTGGTACTCCGGGTACTGGAACACCAGCCCCACCTGGAAGCGGACGTCCCGGATCTTCTTTGGCTCCGCCCAGATGTCTTTTCCGTGGAGCAGGATCTGCCCCGACGTGGGTTTCAGCAGGCCGTTCAGATGCTGGATCAGGGTGGACTTGCCGGAGCCGGTGTGGCCGATGATGCCCAGAAACTCCCCATCATACACGTCGAAGCTCATATCCTCCACCGCGCTGCGCTGGAAGGGGGTGCCCACGCTGTAGGTGTGGGTCAGATGTTGTACTTGCAGTATCGGTTCCAATGTTCTCTTCCCTTCCGCTCATTTGGCCACGGCGCTGTAAATGGCGTCTGCGCAGGCCTCCACCGTCAGGGCGGTGAGGGGCACATCCAGCCCGTCTTTGCGCAGTCGGTCCAGCAGGTCCACGGTGTCCGGCACCGTCAGGCCCATGGAGCGCAGAGCGTCCACCTGGGTAAAGACCTCCCGGGGCGTGCCGTCCAGGGCGACTTTCCCGTCGTCCATCACCACCACCCGGTCGGCGTCCTCCGCCTCGTTCATGTGGTGGGTGATCAGCACCACGGTGATGCCCTTCTCCTGGTTCAGCCTGTGGACGGCGGCGAGCACTTCCCGCCGGCCCACCGGATCCAGCATGGCGGTGGCCTCGTCCAGCACGATGCACGCCGGCTCCATGGCCAGCACGCCGGCGATGGCGATCCGCTGCTTCTGCCCGCCGGAGAGCAGGTGGGGCGCATGGCGGACAAACTCGCTCATGCCCACCGCCGCCAGGGCATCATCCACCCGCCGGCGGATCTCCTGGCTGGGGACGCCCAGGTTCTCCGGGGCGAAGGCCACGTCCTCCTCCACCACGTTGGCCACGATCTGGTTGTCCGGGTTCTGGAACACCATGCCCACCGTGCTGCGGATGGCCAGCAGCTGGTTTTCGTCCTGGGTGTCCATGCCCGCCACATACACGCGGCCCCCGCAGGGCAGCAGGATGCCGTTGAAGGTCTTGGCCAGGGTGGACTTGCCGGAGCCGTTGTGGCCCAGCACCACCACGAAGGAGCCCCTCTCGATGGTCAGGTCCACGCCCTTCAGAACCAGTGCCGGCTCCGCGCCCTCGTCGGCGGGGTAGGAGAAGGTGAGATCTTTTGTTTCAATGATTGCGTCTTTCATCACAACGTCCTTTGCTCAATTAGGAGTTAGGAATGAGGAATTAGGAATTTTGGTGTCCGGCTCCGCCGGACAAATTTCAATCGTTTCGCCGCAGGCGAAACACCTCAATTTCTAATTCCTAACTTCTAATTCCTAATTCTCCGAAGTCCATCGGCCCGTGGCTCCACACGGCAGCGCCAATCCCGTCTCCGTCACCGGGAGGCCCAACTCGTCCCAGGTGCACTTGCCGCCGTACTTCTCAGCCACCAGCAGGTGCAGCAGATACCCCAGCACCGACGGGGCCAGGCCTGTGGTGTAGGAGTTGATCAGCACGAACAGGGGCTTCTCCGACAGCACGCCGGTGCAGAGCTTCACGAAGTCGTAGAGGTTGTCCTCCAGCTTCCACACCTCGCCGCCGGGACCCCGGCCGTAGCTGGGCGGGTCCATGATGATGGCGTCGTAGGTCTTGCCCCGGCGGATCTCCCGCTCCACGAACTTGGCGCAGTCGTCCACGATCCAGCGGATGGGGGCCTCTCCCAGCCCGGAGAGCCTGGCGTTCTCCCTGGCCCAGGCCACCATGCCACGGGCCGCATCCACATGGCAGACGCTGGCCCCCGCCTTGGCGCAGGCCACCGTGGCCCCGCCGGTGTAGGCGAACAGGTTCAGCACCCGGATGGGCCGGTCGGCGGAGCAGATCTTCTCCATGGCGAAGTCCCAGTTCACCGCTTGCTCCGGGAACAGTCCCGTGTGCTTGAAGTTCATGGGCTTCACCTGGAAGGTCAGGTCCCGGTAGCGGATCTTCCAGCTCTCCGGCAGGGCCTTCTTCTCCCAGTGGCCGCCGCCGGACTGGCTGCGGAGATACCGGGCATTTGCCCGCTTCCAGGCGGGGTTGCGTCGGGGCGTGGCCCAGATGGCCTGGGGGTCCGGACGCACCAGATACTGCGTGTCCCACCGCTCCAGCTTTTCTCCATTGCCGCAGTCCAGCAGCTCATAGTCCCGCCATTGATCCGCGATCCACATACCAAACTCCTCCAGACAAACTCTTTTCCAGTATAAACTATGTTATTATACCGCCTGCGCCCAGTTCCGTCAACCGTTTGAGGCTGGTTTGTCTCTTTCCGGGCACAAGAAAAAGACCGCCCGCAGGCGGTCTCTCAGGGTTCAGTTTGACTGCGCGGCTCTCCACAGTTCCCGGGCAAAGGTCCGGGTACGGGCCTCCTTCTCCCCGTCCATGAAGGGCACGTCATAGCCCAGGTGCCGCTCCGCATGGCTGCCCAGATACCGCAGCCGGGAATGCTTGCAGTACCGGCGCATCCCCTCCTCGAACAGGTCGCACCCCTGCTCCGGCCGGTAGCCGCAGGTCAGCAGCAGGGCCATGGCCTTCCCCGCCCACAGGGCGGGGCCCTTCTCCGCCCCGTAGTACTTGTTCATGCCGTACACCAGCCGGTCCAGCAGGGCCTTCATGGGCGGCGTGCAGTACCAGGAATAGATGGGGGTGGCCAGGACAATCAGGTCGCACGCCAGCACCCGGTCAAAGATGGCGGGCACGTCGTCCCGCCGGGCGCAGCCGAATACCGTCCAGTCCCGCTGACAGGCCCGGCAGGCCGTGCAGGGCCGGATGTCCAAATCGTGGAGCCACACGGTCTCCGTCTCCGCCCCCAGGGCCTCCAGCTCCTGCCGGAAGGGCACCAGCAATGCGTTGGTATTCCCCTGCTTCCGGGGACTGCCCATCAGAATGCACACCTTCATGCGCGCCAGCTCCTTTTCCGTCGGATCTCTGTATGCTTTCATCATACCCGGAAGGGGGCGCTCCGTCAAGACAGGGCAGGAAACAGGGCCGGGACTGACGGTCCCGGCCCCGTGGGCTGTCGTCAGGCCTCTTCCAGCAGGGCACCCAGCCGCTGGAGGATCACCGCCGTCTGGGCCCGGGTGGCAGAGCCGGCCGGATCCAAGGTCCCATCGGACCGGCCCTGGAGCAGCCCGGCGGACACCGCCCAGGCCATGGCCTCCCGGGCGTAGTCCGCCACAGCAGCGGTGTCGGAGAAGCGGCTCAGATCCGCCCGGCCCGCCGTGTCCGCTCCCCGGTGCTCCAGGTACCGGAACAGGATAGCCGCCAGCTGCTGGCGGGTGATCCGTCCCTCCGGGCGGAAGGTGCCGTCCTCAAAGCCCCGGACGATGTTGTTTTTCTCCGCCCAGGCCACGGCGTCGGCGCAGTAGCTGTCCGCCGCCACATCGGTGAAGGGCGGCGTCCCCGCCCGGGGGCTGCCCTCCAGCCGGTGGAGGATGGCGGCGATCTGCCCCCGACTGGTGGTCTGTCCAGGTGAGAAAGTGCTGGATGAGGTGCCCTGCATCAGCCCCGCCTCATAGACATATCGGACCGCCTCCTCGTACCAGGCGCCGGGGGCCACGTCCCGGAAGGGGTTGCCCCAGGTGCTGCGGAAGGCACGGCTGGCGGCGGCCGTCAGCTCCCCGCCGTCGTCCTGGGACAGCTCCCAGAACCCGATGCCCCCCAGGTCCCGGGACCGGGCCAGGGCGGCCTTGGCGGCAAGAGACTCGGCGTCATCGTAGGAGATGAAGGTCCGGCTGCCGTAGAGATACGGCACCTGGGCCTCGCCGTGGCGGAGCCGGCGGTAGGCGTCATTGCTGAGATAATTCTTTTTCAGCGTCCTGTAGCTGACGGACTTGGCGGAGGTGTAGGTGCTGTACAGGCCGTTGTTCTGACTGCTGACCCCCTGGTAGGCGTAGCCGTACAGGGGCATGCCCAGGACGAGCTTCTCCGCCGGGATGCCCTTGTCCAGATAGGCCTGCACGCTGTCCGCAATGCTGCTCTTCCCCTGGGGCGAGGCGCCGGAGGGCGTGTGCAGAGGGGCGTTGAAGTCGGCAGAGGTGTCCCAGGGACCGTGGAGGTCATAGCCCATCAGGAAGATGTGGTCCACGATGTCCGCCACTTTGACTGCTTCGATCTGGTTCAGATACCAGCTGCCGGCGGCGCCGGCGATGGTGAGGGAATAGTCCTTTCCGTCCCGGCGGCCCTGGCGGTCCAGCCGGGTCCGCAGCTCCTGCAGCAGCTTGGTGAAGTTCTGCTTGTCCGCCGGGCGGTGGATGGTCCCCGGCGCGCCGCCGGACACCGGGTATTCCCAGTCCAGGTCCACCCCGTCCAGGCCCTGCGCCACCACGAAGTCCACGCAGCTGGCGGCGAATGCCTCCCGCCGGGCCGCCGTGGCGGCGGCGTCAGAGAAGTACTGGGAGTCCGACCAGCCGCCCACGGAGATCAGCAGCTTCAGATGCCCGTTCTGCTGCCGCAGCTTCCGGAGGGCAGCCAGGTTCTTCTTGTCGTGGGCCGGGTTCTCCAGGGCGATGGTCAGGGTGTCCGGGTCGATCCGGGCAAAGGCGTAGTTGATCTGGGTCAGGTGCTCCGCCGGAAGCTGGTCCGGCGTGTAGCCCTGGTAGGCCGCCCACCCGGCGTAATAGCCCACCACTTCGCCGCCGGCCTGGTATGTACGCTGCTCTGCTCCGGTGGGGGTGCCCAGCAGCAATGCCGCCATACACGCGGCGGCCAGCGCGGCGGCGGTGCGTCTGATAAGATCTTGCAAGGGAAAACGCTCCTTTTTCAGATGATCGTCACCGCATGGCGTGTGTCGTCACGCTCTATTCTACCGGACCGGGCTGCGGGCCTCAAGGCACAAATGCTGGCAGCACGGCCAGAAAATAGCAGCGCGGCAGGCCCTTTCGGGTCTGCCGCGCCGGCATTTCCAGTCATAGATTGATTGACACGGAGGCGGTCTGGGGCTCTGCCGCGCTCTGCGGGGCCTCCGCCGGAGCGGGGGCCGCCTCGCCCTGGCCGGCAGCCTTCTCCGCCAGCCGCTCCCGGGCCACCGCCAGCATCAGCTTGATGCGGTTCTCCTGATTCACCCGGGTGGCGCTGGGGTCATAGTCGATGGGGGTGATGTTGGCCTGGGGGTACAGCTCCCGGATCTTGTTGATCATGCCCTTGCCGCAGATGTGGTTGGGCAGGCAGCCGAAGGGCTGGGCACAAACGATGTTCTCGTACCCGGCCCGCACCAGCTCGATCATCTCGGCGGTGAGGAGCCAGCCCTCACCCATTTTGTTGCCGGTGGAGATGACGCCGTCCGTCAGTTTCACCAGCTCCTGGAAGGGCAGGGGCGCGTGGAAGCCGTTGTCCTTCAGGACCCGGATCATCACCTTCTCCATGCCCTCGATGTAGTCCAGGATTACGCTTGACACATGCTTTTCCAGGAAGGTGCCGCCATACAGCCGGGCGGTTTCGGAGGGGTTGTAGGCGCAGTACTGCACAAAGCCCATCAGGCCCGGCAGGTTCACCTCGCAGTCCTGGGAGGCCAGGAACTTCTCCAGGTCATTGTTGCCCAGGGGGGAGTATTTCACGTAGATCTCCCCTACCACGCCCACCTTCACCTTGGGTACCCGGTGAACGGGAATGGCGGCGAACTCTGCGGCGATCTTGGGCATGGCGGCCTTGATCTCCCGGCCGGACCAGCCCTTGTCCTCC
>ENA-ORNG01002478-ORNG01002478.1-human-gut-metagenome-genome-assembly--contig:-NODE-2478-length-11179-cov-3.131967_pt1 | contig 11179 bp, 8 predicted proteins | sample MGYA00242113_ERZ509018 | MGnify/ENA primary metagenome ERZ509018 (study PRJEB26280, sample SAMEA2338711) | human gut metagenome | biome: human gut; feature: human-associated habitat; material: faeces... | reverse complement strand
GGCGATAGCGCTTACCAATATTACCCCTGTCGTCATACTCGCAGTTATATTTTTTGCTGAGCATGTCAAATACCTTCTCAGCGCCCTCATTCAATTTCTTGGATAATGGCAGGACGCCCACCTTCACTGGAGCCAGCGCCGGATGGAAATGAAGAACGGTACGCACATCTCCGCCTTCCAGCTCCTCTTCATCATAAGCGCCGCACAGGAAAGCCAAAACAACGCGGTCAGCCCCCAGAGACGGTTCAATAACATATGGAATATATTTTTCTTTCTTCTGATCATCGAAATAAGTCAAATCCACATTCGACACATTCTGATGCTGCGTCAAATCATAATCCGTTCTGTCAGCAATGCCCCACAGTTCGCCCCATCCGAATGGAAAGAGGAATTCAATGTCGGAAGTTGCCTTACTATAGAAGGATAATTCTTCTTTATCATGGTCTCGGACGCGCATTTCTTCATCCTTCATACCAAGAGCTTTCAACCAGTTAATACAGAATTCTTTCCAGTATGCAAACCATTCCAAATCCGTATCTGGTTCACAGAAAAATTCCAACTCCATCTGCTCAAACTCACGCGTACGGAAGGTGAAATTCCCCGGTGTAATCTCATTTCTGAAAGATTTACCGATCTGTCCGATGCCGAAAGGAATTTTTTTACGGGATGTTCTCTGGACATTTTTAAAGTTTACAAAAATACCCTGAGCTGTTTCCGGCCGCAAATAAACCGTATTTTTTGCATCCTCAGTGACACCCTGGAAGGTTTTAAACATCAGATTAAACTGACGGATTTCTGTAAAATTATGAGCGCCGCAAGTTGGACATGGAATTTTATGTTCTGCGATAAAATCCTGCATTTCTTCATTAGACCAGCCGTCTACAGAGCTTTTAAGCTCAATCCCTTTTTCTGCGCTGAAATCCTCAATAATCTTGTCGGCACGAAAACGCTCATGGCATTCTTTACAATCCATCAATGGATCGGAAAAACCGCCAAGATGACCGGAAGCCACCCACGTCTGAGGATTCATGAGAATCGCACAATCCACGCCCACATTGTATGGATTTTCCTGGATAAATTTTTGCCACCATGCACGTTTTACATTATTTTTTAATTCTACGCCGAGATTGCCATAATCCCAAGTATTGGCAAGGCCGCCATAAATTTCTGAACCCGGATATACAAAGCCTCTGGCTTTTGCCAAAGCCACAATCTTTTCCATTGTTTTTTCCATAATGTCATTACCTCTCTCAATTCTTTTCGCTTGTTTTATTGTATCCTTTATCTATGCTTTTTTCAAGATTTTTTATAGGTACAAGGCCTGAAAAACTCTGTATTTCAAAATCCGCCCGCATTTTCCATAATATTCAGAATTTCCAGCGACTTAAATTCTTTGTCGATATGCTCCCTTATGTAATGCTCCATCATTTTCTGTAACTGCCGTAATACCTCCGGCGATACATTGAATGTATAAAGCTTCTCTATCGGTGATGATATGATGTACTGGGCCGCATAAAGGGCAGAAGGGCTTAAGGGAAGTACTCTTCCGGCCTCGGCCAAACACTCATCGCAGACAACACCGTTTCTTTCCGGACTGAAATGATTCAGCTCCCTTTCAGCGCCGCATAAAACACAGTGAAAGCATTCCGGATATTCCCCGTTGACAACAAAAACCCTCAGCTCATAAATCACCCGGATGAGGGCTGGCGGAACGGAATCCCGACAGAGAATGCGAAGCGTCTGATAAAGAAGTTTTAGAAGTTCTACTTCGTTATTATTTTCCCTCCCATAATAACCGGCCATTTCCAGGAAATAGGATGCATAGCAGGCTCTCAGCGGCTCCCTTGGAATAGCTTCAAAATAATTCATAATCTCCGCTGAAACAAGGGTATAGGCATTTTTTCCTTCAATTACGCGGAAGGTGCCGAAGGCAAAAAGCTGGGTTCCGGCCAACATAGCGCTGTACTGACGTCTGGCGCCCCGGGCAAAGGCTGTAATCTTCCCCCGCTCCTTCGTCAGAAGTACTACCCGTCGGTCATATTCATTTATCGGAGACGTTCCAATCACCATTCCGGTGACTGCTGTTGAATCAAGCATCCTATCACCTAATACTCATTTTTATCATAGCCAAAATTCTTTATAAGGAAATCACTGTCTCTCCAGTCTTTCTTTACCTTCACCCAAAGCTGAAGATTGACTTTTGTATCCAGCAGATTTTCAATCTCAAATCGGGCGTTCTGCCCGATCTTCTGAAGCATCTGCCCCTTTTTTCCGATGATCATTCCCTTGTGGGATTCTCTTTCGCAGACAATGGTTGCATGGATATCCATAATATGACCATGACGGCGCATTTTCATGGACTCCACCGACACTGCGATACCATGGGGAACCTCCGCATCCATCAGACGCAGCATTTTTTCCCGGATTAATTCAGCTACAATCTGCCGCTCCGGTTGGTCCGTCACCACATCATCATCATAAAATTTCGGTCCCTGAGGAAGATATTTCATAATTGAAGCAATGACGTCTTTGCAGTTTTCACCAGTAAAAGCGCAGCATGGAATAATTTCTGCGAAATCCATAAGTTCCCCGTACACCTTCATTACTTCCAGCAATTCTTCCTTTTTTACCATGTCCATTTTATTAATAATGAGAAGGATAGGCGTCTTTGTTTTCTTAAGCTGTTCAATAATATGCCGCTCGCCCGCCCCCACAAAGGTGGTCGGCTCTACAAGCCACAATATCACATCTACCTCATTTAAGGTCCGTTCCGCCACAGTGACCATATACTCGCCCAGCTTATTTTTCGCCTTATGAATTCCCGGCGTATCCAGAAAGACAATCTGTCCTTCTTCACTTGTATATACAGTCTGAATCCGGTTTCTTGTCGTCTGCGGTTTATTTGATGTAATCGCTATCTTCTGACCGATGAGCTGATTCATCAATGTGGATTTTCCCACATTCGGACGGCCGATCAGGGTGACAAAGCCGGATTTAAAATGATTTTTTTCCATAAATTGTATTCTCCTTATCAGGCTCCAGTCAATGGTTCTATTTTCTGGAACATGTCTTTATTTTCCTGTATTTTTCCTGCATTTCCCACAACGCAACGCAGACCGGAATGAACGACCACATCCACAATACCATAAAGACTGCGTATTGTTTCAACATCTGCATGAAGCAATTCATATCGGTTCTTTTCCAGTTTTTCATAGGAAGTATGGGTCAGCCATGCGCTTAATGAACGTGCTCCCTTATCGGATGCCCCCAAAGGTACATCCACACCGCTGACAGCTCCAATGATAAATTTACGCATCGTCCGCTCATCGGCTTCATAGTTTTTCACATAATCCACTGCACCTTCATAGACGTCGTAGGTCTCTTTTAAATTCGGGTCCCGGTAGGATGTAAAATAACCGGTGCCGTTCGGGGAAAAGCCACACATACAGCCATAGGCGCCGCCCTGAACTCTCAAGTGGATCCAGAGATAATCATAGTTCATCATAACTTTCAAAACACTGAGAGCGCCATGATAAGCATAACCCGCCCGGGCAAAATTTCCGGCGCAGGCATCGTACTGCACCATTCCCGCCGTTGTATAAGCTTCCGAGAAAATACCTTCCATAGACTGGCGCAGCGCTGATTTCACTTCCGGCAACAATCCTTCTTCCTTCTCCGGATTCACTTTGTCCGCCTCAAGCGCCTGTTCGGAGGCTAAAACTGGTTCAAGAACCTCTGTCATCACACCCACGACTTCTTTTAAGGACATATCCGAGCCTGTCACATCAATCAAAAGATTTTCTTTTCGGAAAATCATTTTTGCCGTTTCTTCCAAACCGGAAACAAGAGCATCTTTCTGAGCTTCAAAATCCTTATTCATTTTCTCAATAAACCGATAGTAGGCCATGCCCTCTTCATACTCTCTATAAATTCCGGCTAGAGACATGAAACTGGTCGCCCGGTTGACGGCCACCGTATGCCCATTTCCGTTCATCATCATTTCCAGACGGGATTTTAACTGGCCGATAATTTCTTTGAGACGCTTCGTATCTGAAAGACAGCTCTCTGACATAATCTCGCCCATCAGCTTTACGCCGTCGAAAAGCTTCGGAAGAAGCACCTTCATAACGACCTCAAGCTTTGGATATAAAATATCTGTACTGCCCTGTTCCGTATAAATATTTGTGTTGGCCCGGATGCCACCCGTATGAATATTAATTTCATCAGCCAACTCCGTATAGTCATACTGCTTTGTATCCACGTTTCCCAAAACAGATGATAACAAACCGATATATGGTATATTTTCAAAAGGCACACTGCCTGTGTCAAAGATCCATTTCACATAAACAATACCTCGGCTTTCCACATCATGATAAAGCGACGAATATCCCTGGATTTCCTCAAAATGATTATAAAATGGCTGAGGCTTCGGCTCAATATCCTCGATCTCAAGAATCGGAATCTTTTCCATATCTTCTGGGGCCGACGGCTCCTCCTGATATTTTTTCAGCGCCTTCGTCTGTTCTGTCATGGCCTCCAGCGCTTCTGCTGAAAGTCCGGCCTTATACTCGGCCAGTTTCTTCGCCGTCTCCGCCTCCGTTTTTTCAGTCAATCCCTTTTCCGGTGTGAGAATAAGCAATGAACTGTGGTTATTATCCAACAGATATTTCTGAATCAATTGTTCAAAATAGCCCTGGTCCGCCTTTTCCTTCAGCAATTCAAATGTATCACTGGCCTGGATATGAATAAAAGGCTTCCTTTCATCATAAAGCCAGCTGTCCATCATCTGTAGACCGTACATAAGTCCAGCCGGGTAACGTCCAAAATCCCCCTCCCGGTACTTAAACTCATAATAGTTAATGGCAGCCATCAATGACTTGCGGCTGATACCCTCCTTGACAAGCTCCGTCAGAGTTTCACGAATAATATTCATGAAATCCTCTTTCTGCTCCGCCTCCGCATTTTTTACAATAATACTCATATACGGCTGTAAAACCCCATTATCCAGCTCACCGAAAACATCCTGACCGATGCCGCTCTCCAACAGGGCTTTTTTCAGCACTGCTCCCGGTGATGACATAAGGACATACTCCAACACCTGCATGCCCAGGTAAAGCTCCCGATCCAGACTTGTGCCGACAACCACATTATAGCTTAAATAAGTATTCTCCTTTAATTCACTGTCATCACTGACAGCAAAGGAAGAATAAACTTCCTGCATCGTCTCGAAAGGCGCCTGCATTTTTATCGAAGAATCCACCGTTATTTCATCATAGCGGCTCAGATAATGCTCATCAATGAACCGAAGCTTTTCTTCCACATCCATGTTTCCGTAAAGATAAAGCCAGGCATTGGACGGATGATAATAACGCCGGTGGAAATCTAAAAACTGTTCATAGCTTAAATCCGGAATGTTTGCCGGATCACCGCCGGATTCCACTCCATAGGTCGTATCCGGATATAGTGTCTGGCTAATTTTTCGGTAAAGCACCTGCTCTGGTGAGGAAAAGGCGCCCTTCATCTCGTTATACACGACGCCGTTATATTTTAACGGCCCGTCGACGCTTTCCAGCTCATAATGCCAGCCTTCCTGCAAAAATATTTCTTTATGCTCATAAATGTTCGGGCGAAATACCGCATCCAGATAGACATGCATCAAATTCTGAAAATCTGTATCATTGCAGCTTGCCACCGGATAAACCGTCTTATCCGAATAGGTCATAGCATTTAAAAAGGTATTTAAGGAGCCCTTCACCAGCTCCACAAAAGGATCTTTGACTGGAAACTCATCGGAGCCGCAAAGTACCGAATGCTCCAGAATATGGGCGACACCGGTGCTGTCCTTCGGCGGTGTGCGAAAGGCCACATGAAATACTTTATTTATATCTTCATTGGATAATACGGCCACGCGGGCGCCGCTTTTTTCGTGTTTTAAGAGCCATGCTTCCGACTTTAATTCCTCAATATATGTCTTTTCCAGAATCTTATATGCTTCCGGTATATTCACTGTCTGATTCATACTTCAATCTTCAACCTCCATTTATTATATAAACTGTACCATATTTCCAGGATTTATACAATCGAATTACTGACGGCTTTTCTCAGTCCGTTCACTGACGATTCTTTTCGGTTTGAATCCACACTTTCACATCATCAATAAAGGTATCCCATGCCTCGGGATGCTCCACATAATATTTCGGGCAGATTTTCCCGGTCACATCATAATGCCGAATGACGTCCCTCGGCGATACATCGAGATACATGCAAAGCCATCCCGTCAGATTGACCAGGGAGCTATATGTATAATCATTAAATTTTCCGTCCGCTGTCTCATGGCAGACTTCGATTGAAACCGTATCTGAATTTCGTTCATTGGAGCAATAGGCGATTTCATTCGTCGGTATGCACTGGATAATTTCCCCCTCAAGCCCAACAATGAAATTACTGCTGGCATAGGCCTCTCCGCTGTCCTTCAAGCCCTCAAAATAATCCCTGTTGGCCTGAGCGCTGCTTCCCGGATTACCCACATAGTGGATGACAATTCCCCGAACGCCGTCCGACGGTATACAGGGCCTTGAATACTCATTCGGCGTCAAAAGCTGTACATCCATATACGGCCGGCCGTCATCGTAGGCCGGATCCGGCATACCGTAGGGACTTATCCTGTCATCCCGGGTACATGCCCTGAAAACCAACCCACAGACAGTAATTAAAAGGATGAACAAGCACCCCCATATGGCAAGCGAACCTATTTTTTCTTCTTTACTTTGCTTCACTTTAATAGCATTCACCCTCTTCAACTTATCGACAAAATTCTACATTTCATTTTATACTATATAAATAGACTTTTCAATGAACTTTCCCCTCAAGAAAAAAACAAGGTGCTGCCCGTTGACAACACCTTGAATAAATTTCCTATTTTATCTTATGCACAAAAATGAATTAATCCACACTATAGTTTGGCGCTTCTTTTGTAATCTGAATATCATGCGGATGGCTTTCTTTCAGTGAAGCCGCACTGATTTTAACAAACTGACCGTTTGTTTTCAGTTCTTCAATGCTCTTTGTACCGCAATATCCCATACCGGCACGCAATCCGCCAATCAACTGGAATACTGTGTCCTCCACAAGACCTTTGTAAGCCACACGACCTTCAACGCCTTCTGGAACAAGCTTCTTCGCATCTGCCTGGAAGTAACGGTCCTTGCTACCGTTTTCCATAGCAGCGATGGAGCCCATACCACGGTATACCTTATATTTTCTTCCCTGATATAATTCAAAATCTCCAGGGCTCTCATCACAACCTGCGAACATACTTCCCATCATGCAGACATCGGCGCCGGCTGCGATCGCTTTCGTTACATCTCCGGAGTATTTAATACCACCGTCAGCAATCAGTGGAATACCATATTCTTTAGCCACCGAATAGCAGTCCATAACCGCAGAAATCTGAGGCACGCCAATACCGGATACAACGCGGGTCGTGCAAATGGAGCCAGGTCCGATACCAACCTTTACAGCATCAACACCAGCTTCAATCAAGGCGCGGGTTGCCTCGGCTGTTGCCACATTTCCGGCAATCACCTGCAAATCCGGAAAAGCATTTTTCAGCATACGAATACAGTTAAGAACGTTTGCCGAATGTCCGTGGGCCGAATCTACAACGACCACATCGACTTTCGCTTTTACCAGCGCTTCGGCACGTTCGAGAATATTCTGTGTAACACCCAAAGCTGCGCCGCAGAGCAGACGTCCCTGGGAGTCCTTTGCGGATAACGGATATTTAATCTGTTTTTCAATATCTTTAATGGTAATTAAGCCTTTTAAATTAAAATTATCATCAACGATCGGCAGCTTCTCCACACGGGCTTTGGCAAGAATCGCCTTCGCCTCCTCCAGTGTCACACCCTCTTTGGCAGTAATCAGGTTTTTCGATGTCATACATTCGGAAATTTTCTTTGAAAAATCTGTTTCAAACTTCAAATCCCGGTTTGTAATGATACCTACCAGCTTTCCATTGTCTGTGATTGGGACACCGGAAATACGGAATTTGGCCATTAATGCGTCGGCATCTGCCAGTGTATGTTCAGACGATAACGAAAATGGGTCGGAAATAACACCGTTCTCTGAACGTTTTACCTTATCAACCTCTTCGGCCTGCGCCGCAATAGACATATTTTTGTGGATAATACCGATACCACCCTGTCTCGCCATGGCAATCGCCATCCGATGCTCTGTTACAGTATCCATACCGGCACTCATCAACGGAACATTCAAAAGAATTTTCTTCGTCAGATGTGTCTGTATATTTACCTGATTTGGGATTACTTCCGAATACGCCGGAACCAAAAGCACGTCGTCAAAGGTAATGCCTTCACCGATAATTCTACCCATTCTTATCATCCTCTCTTTCTCACTATTTTATAGGTTTCTAAAGTATAACAACTCTTCCGACAAAAGTCAACACGAGGTTATCATTATAATTACTTAATTCTTTGTTAAGTTTTGCTAATAGAGATTTTTATTGATTAAAAAGGAGACATTCCAAGTCCTATCGGAACTTTGAATGTCTCCCTGATTTTACGCCGCCGCATAAGCGGACTCTTTTATTTCTTGAATGCTTACACAAATGAATGACTTAAATTACATCATTCCCATGCCGCCCTGTGGCATCGCTGGCATTGGGTTTTCAGATTTAATTTCTGCCACAACAGATTCGGTTGTGAGCAATGTGGAAGCAACGCTTGTTGCGTTCTGAAGAGCGCTTCGTGTTACTTTGGCTGGATCAATAATACCGGCATCAATCATATCCACATATTCTTCTTTCAGCGCATCGAAACCAACGCCTTCTTCGCTTTCACGAACCTTGTTGATGATTACAGCACCTTCAAGACCGGCATTCGCTGCAATATGGAATAACGGAGCTTCCAGAGCTTTAAGAACGACGTTGGCGCCTGTTTTTTCATCACCGTTAAGGCCGCCAGCCAATTCGGCAACCTTCTTGGATGCATGAATGTATGCGGAACCACCACCGCAGATAATACCTTCCTCTACGGCCGCACGGGTAGCTGCCAGCGCATCTTCCATACGGAGTTTCTTTTCCTTCATTTCAGTTTCTGTAGCGGCGCCTACTTTAATAACGCCAACACCGCCGGAAAGTTTAGCAAGTCTTTCAAGTAATTTTTCTTTATCAAATTCGGATGTTGTTTCATTCGCCTGAGTCTGGATCTGGCTGCATCTGGATTTAATAGCTTCCGGATCGCCTAAGCCGTCAACGATGATTGTGTTTTCTTTTTCAACCTTAACAGATTTCGCACGACCGAGCATATCCATTGTCGCATCCTTAAGCTCATAGCCAAGCTCTTCAGAAATAACTGTACCCCCTGTAAGGATAGCAATATCCTGGAGCATCGCTTTTCTTCTGTCGCCAAAGCCCGGAGCTTTTACAGCGACAACAGAGAATACGCCTTTTAATTTGTTCACAACAAGCGTAGCCAGAGCTTCGCCTTCCACGTCCTCAGCAATAATCACCAGCTTAGAACCTGTCTGCACAATCTGTTCCAGAACCGGAAGGATCTCCTGGATATTGGAGATTTTCTTGTCGGTAATAAGGATATACGGGTTATCCAGCTCCGCAACCATTTTATCCATATCTGTGGCCATATAAGCAGACAGATAACCGCGGTCAAACTGCATACCTTCAACCAGATCTAATTCGGTCTGCATAGTCTTGGATTCTTCAATGGTAATAACGCCGTTTGTGGAAACCTTTTCCATCGCTTCCGCAACCATCTCTCCAACCTGTTCGTCGCCTGCGGAAATTGCCGCAACCTTAGCAATCTGGTTTTTGCCGTTAATTGTAGAGCTCATTTCTTTAATAGCTTCCACTGCGCACTCTGTAGCCTTCTGCATACCCTTTCTTAAAATGATCGGATTTGCGCCGGCTGCCAGGTTTTTCATACCTTCATTGATCATCGCCTGGGCAAGAACAGTCGCTGTTGTTGTACCGTCACCAGCGACATCATTTGTTTTTGTGGCAACTTCTTTAACAATCTGAGCACCCATGTTTTCAAAAGCGTCGTCCAGTTCAATATCTTTTGCGATAGTGACGCCATCATTTGTAATTAACGGTGTACCGAAGGATTTGTCCAAAACAACATTTCTTCCTTTTGGTCCTAATGTTACTCGTACTGTATCTGCCAACTGATTTACACCGGCTTCCAGAGCTTTTCTCGCCTCTGCGCCATATTTAATTTCTTTTGCCATATCTGTCTACCTCCAATATTAATTCCAATTTATTCAAATTATTCTACAACAGCTAAAATATCAGACTGTCTGACAATAATAAATTCTTCACCGTCAAGTTTTACTTCTGTTCCCGCATATTTGGAATAGATGACCTTCTGTCCGACAGCAACTTCCATCTTTACTTCCTTGCCGTCAACAACTCCGCCAGGACCTACAGCGATAACCTCGGCTTCCTGTGGTTTCTTTCGCCTGACCGGTCAATACGATACCGGATTTTGTTGTTTCTTCTGCTACAAGCTGTTTTAATACGACTCTGTCGCCCAATGGTACTAATTTCATATCTAAATTCCTCCTGACAATTCATTTCTCGGTTTATTAGCACTCGAATCAAACGAGTGCTAACCACTGGATATATAATATTTTATTATGCGTTAATATGCAACCTGTAAAAGCTCTATATTTTTAAGTATATTCATTTATTTCTTTAATTATCTCTTTTTTTCTCTTGAAATCTCTCTTTTTTAATTTCTTACATATAAATAAGATCTGTTCCCGCCACCTGAAAAAAAGGATGCCCGGCTTTCGCTTCGCATCCTTTGTATTTCGATATCTATTTACCTTCCTGGTTTGTAGGAACTCTTTAACGAAACAATGCGGTTAAAGACAAGCTTCTCCGGCGCACTATCCTTTTCATCCACACAGAAGTAGCCGTTGCGGACAAACTGGAAGCTTTCTCCCGGTTTAGCCTCTCCAAGAGACGGTTCCAGATAACAGTTCTCCAAAACCTTTAAAGAATCCGGATTCAGGTTCAAAGAGCCGTCCTCGTTATAGACGCCCTTTTCCTCATCTACCAGATTTTCATAGAGACGTACCGTAGCCTTTACAGCCGTCGGCGCAGCCACCCAGTGAATCGTTCCTTTGACCTTACGTC
>ENA-ORNG01002477-ORNG01002477.1-human-gut-metagenome-genome-assembly--contig:-NODE-2477-length-11181-cov-6.481575_pt1 | contig 11181 bp, 10 predicted proteins | sample MGYA00242113_ERZ509018 | MGnify/ENA primary metagenome ERZ509018 (study PRJEB26280, sample SAMEA2338711) | human gut metagenome | biome: human gut; feature: human-associated habitat; material: faeces... | reverse complement strand
ATCTCCGGGGCGGCTGCTTTTTTTGTATTCTCTTATCGAAAGCTGGATACTACGCCTCCCGCTCCAGCAGGCGGCAGAGCATGGCGGCCAGCTGGCCCCGGGTGGCGGTCTGGTCGGCGCCGTAGGCCCCCTGGATCATCCCCAGGCCCTGGGCCAGGGCCGCGTAGCCCAGGTCGGAGGCCGGGATGGTGTCCGCGTCGCTGAGGGTGCAGACGAAGATGCCCTCCAGCCGGGCCACCGCCCGGTAGCCGGCGCAGTCCAGAAGCCGCCTGACCAGCTCGCCCCGGGTTACCGCCGCGTCGTCGTCCCGCTCTCCACGGGCCAGCAGGCCCATGCTGTAGGCGGCGGAGTAGGCGCTGTCCCGCTCCCACTGGTCGGCATTCTCCGGGTCGATCCGGTAGCCCTCCAGACTGGCCATCAATGCCACCAGGTCCCACTGGGTCAGGCTCTTCCGGTGCTGGAAGAGGCCCCCGTCGTAGCCCACGCCGTAGGCGGCCAGCTTTTCCGCGTCGGCCTGGGCCCAGGCGCCCTCCAGATCGGTGTAGGTGATGGCGCTGTCATAGGCCTCCTGCCACACCGGCTCCCCGGTGGCGGCGTCGATGCCCCGGCAGTCGTCCTCCCGCTCCAGGCCGTAGGTCAAGCGCAGCCCATACCAGTAGCCGGCGCCCAGCTCCATCAGGCGGGCCTCGGTCTCGTCGCCGCTGTCCAGGGCCCGGGGCACCAGCCGGTAGGCCAGGGTGGTCTCATAGGTCCCCGCCCAGGCCGCCAGAGCCGCCGCCTCGTCTACGATGTCCTCGGGGCTGGCGAAGGTCACGTCCTCGCCGTAGACGTAGTCCAGGCGGTACACAGATCCATCCATGGCGTCGATGGCCACGGCGTAGTAGTTCTCCGGGAAGGGGATGCCGTCGGACTGGCGGACGTAGGTGAAGGTGTAGTAGGGCCGGCGGCTCTCCTCAAGGCTCTCCTCCTCCGCAAGGGCCAGAGCGTCCCACCGGCCGCCGCAGAGCCGGGACAGGTAGTCCTCGGCCCGGGCCTGTGCCTGCTCCCCGGTGAGCGCCGGGCTCTCGCCCTCCTCCAGCCAGGGGGCGGAGGACCAGATGGACTGGACGGCCCCGGTGCGGGCATCCACGGTGAAGGTCCGGGAGCGGTAGTCCTCGCCGGAGGCCACGTAGTACAGTGCGCAGAGGACCTGGTCCTCCTCACCCTCCTCCCGGGCCTCCACCAGGGTGTAGGAGGCGGAGGACAGGGCGTAGCCGTCCAGGCCGTAGGCCGCCTCGGAGCGGAGGGCCTCACCCAGGGCGGCGGAGGACAGCACCCCCTCCAGCTGGGCGATGCCCGCCTGCTCCGCCTCCGTCAGGCCGCTGCCGCTGTCGGCGGCAGTCTCCCCCGCGGCGGCGGTGTCATCCCCGGCGGCGCCGCCCATGCCGCCCAGCAGGGCCTCCAGCTCCGTCATGTTCAGGGCCTCGCCGGTCACGGCGTCGATGTAGTAGGTATCCGTGTCCTCGGGGACGTACCGGAGGACGGCGGAGGTCCCGTCCTCCTCCAGGACGTACTCCAGCCGCAGTGCCAGGGTCGCCGCCAGGTCGGCGGCGGCGGTCTCCTGGTCCACCGAGGGCTCGGCGCCGGGGACCTCCCCCAGGAAGGTGCCCGCCGCCGCGTCGCGGCTGAAGCGGATCACCTGGTTGTCCTCACCCCGGACCGTGATGGAGTAGGTCAGCGGGGAGGGCAGGCCGTTGAGAAGGATGCTGCCGGAGAAGCGGATGCTGTCGCTGTTCAGGCTCGCGGCGTTCCGGGGCTCTCCCAGCTCCACGGTCTCCCCAGCCCCCAGGACCTTGTCCAAAAAGTCCCGGGCCGCCTGGGCGGCGGCGTCCGCGTCCCCGCCGGGGAAGGTGGGGAAGGCGTTGTAGGCGCTGTAGGTCTGGCCCAGGCGGTAGCTGATGACGGTGCCGTCGTCCAGGGCCTCCACGGACAGGTCCCCGTCGCTGCCGCTCCAGCTCAGGCTCCACACATCGGCCAGGCCGTTCTCATACCGGTCGCCCCAGAAATCGTCGTAGCCCTCGGTGTTCAGCCCCAGGGCGTCCTTCACCAGCCCGGTCACCCGGGCCAGGGCCGCATCGGCGGTCTCCTCCGCCGCTGTGAGTCCGGCGGAGGCGTCGGCGGCCGCGTCGCTGACAGGCTCTTCCGCGGCGTGGGCCGGCAGGGTCAGTCCCAGGCCCATGGTCAGGGCCAGGATCAGGGAAAGAAGCTTCTTCATCGTTGGTCCCTCCAATATCACAAAATTGTCACTCGGGAAGGCATATTCCCATTCTATACCAATAGACGCAGAATTTCCAGGGATGTTCCCTGGGGATTTTACGATTTTCCCCATTTTTGCTATGCAAAAGCATAGCAAAAGTGCCATGTGCCGTCTTTGACGGCACGGCATGGAATTTCAGCGCGTGGGCCGGGGACGGCCCACATGCGCAAAACTTCATGTGCCGCTTACTTTTGCCTGTTACCGTGGTGCGCCCGCAGCGCATGAAGTTTTATCCCGTCCCGCCGCCCCTTGTCCTGATGGGAAAACTGTGATATGATAACGTGGAATACGGCGGGCGCGCTGGGCGCGCCAAAGAAAACGCACATGGAGGTATATGATGACAGCGGAACGAAAGATCCCCGAGCGTAGCCAGATCCCGGTGGAAGAGACCTGGAACCTGGCGGACATTTACCCCTCCGACGAGGCTTGGCGGGAGGACTTCGACGCCACCCGGGCCCTGGCCCAGAAGCTGCCCGGCTACGCCGGCCGGCTGGGGGAGAGCGCCAAGACCCTCTACGAGTTCGTGGAGCTGGAGCAGCAGGTGGGCGAGCACCTGAACAACCTGGGCAACTACGCCTTCCGCAAGGGCGACCAGGACACCCGGGTGGCGGAAAATCAGGCCATGGTGGGCAAGATCTCCAGCCTGTTCGTGGAGGTGGGCAGCGCCCTGTCCTTCGAGACCCCGGAGCTGCTGAAGATTGCCCCGGAGACCCTGGAGCAATTTTATCAGGAGGAGCCGGGGCTGGAGACCTACCGCCGGTACTTCCAGATCGTCCAGGACCAGAAGGAGCACATCCTGTCCGACGCGGAGGAGAAGCTGCTGGCCGCCGCCGGCGAGATGGCCCAGGCCCCCGACGACATCTACGGCAAGCTGACCAACGCCGACCTGACCTTCCCCGACGCGGTGGACGGCCAGGGCAACGCCGTGCCCCTGTCCGACGGCTCTTTCGTCCCCACCCAGATGAGCGAGGACCGGACCCTGCGGGAGAACGCCTTCCGCACCTACTACAAGACCTACGGCACCATCCGCAACACCGCCGCCGCGGTGCTCTCCGCCCAGGTCAAGCAGCTGCAGTTCTTCGCCACCGCCCGGAAGTATGACAGCTCCCTGGCCGCCGCCGTGGCCGGCACCCGTGTACCCCCCCAGGTGTACCGCAACCTCATCGACACGGTGAACGCCAACCTGGACAAGCTCCACCGCTATATCCGCCTGCGCAAGAAGCTGCTGGGGGTGGACGAGCTCCACATGTACGACATCTACGCCCCCATGGTGTCCGGCGCGGACAAGGTCATCTCCTACCAGCAGGCCAAGGACACCGTCTACGAGGCCCTGGCCCCCATGGGCGATGACTACCGGGCCATCATCCGGGAGGGCTTCGACCACCGCTGGATCGACGTGTACGAGAACGTGGGCAAGCGGTCCGGCGCCTACTCCGCCGGGGCCCTGTGCCACCCCTACGTGCTGCTCAACCACAAGGACAACCTGGACAGCATGTTCACCCTGGCCCACGAGATGGGCCACGCCGTCCACTCCTACCTGTCCAACAAGAACCAGCCCCCGGTGTACCGGGACTACGTGATCTTCGTGGCGGAGGTGGCCTCCACCTGCAACGAGGCCCTGCTCATGGAGTACCTGCTGGCCCGGACCACCGACAAGAAGGAGCGGGCCTGGCTCATCAACCACTTCCTGGAGCAGTTCAAGGGCACCCTCTACCGCCAGACCATGTTCGCCGAGTTTGAGCTGCGCATGGGCGAGCTCAACGCCCAGGGGGAGACCCTCACTGCCGACCTGCTCTCCAAGGAGTACAAGGCCCTCAACGAGAAGTACTACGGCCCCGACATGGTCTCCGACGACGAGATCGCCATGGAGTGGGCCCGCATCCCCCACTTCTACTACAACTATTATGTCTACCAGTACGCCACCGGCTACTCCGCCGCCATCGCCCTGTCCCGCCGCATCCTGAAGGAGGGCGAGGGCGCTGTGAAGGACTACGTTCAGTTCCTCTCCGGCGGCTGCTCCAAGGACCCGGTGGACCTGCTGAAGGGCGCCGGGGTGGACATGTCCAGCCCCAAGCCCGTCCAGGACGCTCTGGACCTGTTCGGCTCCCTGCTGGACGAGATGGAAAAGCTCATGGCATGATGATCTTGGAGGCCCGCCTGACGGCGGGCCTCTATCTTTTTTGATGCGTCTGTGCCAGCGCATGGCACCGATGGGCTCAGATTCGCCCATCGCCGGGCGGGCGGGGGAGAAACATCTCTTTTTCCGAATAGCTGCCATTCTATTCGGTGGCTTTCGGGGGCTCCGCCCCCGGGTCCTTTTTCGTGGGGCCTCCCCGGCCCCACACCCCGGGTCACTTTTTGTGCGGACAAAAAGTGACCAAAAAGCCGCACAAGGGAGGGCCCCTTTCGATGGGGTCCCTCCCTTATGGATCCCACCCCCACGACGACACAAAGGGGGGCGCATGCCCCCCTTTGGATACCCCCGCATAGCTTATGGTCACCCTCTGTTATCAGGGAGACTCCCGAAAGAATAAATGGGAAGATTCTTCTCCTCCAAGTGACGGAGAACGATATGGCGAACATAGCCGGTCGGAGTGGTCTCTTTTTTCTTCGCCAAAAAAGCGATTTGCTGATAAGCGGAAGCAGGGAGCGTGACCACAACTCGTTTGCGGGAAATTCTTGAGACAGGCATCGTATCACCTCACAAACAATTTTAGATAAAATTTATCTAAAATGCAATAGATAAATTTTATCTAAGGTATCTTCATATGGGGTGATACCATGGAGACGAGGATCAGGGCAATGCGGGAGGACCGGGATCTGAAGCAAAAGGAGATCGCGGAGGCTATCGGCATCACCCAGAGGAAATATAGCTATCTGGAAACGGGTGTGCAGCAGTGGACAGACGAACTGCTGGTCCGGCTGGCCGCTTATTACGGTACAAGCGTTGATTATTTGTTGGGCCTGACGGATAACCCTGACCCTTACTGTAAAAGACGAAGCAAGGAAAAATAAAATTTACGATAGCCGCGCCCCGGGAGTATCCACCATCAGACAGGACAAGTAAAAAGGTATGCGGGGGATTCCAAAGGGGGGCGGGCGCCCCCCTTTGTGTCGTCGTGGGGGTGGGGTTCATAGGGGAGGGACCCCATCGAAAGGGTCCCGCCCCTATGCGGCTTTTTGGTTACTTTTTGTCCGTACAAAAAGTAACTCAGGGTGTGGGGCCGAAGGCCCCACTTAATTAAAAGGTACGGAAGCAACGCCCCGCATATAGGCCAAAAAAGACACCATGGAACACTCTCCGCAAGCATCCGCTCCGAACCGGCGCCCTCGCGGCACATGTCGTCCCGCTTAATGCTGCTCGGTTCCCCGCCTGACATGGTTCACAGGCATCCATTGCGCGAGACCAGAACCTCAACACGAATGCTTGCGGAGAATATTCCATGGTGTAGTTGGTATTATACACGATGACGCCCCGAAATGCAAGGGGCAATTTCCGCCTGGGGCCGGACCCGGAGAGGGCCCGGCCCCAAGCCGCTCACAGCCGCCCGTACATGTGGGCATACCGCCGGATCTTCCGGGCCAGGGCGGGACTGGCCTCCCCGGGGAGGAGCCGCCAGCGCCAGTTGTTCCCCAGGGTGCCCGGGGTGTTCATCCGGCCCTCGGCCCCCAGGCCCAGGTAGTCCTGCATCTGGGCCACGAAGGTGTCCGCCACGCTGGACATGCCGCCCCGGATCATCCCCCAGTGGAAGCCCTCGGCCTCGTTCAGGCCCAGATACTTCCGGGCGAAGGTCACGTCGGCCCGGTCCGCCTGCTCCCGCCACTGCATCACGGTCTCATTGTCGTGGGTGCCCACATAGCACACGCAGTTGCGCTCGTAGGTGTGGGGCAGGTAGTTGCTGGGCTCCCGGGCGTCGAAGGCGAACTCCAGCACCTTCATGCCGGGGAGGCCCGAATCCCTCAGGAGCTGGTGGACCTCCGGCGTCAGGAAGCCCAGGTCCTCGGCGATGATGGGCAGCGTGCCGAGCTTTTCCTCGAGCGTCTTGAAGAACTTGAGGCCGGGACCCTGCGTCCACGAACCGTAGGACGAATCGGGCGAGGAGAACGGCACCTCCCAATAGGCCTCGAAGCCGCGGAAGTGATCCAGGCGGATGACGTCGTACATGTCGAGGGCGGCGCGAATGCGGCCCTCCCACCAGGAAAAGCCGTCGGACTCCATGGCGTCCCAGTCGTAGATGGGGTTGCCCCAGTACTGGCCGGTGGCCGAGAACTGGTCGGGCGGCGTGCCGGCGACGCTCACGGGATTGCCGGCGGCGTCGATCTTAAAGAGCTCAGGCGTCGCCCACATCTCGACGGAGTCACGCGAGACATAGATGGGCAGGTCGCCGATGATGAGAATGTCGCGCTCGTTGGCATAGGCCTTGAGGCGGCTCCACTGGCGATCGAAGAAGTACTGCGTCATCTGGTGGTAGAGCATACGCGCCGGATGGTCGGCGCAGACCTTGGCGGAAGCCTCGCCGCGGGTGCGGAGCTCCGCGGGCCACTCCCAAAACGCCTTGAGACCGCACTCCTCTTTGACGGTCATGAACTCACAGTAGGGGATGAGCCAGTCCTCGTTGGCCTGGATAAAGTCATCGAAATCGGCCGGCTTGTCGGCAGCAAAGCGCTCAGCGGCGCGGTCGAGAATCTGCCGGCGGCCGCCAAAGATAGCACCGTAGTCGACATTGCTGGGGTCGGATCCCAGATACACGCCATCGATATCGCGCTGCTCCAGATACCCTGCCTCGATAAGCTCGGCAAAGTCGATAAAGTTGGGGTTGCCTGCGCGGGCCGAGAACGACTGATAGGGCGAATCGCCATAGCTGGTCGTCGTAAGGGGCAGAATCTGCCAGTAATGTTGTTTGCACGAGGCGAGAAAATCGACGAAGTCGTAGGCATTCCAGCCAAAGCCGCCGATTCCGTATGGTCCGGGCAGAGATGAGACGGGCATGAGGACGCCGCTTGCACGCTCCATGAATGCGCTCACCAACCTTCTTGTTGTGGGGTCGGCCTGCCGATGGGTGTGCAGTCCGCCTCCGATGTTCTGATTCGATACGCCTATTGTAAAACATGTTGTTTAAACATGTACAGGCAAGATAAAAAAGTTGGTCGATTTTCGGCGAATGGTTACATGCCATGAAAAAGCCCCGACCTCACAACGTGAGATCGGGGCAAGAGCGGTATGTAGGTTTTGCTACTCGGCGTCGGCGAAGCCGTTGGGGTTGTGGCTCTGCCAGTTCCAGCTATCGCGGCACATGTCCGCGATGTCGTACTGGGCTTTCCAGCCCATCATGCGCTCGGCCTTGGAGGCATCGCACCAGTTGGCAGCGATGTCGCCGGCGCGGCGCTCGCGGATCACGTAGGGCAGCTCCTTGCCACAAGCCTTGGAGAAGGCGGCGACGACCTCGAGTACCGAGGTGCCGGTGCCGGTGCCCAAGTTAAAGATCTCGACGCCGGTCTTGCCGTCGCATTTGACGGAGCACACGGCGAGGACTGAGCTCTCTTCATCGAGCAGTTCCAGCTCTACCTTCACGCTGGTGAGCAGCAGCGTGTGGCACAGAGGGATGAGCTCGGCGGTTTTCTTCGCAGCCATGATACCGGCGACCTGAGCGACGCCGAGGACGTCGCCCTTCTTCATACGTCCGGCCTTCACAAGCTCGAAGCACTCGCGGGACATGCGTATGCGCCCCTCGGCCACGGCGCGGCGGGACGTGACGTCCTTCGCCCCTACGTCGACCATGAGCGCGTTGCCGTGCTCGTCGATGTGAGTAAAGCCCATCACTGCCACCTGCCGAAGCCGCAGTTGGGGAAGTGGCACACTTTGCAGTTTAGACACAGGCCGCCGTTGCCGAGCCCTGCGAGCATGTCTGCCGTCACCGGCTCGTCGGCGAGCAGGTAGGGCAGGACGATGTCGAAGATGGTGCGCTTGGCGTACATGACGCAGCCGGGCAGACCGCAGATGGGGCGGCCGTCGGCGGTGTAAGCCAGCAGAAACATGGCCCCGGGCAGCACCGGCGCGCCGTAGGTAACGATCCGCGCCCCGCTGGCCTTGATGGCCCCCGGGGTGTTGTCGTCCGGGTCCACGCTCATGCCGCCGGTGCAGAGGATCATGTCCACCCCGGCCCGCCGCAGCTCGCCGATGGCGGCGGCCACGTTCTCCAGGCCGTCCCCCACCACCCGGTGCTCCGTCACGGCCACGCCGTAGGCCGCCAGCTTCTCCACCACCACCGGGGTGAAGGTGTCCTGAATGAGCCCCTTGGCCACCTCGCTGCCGGTGGTGACGATGCCGGCGGTCTTCAGCTTCCAGGGCAGCAGCTCCAGCAGGGGCCTGTCCCCGGCGGCCTCCTCCGCCGCCCGGAGCTTCTCCTCCGCGATCACCAGGGGGATCACCCGGGTGCCGCAGAGCTTGTCCCCCGCCTTCACCGGGGTATTGCCGTGGCGGGTGGCGACTATGATCTCGTCGATGGCGTTGACGGCGTTCAGCCGCCGGGTGTCCACCCGGAAGAGGCCGTCCATCTGGGCGGTGAGCTCGATCTTGCCCTCCTTGACGGCGCTCCGGGCCATGTGATCCCCCTGGCAGAGGCGGACCAGCCGCTCCGCGGCGTCGTTCTCATGGACCATGCCGGGGACCATCTCCCAGACATATAGGTTTTCTTTCCCCATGGACAGGAGGACCGGGATGTCCTCCTCCGTCACCACGTGGCCCTTGCGGAACCGGGCGTCCTTGTACTCCCCCTTGATGATCTGGGTCATGTCGTGGCACAGGACGTGGCCCACCGCGTCCTGGGTTCGGATCAGCTTCATACCTCCGCCTCCTTGACGATCTCCACCGGGTCTCCCGCCCGGACCGTTCCTTCCTTCACCACCACCACGAAGATGCCCTCTGTGGGCATGACGCAGGTGCCGGTGGCCTTCTTGATGGCACAGTCGTTGTGGCACTCCTTGCCGATCTGGGTCACCTCCACCACCGTTTCCCCGATCCGCAGCCGGGTCCCCACCGGAAGTCGCTTCAAGTCGATGCCCCGGGTGTTGATGTTCTCCGCGAAGGCCCCGGCCTTCAGCTGGGGCAGGGCGGCGCGCATCTTATCCACGCTCTCCTCCGAGAGCATGCTGATCTGCCGGTGCCAGTCCCCGGCGTGGGCGTCCCCCACGATGCCGTGGCGGCAGCGGAGGACGATCTCCGGCACCGGATGTTTGACAGTGCCTTTTTTCTCACTGATATTGACAGACGTGACCTCAGCCATCGTCCCACTTCCTCTCATAGTCGCCGCTCCGGCCGCCGGATTTGCGGCACAGGTGAATCTGTCCGATCTCCATGTCCCGCTGGACCGCCTTGCACATGTCGTAGATGGTGAGGGCCGCCGCGCTGACGGCGGTGAGGGCCTCCATCTCCACCCCGGTCTCCCCGGCGCACCGGGCCTCCGCCCGGATGCGGACCGCATCCTCCTCCACGGAGAAGGCCATATCCAGGCCGGTGAGGGCCACCGGGTGGCACATGGGGATCAGCTCGCTCGTCCGCTTGGCGGCCATAATCCCCGCCACCTGGGCCACCGCCAGTACATCCCCCTTGGCCACGCCGCCAGAGCGGATCAGCGCCGCCGTGGCCGGGGCCATGTGGACCGTCCCCTCCGCCACAGCGGTGCGAAAGGTCCTCGCCTTGTCCGTCACATCCACCATCCGGGCCCGGCCCTGGTCCCCAAAGTGGGTCAGCTCCATGGTTCTATCCTCCGATCCTGTTCATATCCCGCTCCGCCTCACTGCGGCCGGTCTCCGCCATGTGGTGGCGCTCCGGCTTGGCGGCGATCCCCGCCCGGATGGCCCTCTCCAGGTCCAGGCCGTGGAGGCCCCGGAGGGGGATCTCCCCGGCGGAGTGGAGGCAGGGCTTGAGCATACCGTCCGCCGTCACCCGGATGCGGTCGCACCGGTCGCAGAACCGGCAGCTCATGGGCTGGATCAGCCCCACCAGCCCCCGGGCCCCCGGCCGGCGGTACCGCCGGGCCACGCCGCCCAGGTCCACCGGCTCCAGGTCCGGGCAGGCCTCCAGCACCGCCCCGCAGGGCAGGTACTCCGCCGCGCCCCCCTGGCCGATGGGCATGAGCTCGATGAACCGCACCTCGATGTCCCGGTCCTCCGTCAGGTAGACGAAGTCCCCGATCTCGTCGTCGTTGAAACCCTTCATCAGCACCACGTTCAGCTTCGTGCCGGTAAATCCCGCTGCCTCCGCCGCCCGCAGTCCGGCAAACACGTCCTCCAGGCGGCCCACCCGGGTGATGTAGGCGTACCGGTCCGGCCGCAGGGTGTCCAGGCTGACGTTCAGCCGGTCCACCCCCGCCGAGCGAAGGCCGTCGGCCAGCGCCGGCAGGCGGACGCCGTTGGTGGTCAGGCACAGCTCCTCCACACCGGGGATGGCCGCCACGCCCCGGCAGATGTCCAGGATCCCCCGGCGGACCAGGGGCTCCCCCCCGGTGAGACGGACCTTCCGCACGCCGCAGGCCACCGCCGCCCGGGCGATCTCCAGGAGCTCCTCCACGGAGCAGATGTCCTCATGTCGTTTTTTCTCCACCCCCTCCGCCGGCATACAGTACCGGCAGCGGAGGTCGCACAGGTCCGTCACCGACAGGCGGAGGTAGGTGATGTCCCGGTCAAAGCTGTCCCGCATGGCGATCATGATTCTTTCTTGAGAATAACGCTTCGCGCTTCATGTTTTTTGGAACGCGAGCGTGTAAGGGTTGTTGTTTTATGTATTATACCAGTTTCGGCCCCTTCCCGCAACGGGAGCTGTTCGGCAATGCTGAATTCTCGTTTGTGTTTCTGGAATTCAGCAGAAACGGGCCCCGGCGGTTTCG
>ENA-ORNG01002474-ORNG01002474.1-human-gut-metagenome-genome-assembly--contig:-NODE-2474-length-11188-cov-3.083356_pt1 | contig 11188 bp, 9 predicted proteins | sample MGYA00242113_ERZ509018 | MGnify/ENA primary metagenome ERZ509018 (study PRJEB26280, sample SAMEA2338711) | human gut metagenome | biome: human gut; feature: human-associated habitat; material: faeces... | reverse complement strand
TTTTGAGCATTTAAATTGCCCGGTGGAGATGGTCGGCCTGGATGTGACCCGGCAGATTGTTCTGACGCCGGAGATGATTTGCGGACTTTTAAGTCTGGAGGATGCGAAGGCCGATTTTATCACGAAGATTACTCGGTTTTATGTGGAGTTTCATAAGAAACAGGAAGGTATTGACGGCTGTGTCATCAATGACCCGCTGGCCGTTGGATATTTTTTAAATAAAGATTTATGTTCCGGTATCGATGCTTATACGACGGTGGAGACGGAAGGGTTGTGCGTCGGGCAGAGTATCGTCGATGAAAAAGGCTTCTGGAAGAAAGAAGCCAACAGTCATATTTTGACACAGGTGGATTCCCGGCGTTTTATGCGCCAGTTTATGACAACCTTGTTTGGCAGCAGAGGGGAGGGAGTCCTTCGATGAGCGACGGAAGAAATTTTTCAACATTGAAACAGTGCATGGTCGCACTGGGAATTGTATTAAACATCGTCGGGGCTTTTCTTGCCCTCAATCTGAGAATTCCAATTTATCTGGATTCGATTGGAACTGTGTTATCCGGAGCTCTTTTAGGACCGGTTTATGGTGTGGCTACCGGAGTGCTTGGCAGTTTCATCAGTGGCATTACCTTTGATATTTATTCATTATATTATGCTCCGGTACAGATTTTAACCGGATTAATGGTAGGGTTTATGTTTCGGACAAAATGGCTGCAGGGCCATCGTCTGCCTCTGGGCAGTCTGGTCGTGTCGTTGCCGACGTCCATTGCCAGCGCGGTGATTACCGCATTTCTTTTCGGTGGAATTACGTCGTCGGGGTCGTCCTACCTGGTCGTTTTAATGAACAATCTGGGGATGAATCTGACATTGAGCTGTTTTCTCGTTCAGGTATTGACCGATTACGCGGACAAGCTGGTCGCTGTTTTGCTGGTGACAGCCGCCTTAAAGGTATTGACGCCGGAGATGAAAATGAAAATTCGGGGAGGAAGAAATGGATCGTTATAGCCGGATTACAAATAAAAATCAAAGAGAGATTGTTTTGTTGAAGGCCAAACCCTGCGCCTGGGGAAAATGTCGTTTCTGCGACTATATTGATGATAATTCGAAAAATATTCCGGAAATGGTAAAGCTGAACCGGGAAGTCCTTTCAAATGTCACCGGCGAATTCGAGGTGTTGGAGGTCATTGATTCGGCGAGTTGTTTTGAGTTGCCGGCGGAAACCCTGCAGGATATCAAAGAAGTCATTGAAAAATGCGGCATAAAAAAGCTGTTTTTCGAAAGCCATTGGATGTATCGGAAGCGGCTGGATGAAATGCGGGACTATTTTAAAATTCCCATTGTCTATAAAATCGGTGTGGAAACCTTTGACAATGATTTTAGAGAAAAATATTTGAATAAGCATGCGGATTTTAAAGAACCGGAAGAGGTAGCGGCCTATTTCGATTCGCCTTGTCTGATGGTTGGTATTAAAGGCCAGACAAAGGGAATGATTGCCCGAGATATTGAAATCCTAAAAAAGTATTTTAAATTGGGCACAATCAACGTGTATACAGATAATACAACGGACGTGAAGAAGGATCCGGAGTTGATTCGCTGGTTTGCCGAAGAATACGGATGGCTTGTGGATGACCCATCGGTGGAAGTTTTGTTTGAAAATACGGATTTTGGCGTTGGTGATTGATTAAAATTATAAGAACATGGAAAGAAAAAGGGACAGGTTAAAAAATAGCCTGTCTCCTTTTATTTTCATTCGTCCTGTTTTTTAGTATTCATCGTAGCTTAGTAAATGGTATTGCCGGTAAGCATATATGGCAACGGCAATGGCATAAATGATAACGATCGCCTCAAGCAGCAGCAGGTTGGTAACCAGGCCTGTCTGATAGAAGGCGGCGATGACGTCAATCAATGCGTGAAGAACGATAGGAACTAAAATGTAAGCATATTTTTTGCGTATAACAGCTTTGTAAACGAGAACCGATAAAGCGATCTGGAGAACCAGGGCGGCCATTCTTTCAATGCCGGAAAGGATATAAGCTGAAGCCGGTGTATCGATCAGCGTGTTTAACAGATCTGTTACGACTTTGGCGCCTTCTGCACTTCCAGATTGACCGGCATAGGCTTCCACACTGCCGTAATCATTAAGAACGACAGCAACCATGAGGTTTTGAAGCATTGTAAAGGCGCCGATAAAAATGGCTTCCATACCACCGTGTCCAATACCGTAGATGATGGAATTTTCTTTTTGATACATAAAACGCTTCATCACGGTCAGCATACAGAAAAAACGGCCAAATTCCTCAAAGATTCCGGCAGCCAGACCGCCATAAATCGCATAGAGAAACGGATTATTTAAAATCGCCTGACTGAGGCCCGTTGTTCCTGAAAGGAAATATTCATGAGCAAAGCTCTCCAGAACAATGGCGAAAATAATAAAGGTAATTACACCGAAAAAAAATGGCGCTGCCTTTACCCGAAAACGGTTTTTAAATACAATCAGCAAAACAATGGGAACTGCGATACATAAAACACCGGTAAATCCCATGGCAAAAAGGGATGTTTGCGGAATAAGGGGTGCGGTTGTTATCATAATTAAAATCCTCCTAACAGGATATAGTATACCTTTTTTAAACCCAAAAGGCAACCATTGAAATTTACTATTGACAATGTATATATACAATGATATATTGTATATATAAAGTATATACAATATTTAATTACATCATAATTAAAAGCTTTGCGGGCAGACGTGTCAGCAGATTGGAGGTAACAATGTGAATATATTTATCAGTAATTCGGGAGATATGCCGATTTATGAACAAATCACAAGTCAGATTAAAGATATGATTATGCGGGGAGAGCTTAAAGGCGGGGACGCCCTTCCCTCGATGAGGGCTCTGGCAAAGAATTTACATATCAGCGTAATTACAACAAAGAGGGCTTATGAAGAATTGGAGCGGGACGGATTCATTAATACTATGGTTGGACGGGGAAGCTTTGTGGCTGATGCCAACATGGAAATGATGAGGGAAGAAAAATACCGGAAGATTGAAGAGATACTGACAGAGGGAGTTCGTCTTGCAAAAAGCAGCGGTATAAGCTGCGGCGAGCTTCAGGAAATTATACAGATGGTTTATGAGGAGGATTAGCGATGGAATATTTAATTGAAGTGGAAAATCTAAATAAAAACTATCCTGAATTTTCTTTGAAAAATATTAGCTTTAAAGTCCCGGGCGGATGTATTATGGGACTGATTGGTGAAAATGGCGCCGGGAAATCAACGACGATCAAGGCGATCGTCGATTTGATCCATACAGATGGCGGCAGTATTTGCGTACTTGGTAAGGATGTCCGGAAAAGAGGCAAAGAAATTCGGGAGGAGATCGGCGTTGTTCTCGACGGCGCCAGCTTTCATGAAACATTGAGAGCCAAAGAAATTGGTAAATTCATGGGAAAGATATACAAAAACTGGGATGAGAAATATTATCAGAGACTTTTGAAAACCTTTAATGTTCCGGGAAATAAGCCGATTAAGAATTTTTCAACAGGTATGAAAATGAAATTAATGATTGTAGCGGCCATGGCCCATCACCCAAAACTTTTGATTCTTGATGAAGCGACCAGCGGCCTGGACCCGGTTGTCAGAGATGAGATTCTGGATATATTTCAGGAATTTATCCAGGATGAAGAACACAGCGTTTTAATTTCTTCCCATATTACCAGCGACCTGGAAAAGGTGGCCGATTATATTACCTTTATCCATAAAGGAGAGATTTTCTTATCTGAGGAAAAGGATCGGATTTTGGAAGAATACGGTATTGTCCGGTGCCGTCCGGAAGACGTGGCGACAATCGACGACAAGATGATTATTGGAGTCAGCCGGGGAACCTATAGCTGTGACGTCCTTGTAAACCAGAGGGAAAGACTGAAGCAACAGCATCCGGATTTTATAATTAACCGGATTAAACTTGAAGATGTTCTTATATTTAAAGTGAAGGGAGATAAATAATATGGGCGGATTATTGGCTAAAGAATATTACACACTGCGTCGTTATTTCAAACAATATATTATTTTATTTATCTTTTTTGGCGTACTCAGTATATATATTATGGAGTCGGTGATTTATTTTCAGGCTATGGTGACGATGAGTATGAGTATGCTTGTCTTTACCGGAATGAGCTTTGATATGGCTGCTGGTTGGGATAAATTTGTTTTGACGATGCCCGTAAGTCGGAAGGATGTTGTTTTATCAAAATATGTGTGTTGTCTGATCTATGCTCTGGCATCCCTTCTTGTCACCACTGTTTTTGGCGTTCTTCTTGGAACGATTCATCCGATGAGGGACAACGATTTGTACCTTTTATTGGGGACGGCCCTGGTACTGTTTTGCATTATCTGTGTAATCTATGCCGTTCTTCTTCCGATGATATTTAAATTTGGAGTTGAGCGGACACGAATTTTAATGATGGCGGTCATCTTTATTTCGGTATTTGCAATCGTTGCAGGCATACAGTATTTGCCTGAAACAGTCATAGCCTTTATGGTTCAGAATGTAAATCTGATGGTTGCGCTCGCAGTGGCACTTTCTATTTTACTTTATATTGGCTCTTACTTTATGAGTCTGGGAATTTTTAGTAAGAAAGAGTTTTAAGCGGAGGTAGCCGGGAATGAAATGTTAGAAAGACCCTGTATCTGCCGGATAACCGGCGGATACAGGGCTCTTCGGGCTATAGAAGTTTATTCTTCGCTTTCGTTTTCAATCTGTTCATCCATGTTCATGACCTGACGTTTTCTTGCCAGCTCGTCATTTTCCAGATATTCGTCGTAGGTACACTGTTTATCAATGAGACCGCCAGGGGTGATTTCCATAATCCGGTTGGCGGTGGTGTGGACAAACTGGTGATCCTGGGACGTGAAGAGCAGGACGCCCGGATATTTGATCAGGCCGTTATTCAGGGCTGTGATGGATTCCATGTCCAGGTGGTTTGTCGGTTCATCGAGAATCATCGTATTTGCGCCGGACATCATCATGCGGGAGAGCATACAGCGCACCCGCTCGCCGCCGGAGAGAACGTTGACCCGTTTCAGTCCGTCGTCGCCGGAGAAAAGCATACGGCCTAAGAAACCGCGGACATAGGTCACATCCTTTTCCGGGGACCAAGGCATCATCCAGTCAACGATGGTATCGTCGCTGGCAAATTCCTTAGTATTATCCTTCGGGAAATAGGCCTGGGAGGTGGTCACGCCCCATTTATAGGTTCCCTCATCCGGTTCCATTTCACCGGCCAGGATTTTGAACAGGGTGGTGGTGACGTTGACATTTGGTCCGACAAAGGCCACTTTATCATCATGGCCGAGGGTAAAGGAAATGTTATCCAGCATCTTTACGCCGTCGATAGTTTTGGAAATACCATCCACCATGAGGACTTCGTTACCGATTTCCCGGTTTGGTTTGAAGTCGATATATGGATATTTACGGCTTGAAGGCCGGATATCGTCCAGTTCAATTTTTTCCAGGGCCCGTTTACGGGAGGTTGCCTGTTTGGATTTGGAGGCGTTGGCGCTGAAACGCTGAATAAATTCCTGAAGTTCCTTGATTTTTTCTTCTTTTTTCTTATTCGCTTCCTTCATCTGTTTAATCATCAACTGGCTGGATTCATACCAGAAATCATAGTTTCCGGCGTAGAGCTGAATTTTGCCATAGTCAATATCGGCGATATGGGTACAGACCTTATTTAAGAAATAGCGGTCATGGGATACGACGATGACTGTATTATTAAAGTTAATGAGGAATTCTTCCAGCCAGGCAATGGCGTCCAAATCCAGGTGGTTGGTCGGCTCGTCCAGAAGTAAAACGTCCGGATTGCCAAAGAGGGCCTTGGCGAGGAGTACTTTAACTTTCTGTCCGCCGTCCAGGTCGCGCATCATGGAATAGTGAAGCTCCGGCTCAATACCGAGGCCGTTCAAAAGGATGGCGGCGTCGCTTTCTGCTTCCCAGCCGTCTAATTCGGCAAATTCCGCTTCCAGCTCGCTGGCCCGGATACCGTCGGCTTCGGTGAAATCTTCCTTCATATAAATAGCATCTTTTTCTTTCATAATTTCATAAAGGCGGGCATTCCCCATGATTACCGTATCAAGAACCTGGAAATCATCGTATTTGTAATGGTCCTGCTCAAGTACGGAGAGACGTTCACCCTGATTCATGGTAATATCGCCCTTGCTCGGTTCCAGCTTTCCGGAAAGAATTTTTAAGAAAGTGGATTTTCCCGCACCGTTGGCGCCGATCAAACCATAACAGTTGCCTTCGGTAAATTTAATATTTACATCCTCAAACAGCGCTTTTTTTCCCAAACGCAATGTAACATTGTTTGCACTAATCATGTTTCAATACCTTTCTGTAATTGTATTTATAAAATGACACGTATTCTATTTTATCGAAAATCCCTGATTTTGCAAGAACTTTCCGGAAGAATGTTCTGTCGTCATTTGATTTTGCATGATACAATAAGGACTGTATACATAAGAAGTACGGCTTTTGGGAATTTCTATCATAAGGGACATAAAATTTAAATTATTTTAAATTGACGAGAGTAGATTAATCTTTTATGATATATGTTATTGTGAGTAAATTTACAGGGGGAAAGAAATGTTAGAAAAGCTTTTTAAACTCAAAGAAAACAATACAACCATAAAAACGGAAGTGCTGGCCGGAATTACGACATTTATGACAATGGCCTATATTCTTGCCGTAAATCCAGGGATTCTTGCAGCGGCCGGTATGGACCAGGGAGCTGTGTTTACTGCAACCGCTGTGGCGGCGGCCATCGGAACTGTGTGTATGGCGCTGTTTGCCAATTATCCCTTTGCCCTTGCGCCGGGAATGGGCTTAAACGCCTACTTTGCCTATACGGTTGTTCTTGGAATGGGATATTCTTGGCAGACGGCATTGACCGCTGTTTTTGTCGAAGGTCTTGTGTTTATTGTTCTTTCGGTGACCAATGTGCGGGAAGCGATTTTTAATGCGATTCCGATGAATCTGAAATCTGCGGTCAGTGTGGGAATTGGTTTATTTATCGCCTTTATCGGACTTCAAAATGCCAATATTGTTGTCGGCGGCGCTACATTGCTGGAATTGTTTTCTGTGGAGGGATACAATCTGGCTAACGGAGTAAACGCGACCTTTAACGATGTGGGTATCACTGTACTTTTGGCAATCATCGGCGTGATCATCACGGCCATTTTGGTCATCAAGGATATTAAAGGGAATATTCTCTGGGGAATTTTGCTTACATGGATTCTCGGAATCATCTGTCAGTTTGTCGGTCTTTATGTACCGAATCCGGAACTGGGATTTTATACGCTGCTTCCGGATTTTAGCAGCGGAATTTCCATTCCGAGTCTGGCGCCGGTATTTTTTAAACTGGATTTTTCAAATGTATTTTCCTTGAATTTCTTTGTAGTGGTTTTTGCCTTTTTATTTGTGGATATTTTTGATACGCTGGGTACTTTAATCGGTGTATCGACAAAGGCGGGGATGCTGGATGAGGAAGGAAAGCTTCCAAGGATTAAAGGCGCATTGATGGCGGACGCGGTTGGTACGACCTTCGGCGCGGTCCTTGGCACATCGACGACAACCACCTTTGTAGAGAGCGCTTCTGGAGTTACGGAAGGCGGACGGACCGGTCTGACCGCATTGACGACAGCGGTACTTTTTGCCCTGTCGCTATTACTTTCGCCGATTTTCTTGGCTATTCCATCCTTTGCGACAGCTCCGGCGCTCATCATTGTCGGCTTTTATATGCTGTCAAATGTTGTTAATATTAATTTCGCGGATTACAGCGAAGCCATTCCGTGTTATATCTGTATTGGGGCGATGCCGTTTTTCTACAGTATTTCCGAGGGTATCTCCATGGGCGTTATCTCTTATGTGGCAATTCACCTGCTGACAGGAAAATACAAAGAGAAAAAAATCAGTCCGCTGATGTACGTGCTGGCTGTGCTGTTTATTTTGAAATATATTTTCCTGTAATTTGAAGGGGGACTGTTTTTGATGAACATTTTGAATATTGAGCATATTCATAAAATATTTGGTGATAAGATAATTTTTGACGACGTCTCCTGCGGTATTCAGGAGGGGGACAAAATCGGTATTATTGGTATTAATGGTACGGGAAAATCCACGCTTTTAAAAATGCTTGCCGATGTGGAGGAACCGGATGAGGGGCAGATTGTCCGGCAGAACAATCTGCGTATTGCATATATGTCTCAGAATCCGGAATTTCCAGAGAAAGCGACGGTGGCCTCCTACGCTTTAGACGGAAATTCGGAGACCGACTGGCAGATTCAGAGCAACCTGACAAAGCTTGGGATTATGGATTATAATGCCCGGCTGGATCAGTTGTCCGGAGGACAGCGGCGTCGGGTGGCTATGGCGAAAATACTGACTGGAGATTTTGACGTGCTTTTACTGGATGAGCCGACAAATCATCTGGATGAGGAGATGATTTCATGGCTGGAGGATTATCTAAAAAACTATAAAGGTACCGTCGTTATGGTAACCCATGACCGTTATTTCCTCGATAAGGTGTCCAACCGGATTCTGGAAATCAGTCATGGAAAGATGTACAGCTATGAATCGAATTATTCAAGGTTTTTGGAGTTGAAAGCCGAAAGAGAAGAAATGGAAATGGCTACGGAGCGCAAGCGTCAGAGTATCCTCCGTATGGAGCTTGAATGGGCCAAACGGGGATGCCGGGCCCGGACAACAAAACAAAGGGCGAGACTTGAACGGCTGGAGGCTTTAAAAAACGGAAGAGCCCCGGTGCAGGACGGTACGGTGGCTATGGATTCAGTGGAAACCCGGATGGGAAAGAAAACCGTCGAGCTTCACAATGTGAGCAAAAGCTATGACAGACAGCCTCTCATTCAGAATTTTGACTATATTGTTCTTCGGAATCAGCGGTTGGGGATTATCGGCCCCAATGGCTGCGGAAAATCGACGTTGATTAAAATGATCGCCGGTCTGGAAAAGCCAGACTCAGGTTATATTGAAATCGGGGAGACGATCAAGATTGGCTATCTGGCCCAGGAAGAAGCGGAGATGGAGGGAAGCCAGAGGGTCATTGATTATATTAAAGACATCGGCGAGTATGTTCAGACAAAGGAAGGTCGGATTACGGCATCTCAAATGCTGGAACGCTTTCTTTTTACGCCGGATATGCAGTACACACCGATTTCAAAGCTTTCCGGCGGCGAAAAACGGCGGCTTTATCTGCTATCTGTTCTGATGCTTGGGGCCAATGTCCTTATTCTTGACGAGCCGTCCAATAATGTGGATATTCCTACTCTGACGATTTTAGAGGATTACATAAATTCCTTTTCGGGAATTGTCATCACCGTATCCCATGACCGGTATTTTCTGGATAATGTTGTGGACCGGATTTTTGAATTTGACGGTGGTGGCCATTTGCAGCAATATGAAGGCGGTTATACGGACTATTTGGAAGCAAAACAGCGGAGATATGGAGCTGAAACCGAAGAGAGCGGCGGAAACAGCGGAAAAAATGGGGGCGGCGGCAGTGCGGACACAGTAAAAACCGACAAAAAGTTGTCGAAGGACTGGAAGCAGAATCGGCCGGTCAAATTAAAATTCACTTATAAAGAGCAGAAAGAATATGAAACTATCGATGATGATATTGCGGCTTTAGAAGAAAAAATTGCCAAACTGGATGCGGATATGTTGGCCAACGCTACCAATTCGGGAAAGCTTAATGACCTGATGAAAGAAAAAAACCAGACGGAGGCAGCGTTGGAGAAAAAAATGGATCGATGGGTTTATCTCAATGATTTGGCAGAAAAAATCGAAGCACAAAATAAATAGGGCGGTATTTTACGAAGGGCGTTTCCCATGGGGAAGCGTCTTTTTTTGCTATTGGTAAAATTTATCAATAAATGGAAGGCTTTTCGTCTGGACAAATAGATGGCGTCATAGTAAGCTAAAGTTGGTTTTGACTAATTATATATCTTGTAAGCAGTAGAAAAGAAAAAAGAAGGAATGAAAACCTATGATTAAGACACGATTGGTGAAATTACTGTCCCACGCGAAACGTTACATAGTGTTTCAGGTGCTATGGCAGTGGTTATCCCTGCTTTGTCAGGTGCTGATGCTCTATTCGGCCTCTGTTTTAATTGAAAAAGCGTTATTTGGAATATTGAACATACAGGAAGTCTGGCAGTATGGCGCCATTATTGCGGGCGCGTTGATCATCCGGTTTTTCTGTGACAGACAGGCGTCCTATGCTTCTTTTAAGGCGAGCGTGGATGTCAAACGGATTCTCCGTGAAAAGATATACGGTAAGCTGCTGCGGCTCGGCGTATCCTATAGAGAGAGCGTGGCTACTTCTGAGGTGGTTCAGATGGCGGCCGAGGGTGTGGAGCAGCTGGAGACCTATTTCGGGCGTTATCTGCCCCAGTTATTTTACAGCCTTCTGGCGCCTCTGACATTGTTTGTCATTCTGGTTTTTGTCAACTGGAAGGCAAGCCTTGTGCTGTTGATCTGCGTACCGCTCATTCCCATATCCATTGTGGCGGTCCAGAAATTTGCAAAGAAGCTTTTAAACAAATATTGGGGAATATATACGGAATTAGGCGACAGTTTCCTTGAAAACCTTCAGGGTCTGACAACCTTAAAGATTTATCAGGCGGACAGCGAGAAGTCAGTGGCGATGGATGAGGAATCCCAGCGTTTCCGCCGGATTACGATGAAGGTGCTGACCATGCAGTTAAATTCCACTAGTGTGATGGATATTATTGCCTATGGCGGGGCTGCTGTTGGCATGATTGTGACATTGCGGGAGTTTTTTGCCGGAAATGTCAGTCTTGGCGGCGCATTGATGCTCATTTTGCTTGCCTCGGAATTTTTTATTCCACTGCGGCTGCTCGGTTCATTTTTCCACATTGCCATGAACGGTATGGCGGCCAGCGACAAAATTTTTGCCCTGCTGGATATTCCGGAGTCGGAAGCTGTGTCCGGAAAGGTGACGGATACAAAGGTATCCATTTCACTGGAGGATGTCCATTTCTCTTATGAAAAAGAGAGGGAGATTTTGAAGGGCGTGTCTATGGATATGCCGGCGGGAAGCTTTATTTCCCTTGTGGGGACATCGGGCTGTGGAAAAAGTACTATTGCAGGTATCT
>ENA-ORNG01002473-ORNG01002473.1-human-gut-metagenome-genome-assembly--contig:-NODE-2473-length-11196-cov-2.350507_pt1 | contig 11196 bp, 10 predicted proteins | sample MGYA00242113_ERZ509018 | MGnify/ENA primary metagenome ERZ509018 (study PRJEB26280, sample SAMEA2338711) | human gut metagenome | biome: human gut; feature: human-associated habitat; material: faeces... | reverse complement strand
CGTCGCGCAGGCTCTTTTCCACGATTTCATCGAGCTGAGCACGGTTTTTGATGCCGTGCGTGCGCGGTCCGTAAGCGATGTTATCGTAAACGCTCATGGGAAACGGATTGGGTTTTTGAAACACCATGCCCACGCGCTTGCGCAGCTGGCTGACATCCATGGCGCCATAGATGTCCTCGCCGTCCAGCCGGATGTCACCGGTAATGCGGCATCCTTCCACCAGGTCGTTCATGCGGTTGAGGCTCTTGATAAATGTTGATTTCCCGCAGCCGGACGGGCCGATAAACGCGGTAATCTTATTTTCCTCCATGTTTAAATTGATGTCCTTGAGAGCATGGAAACTGCCGTAATACAGATCCATGTTCTTGACCTCAAATTTATTGGCCATTCGCCTTTACCTGCCTTTCGTGATCTTCTTGGCGAGATTGCTCGAGCAGAAATTGATGAGCAGCACGAGCACAAGCAGCACCACGCTTGTAGCGTACGCCTGCTCGGTATACAGGCCCTCGGATGCCTGGCGGTACATGTGCACAGAAAGCGTGATGCCGGAATCCATCAGCCCCGCCACCTTGACCACCGTGCCGGATGTGTACATCAGCGCGGCCGTCTCTCCGACAATGCGGCCAATCGCCAGGATCACGCCGGAAAGGATGCCCGGCACCGCCGTAGGCAGCACGATGCACATCACCGTGCGAAGCCGCCCGGCGCCCAGGCCAAAGCTGCCCTCGCGATACATATCCGGCACCGAGAGAAGCGCTTCCTCGGTGGTTCGCATGATCAGCGGAAGAATCATGATCGCCAGCGTCAGCGCGCCGGAGAGGATGGAGTAGCCAAACCCGAGCGTGTTGTTGAAAAACAGCATGCCGAAAAGACCATATACGATCGAGGGGATGCCCGAAAGCGTCTCCGTCGTCACCCGCACCAGGTTGACCAGGCGGTTCCCCTTGGGGGCGTATTCCACCAGATAAATGGAAGAGCCCACGCCAAAGGGCACGGCCAGCAGAAGAGAAATGAGCGTCATCGTGCAGGTATTGAGGATCGCCGGAAGCATGGACTGATTTTCCGAGGTATAGGTCAGCGAAAAGAGCTCCGGACTGAGGTTGGGGATGCCATTGATGAGGATATACGCCAGCAGAAAGCCCAGCACAAGCACCGTGATAAGCGCACCCAGGTTTGTAAGCACACACAGCACCAGCGACCCCGGGTGACGCATCGCATTGCGCACGCGCACGGAAAACGGCTGCACATTGATTCCTTTTTCAGCATTGCGGCTCATGCGTCGCGCCCCTTTCTTTTGAGCAGGGAGAAGCTCATGTTAATCAGCAGGATAAAGATGAAGAGCACAACGCCCGTGGCGATCAGCGCCTCTCTGTGCAGGCCGGCGGCATACCCCATCTCTATGACGATGTTTCCCGTCAGCGTCCGGATGCCCTGGAAGATTCCCTGCGGCATGCGCGGCTGATTTCCCGCCACCATGATGACGGCCATCGTCTCGCCCATCGCGCGGCCCACGCCCAGCACAATGCCGGCCAGCACACCGCTTCCCGCCGCGGGCACAACCGCCGTAAACACGCTGCGCTCATGGGTGGCCCCCAAAGCCAGCGCACCCTCGTAATAGCTGCGGGGCACAGCGCGAAGCGCCGGCTCGACCACGCCGATGATCGTGGGCAGAATCATGATCGCCAGCAGGATGGACGCCGTAAGAATCGAATTGCCCCTTCCGTTAAAGGGCTCTGAAATCGTGCGAACCATGGGCACCAGCACGACGATGCCGAAAAAGCCGTATACCACCGACGGGATGCCCGCCAGCAGCTCCACCGCCGGCTTCACCACGCGATATAGCTGTCTGGGGCAGAAAAACGCCAGGTAAATCGCTGTCAGCAGGGCAATCGGCACGCCCAGAATCAGCGCCCCGCCTGTCACATAGATGCTGCCGATGATCATCGGGAAGATGCCATAGAGATCGTTTCCCGGCCGCCACGTCTGGCCCAGCAGGAATTGAAGCGGGCCAATCTCGGCGATTGCCGGCAGGCCGTTGGCAAAGAGGAAGATGCAGATCAGCGCCACACACAGGATGCTCATCAGAGCGGCGGCGAGAAAGACGAACTTCATGGCCCTTTCCACGAAGGAATGACTGCGCGCGCCTTTTCCTTTCCTCATCCTGTTTCTCATTTGTTTTAATCCGTTTTTCATTCGTTGAAGCTTGGTTTCCATTCCTTGCCTTCTTCCTTTTCAATCCGCAAAGAGCCGCGGTGAGCGGGGGCATCCGTTGCGCCCCGCGCCCGACCGCGGCCCATTCCGGGATTTTGTCGTGTTTTACTCGGCAGCGGCGACCTGATCCCACGTGGTCACTTCTCCGGTAAAGATGGAGGCAATCTGCTCAACCGTCAGGTCTTCCACCGGGTTGTCGTTGCTGACGATGACCGCGATGCCGTCCATGGCGATCACCTGGGAGGTCAGCGCGGCGGCTTCCTCTTCCTTCAGCTCACGGGAGGCCATGCCGATATCGCAGGTGCCTTCCATGGCGGAGGTCATGCCCGTGGTGGAGTCGGAGGTCTGCAGCTCGATCTCAGCGCCGGTGTTCACAGCGGTGTAAGCCTCAATCAGCTTTTCCATCACCGGAGAGACGGAGGAAGAGCCCGCAACCACCAGCTTGCCCTCCACGGGGGTGCCGGCGTAAGCGGTGGCATCGCTGCTGCCCACATAGCCATTCTCATTGATGACGGCCTGGCCCTCCGCGCTCATGATGTAAGCGACAAAGTCCTTGCCCAGCTCGCTGAGAGTCTCCTCATTATAAGCAATGTTGAACGGGCGGGCGATCTTATAGCTGCCGTCGGCAACGGTGTCCACGGTGGCCTCCACGCCTTCCACATTCACAGCCTTCACATCGTCGCTCAGAGAGCCCAGGGATACATAGCCGATGGCGTATGTGTCACCCGCGACGGTGGTGAGCATGACAGCGGTGTTGTTGGTGATCTGCGCATCCACGGTGGTCATATCCACATCCTGGCCATCCACTTCCTGCTGCACACCGGTCAGCTCGATGAAGGCGCCGCGCGTGCCGGAACCATCTTCGCGGGAAATCACGTTGATGAGCTTGGTGGCGTCAAACGCGGACTCAGCAAGCGCCGAAGAGGCGATGCAGGTGAGCGCCAGAGCGGCGCAGGCCGCCATCTTTGCGAAGTTTTTCATGATGTTTCTCCTCTTTCCTTTTCTGGTCTGATGGTGAACATGCTTTTTCGCATGTCCTCTCGTTCCGAGGACGTGCTTATTGTAAAATCCCCGTGTAAAATCCAAAGCCAATCTTATGTAAAATCGAGGGAAAAAAGAGGCAAAGATCCGCCTCCTCCGGCCGCATAGGGGCCGCATGCGCGCAATCCCGGTCGATTTCGGCTTTTTTCGCGGAATTTTCCCCTTCTTTCCGGCATTCCAATGTAAAATATCTCATGTTTTTCATTTAACATCCATGCCGGGTTCCACGCAAAAAGGAGCGGCCCTCGCGCTCTGCCGCTCCCTGTTTTTCTGTTGTCAGGGCTGTTCCTTTGAAAGCTTCCGCACAATTTCCTTCATTTCATCCCAGTGTGTCTCCATCTCGCGCACCAGGGCAAACTGCGTGCGCGCGCGATCCAGGTTCTGTCCGGGCCGGTGAATCTTGAAATATGCATCGCCGTTCAGATGATCGGCCAGAAAGCGCATGCCGCATTCCAGCGTCATCAGCTTGGCTCCCATGGGCAGCAGCTCCACTTCCCGCGGTGTGAGCACACGGCCCGCCGCCCGAAGAAACCCGCGCGTATAAGCTTCAAACATGGGCAGGGAGAGATGCACGCGCATCAGGTTGCGTTCATCCTCCGCTGCCGTGTTTGCGCCAAAGCGGATGGAATCGCCAAAGTCATAGGCCGCCAGTCCCGGCATGACCGTGTCCAGATCAATCACGCACACGCCCCGTCCCGTCTTCGCATCCAGCAACACATTGTTGAGCTTGGTGTCGTTGTGAGTCACACGGAGCGGGATTTCCCCCGCCGCCTGGGCGTCCACCAGCGCGCTCGTCTCGCTCTCATGCTGGCGGCAGAAGGCCATCTCCTCGCCGGCCTGCCCAAGGCGCCCCGCGCGATCGCGCTCTGCGGCCTCCATCAGTTGGGCATAGCGCACGGGGGTGTTGTGAAAATCCCGGATGGTTTCATGCAGCAAGCGGGCGTCAAATCCACCCAGCTGCCGCTGAAACCGGCCAAACGCTTCTCCGGAGAGCTCAAAAAGAGCGGTTGTTTCCGGCAGATCGCAGGAGACGGTCTCTTCAATAAACCGGTACATCCGCCAGTATCCGCCCTCCTCATCGCGCGCGGCATATCCGCCTGCCCGGGTGGGGATCAGCGTCAGCGTCTCGCGCAGGGGATCGCCGCCCTCCCGCCTGATCACGTCGCGCAGATAGGCCGTCACCCGCTCAATGTTCTCGATCACCTGCAGGGGCTTGGCAAAAACGCGGGCGTTTACCCGCTGCATGATATAGCGCCTGAACGGCGTGGTCACAAGGTATGTGTCGTTGATGTGGCCGCTTCCATAGGGGCACAGGCCCGACACGCCGTCGGGAATATCAAACATCCGGGCTATGCGCAGCTTTGCCTGCTGGGACTCAATCGGCTGATTGGCTTGCATGCTTCTCGCTCTCCATCCAATGTAATGCGGGGAACAGGCCGGGGCCCTCGGATCCGCAACCTGCCCCCTTTGCCTCCATTGTATTCCTTTTTTCCCCGAAAGAATAGAAAAGAATCCCCCATCCTTCGAAATATCTTTCATTTTTTGACCGAAAATGCTATACTGAACCCATCTGCAGCAATCCTGTTTTCCGGATATGCCGGCCCAGGCCGGATGTCTGTGTCCCTGAAAAGGAGGCGGTCACCTGTGTTTCAGCGGGAACAGCTGGACAGCCTGGCATCCCTTCTCCGTCACCTGAACCGCGTGACGGGCTACAAATTTGCTCTGCTTGATCCGGATGGCCAGGAAGTGTATTCTTCCAGCATTGAATCCGCATTCTGTTCGCAGCTGAAGCGCCTTCCGGGGGGGCGCGAACGCTGCGTCGCATGCGATCGGGAAATGGCGCTTCACGCTCAGGGGCCCGGCCTGCTGCGCTACCGCTGCCATGCCGGGCTCATCGAGGTGGCCGTTCCGGTGGCGGAAGCGGGCCGCGTGGTGGCGACGGTGGTCTTTGGCCAGCTGCTGGATCAAACGCCTGTTTCCATCCAGTGGCAGGCCACATGCGCACGCTGCAGCTGGCCTCCCGCCATTGGCGCTCTGCACAGGGCGTTTCTTCAGCTGCACACCGCCTCCGAGGAGGAGATTGAATCCTGCGCGCAGATCGTGCGCGCCTGCGTAAGCGAGGTGCGGCTTCGCAGCCTGGCCGCGCAGGATGCCCCCCGCGACGGAGAACGCCTGCTTGCCTATATCGACAGCCATTACGCTGCGCCCCTGTCCCTGGATACCCTGTGCCGTGCCCTTTCCATGGGCAAAACAAAGCTGTGCACGGTAGCCGCGCGCGAATGCGGCGCGCCCGTATCGCGCCTGATCAACGCGCGGCGAATCGCGGCCGCACGCATCCTGCTTGAAACCACGGATCGTTCCATCCAGCAGATCGCCGGCGCCGTGGGGATCGCGGACTACAACTATTTTACCAAGGTCTTTAAATCCATCTGCGGCATGACTCCCAGCGCTTACCGCAGACAGCGGCGCTGAAGCTCACCGGGTTTCTCATCCGGATGCCCCAGGGGCACGCAGAAAAAGAGCCCTTTTTTCCGATTTCCAAAAGATCCGATCGAAAAAAGAGGAAAAGGGGGTTGCATCCTTCCCGGAGATGTGGTATACTGAACTTAGTTAGATTAAGCTAACTTTTCTCCCTTATCCGAGATGCCTGAAGGACGCACAGGCATCTCTTTTTGGTCCGCTCTTGATTCCGCCCTCAGCCATGTGGCAGCGCTGTGGACACCATTTCAAGTCCCCTGCGCAGAGCGCCTGCTTCCATCTGGCCCGGCGCGCTCTCCTGTCCCACGATGCCAAGGGTGAGGCAGCTCCCCAGCCACTGCGCGCCAAGCCGTGTCAGAATCCCCAAAGGGCCCATTGCAATGGCAATGAGCGGCACGGTCATCTGCGCATCCGCGCGGATGCCGGCCTCCATCAGCGTCAGCACGTCTTCCCTCGAGTGGGGCATCACGGCAATTTTACACACGTCCGCCTCCAGCTGCTCTATGAGGCGCAGCGTCCGAATCATCTTCCCGGCTTCCGGTGTCCCGTCAAAGCGATGGCTTGATCCCACGACAGACACGCCGGATGCATGGGCGGCCCGCACAACGCGCGAGAAACGCTCTTCCCCCGCGCTCAGTTCCACGTCGATCGCTTCACACAGGCGCTCCGACACTACCCTGCACAGCAGCGCTTCATATTGCGCCGCGTCCGTGCCGCCCAGGCCTCCGTCGCGCTGCGTGCGCAGCGTCAGCAGCAGCGGCCTGTCCGCTGCCCGGCGTGCCGCGGCGCAGCATGCGCGCACCCTCTCCAGCGGCGGCATGGGCGAAAGGCTGTCGATCCGCAGCTCCAAAACATCCGCGCCCGCATGCCCGGCCTTCCGGGCGGCATCGCCCATCTCGTGCTCATCCTTTCCCATAACAGGCACACAGACAGCCGGCATCCCCTCTCCCAGCGTCACCGTGCCCCATTGAACGCGGCGTTTAGGATGATCCCTCTTTTCCATAACGGCCTTTTCCTCCCTTCATTCTTTTCATGCATTGTATCAAAGCCGGATACCAAATGCAAGCCGCCTTGACATCTCCTGGAAAAGCGGATATAATGAGCACATCGCTGAAGTGGTGGAACGGCAGACACCGGGGACTTAAAATCCCCTGCCTTCGGGCGTACGGGTTCGAGTCCCGTCTTCAGCACCAGCTCTTGTCACAGGCGATTCGTAAAGGTGGCAGGGTGCCGCTGCGCGCGGCGACGGAAAAGATGCGTCAAGTGCTCACGCATGGGAAAGCGTGGGACGAAGAGGGGCCCTTGCCCCTCGCGGTATCTCTCCGGCCCGGAACTGTCTCTTTGCCTTGGATTTGTCATCTCTGCGAATCATCCCCACCCGGCATGCCGGGCTGATTTGCGGAGGTGTTTTTGTGTTGACCGCCTTTTCAGATGCCCTGAAAAACATGGGGCGCATCCTGCAAAAATTTCCTGAGTCTCTGCGCCTGCTTCGCCGGACGCAAACCCTGACTACGGCCGGCGTGCTGCTGGCCATCCAGATGGTCCTTTCCTCGCTGGGCGTGATCCAGATCGGGGAGAGCCTTAAAATCTCGCTTGGACATCTGGCGCTTGCCCCCACGGCCATGCTCTTTGGCCCCGTTGTGGCCGGCCTGCAGGGGGCGCTCAGCGACGTGCTGGGCTTCATGATCAAGCCCACGGGGCCCTATTTCCCAGGGTTCACGCTCACGGCCGCGCTTGGCGGCGTGATCTACGGCGTGATTTTTTTCAGGAGCGAGCACAGGCTTTCCCACATTGTGCTGGCCCGCCTGCTGATCTGTGTGTTTGTCAACATCCTGCTCAACACGTTGTTTTTGACCATGCTCTACGGTCAGGCGCAGCTGGCCGCATTGCCCGTGCGCGCGCTGAAAAACATCATGCAGCTGCCTGTGGACTGCGTGCTGCTGACGGCCGTGTGCCGCGTGGTGGATCCCCTGCCGCATCCCGCGGATGCCCGGTGATCTTTTTCACCCCGACCTGATTGGCGGGGTGTTGGTTTGTTGACATGCGCGTCGTTTTTATTCATGACGGGCACTGTCTTTTGAGGATTCCGGGAATTCTTCTCTCCTCTTCGGGGGAGAAAAGCGTTTTGCCAGCGGTCTTTCACCCCGCCTTAGCCGGCGGGGTGTTTTTTGTATTCGGGATCTTCCTGTGCACTTCCCCATGCCTTTAGCTTTCCTGCCCGCTGTCCCCACACAGGGCGCGGGCCAATGTCTCCGCGAGCAGCAGGTGCCCGGACTGCGTTGGATGCACACGATCCCAGGCCAACGCGCTTGGATGATACCAGGCGGGAACCAACCTGTCAAAGGCCGCCTGCGTGTCGATAAACAGCGCGCCGGCCCGCTGTGCTTCCTCCCTCATTCTCTGCCCGAAGCAGTCCATCTTCCGCCGCATTGGCTCCTGCCGGTTGGGTTCAATGAAATAGGGCGAAGCGAAGACCAGCTTTCTCACATGTCCCCGGCTGTTTTCGGCCATGGTTCGCAGGTTCTGTCCGAATTCCGCCTCCTGCACATGCATTTGGGGCTGATGCGGCCGGTTGAATGCATGCCACACATCGTTGATCCCCACCATCACCACCACCACATCCGGTTCAAGGGCCAGCACGTCCGTCTGCCAGCGCGAAAGCACCTCGCGGGACGTTTCACCGGAACACCCCATGTTGATCACCCTGCACCTCTGTTCAGGATGATGGATCTCCAGCATCGCGTGAAACAGCGCCACATACCCCTCCCCGAGTGCGCCGTGGAGCCCTTCGCCGACAGGGCGCCTGCGGCCACAGTCTGTGATGGAATCCCCAATGAACAGCAGGGTATCGCCTTTTTGGATGTACATGGTTTCCGCCTTTCTTTCTGTTCCCGTTTTTTCTGTGCTCCATGCCCTCGGATCGATCAGCCGCCCGCCTGTTTCTCCCCTTCTGACCAAAACGCATACAGGCGTGCATTCTTGAGCGTAAAAAGGAGCTGCACCTCTCCCTGCATCGCCCATTGGGGCAGGCAAAGCATGGCATCCATGCTGTTTTCGGTTACGACAAACGTTTCCTTCTTGTCCCCCATGAGCACCGTCACTCCCAGCTCGCCCCACGCGCTTTCACAATTCAGGTGCAGGCGGGGGCTCTCCAGGGTCAGCGGCACGGTCAGCATCTCCCCTCCCTGGAAGCTTGCCTGGGCGCACGCAAAGCGGTCCGCCTGCGTTTCCCCCATCCCGATGCGCACAATCCGGTTCCACGTATCCATCCCGCCATATGCGCCGCTTCCCGTAATCTGCAGATGCCGGAAAACCGCCCCGTTAAAATAGACCCTTATTCTTTCTCCCTCGATGACCGGCAGGCCCGCCCCCCAGGGGTTGAAACGATCCCACTGGCCAATCTCGCCCAGCGGCAGAATGGGATTGCGGTCTCCTACGCGCTCAAAATGTTCCCCATCCCGGCTGATCGCAAGCTGAATGTCCAGCGTCATGTCATCCGGCGCGCCGTGATACATCTGCACCCAGCCAAGATAACATCCTTCCCACGGGAACACAGCCATGCTGTAAATTTCGTCTCCAGGCCTGTCAAATGCGTCTGCGGTGAGCACCAGCTTTTCTTTTTCCCAGGTGACCGCGTCCCGGCTTGTCGCCATAAAGACGGCACGCCCGAGATATCCGTCAAAAAGCGCCTGATCCCTGTCCGCCCTGCACCGGCCCTCGTCATAGGCAAAGCCCCGCCCATACAGCCGGTATACCTGGTTTTCCGAGTCGTACATCATATGGGAAATGTCGTCCAGATAGGGAACGGCAGGCGCATCGGCTTCCTTCCAATGAATGCCGTCCGAGGAAGTGGCAATATAAACACCGGCGGGCACGGCGCGAGCCAGCTCCCGCTCCACGCGCTTTTCGCACTTTTGGGCCATCTGCCAATCCTGTTTCTCCCGGTACTGCCTGGCAAGGTCCTGATAATACGGGATCCTCACCGCGTTGATCGTTTCCTTATCGCGCGGATACCGGGCCACATACAGCATCTTATATTCTCTTCCCGTGTCCCATGGGGTGTAGAGAACCGTATCGCTTTCAAGGAATCCCTCTCCCATGACGGGCGTGCCGAAGACAATGTTGGTGCGCTGTCCCCGATAATCGGCCACATCCAGTTCGGGCTTTCGCCAGAGGAGGCCATCCTCGCTCTCAGCGTAGCACGTCGTGCGCACGCCGTACGCCTCTGTGCGCGCATAATACCACATCCGGTACAGCCCATTGATCTTGATCACGGATCCATAAAGATGCACGTCCTCCTCCCAGGGTTTTTCCGGAATCAGCAGAGGGTTCTGCGGGCATTTGTTTAAGGGAATCACGTGAATCTGCGCTTCCCGAATGCTGACAAAATGGGTTCTGTCATAGGCAAGCCAATGTCTGCTGCCGAGCCTCATCTTCAATCTTCCTCCTCTCTGAGCCAGGATTCGATCCTGTCCGCCGCCGCCCGGATCTCGGGCGCATCCGGCGAAACCGTCCGGAATGGCGCACGCACGCCTCCGCAGTCCTTTCCTCTCGCGTTCAGGATGGCTTTCATCGAGGCGATCCCCGGCGACCCGCTTACGCGGCCGCTGCTCATGGCCAGCGCCGCCCGATCCTGCCACATCCGGGCCCTGGCCAGATCTCCCCGGCAATAGGCCCGATAAAGCCGAACATAGAGTTCGGGCATCGCTCCATACGTGCCCCCGATTCCTCCGCTGGCCCCCATCACCAGCCCTGCCAGAAGCTGGGCATCTTCCCCGTTGAAAATCACCACATCCTCTCCGCCGATCCGCCGCATCTGCTGGATCAGCGCGCAGTTGGGGGAAGTGGTCTTGATTCCGGCCACCCAGGGCTTTTGAATCATCCGCTCGAAAAGGCTCATGCTCAGGTGATACCCTGTCGTCGCCGGAATGTTGTAGATCAGGAAGGGAATCTGGGCGGCCTCAATCAGCGCGTCCCAATACGCCTCTATGCACGCCTCCGGCAGGGCGTAATAAATGTTGGGTACCGATGAAATAGCATCCGCCCCCACCGCGGCTGCATGGCGCGCCAGTTCCGTCGCTTCGCGTGTGGTGGTCGCCCCGACATGGACGATGATCTTCGTCTGCGCGCCGACCGCCTTGCACACGGTTTCCACCGTCTGCATGCGTTCTTCTGTGGAAAGCATCATGCCCTCCCCGCTGGATCCGGTCAGATACAGCCCATCAACCCCCTGATCGACATACCATCGGGCAAGCCTCCGCGCTCTGTCCGGATCAAAACGTCCCGCCTCGTCGTAACAGGCGTAAAAAGCCACAAAGATTCCCTTGAATCTTTCAGGATTGGCAATCATCGTTTTTTCCCTCCCTGTCATTCTCTTCGGGGCAGAGGATTGCGCCCTGCCTCAGCAGCGCGGCGCGCACCTGGGCGGGATCCAGTTCCCGCGGATCGCATCCGGCTCGAACGGAG
>ENA-ORNG01002470-ORNG01002470.1-human-gut-metagenome-genome-assembly--contig:-NODE-2470-length-11202-cov-9.362698_pt1 | contig 11202 bp, 9 predicted proteins | sample MGYA00242113_ERZ509018 | MGnify/ENA primary metagenome ERZ509018 (study PRJEB26280, sample SAMEA2338711) | human gut metagenome | biome: human gut; feature: human-associated habitat; material: faeces... | reverse complement strand
CCATCGACGCGGCGAAATACCAGTTCATGATTCTCGCCACCATCGCGGCGCTTACGCTGCTGGCGGACAGCATCATCATGCTGATGGTCTATAAACGTTGCTTCACCGCGCTCGACCAGTATCAGCCGGTCAACGGCTGATACTGCGATATCCCGTATAGAAAAAGCCGTTCATTCCTTGCGATTGCTGGAATGAACGGCTTTTTGCTTGACCGTTGACGTACGTCAGCGGGAGCGGAACGGCGCCTTGCGGATCTTCGCATGCTTGCGGAACGGCTTGCCCTGCCTTTCGCCCGCATGCTTGTCGTGGCGTTCTCCGTGACCGCCACGACGACCGGAATCGCCATACTTGGCTTCCATGCGACGGTCATAACGCTTCGCGTCCTCGCCTCGCTCGTCATGAATCACGCGGATTTCCTTGCGATGGATGCGTTTGCCGCCCTGACGGCGGTCGTCGCGTTCGTCGCGGTTCCTGCGGTATTGGCGATCGTCCTCGTAACGGCGTTCGGCACGGGCTTCGGCCTTGCGCTGCTTCTTGGTCGGCGCGCCCTGCTTTTTCGCATACTGCTTTTTGCCGGGCTTCCTATCGGATTGGCCACGCTGATCGGAACGCTCGTCGGAGCGCCGCTTGCGATTGTCGGTTCCACGCTGTTCGCCGGCTTCGGCACGCTGCTGCTCATGCAGCCGCGCGTGCTGCTGCTCGACGAGCCGACGAAGGGCATGGATGGCGCGTTCAAGGCGGACTTCGGCGCGCTTTTGCGCGCGCTCTGCGCACAGGGCGCGGCCGTGTGCATCGTGAGCCACGATGTGGAGTTCTGCGCGCAGTATGCTGACCGCTGCGGCCTGCTCTTTCGCGGCGAGGTCGTGACGGAAAACGCCGCGCGTGCATTTTTCTCCGGCAATTATTTTTACACCACGGCGGCCGCGCGCATCGCGCGCACCGCTGCGCCCGGCGCGGTGCTGTGCGGGGAGGTCGTGCAATGTCTCACCGACTGACGCGGCGCACCTGGGCCGCGCTCGGCATCCTGCTCGTGGCGATCCCGGCGCTGATGGCGGTATTCGTATGCGTGTGGGACGAGCGGAAGTACTACCTCACGTCGCTGCTGCTCGTGGGACTGATGTTCGTGCCGTTCGTGCTGCGGTTTGAAGGCCGCAGGCCGCAGGCGCGCGAGCTCGTGCTGCTCGCGACGATGACGGCGCTGGCCGTGGCCGGGCGCGCGGCGTTTTACTGGCTGCCGCAGTGCAAGCCCGTGTGCGCGATCGTGATCCTCACGGCCGTGGCCTTCACGCCGGAGGCGGGCTTCGTCACCGGTGCTGCGGCTGGCCTGATCTCGAACTTTTTCTTCGGGCAGGGGCCGTGGACGCCGTGGCAGATGCTCGGTTTCGGGCTCGTGGGCTTTCTCGGCGGCGTGTTGTTTTCCGGACGGAAGGTGCAGCTCGTGCCGCTGCTGCTCTATGGCTTTTTCTCGGTGCTCATCGTCTATGGTGTGCTGCTCGACACGGCGAGCATGCTCATGTACAACGCCGTGCCCTCGTGGCAGCTGTGGCTGGCGACCTGCGCGTCGGGGTTCGTGTTCAACCTCATTCACGCGGGCGCGACGGCCGTGTTTCTGCTCCTGCTGTATAAGCCCCTACTCAGCAAGCTCGCGCGTGTGAAAGAAAAGTACGGCCTTCTGGAATGAAAAAACTCCGCATCCGATCGGATGCGGAGATTTTTTGTGTGCATTTCATGCCCGCTGCCAGAGCAGGCGGTTGTCGTCAAAGACGGCGCAGAGCCTTCCGCTGTCTTTGAGCCACGCGAGGTAGGAGCGCACCGTGCTGCCGACGAGCGCGTACTGCTCAAAATCCATCACGAGGTCAAAGCGCCGGAACAGCTGCTGCAAGACCGCCTCGAACGTCTGCGGCTCCCGGCAGAGCTCCGCGATGATGTCCGCGATCTCGAGCACCTTGTCGATGTTGTACTGCGCGAGCGGGGCAATGTCCTCCGTGGCCGCGGCGTGCGCGGGCACGAAGGCGCGCCCAGAGAGAGTCTTGACCATTTTGAGCGTGTTCAGGTAGGCAGACACATCGTAAAGAAAGCCGATCTGGTACTTTTCCAGTGTCTCACGGCTCGACAGGCAGTCGGCCAGATACACCACGTCGTCCGGCGTTCGAAAGCCCACCATGTCGAAAAAGTGCCCCGGCAGCTGCAGCAGTTCAAACCCCTCCGGCAGGCACGCCGGGGTCAGCTCTTGCGCGTCGCTGGGCTTGGCCATGAGGAATTTGTGCTGCAGCTCCTTCGGCGGATAGCCGCCGTAGAGAAACGACGGCTCGAGCACCGGGTGGCGCGTGAAGTCACACTCGATGCCGGGGGCATAGATCTTGCAGCCGGTCTGGTTTTGCAGGTACTGGTTGCCGCCGATGTGGTCGGCGTTGGAGTGCGTGTTGTAGATGGCGGTCAGGTGCCAGCCGTTGACGTCGAGGATCTGGCGCACCTTGCGCCCGGCCTCCTTGTCATTGCCGCTGTCGATGAGGCAGACGTCTGTGTCGTTCAGGCGCACGAGGCCGATCTTGGCCGGGCTCTGGATATAGTAGCTGTTTCCGGCCACCTGGGTCAGTTCATACATGGTGCTTTCCTCCTTTGTCAGACGGTGTGTTTGCGGATGAGCGGCTCCACCTGCGCTGCCAGCTGTGCGAGGGCGCCCGGTTCGAACGGGGAGCGGAAGCCCGCCTCGGCCAGCAGGTCGGTCCAGAGCTTTTCGCCGCCCTGCTGCGACAGGTGCAGGTAGCGGGCGAACGCGCCGTCATAATCGTCCTGCGACGCGAGCAGGAACTGGAACGCCGCCGTCTGCGCCAGGCAGTAGTCGATGTAGTAAAACGGCGTTTCGTAGATGTGCATCTGATACTGCCAGCGGGTGCCGCGTTCAAGATACGGGACGCCGCTCTGGTCGATATACGGACGGTATTTCGCCTCCAGCTCCAGCCAGACGGCGTTGCGCTCGGCCGGGGTGAGGTCAGGCTCGGCATAGACGCGGTGCTGGAATTCGTCCACCATCGTACCGTAGGGCAGGAAGCTGAGCGCATCAAGCGCGTGCTGGAAGCGGTAGCGCTCCGCGTCGCCCGCCTTCGGGAAGAAGGCATCGAGATACGGCCAGGCGAAAAACTCCATGCTCATCGAGTGCGTTTCGGCGGTCTCCATGCCGCCGCAGCCGAGCTCCAGCGCGAAGCGGTTGTCTGCGATCAGGTAGGCGTTGAGCGCGTGGCCGGCCTCGTGCGTCACGACGTCCACGTCGCCGGACGTGCCGTTGAAGTTTGCGAGGATGAACGGCTGACGGAACTTCGGAAACTCCGTGCAGTAGCCACCGCCCCACTTGTTCGGGCGGGACTCGACGTCAAAGGCCTCATTTTCGCACATCATGCGGAAAAATGCGCCCGGCACGTCGCCCATGGCGTCGTACATCTTCTGCGCAGCGGCGAACAGGTCGTCCTTGCCGCAGGGCGTCGGGTCGCCGCCGGGGGTGAAAAATTCGTTGTCGTAGAGCCGGAACGTGTCGATGCCGAGCCGTTTCGCGTTTTCCAGCCGCAGCCGGGACACGACCGGCACGATGTCGCGCACGATGTTCTCGCGGAAGGTCTGCACGGCCTGCACGTCGTAGCACATGCGCTCCATGCGGCAGTAGCCGAGCTCGATGAAGTTTTGATAGCCCATTTTTTTGGCCATCCGGTCGCGCACGTGCACGAGCCGGTCAAAAAGATCGTCCAGCTGCGCGCTGTGCGCTTCCAGCGTCGTGCCGAGCGCTTCGTAGCATTCCCTGCGCGTGGCGCGGTCGGCGCTGCGGGCGTATTTCATCAGCATCGGCCGCGGCAGCTGCTCGCCCCGGAAGGGGAAGAGCATGCCCGCCATGAGCTGGGCGTATTCGCTGACGAGCTTGTTCTCCTCGACCATGTCGTCGATGATCTCCGGCGACATGCTCCGCCGCTGCAGCTCCATGCTGCGCAGCAGGATCGGCGAGAGCACCGTCTCGAGTTCTTCCCGGAACGGACTGTCGAGCACGGCGGAGGTGTACTGCAGCGCGAGATTTTCGACCTCCGGGCCGATCTCGTCGTAGTAGTCCTTTTCCGCCAGATAAAACGGGTCCACGGTGTTGATCGTGTAGCGCATGTATGACAGCGACTGCGCCGTGGCGTACTCCGTCGTGAGCGAGAGATATTCCGCCCGCGCGGCGAGGATCTCCTCAACACTCTGCGCGGCGCGCACGCGCTCGATCACGCGCTGCAGCCCTTCGGTCATTTCCTCGCGCGTTACGCGCCGGTAGGGGAGTTCGGATACTTTCATGCTTGCTCCTTTCCAAGTTCCGCGGCCTCGGGATCCGTGCGCAGTGTCTGCCGGGCGAAGGCGAGAAACCGCTTCGCCGCCGGGGACAGCTCCTCCGGCGCGGGAGCGGCGATGCCGATCTCGGCATATTGCGGCGGATCGACTGGGAGGATCACGATGCCGGTCGTGTCCCAGCCGCGGGTGATGAGTTGATTGTTCAGACTCACGCCGAGACCGGCCTGCACCATGGCAAAGGTGGCGCGGCTGTCCACGGACGTGTAGCGGACATTCGGCGTGATGCCCGCGCGGGCGAACACGCGCGCGTTGTCTGTGTCCTGGTGCATATAGGTCGCGATGGTCGGCTCGGTCGCAAACGCCGCGAGCGGGAACGTCCTGCCCCCGGCCAGCGGATGCTCCGGCGGCAGCCACGCGACCATGGGGTCGGCGTACAGCGGGATCCAGTCAAAGTCGCCCTCGCGGAAGCTCGTGATGCAAAAGTCGGCCGTGTGCTCGCTCACGGCGCGCGTGAGCTGGCTGCTGTTGCCCTGCAGGACCTGCACCTCGATGCCGGGGTAGACTTCGCAGAAGCGGGCGATGCAGCGGCTGAGCCAGCCGTAGTATGCCCCGTACACGCAGCCGACGGCGATGGTGCCGGTCTCGACGCCGCGGATATCGGCTGCCTGTGCCTCGAGCAGGGCGCTCCAGTGCGTCAGTTCCCGCAGCGTCGGCAGCAGCGTCCGGCAGGCACGCGTCGGCTGCACGCCGTTGTGCGAGCGGCTCAGCAGCGGGAAGCCCAGCTCCTGCTCAAGCGCCGCCATCATCCGGCTCAGGCCGGAGGGAGTGTAGTCCAGTTTTTCCGCCGCCGCCGAGAGGCTCCCGGCCTCGAGCACGGCCAGCAGTGCGCGGCATTTTTCCGTGTCCATAAGCTGCCTCCGTCCTTGCGGGATTCGCAAGGAACCGTTGAAACATTGTCTCTTTACGCAATGATATAACCGTGGTATCGTTTCGTCAAGACATTTTCGGGAGGAATTGCGGATGAAGACCCGGACCCATGACCTGACGGCCGGCAGCATACCGCAGCATATGCTGCGTCTGGCCGCGCCGCTGATCCTCGGCAACATTCTTCAGCAGCTGTACAATGCGGTCGATGCGTTCATTCTCGGCCGTTGTGCGGGCGGGCTGGAGTTTGCGGCTGTCGGCATTGCGGGGTCGGTGATGAATCTGTTTTTGTTCATGATCACCGGCGCATGCACCGGTGTGTCCGTGATCTTTGCGCAGCTGTTTGGCGCAAACGATCTGGAGACGTTCCGGCGCGAGCACTTTCTGTCGCTGGTGTTCGGGCTGCTGTGCACGCTCGCGTGCAGTGCCATCGGATTTTTGTGCCTGCCGCTGCTGCTGCGCGTCATCCAGACGCCGCAGGAGCTCACGGGCTATGTGACGGCGTATCTCACCGTCATTCTTATCAGTCTGCCGGCGGCGTTTGTCTATAATCTCTACGGTGCGCTGCTGCGCGCCATCGGCCGCGCGACGGCGGCGCTCATGGCGCTGGCGGTCGCCGTGACGGCGAATGTCGGGCTGGATGTGCTGTTCATCGCGCACTTTGGCTGGGGCATTGCCGGTGCCGCGTGGGCGACAGTGGCCTCGCAGGCCGTTTCGGCCGTGATCTGCATGCTCTACCTGCGCCGGGTCACGCCGCAGCTGCTGTTTGCCCGCAGCGACTGCCGCATGGACGCGCCGCTGCTGCGCCGCACGGCGCGCTACAGCTTTGTCACCGGTTTGCACCAGTCGAGCCTTTACATCGGCAAGCTCCTCGTGCAGGGGGCGGTCAATACCGGCGGCACGGACATGATCTCTGCCTATACGGCCACGACCCGCATCGAGGGCTTTGCCAATTCGTTCGGCGACAGCGGCGCGGCGGCGACATCGGTGCTCGTGGCGCAGAATCTCGGTGCCGGCAAGCCGGAGCGCGTGCAGAAAACATTCCGCAGCAGTCTCGTACTGATGCTGGCGATGGGTCTGCTGTCCGGACTGGTGATGTATCTGACGGCCGGCGCGACGGTCGGCTTCATGCTGGGCGCATACAGCGGCCCGGCCTTTGAAAGCGGCCGGGAATATATGCAGCTTATTTCGCTGTTTTATATTTTCTGCTTTACGGGCAACACGTTTGCCGGATATTTTGACGGGCTCGGCCGCGTGACGATCCCGTTTATCGGTGCGGCGAGCCACATCGCGCTGCGCGTGGTGCTCTCCTGGCTGTGGATCGACAGTATGGGCATGCGCGCCGTCGCGCTGGCGACCGGCATCGGCTGGGCCATGGTAAACCTCCTGTGGGAGATCATCCGCCGCCGCAGTGCCCGAAAGGCACCGGTGGGCGCCGGCACGCAAGGCTGAGCGAGACGAAAAATGCCCCGGATGCCAATGCATCCGGGGCATTTTCATGCTTATTCTTCGTTCTGCGCCTGGTAGGCACGCACGTAGGCCACGAGCGTGTCGACAGTCTTCTCGATGCCGAGCTTGCCGCTGTTGACAACGAGGTCATACCCGCGCGCATCGCCCCACTTCGTGTCGCAGTAGTAGTTGTGGTAGGCCTTGCGGTCGCGGTCGACACGGCGCATTTCCTGCGCCGCCTGATCGGCCGTGAGGGATTTTTCCTCCATGAGCCGCCGGCGCTTCACGTCGGGCTTTCCGGCGATGAACAGGTGCACGGCGTTCGGGTTGGCGCGCAGCAGATAATCCGAGCACCGGCCGAGCACGACGAACGACTCGCCGCTGTCGGCAAGCTCCTGAATGTGCTCGAACGTCTCGTGTGCGAGCGCATCCTCCGGCGCGTTGAAGTTCTCGCCGATGCGGCGCGACCACAGCAGGTGCACCGGCTTCTCGTCATAGCGCGCGGCGTCCTCGGCGTTGAAGACACTGGCCAGCAGCAGCTCCTTATCATAAAACGCGATGCCGAGCTGTTTGGCGATCTGTTCGGCAATGTACTTGCCGCCGCTGCCGTGTTCACGGCCGACGGTCACGATGATTTGCTTCATGATGCGTTACCGCCTTTCTCAAAGTAGGATCACAGGTATCTCAGAAACAGGCATCCCAGCGAGACCGCAATGACCAGCAGTGTGGCCGGAACGCAGTATTTGCAGTATTTGCCCCAGGTGATGGGGTGGCCGCTCTTGGCCGACACGGATGTGGCCACGACGTTGGCCGACGCGCCGATGGGCGTGGCGTTGCCGCCGAGGTCGGTGCCGAGCGAGAGTGCCCAGGCGATCACGCGCAGATCCATGCCCTGCGTTGCCGCGATGGACTGAATGACCGGTACCATGGTGGCCGCGAACGGGATGTTATCGATCAGCGCACTGCACACGGCCGAGAGCAGCAGGATGATGACGATGACGGCCTTGATGCTGCCGCCGCTGATGCTCGAGATGAACTGCGCGATGAGCTTGAGCACACCGGTCTGCTCCAGACCTGCGACGGAGATGAACAGGCCGATGAAAAACAGCAGCGTCTTGTAGTCCACGCCGCGCAGCACTTCCTTCACGCCGGTGCTGCCGTTGGTGCACACGGTCACGAGCAGCGTCAGCGCTGCGACGATCACGCCGATGCACGCGACGGTCAGCCTGGTCTGCGCGTGTGTCACAAGCAGCGCGACCGCGATGAGAAACACGATCACATCCGCAATGAACGCCTTGCGGTCGGCGATGGCGGTCGCAGGGGCGGGGCAGACAGCGTCGGCCGGACGGGCGGCCTCGCTCGCCTTGAGCGGCTTGCGGAAGCACAGCCAGAAAAACAGCAGCACGAACACAAAGCAGATCCCGACGATCACGCCGGTGTTCTGGATGAAGTCCGTAAACGTATAGCCGAGCGCCGTGCCGATGATGATGTTGGGGGGATCGCCGCACATGGTGGCAGCGCCGCCGAGGTTCGCGCAAAAGACCTCCGACAGGATCATCGGGACGGGGTCAAAGCACAGGATCTGCGCCAGCTCCAGCGTGACGGTCGCCAGAAACAGCACGACCGTGATGCTGTCGATGAACATGGCCAGAAACGCGGCCATGGCCATGAAGCACACCAGCAGCGGCACGACATGATAGTGCGTGGCTTTGGCCAGCGACAGGCACAGCCAACGGAAGAAGCCGGATTTGCCGAGGCCCTCGACCATGATCATCATACCGGTGATGAAGAAGATGGTCGACCAGTTGACGCCGGAGCTTGCGCTCTCCGAGGCGCCGTACCAGAAGTCGGCGCGGAAGATGGCGCCGAGGTTCAGGGCGTTTTTGATCGCGTCCCAGCTGTGCATGCAGATGCCGAACACGACCACGAGCACGAGGGCCGCACTGCCAAGCGTGACATACTGGCGCTCAAATTTGTCCATGATGATGAGCGCGAACATGCCGACGAAGATGACAGCTGCAAGGATTTGAGCAGTCATGGGAAAAACCTTCTTTCTTGAAATTTGAGGGGGGTGCCGACGCAGAGGCATGGAAGAAAGAGGGCTGCTTCGCGGTGGTGTCCTTCCCCAACAGGAGAAGATTTTTAGCGCGCTCGGTGGTAAAAGTCAAGGGCTTTTTGCAAATCTGAGCGGGTTCTTATCAGACTTTCAAATGCTTGATATTACAGGCATTTATAGGCGATGATCGTCGCGCCGCCCTTGCCCTCATATCGCTTGATCTGGTACTTGTTCGGGAAGGCGGCCAGCAGCTCCGGCAGCTTGCTGTAACCGTAGGCGCGCACGTTGAAATCGGGCTTGACGCGCTTGATGTACAGCCCCGAGGAGCTGACGTTGACAAAGCCGTCGGCGTCCTGATACTTCTCGGACGCAATGTGCAGCAGGTTGTGGATCTCGCGGATGTCGGGCTTTTTCGGCTCCGGCTCCGGTTCGGGTTCGGGCGTCGGTTCCGGTTCGGGTTCGGTGGCCGGGGCAGACTCGGCCGCGGACTTCTTCGTGCTGCGTGTGGCCTTTTTCGTCTTGCGGGCGGGCTTTTTGGCCGCGGGCTCCGCGGCGTGCTCGACGGCGGCGGGCTTTTCGTCTGCCTTGGACAGGTAGTCGATGAGGATGAAGTCGTCGCACGCGTTTTTGAATGACTCCGGCGTCGTCGTCACGCCGGCGCCGATGATATACAGGCCCGACTCGCGCAGACGGATGGCCAGCGGCGTGAAGTCGCTGTCGCTCGACACGAGCACGAGCGCGTCGTACATATTATTGTGCAGCAGATCCATGGCCCCGATGACCATGGCGATGTCGGTCGTGTTTTTGCCGGTGACGTAGTCAAACTGCTGCTCGGCGCGGATGGCGAGGCGCTTGAGCTCCGGCTCCCAGTTTTTCAGCGAGTCCTTGCGCCAGTTACCGTAGGCCTTTTTCACGACGATGCGGCCGTAGGTCGATACCTCGTGCAGCACGGCCTCCAGCTTGGACAGCTGCGTGTTGTCGGCGTCGATGAGCACGGCAATTTTCTGGAAATTTTCCATAGATGTTTACTCCTGAACCGCCCGGCGGGCGGTGATTTTTTCTCCATTATAGCGTTTTTGCGCGCAAAATGCAACGAAAGCGGGGCGAGGCCCCGCTTTCGCTTTCTGCTCATGCACCCTCGCCCACGGTCGCCGGACACTGGCGGCCGTTGGGGTCGATGCTCGTGTCACCGGGGAGGATCATCTGCGAGATCGGGATGATGGAATACCCGTCGGCGATGAGCGCCTCAATGATGCCGGCCAGCGCCTCCGGCGTGTGCTCGGCCGCGTTGTGGAACAGCACGATGCTGCCCGGCTGCACGCGCGTGAGCACGCGCGATGTGATCTCGTCGCTGCTCAGCCCCTTCCAGTCGAGGGAATCCACGTCCCACTGGATGACATGCATGCCCAGACCGTTGATGGTGCTCACGACCGTGTCGTTGTACTCCCCGTAGGGGCAGCGAAACAGCGTCGGCCGCGTACCGGTGACGGCTTCGATCTTATCGGCGCAGGTGTTGACCTCCGTCTGGATCTGCTCGGCGCTTAGCTGCGCCATGTGCGGGTGCGTGGACGAGTGGTTCATGACCTCGTTGCCCGCATCCGCGAGCGCCTTGACCGACTCCGGATATTTGTCCACCCATTCGCCCACGACGAAGAACGTCGCGTGGACGTTGTACTTGTTGAGGATGTCGATGAGCATCTGCGTATCCTCGTTGCCCCAGGCTGCGTCGAACGACAGGCTCACGACACGGTCGTCGCGCTGCACGCAGTAGATGGGCAGCACGCGCTTGGCCGCGCTCACGCCCACGATCGCGGGGCTGTTGACCGCCCAGAACATAAGCGCGATGGCCAGCACCATCGCGCACACGCTCAGCAGTTTCCGGTGTTTTCTGACGGCTTGCCGCACTTTGTACATTGCACCACCTCCGGCTTTCTGCCTTCATCCTATGAGGGGGCGCGGCGCGGTATGCGCCATTTGGTTTACATAACTTCTAGCGATGCGCAGAAAAACGCCCGCACATGAAACCATGTGCGGGCGCAAACGCTCAAAACAGGCCGGTGATGCGGCCGTCGTCGTCGACGTCGATATTCTCGGCGGCCGGGACTTTCGGCAGACCGGGCATCGTGAGCACGCTGCCCGTGAGCGCGACGAGAAAGCCCGCCCCGGCGGACACGGTCACGCTGCGCACGGTCACGGTGAAGCCCTCGGGCGCGCCGAGCAGCGCCGGGTCGTCCGACAGGCTCGCCTGCGTCTTGGCGATGCACACGGGCAGGCGGCCAAAGCCGCCCGCGTCCAGCTCCGCAAGCTGCTTTTTTGCGGCGGCGGAAAACGCCACATCCGCCGCGCCGTATATGTTTTTGCATACCGCGCGGACCTTGTCCGCCACGGGCGCGTCGTCCGGATAGGTGAAGCGCACCGGACGTTTTTCCAAAATGCCCAGCACATCCTCGGCCAGCTCCAGGCCG
>ENA-ORNG01002468-ORNG01002468.1-human-gut-metagenome-genome-assembly--contig:-NODE-2468-length-11210-cov-3.207978_pt1 | contig 11210 bp, 16 predicted proteins | sample MGYA00242113_ERZ509018 | MGnify/ENA primary metagenome ERZ509018 (study PRJEB26280, sample SAMEA2338711) | human gut metagenome | biome: human gut; feature: human-associated habitat; material: faeces... | reverse complement strand
CTTCAATAAATCCATGACCTGAACACTTGTATCGCTGTCCAGGGCTCCCGTCGGTTCATCCGCCAACAAAATATCCGGGTTATTAACCAACGCCCGGGCAATAGCTACACGCTGCATCTGCCCGCCGGAAAGCTGATTGGGACGCTTTTCCACCTGCTCACCCAAACCGACCTTTTCCAACGCCTCTCTGGCCCGCTGACGCCGCTCGGCTTTCCCAATCCCGGTCTTTATATTTTTTTGTAGAAATACTGTTGATGATCAAATCACCGCTGTCATAGCGGTCTAAACCGCCGATAATATTAAGCAGCGTCGTCTTACCGGAACCGCTCGGCCCGAGAATCGCAACGAATTCATTATCCCGAAGATTCAGACTGACATCGTCCAATGCGTTCTGAACCAGGCTCCCGGTGACGTATTTTTTACAGATGTGCTGAATTTGAAGCATGTATTCTTCTCTCCTTTTTTATTGGCTATTGCTATTGGACTTCTTACTTTGTAAATATTATTTGATTATATCAGATTCTTTTGGATTTGTTTTGAAATTTATACTTTTTTAAGAATTGATTTGCTTTACAAAAAAAGAAATGCCGGACGTTGGGTCCGGCACTCCTTAACTTACTCTTTATTTACATTATATAAATTAACCGAAGTATCTCTCTAATAAGCCTTTAAATGCTTTTCCGTGACGAGCTTCATCGCGGGCCATTTCATGAACGGTATCATGTGATTCGCACCGATAGGTCTGTAAACATTGTAGTATTTACAAGGGGTTATGTCAAGAGGGAAGGACAACATTTAGGACAATCCAAACAACAACTATAAACAACCTTTTTAGAAGTTAGGACAACAAAATGACAATTTCTAAGGAGGTTTTCTCATGTCAGAGCAGAAAATAACAGGTGTTTATCCATTAGACAATGGCTATTGGGGGTATCGTTTTGTAATTACAGTAAATGGAAAGAAAAAAGCACAAAAGAGAATTAAAGATGAATCAGGCAATCCCTTTAAGACAGCAAAACAGGCAGCAAAGGCAAGAGAAATAGCAATCGTACAAGAGAAGGCAAAAGTCCTGCTGCCGCCGCGAAAAACAATTATAAGAAAGACAGTAACAGAAGTATATCAAGAATATTGCGAGAAAGGAAGACACGGAAAAGCCTATACAACTATCAAAAAGCAAGATTCCTTGTGGAACAATCATCTATGTGCCAGATTTGGTAAAAAATACATTGATGATATTACCGTAGCGGAAATACAAGACTATCTGGAAGAACTATACTATACAGAAAATAGAGCCTATTCCTATACAGAATCCTTTTTGAAAATGTTTTATCTGATTTTTGGACAGGCATATTCCAGAAATTATATTGATGTGGATTCCTACAACAGACTGTGCATAAACAAAGACACAAAAATTCACATGCCAAAATTAAAGATTGATGATGATTTAGATATTGTTTCTTTTGATGATAAAGAGGTAGAACAATTAGACAGTTATTTCAGAGGGACAAATGCAGAGACAGCTTATATGCTGGGAAAATATTGCGGTTTGCGCATCAATGAATGTTATGGCCTAAAATGGTCTAATGTAGATTTAAAAAGCGGCATTATCACAATAGATAGACAAATGCAGTATCAAGAAGGACTGATAAAGTTAGTTTCTCTGAAAACCAGAAATGCAAAGAGAAAAATCTATATGTGCAGTAAATTAAAGGACTACTTTAAAAAGCTAAAACGGCAGCAAGAGCTGGATGAAAAGGAATTAGCCTTACAAAGGCAGCAAAACCAGACATTTATACAAGATTTGAATGGGGAAATGATTTCTTCTCTTGAATTGGTTAATTCTCTACCTAATGGCAAGATACAGACAGTTAATTCCATGAAATACCATTCCAGAACTTTACAGAACGAACATAATATCATGTTTAAATATCATTATTTGCGCCATACCTACGGAACAAATTTAGCAGCACTTAATACACCGGAATATCTATTGTGCAATCAAATGGGACATAGCAGCAGCCAAGTAACGCATAAATATTATGTTGCTATCTCAGAAAAGGGAATTGACGAATTACTACAAAACCTAGAAAAGATGTAATTGTTTACAGCTATATAAATTCACGAAAGAAAGGGAAATAAAATGGAAGAACTGTATTCAATTATGAGAGACTTTTTAGAAGTAGAATACGAACAAGAATCTCTGGCACATCTTTTAGCAGCGGCAGAAGCCACATACAGAGACGAAAATCAGGAAGAAGCAAAATTCCTTGCTAACAGTACAAAATACTATTTAACCGCCTTACAAAAGGAATTACAGGCCGCAATTAACCGACTGGACTCTTACATAGCAAAGAAAGCAAAGGAACATTAAAACAATAGGCAGCGGCATTATAATAAAAAAATGCGGCTGCCTATGCTTTTGGATATTCTGTTTTGATATTACTTGCACCTGTAATATAATCCATAGATACGTTATAGAACTTAGCTAAAATTAAAAGATTGTCAACAGGTATTCTTGTCTTGCCACTTTCATAATCTGCATAGGTTCTTTGCCCTATATGTAACAGGTCAGCAATCTTCTGTTGGGTTAAAGAATTATCTTCTCTAATTTCCCGTATTCTTTCATTGTATTTCATGTAGTTTACACCTCGAAAATAGTATAAGGGAATACCACATAATTCTTGACAAATAGAGTTATAAACTCTAAACTTAGATATATAAAAATTATTTTATGAAAAGGAGCGACAAAAAATATGGAATCCATGAGTACAAGAGAAATGACTTAAAGATGGGGGATTCACAAGATACTATTAACACAGAAAATTAGTCTTGTGGTGAAACCAAGGGAAAGGCAATCATTAACACATTACTATTATGTGGAATGCACTAAACAAAAGAAAAGAGGTAAAAGATTATGAAAAAAAGATTAATTTTATGCTGTAGTTTATTCATGTTGGGAGCAGGATTAGTTGCCTGTAATCAAGGAAGTAGTTCAAATTCAAATACCACGGAAACGCAGGTGCAAGAAGAATCCGTTGAAGAATCTACAACTTATCAAGAACTAGAAGCCGAACTGAAAAATCAGCCTGTTTATGTAGAAAGTACAGAATACATAGTACAGGATGAACAGTATAAAGCATTATATCCAGATATATTAAGTGCGGTTGTTAAAAATAATTCTGGCACAGATGTAAAAAATGTACAAGTGGCATTTGCTGCATGGGATTCTAATAATTTTCCTGTAAAGATAACTCCTAGATTTAACTACAACAATGTAGATTATGTTGTATTATGTGATTATGGAGATGTAAATATGGTAGATGGTGCTACATTTGGGGAAAACTATGGCTTAGAGCTGGATCCTGAAACACAAGCAATTTCTAAAATAAAAGCTATAGTTGTCAATTATACAGATTTTGAAGGAAACACATGGGAAAATCCATGTTATGAAGATTGGGCAGCATTATATGAAAATAAAAAGTTAGAAGAATAAAAGGAGCAGGCAGCAAGAGTTTAATTTCTTGCTGCCGCTTTTAATTCAGCCTTGTATTTATAATATGAATTTCTGGAAATTCCTGCAATTTTGATAACTTCGGAATCAGTATTTGTTCCATTGAAATCTTTGCTGTTTTTCAGAATAATTTCTTTTGCAGCAGTTTCCTTTTTAGTGGTATATTTTTTCCCCTTGATTCTGCCTATCTGCTTGCCGTTAAGTTTTGCGGTCTTGATTCCCTCTGAGGTTCTCTGGTGCAAATCTAAAACCTCTTTTTCAGCTTGTTCAAAAGCAATCCTGATTTGTTCTTTTGCAAGAGACAGCAGATATTTATTGATTCCTTCAAGAATAAAGTCTACATTTGTACCTGTCATTTGTACATTATTTTCTAAAGCCTTTTTGTAAGTATCTGTATTGATGTGCGGTTCTTTAAGAAAAACAAGACTAATGCCAAGATTAAATAATTCTTCATACAGTTGAAAACCTTCGTCTGCATTTCTCGACATTCTGGAAACAGAATCAAATATAATAGTAACATTCTTTCCTGCTGCTGCTTCTTGCTTTACCAGTTTATAAAGTTTATTCCACTCTTTTCTACCTATTGTCTTTGTGCCTGTGTAAATCTCTTTAACTATATGTGCAGCAGGATAAACCTCTAAAATGTTCCGCTCCTGCCTGTCAATATTCTGCTTAGGTGTGCTAATTCTGCAATATCCATATTCTTCTTTCATACTCTTTCAATCTCCTCTTGTACCAATTTAAACGAACCTCTTTTTTGATACTATCATCTTACCATGAAAAGGCGGATTTGTCAATAATTTTGGTACAATATTGAATAGGTTTATTTTGGTATTAAACATTTTTGAAAAGTATGAAAAACTTTTATTCAAGTACAAAATTTTGTACACCTAAAGATATATAATAAGTACATAAGATAAAGGAAAGCAAAACAACAAACAACAACTTAGAAAAAGGAGATATTAACTATGAGCAAGAACACAAATTACACAATCAACTTTGAAACAGAGGAAATCATCATTACAAAGAAATTCGGCAAAGCTGCAAGTCAGATAGGCACACCAGAATTTAAAGTTATGCAGCAGCTTAGAAAAGAATTTGTTGGTTTTTCATTTGCATACAAAACCATTGAGAAGAAAGAAAATAAAAAGTCCTACAAAGGATTGAGCATTGAAGAAATGACAAGATTTCTTTCTAACAGAACAGAAGAAGAACAGGAAATGTTTAAAAAGGTCTTAGCAGTAGCCGCAAATAAACAAGGAAAATATGCAATAGTAAAGAAGTGGTTTTTAGACAATTACAAAGAAGCCTATTCAAAGGAAATTGCAGTTATTGAAGCAGCCTAATACAGACAGAAAATAAAGGAGATATTAACCATGAATAACAATATTACATTTGACGCAATCACAAACACTATCACAATTACAAAAGGCTTTTATGCCGCTTCAAAAGAGTTTGGTTCGGAGGAACAGAAAATGTTAGCTGATATTCAAAAGGAATATCCTAATATGAGGATTGCTGTTAAGTCCACAAGAACAGGCAGCAGAAAAAGCGAATATAAAGGTCTTACTTATGATTATATGAGAAGATTTATTAGAATCATGGATAGAGAAAACATTGTTACTTTTGATGATGTAATTGCACATTATGAGGATTTCGGGTATGAATCTGGTAAATTGTACCAGTGTGTAAAGGATTGGTTCTTAGAGACATACCCTAACCATAGAGATATGATTGTAAATGCCACTCCTAAAGCTGCTGCATAAATTGTATGCGGCAGCAGGAACAGGCAAGGGGGGCGGTCTATTCTGGGATAATTGAAAAATGGTTTTACCGCTTTCGTCTTTCCAGTCTTAGAGCCTTTCCAAAAGCAGATTGAAAATTGAAAAGCGGCAGCAGGAAAAATTATATATTTCACTTGAAATTATGTCAGCAAATAAATTTTTGAGATTTCGGAAAAATCGGTTATTTTCGGTTATTCTTGATAATTCTTTAATATATTTTCGGTCATGGCTTTAAAGTCATCTATTACCGATTTCGGGGAAATGATTTTTATATCCTTTCCAAGTCCAAATACCCATGCAAAAAATTGTGGACTAATATAAACAGTAATTCGGACAATAAAGGTATTAGCGTTATCAAAGTTTGGTCTAATAGTAGCGGCTTCCCCGAATCTATCAATAAAAACTCCTGCAAGGCTGTTTGTAGCTTCAAGAGTAACAGTTTCTTCTTTGCCACTGAACATACCAAAAGTCTTTTTAGAATAATCTGCACTATCAAAAGACTGAAAAAGGATTTTTCCTTCTCTGATTTGCTCTATAATTTTGACAGATTGCATTTTGTCTATGCGGTAATGCCTTAATTCACTTGTGTTACTGTCAAAAGCTATCAAATAATAATTATCATCTGTTAAAGATACCGCATAAGGACTAACCATATATATCTTTCCTGCTTTTGAAACAAGTTTCCGCTGTGTATTCCAATGGAGATATTGAAAGTTTATCTGTCTGTTAGCGGCTATTGCAGCGTAAATAGTATCAAGATTTTTGAATACTTTATCATTCATGCTTTTAACGCGCCTGTCTAATATTACATTTCTGTTAAGAGATTGACTATCAAAGCTGCTGCCTAAAGATTTTACTTTATTGATTAACTCTTTTGATTTCTTTTCAGTGAGAAATTTTGATGTAGCAATAGAATCAATCAAAAACTTTAGTTCATTTATGGTAAATAGCCTTTTGGGGTGGTGGTACTTATAGCCGCCTTTCTCTTGTACTCCTACAATCTCAAAATCTGTGGAATTTAAAAGAGATATAGCCGCATAAATGGTTCTTCTGTCTGCAAATATTCCTTTAGATTCCAGAAATGAAAGTATTTCGGGCATTCTGATATAGTGGTTTTTATCTGTCTTTTCTAAGAATAGCTGTTGTAGATATAGCGGAATTAGCTTTTTGCTTTCGGATTTTTTCCTTTCCATTTTTTCTCCTTTTGCTGTGTTGTCTGTTTTGTGCGGCAATGCCGCACAAAATCAGACAAACAAAGTTAGCATTATGGGGATAGTATATCATTACTTAGCGGAAAAGGATAGAAATTTTTGAAATGTCTATTATATAGTATTAGAAATATCAAAATTTTATATAATTTATTCAAAATAAATCCCTTGTTTATAAATTGTCCCTATTGTCCTATAATTTCCATTTTTTAACCGTTCTTTTACAGTCTCTTTTTGAAATTTAAAATCTTTAAAATCTATGCTGCATATAGTTTTTACCGCTCTTTCGACTGTTGATTTACTGCATTTTATTGTAGTGCCTATTTCTTCATAAGTTATTGTTTGGTCTTTACCCTGTGGTAACTCAATAAGCACAAGAAAAACTTTCAGCACACTTTCCCATGCTGCTGAGCTTTTGGTTTCCCTTATTAGTTGATACCATGCTCTTTTTATCTTTATAACATTTTTGCTCTTTTCCGCTGCTTTTGTTAGTGAAATAGTATAAATATCTTTATCAATAATAATATTGATATAATTATCTTCTGCAAGCGAAACAATCGTTGTTTTTATTTTAGCAATATTAACAGAAGAATTTTGTATAGACAAGCTTTGGCAGAGGTCAGACAGTTTTCCTCTAAATGCTCTTTTGTTATCTGCTAATACTGTAATCATTGTTAAGATTTTAAAATGGTATTTTTCCAGTGATAACCATTCTTCAAAAAATTCTAATTCTTCTTCCATGATTCTCCTATTTGTTATTAAGTATTTTCTGTATCTCTTTTTCCAGAGTGGCAGCAGCTTCATTATACAGATATTCTCCTGCTGCCTGTACTTCAAACTTCAATTTCAGTTTTTCTTTCTGGTTTCTGTATCTATAATAAATATCATCTGGTTTCTGTTGGCTTTCCAAATATTCAAAAATATTTCTATAAAACATTTCTTTTTTCCTTTCCACATATATATTTTATCAAAAATTTTGCATAAAATAAAATATGCTACATGATATACAGACTAAATAACTATATTGCAAAAGAGAAGCGGCAGCAGTCGCAGTTTTCATAAAGCTTTGTCAATAGGTCTATTCTCTGTTTTATTGTCAATTCTGCAAGTACATTTTTAAGTATCTGATACATGGCTACTCCTTTTACTGTTGATTAAATCCACACTGTTATAAAATTTATCTATGTTATGTTCTCTCTTGTATCGCTTATATAGTGCGCTCTCTGATAGGTGGGTTTTCTGTGATAAGTGCAGTTTTTCTTTTGTTTCTTTTGCGCCTATCTCATTAGCAAAATAGGCTTGTAATGTGGGGATTGCTGTTTCATAGTCTATTGATGTGCGGCAGTTTGGCTTGTCTGGATTGTATTTTCTTCCATGTATTGTTGCATGGCAGCAGGCGCATAAAAGAATCAGATTGTCATAATCATCTGTGCCGCCTTTACTCTTTTCTGTTAGATGATGATATTCTAAAAAATCTTTGTTACCGCATATAGCACATTGATGATTCCAAAATTCGGCTACTTTTCTTTTTGTTGCTTTTGATACCATTCTGAAATTCTCCTTTCAGAGATATTTCAAAATAGCAGCAGGAGAATTATAAAAAGTTGTCCTAACAGTAATAGAAATTCTTAAAAGTATCAAAGGATTCCAGATAAGTTATTATAGAGTTGTTGTAAGATGTAAAATTGGAAATGTCGAAAAAGGCTTGAAAACATGGCATTTATGGGGTAGGATAGAGATGTAACAAAGGACAATTTCTAAAAAGGACAATTTATAGCTTTTGAGAAATCCCCTAAATGAAAAAGGACAACATAAGGACAATGAAAAAGGGAACAAACCATTTCTGATTCATTCCCTTTATTTCTGAAAATCCCTCTATATATTAGCCGAAGTATCTCTCTAATAAGCCTTTAAATGCTTTTCCGTGACGAGCTTCATCGCGGGCCATTTCATGAACGGTATCATGGATCGCATCGAGATTTAAAGCTTTAGCACGTTTAGCCAAATCAAATTTACCTTCTGTAGCGCCATTTTCAGCGTCTACTCTCATCTCAAGGTTTTTCTTTGTGCTGTCTGTAACAACTTCGCCTAATAATTCAGCAAATTTTGCAGCATGTTCTGCCTCTTCATAAGCAGCTTTCTCCCAGTATAAACCGATTTCCGGATATCCTTCTCTATGAGCTACACGAGCCATAGCAAGATACATACCAACTTCTGTACATTCGCCTTCAAAGTTAGCTCTTAAATCTGCCATAATATCTTCCGGAGCGCCCTGAGCAACACCTACAACGTGTTCTGCAGCCCAAACCATCTCACCGGCCTGTTCTTTAAATTTGCTTGCAGGAGCTTTACAAACTGGACAAACTTCCGGAGCAGCTTCGCCTTCATAAACATAACCACAAACTGTACATACAAATTTTTTCATGTTAATCTCTCCTTATAATATAAATTTAAATAGTGTATTCTCTAAATCAGTAATCATTACTGATATTATTATCATATACTACTTGCAACTCTTTGTCAATAGATATTTTAATATTTTTCTTCTTCTTTACATTTTCTACATTTACCGTAAAAATAGAGCTGATGTCCTGCAATCTCTCCATCATAATGCTTCCTGGCCCATTCATTCACCATCTGCATATTCATCGTCGGAAGATCTTCGACCTGTCCGCAGCTTTCACAAATAAAATGATAATGGGGATCGGTCCGGGCGTCAAAACGGTCGCTGTTTTCTCCGCAGGAAATCTTGGAAATTTCTCCCTGTTTTGCAAGGAGGGTCAAATTTCTATATACGGTTCCGAGGCTGATATTTGGATAAATCTCCCGGATAGCCATATATACCATATCTGCTGTCGGGTGGTCTGTGCGGCCTTCAAGATAATTTTTTATCGCTTCTCTCTGTCTGCTATATTTCAGGGCAGCCATGGGGCTCCTCCTTTCTCCTAATATCAATAATAATTCCTGTTACTTTTATTATAATAACAAAAAAGACGGAATCGGTCAAGAACCTTCCGCCTTTTTATGTAAAAAAGTTTATTTTTATCTACGGTGCATGTGTACCTGATATTCCTCATAGGTATCCACATTGGCAATAATCTGCCGGTCATCCGCCTGGGCAATCTGAGCGTTTCTATCCTTCATGAATGTACGTTCCTTGTTCAGCATGGCCGGACCACTGACACAGCCGCCGACACAGGCCATACCTTCGATGAAGTCCTCCGGAAGCCGTCCCACCTTCAGAAGCATAAGCGCTTTTTTACATTCCAAAGCGCCGTTGGCTTTACAAACCTTCACCGGTACATCTTCATTTCTTTCTTTATATGTCTGAAGTACTGCCGCCGTAACACCTCCGGATACGGAATAATTTTTACCAAATTTACTTCCCTGCTGGAGCTCTCCGGTATAATCGGACGGATCCACACCCTTTGCCTCCATCATAGCGTAAAGCTCTTCATAGGTCAACGCATAATCTGCGCCGCCCATCGTGATCGAATCGATGACCTCGCTCTTTTTCGCGATACATGGTCCGATAAAGACACAGAGCGCATCCGGATACATGGCCTTAATCAGCCGGGCTGTCGCCTGCATTGGCGATACGGTCGTCGACATTTTATCTGCAACCTGCGGAAAATGCTTCTTGATCATGTTTACAAAGGCCGGACAGCAGGAGGTCGTCATCTTTTCTCCCGCCTTTACCCTTTCTTCCAGCTCTAAAGCTTCATTCTTGGATACAAAATCAGCGCCCAGAGATACTTCGAACATATCGGTAAATCCCAGGTCTTTCACAGCCTCCCGAATCATTCCCACAGAGACATCGCTTCCGAACTGACCTTCAATGGCCGGAGCTACCATGGCATAAACCTTTACGCCATTGTTCATCAGTCGGATCACATCCACCATGAAGGTTCTGTCCGAAATGGCGCCGAAAGGACAGCCGACAACACACTGACCACAGCTAATACACTTTTTATCATCGATCTGGACGATCATGTCCTCGTCATAGGAAATGGCGTCCACCGGGCAGGCCCGTTTACACGGACGCATCAGATCAGCAATGGCATTGTACGGGCAGGCTTCCATACACCGTCCGCACTCCTTGCATTTTTTAGGGTCGATATGGGCCCGACCGCCCTCAAAGGTAATCGCCCCGAAGTTACAAGCGGACATACATTTCTTTGCCATACACATCTGACAGTTATTCGTCACGTTAAAACGGTTAATCGGACAGCCTTCACAGGCTGCCGGAAGTACCTGGACAATGTTTTTAATATTACCGCCCGGCAGCGGCGTGTGACCTTCGGCCAGCCGTACCCTCTGACGGATAATCTCCCTTTCTTTATAAACACAGCAGCGGTAATGCGGCGTATTTCCCGGTATAATATTGTAAGGAATTTCATCCGCACATTCTTTCAGCTTACCGTCAAAGGCCATACGGGCGACTTCCCGGTAAACTTCAAATTTGATTTTATTAATATCGGTCATAAATTCTCTTTTCATCTTACTCTCCTATAGGTCTGCGCCGTTAATAATATTTGACAGTTACGGTTTTTCCCATTTTTTTACATTCATTCACAAGCTGTTCCACCAGTCGCTGGCGGATACTTAAATCAAAGGGCAGGGCCGCCGCCTGATAAGTTTCATTGATTGCCTTTCCGACAAATATATTCAAATGATTACACTCTTCAATTAAAATTTTCCCAAGTC
>ENA-ORNG01002467-ORNG01002467.1-human-gut-metagenome-genome-assembly--contig:-NODE-2467-length-11218-cov-4.831676_pt1 | contig 11218 bp, 11 predicted proteins | sample MGYA00242113_ERZ509018 | MGnify/ENA primary metagenome ERZ509018 (study PRJEB26280, sample SAMEA2338711) | human gut metagenome | biome: human gut; feature: human-associated habitat; material: faeces... | reverse complement strand
GGGGCTTCCGGCGGGTGTCGATGATCTTGTTGGCAGCGATGCGGTAGAGCCAAGTACGGAAAGAGGCCCGCTCCACCCGGTAGCCGGGCAATGCCCGCAGGACGGCGATGAAAATGGACTGGGTCAGGTCCATGTCATCCTCTTTGCTTCCGGTCTGGCGGCAAACGAAGCGGTAGATCTCATCATAGTAGGATTGGATCAACTGCTCCGCCGCATCCTGGGAGTTTCGCCGCTGGATGGCTCTGATCCATTTCTGTTCCTGCTCCATCGTCTCACCACCATTCATAGATGTATTCATGTTTCAGAGTACCATCGTTTCAGGAGAATAAAAAGAATTTTCACTGGATTGGGAGTGGGCAATCAAAAAGTGTCCTGCCTTTCGGCAGGGGGCAAGCATCGTGTCTGGCTATACGCCGGCCACAGTTCCGGGCGGAAGCCCGGGCCCACTTTTGCGGCCCGAGGGCCAAAGGGCAGAGAGAAGAAATGCGCGTTTACTCCATGCTGGGATTACGATGCCGTTGACAAAGAGAACGGCCGTCTCACAGAAGGGGGTAGAAAATCCCCCCGTTTGGCCCTGTGAGCCGCTGTGTGGAGCAAATGGGGCCGGGGCGGCATCCATATGCCCGCCAGAGCAAGTTTTCAGCTCCTGGCGGCACCGTGTGACGGAAGGCAGTGACGACTGCTGGAACACGCTTCCCCCAGAATCGAGGGTGAACCTACCCGTTAAAAATATAGCAGGAGAAAGAACCGGCGCTTTTGCTGTGCCGGTTCTCTCACAACTGCCCGCGGTGCGGGCAGTTGCGGGGTTTTGAAAGGGCGCTGTTCTGTACATGAAATCATGGCAATGGTGCTTTTCTCTGTAAAATTCAGCTGTCTCCTTAGAACCGCAAAGAGCCGCTGGGGCGTTCCTGGGCTATTTGAGTACGAATTGCCCACATCGGGAATTGCACCGCTGAAGCAAAGATAAAGTTTCCAAGCAGGCAGCCAAGTTGTTACTTTTCTGATAATAGACGCCGCATCCCCCTGGCTATTGAGCCAGCATCGTGGTATGGTGTGTCGCTGCAAAGGAGGCGACACACCATGAACGACTACATGCAGGCTCTGCACCAGCGGTTCTGTCGGGAGCCAACTCACCCGGAGCTGGAACGAGCGTTGGACGACACCTACCATGCCCTCCGGGGGAACATCGCCTGGCAGGACCAGGAGCTGCTGCTCCGTGCGCAGGATCTGGAGATCGAGCTGCGGGAGGAGACGTCCCTGGCATCCTTCATCGCCGGGTTCCAGCTGGGCATGGGGATCGCCGGGGAGATCGAGCCATACTGTTTCGAGGACGAGGAGGAAAAGCGGGCCACAGAGAGGGCAAAAATGAGGTGCCCCCAGTCCAAAAATTGATACGCTATACAAAGAAAAAGGGCTGCCAAGGAGGCAGCTCTTTCTTAATTTTTTGATAACAGTGACCGTAGGCCCTGGCTATTTCTTTTTTCTGTGATATGTTGTGTCGTTGCAAAGGAGGCGGATGCTATGGGAAAGAAACGGGCCAACGGTGAGGGCAACATCAGAAAAAGGAAGGATGGCCGGTGGGAGGGGCGCTACACCGCCGGGCACGATCCGGAGACGGGCAAAGCCATCTACAAAAACGTCCTGGGCCGGACCCAGGCAGAGGCGAAGACCAAGCTGAAGGCGGCCATCGAGGAAGCCAGGAGCCTGGACGTGACCAAGGCGGGGAAGTACACGGTGGGCGTTTGGATGGATGAGTGGTTCGAGAACTACGCCAGGATCAAAGTTCGCCCCTCGTCTCACCAGACCTACCGGGGCTACATCGACAACCACATCAAGCCCAACATCGGGAAGCTGCCGCTGGAAAAACTCACTTCTCTGGAGTTACAAAGGCTTTATAAAAAACTGTTGGAAAAGGGGCGGATAGATCGGACCGAGAGCAAGCGCCAGCCTAAGGGCCTGAGCCCCAAGACCGTGCGGAACATCCACCAGATCATCGCCTCAGCCATGAAGCTGGCGAAGGAGCAGCGGCTTATCACCACCGATCCCACCGAGGGGTGCGCCCTGCCGAAGCTGGAACATCGGGAGATGAAAACACTGCCAGTGGAGCAGCTGACCTCCTTCCTGCGGGAGGCGAAGGACAGCGGCGTCTTCGAGATTGTACTATGTGGAGCTGGCCACCGGCCTTCGGAGGGGAGAGCTGCTGGGCCTGAAGTGGGAGGATATTGACTTGGACCGGGGCAACCTCCGGGTAAAACGGCAGATCGCCCGGATCGACGGCGAAATCGTAGAGGCTCCGCTCAAGACGAAAAACGCCTACCGCACCCTGCCGCTGGCGGAAGACACGGTGGACGTTCTGCAACAGCAGAAAAAGAAAGTGGGCAGCAGTCCCTAGGTGTTCCCATCGCCCACAGGCGGCCCCATCTCGCCGGACAGCGTCCTCCACATGCTCCACCGGGTGCTGAAGCGGGCGGGACTGCCTCGGGTCAGGTTCCATGATCTGCGGCACACCTTCGCAACGCTGGCGCTCCAGAACGGCGTGGACATCAAGACGGTGTCCGGAATGCTGGGGCACTTCTCCGCCGGCTTCACCCTGGACACCTATGCCCACGTCACCACAGCAGCTCAGAAGGAGGCGGCAAGGACCATGGAAAAGGTCCTGACGGCGGCGCTGTAAACTCCCCAAAAAACACGACAGACCGGAGGCGGAAACACCGCCTCCGGGCCTCGATTTTGCCCCGTCTGGGTCACGGTTTGGGTCACCCCGGTGTCCGGGAAATGGGGACGTCCCCAAAAGTTGCAAAAGGCGAAAGAAAAGCACCGCTTTCCGGCTGGAAAGCGGTGCTTTTGTGGTTGCGGGGACAGGACTTGAACCTGCGACCTCCGGGTTATGAGCTGCTGTCGGTTTCTCCATCCGCTGCGTCGCAGTTCTCTCCAGGCATTTTAGGGCCCAAAATGGCTTAAAACCCGAAGGTTGTTCCTCTCCGCTCCGCGGCGATTTTCAGCGATCTGGGTCAGGTTATGGGTCGGTCTTCTAAAGCTGCATAGTTGAACACCAAGCAGAGCGACGGCACTGCCCACCGGTCCTCTTGCACGCAATCAGCTTCGAATCTCACTCTGGCATGGTCCACTCCCGGACGCCGTCGAAGTAGGGACTCTGCTTGCGGCGGCGGAAGTCATCCTGGTCCTTCTCCGACCAGTCATAGAGCCCCTGCCCCGCCGCCTGGCCGGTCTTGCCGGATGCCAGTCCCTCCAGAACCGTTTTTTGTAGTTCCCTGGTGCCGCACAGGTCTGGGTAGACGTTCTGGGCGATCGTGCTCTCCAACTGGAAGCCCACTGCGTCAAAGTACTCCAGAAGTCCGATGGAGGCGTAGCGCATCCCCACGGCGTATTTCACTGCCCGGTCGATATCCGCCGCCGTGGTGACCCCTTGCTCGATCAGGTAGATGGACTCTCGAAACAGGGCCTGCGCGAAGCGATTTACCAGGAGTCCCGGCACGCTGCGGTTCAGGACCACCACCTGTCGGTGCAGCTGTTCCAGCAAAGTCAGCGTCCTGCTGACGACCTCCTCCTGTGTCCGCCGATGTCGGACCACTTCTACCAGCGGCAGCATATGGACCGGCTGGAAGGGGTGTGCGATCAGCAGGCGCTCAGGGCAGGGCGTTAGGTCTGCCAGGATCTCCGCATCCATGGAGGAGGAGCAGGACGCTATGATGGCATCCTGGGCAGCATATTGAGCGATGGCCGCATAGGCGCTCTGCTTTTCCGCTGCACCCTCGGTAACGGCCTCAAAGACGAAGGTGTGATCTTTCAGCGCTGCAGGATCGTTGGTGACGGTCAGCAGGGCCAGGGCTGCCTGCTTGTTGGCCTCTGTAGCTAAGCCTTCGGCGATCAGGTCATCCCAGTTCTGGGCAACTGCGTTCCGGCACCGATCCAACCCGCGTTCCGAGTGGCCGATCACTGTACAGGGGACTCCGTGGCCGATAATCAGTGTGGCTTCGCAAGAACCGATGGTCCCGGAGCCATAAACTGCGATCTGTTCTCTCATGCGCGACCTCACATCATAGCCCAGCCGTGCGTCAGACGGATCGACTGGCCAGTCAGGGCTCCCCGGTCCATGGACAAAAATACCAGGGTATCGGCCACATCCTCCACGGTGGTGAACACGCCGTCCACTGTGTCCCGCAGCATGATGTTTTTCACGACCTCTTCTTCGGAGATGCCCAGGGAGGCTGCTTGCTCCGGGATCTGCTTTTCCACCAGGGGTGTCTTGATAAAGCTGGGGCAGATGACGTAGGTATGGATGCCGTATTCAGCACCCTCCCGGGCGATGGACTTGGCAAGTCCGGCAACACCGTGCTTGACGAAGTTGTAAGGCTCCTTCAGCTTGGAGCCAACGAATGTCTGGACAGAGCCGGTGAATACGATCTTTCCGCCTCTGCCAGAGGTCTTCATACGGCGGTAGGCCGCCCGGGACACCAGGAAGGCACCGTCCGCATGGATGGCCATCATCTTCCGCCAGTCGGCAAAGGGGTAGTCCTCAAAGGGGTGGACGATTTGGACCCCGGCGTTGGACATCACCAGATCGCAGGAGCCGTAGGCCTCCATCATCCGGTCAAAGCCAGCCTCTACCTCTTCTTCGCTGGAGACATCCATGTGGATGGCGATGGCGGACAGGCCCTCTCCGGTAAGCTGCCCGGCCAGGTCTTGGGCGGCAGGCAGGTTCACATCGGCGATCACCACGCCATAGCCCTCCCGCGCCATGCGCTCAGCGCAGGCCCTTCCGATACCGGAGGCCGCGCCGGTGATCAATGCGGATTTCATAAAAGTTCCTCCTTCATATGCCATATGCAAAATCTATAAACAGAATTTCCTCTATCTTTGCAGCGCAATATATGGCCGCCTATCACAGGATAGATATCCCTGTGTAGAGGTAGCAGCATCTTTTGATACTACGTTGCACGGGCATCACAGCCACGCGCGGCCATAATACCCGTGCAACGCTTTCCGTCAGGCAATTACTGTGAAGATACCGGCACTGACCAGTGCGATGATCGCGGGCGGAACGAGAGCCGTCCAGAAGCAATGCCAGTAAATATCCTTGTGTGTAGTTCCCAGATAGTCGTTGAACAGGAAAATTCCAGTGGCGTGCGGTAGGGAGTCCAAACTTCCGGCGGAAATTGCGATCAGCCGGTGCAGGATCTGCATATCCGCACCTGTAGAGAGGAAATAGTCCGACATACTGGACAGCATCAGACGGGCACCGCCGGAAGAAGAACCGGCCACGCCGGCCAAGACTGCCGTAGCAACAACAGCCAGCAGATAGGGGCTCATTTCCCAGGAAGTAACGCCCTCCACAATATTGGAATAGGCCACAGAGCCCTGTACCACTGCGCCGAAGCCGCAGACTGCGGAGAGGCTTCCAATGGATGTAATGCCGTTATTCAGGCTGCCGAGGATCTTGCGCAAATCCATGCCCTGGAATTTCTTGAAGTTGAGCAGGTAGCAGCTGAGCGAACCCAGCAGCATCGCGCTCACGGACAGCAGTGCGGTATCGCTGATGAATCTGCCGCCGATAAAGATAAAGAGAACCAGCAGGAGCATCGGAAGAAATGCGACCAGCGCAGAGGGTAGCGTATCCCGGTCACTGGTCTGGTATTTCGAAGCGTCGAAGTCCTTCTGGAAGGACCAATGCTCCCCGTTTTTTCTGGCGCGGACCGCGCAGTACTGGCAGTATGCATAATCCATCAGAAACATTGCCACAGCCGCAATGCAGCCGAACACGGGCGCAGCCGTCAGCGGCGTGCCGAGATACTGAGATGGGATGATATTGGTCAGCTGCGGGCTGCCCGGCAGGCAGGTCATAGTGAAGGTGCAGGACCCTGCAAACAGGACCGCCGCGATCAGATGTCTGGGAAGATCCGCTTCCTGGAACATGGTGTACAGGATCGGGCCCACTGCAAACATCACGACAAACAGGCTCACTCCGCCATAGGTCAGGATCGCAACGATGATGATGGAGGCAAGAATCACCCGCTTTTTCCCAAACCAGCCCAGCAGCTTGTAGGCGATCGACAGGGTGCTGCCAGACTCCGTCATCACATGAGCATAGAGTGCGGAGCAGCAGAAAATCAAGAAGTAATTCAGGTAAGTGCCTACATATCCGTCCATGTATAGAGAAGAGAAGGACTCCCATAGTCCCATCCCGTTTGTAAGCACAACGATCAAGGCTGCCAGAAGTGTCAGCGGAAGGGCAGACAGGCCTTTATAAGAGCCAATCATCAAAAAGAGAATTGCCAATATGATACCAATAATCCCAAGCATAAAATATCCTCCTAGATTTCACACAGTGATCAGAGATTGTTCTTTAGGTATTCTCCGATTTCGACCAGCACGTCATAGGCCTCGTCGATCTCATCCCAGAAGAGAATAAAGCCATGCATCAGGTCGGTGCAGTCACGAAATACGACATTCGCTCCTGCTTGCTCCAATGCCCGGGCGTATGCCGCGCCCTCATCATGCAGTGGGTCATAGGTGGCCACGACCACATAAGCATCCGGAAGATTTTCGAAAGACTTGGCCCGCATCGGGCAGAGGTAGGGATTTTCCAGGTCATAGGAATCGCCCACATAGTGGTTCCAATACCACAGCAGAGCGTCCTTCGTGCAGTAATACCCACTGCCGACTGTCTGGACGGACTCCCATCCCGCCATGACGAAATCCGTATTGGGATAGATGAGGACCTGCTTTTGGATGGGGACACCGTTTCGGTCCCGGGCCAGCTGACACATGACCGCCGCAAAATTGCCGCCGGAACTGTCGCCGCACACCGCGATCCGGTTTCGATCCACGCCGATCTGCTCGGCGTTGTCGTACACCCACTGGAGCCCGGTATATGCATCTTCGATACCTGCCGGGAATTTGTGTTCCGGCGCAAGTCGATAGTCCACAGAGGCAAACACGCAGCCACTGGCTGCACACATCACATGGACAGCCTTATCATGTGTCTCCACAGTATCGACTGTCCAACCGCCACCATGATAAAAAACGACGACCGGGAGCAGCCCTGCATCTCCAGTGTCTTTGGGATAATACAGTTTAATCCGCAGAGTTCCCCAGGGACAGGGAACGAATTGATCCTCGGTCCTTCCAATCTCCACCAGAGGAGGATTTGTGCAGTACTGCTTGATATTTGCTTCCCGCACAGCTTCCACTGTGTTCAAAAACAGAGGCTTTCCTTTTTTGGCGCGGATTTTGTCCATCAATTTTTGGGATTGTTCATTGATGCCCATACGCAACACCACTTTCACTTTTTTTGCATTGGTATAGTACTTACCTGCTTCAAATTATAAGCCCATTTGAATAGAAATCAATAATGTAAAAGATAGAATTAAATTTATAGAATTTATATATTTGTACTAATTTTATAAATATAAATTGATAATATATATTGAAGTTTTTTTAATTAAAAATAGCACTGGCCGTCCAAACGACAAAAACTGCCCCGCCTCTCCGGGAGGCGGGGCGGTGTCACAGATCATCCGGGGGCAGATGCTGCCGAACATAGTCTAAAAACAGCGCACAGGATCGAGGCATATACTTCTGCTGGTTCCAGGCCAGCAGGATATCCCAGTACTTCATGTCGTCCTCCAGAGGAACACAGCAGACATTGGGGTCCGGGTGTTTGTCCAGAACCGGCTTTGGAAGGATGGAGACGGCGCGGTTCCGGGCCACCAGTTCTACCATGAAATCCCACTGGGAGCTGAGCAGGGCGATCTTCGGCCGAAAGCCCGCTGTCTGGCAGGCAGACATGATCTGCCGGTGCAGAATGAAATCCTGGTTGAATATGGCAAACTGCTCATCCCGTAGCTGGGAGACCGTGAGTGTTTCCTCCTGAGCCAGCGGATGGTCCTTGTGGAGCAGTGCTACGTTGCGTTGGGTGGAAAAGTGACAGTTCCCATAGGTCTGCGTGCGGTCCGTCTTTAGGGTCACGGCCAAGTCCACGGTACCTTCCTCGACTCGCTGGTTGATCTTATTGGCGCCGTCCTCGATCATGGTGATGCGGATATTGGGGTAGGCTGCAGAGAAGTTGGGAATCAAATCGCCAAAAAAACAGGCGCCAAACAACGGAGAAAGTCCCAGCGTAAAGGCCCCTGCGCTATGGGAATCTGTGACCTTGACATCCTCTACTGTCTTTTGATAGAGATCGATCAACTGCCTGCCGCCGTTCATCAACCGTAGGCCGCCGTCCGTTAGGACCTGTCTGCGGTTGAAGGTGTAGAAGAGGGGGAGACCAAGTTCCTCCTCCAGCTTTTTTACAGCGATCGATAGAGTCGGCTGGGAGATGCCGAGCTTTTCCGCCGCCTTGGAGTAGCTGCCCTCCTGTGCGACGGCCATAAAATAGGTGAGTTGTTTGATGTCCATAAAAATATCCTTTCTTGAGCACTGATAAAACCGGGGAGCAGCTGCCTAAATAGTATATTTTTAATTATCATATCACAAGTTATAAAAAAGTGTAATAGATATCCGGATTTTTCGGAAGAGTTTGAAAAGATATACCATGTCTAAATACGGCAGGTGCAGCTATGAAAGCCGGGTAAAAAAGCCATTGCTGTTTGGCGCGCTGTGGAATGCCATCTGAATGCCTTGGTGGTATTCCTGCCGAAAGCAGAGCAACCAGCCCAGTAGGCAGGGCAGGGCAGGGCAAGCATCGCGTCCGGCTATACGCCAGCCGCAGTTCCGGGCGGAAGCCCGGACCCACTTTAGGCGGCCAGGAGGCCGAAGGACAGAGAGCAGGAATGCGCGTTTACTTCATGCCGGGATTACGATGTTGTTGACAAAGAGAACGCCGTCTCTCAGAAGACGGAGAAAATCGCCCCTGTTTGGCCCTGTGAGCCGCTGTGTCGGGCGAATGGGGGCGGGGTGGCATCCGTGCCAGCCAAAGCAAGTTTGCTGCCACTGTCGGCGCTGTGTGGCGGAAGTCGGTGATGACTGCTGGAACACGTTCCCCCCAGAATTGAGGGTGAACCTACCAGTTGAAAGTATAGCAGGAGAAAGAACCGGCGCTTTTGTGGCGCCGGTTCGCTCACAACTGCCCGCAGTGCGGGCAGTTGCGGGGTTTTGAAAGGGCGTTCTTCTGCCTGTGAAATTAAGGCGATGACGCTCTTTTCTGCCAAATTCGGCTGTCTCCTTAGAGCCGCAAGGACTCCCCGGGGCGTTCCTGGGCTATTTGAACGATTTAAGCACGAATAAGCTCGCGGAACTTGCAGGGCCAAAAAGAAAGATAAGGCCCGCGCCCTCGACAGCCAACTTGTTACTTTTCTGATAACAGATGCCACGCCCCCTGGCTATTGCTGGGAAGTCGTGATATGCTTTGCCGTTGACAAGGAGGCGGCACGATGCACGATTACATGAAAGCCCTGCACGCACGGTTCTGCCGGGAGCCGGAGCTTCAAAAAGTCCGGGCAGAACTGGACCGGGCTTACAGAGAAATCAAAGCGAAGTTGGTCCAGCAGGACCAGGAGACCCTGCTGCAACTGACAGATCTGGAGAACGAACTGCGGGAAGAGACCTCTTTGGCATCCTTCATCGCTGGGTTTCAGCTGGGCATGGGGATTGCAGGAGAAATCGAGCCTTACTCCTTCGAGGAGGAAGAAGAAAAGCGGGCCACAGAGAGGGCGAAGATGAGGTGTCCCCAGGTCAAAATTTGATACGCTATACAAAGAAAAGAGCTGCCGACAGCAGCTTTTTCTTAACAAACCGATAACTATCGGCGTTCCCCCTGGCTATTTTTTGTTTTTGTGGTATGTTGTGTCGTTGAAAAGGAGGCGGATGCCATGGCAAAGAAACGCGCCAACGGCGAAGGCAACATCAGAAAAAGAAAAGACGGGAGATGGGAAGGGCGGTACACCGCCGGACACGACCCTGAGACCGGCAAGCCCATCTACAAAAATGTCCTGGGCCGCACCCAGGCGGAGGCCAAAACGAAGCTGAAAGCAGCCATCGAGGAAACTAAGAGTCTGGACATCACCAAGGCGGGAAAGTACACAGTGGGTGCCTGGATGGATGAGTGGTTTGAGAACTACGCAAAAATCAAAGTGAGACCATCGTCTCACCAAACCTACCGGGGGTACATCGACAACCACATCAAGCCTAATATCGGCAAAATCCCCCTGGAAAAACTCACTTCTCTGGAGTTACAGAGGTTCTACAAGAAGCTGCTGGCCAGTGGAAGGATCGACAGAGTTGAAAGCAAGCACCAGGCAAAGGGCCTGAGCCCCAAGACGGTGCGGAACATCCACCAGATCATCGCCTCGGCCATGAAGCTGGCGAAGGAGCAGAAAATCATCGCCACCGATCCCACCGAGGGCTGTGCCTTGCCGAAGCTGGAACACAAGGAGATGAAAACGCTGCCCATCGAGCAGTTGACCTCCTTCCTTAGAGAGGCTAGAGACAGCGGGGTATTCGAGCTGTACTACGTGGAGCTGGCAACTGGCCTACGACGGGGAGAACTGCTGGGCCTGAAGTGGGAGGACATCGATTTCGAACATGGAAACCTCCGGGTGAAACGGCAGATTGCCCGGATCGACGGCGAGGTAGTGGAGGCACCGCTGAAAACCAAGAACGCCTACCGAACGCTGCCGCTGGCGGGAGACACGGTGGACGTTCTGAAACAGCAGAAGAAAAAAGTCGGCAGCAGCCCCTGGGTGTTCCCCTCACCCACCGGCGGTCCCATCTCGCCGGACAGTGTCCTCCACATGCTCCATCGGGTGCTGAAACGGGCAGGATTGCCTCGGGTCAGGTTCCACGATCTCCGTCATACCTTCGCAACTCTGGCCCTCCAGAACGGGGTGGATGTAAAGACAGTCTCCGGCATGCTGGGCCACTTCTCGGCAGGGTTCACCCTGGACACTTACGCCCACGTCACGACAGCGGCCCAGAAGGAGGCGGCAAAAACTATGGAAAAGGTCCTGACGGCGGTGCTGTAAACTCCCAAAAATCTCTCCAAAAAGCAAGAGGACCCGGAGGCGGAAACACCGCCTCCGGGCACGTTTTTTGCCCCGTCTGGGTCATGGGTTTGGGTCAACCGCAAATCACACAAAATCGCACATTTTTCTCTAAACTTTTGGAAACAAAAAGTAAAGAAAAACCGTCTGATTTCACAAAAAATCAGACGGTTTTGTGGTTGCGGGGGCTGGACTTGAACCAACGACCTCCGGGT
>ENA-ORNG01002462-ORNG01002462.1-human-gut-metagenome-genome-assembly--contig:-NODE-2462-length-11235-cov-3.644186_pt1 | contig 11235 bp, 12 predicted proteins | sample MGYA00242113_ERZ509018 | MGnify/ENA primary metagenome ERZ509018 (study PRJEB26280, sample SAMEA2338711) | human gut metagenome | biome: human gut; feature: human-associated habitat; material: faeces... | reverse complement strand
CATGAATATAAAAATATCTTATGTATTTTAAGTCTTATTGTTGTTGTTATTCTGCGAAAGTATCAGATTACTACATACGCGATGGTGTCCGGCAGGATTCCATATGATGGCGTTGATAATGGAGTCTCGCTTATGGTCTTGTTGGTGATTGTTTTTTGCATTGCAGCTTTGTATGTAAAAGGGATGATTTTGAAAGAACAAAATCAATTGCTTTTATCGAGGGATGAATTGATGCGTCAGAATTACGAGGAGCTGAGGCTGTCTGTGGAAAGTCAACGGCAGATGGTGCATGATCTGAAACATCATTTTTTAATATTGCAGGAATATGAAGCTTCTGGCAAATACGAAAAACTTCATGAATATTTGATAAAAATGAACCAAAGTATGGCTGCACTGGATGAAAAGATATGGACAGGGCATCGGGTTTTGGATTTTATATTGAACCAGAAAAAGAAGCAGGCAGAAGAAAGTGGAGTTGCTTTTCAGGTATGCGTAGCCGCTCTGTTGAATGTACCATTAAGCGACGGGGATATCAGCGTCCTTTTTGGAAATTTGCTGGATAACGCCATCGAAGCCTGCGAGCGGATGCAGGGTGGAAAACGATGGATCTTATTCCGGTTGAGAAAGCAGTATCAATCTGTGTTTGTCGAGATATCCAACAGTATTGAAGAGAAACCTAAAATACGAAATGGAGTGCTTTTGACTTCAAAAAAGGATAAAAGATTGCATGGATATGGTTTGAAAAGTGTGAATAATATTGTTGAAAGATATAACGGCGTATTTTCATATTCAATAAAGGAACAGGTATTTAAAGTCAATCTGTCCTTTTATGATACAAAAAATGATTTATAGGGGGGATTTTGCATGAGTGAAGCTATTTTGAGGTATGCCGGCGATTTAGATGAAGAGATGGAGGAAATCAAAAGGATGGCCGCTCAAAATGATATTTCCGAACAAGTAAATACTTTTAGCGAGGCGTGCGGAGCTTTTTTTACAATTTATTGTTGTTAAGCGGCGCAGTCAGGAAGGGCAGGATGCGGACAGCATTCTGCTCTTTTCTTGTATACAGGGGATACATATCCAGTGGGGGATGGACAGATGAATCACATTGTGTTTGAAACATTTTATGAAGAAATATTGAGAAGAGCTGTCGGAGAGCTGAGAAGGCGTATCTGTGAGAAATCAGCCTATTTTTCAGAAGCGTTATACGTTGATTTTTCTGAACATCTGGCAGGACAGCTTCAGGCGCTCTGTCTGCGGACGTTGATCGTCCAAATGCATTATTATAAACAGGCGGGTAAACTTAAGGGGAAAAATTCCCGGGAAGAGTATGAGTTTTTCTGCCAGGAGGTTATAGGACAAAAACAGTTTGCCTTGGAATTGTTTCGAAGCTTTCCCGTATTAAAGACCTGTATTGAAAAAAAGCTGGAATATATGACGGCTTATTATAGGGAAATTATCTTTCATTTTTGTAAAGACCGGGAAGAAATTCGAAGGGGACTGTGCCCACGGGCAACAAGGATTACGAAAATATCCGGAAATTTTTCCGATGTTCATAATGACGGCCGGCAGGTTTTGCGGATTGAGCTTGACAATACTTGTGAATTGCTCTATAAGCCCCACTCCATGGAGAATGAAGAGAAGTATTCTGGATTACTCAGATGGCTCAGTGAAAAAACAGGTATAGGACAGCTCGAGTATTTCTTTTTATCCTTTGACGATCATAGCTGGTGTTCTATTGTGGATTACAAGGCTTGCCGCAGCCAGATACAATTAGAGAATTACTATATTCGTATGGGCGTTCACATATTTTTGACTTATTTTTTAGGGACAAAGGATTTACATTATGAAAATATTATTGCTTCCGGAGAATATCCGGTTTTAATTGATCTGGAAACTTTAGTTCATGTACGTTACAAATCGGAAATAAATACGGCAAAAAAAGAAATAATTTATCAGTTATCCCAATCAGTGCTGTATTCCGGACTGCTTCCCTTTTATCACTGGAATAAGGACGGGAATGGAATTGACAGCAGCGGCATGAGAGGTAGCGGCGGCCGGAAGTATCCCTTTAAAACGCCTGTCATCGTTAAGGCTGGCACCTCAGACATGCATATCGAATATCGATATCTTGTTTCAAAAAAGGCACAGAACCTTGCCACTGTAGAAGGGAAATTCTATGAGCCGGGGTTATATAAAGAACAGATTCTGGATGGCTTTATGAGCGCTTATAAAGAAGTTATATCTTGCAGGGATGAATTTGAGAGCCTGTTAAAAGAACTTGAACAGACAAAAAGCCGTTATCTGACGGCGGACACACAGCGTTACAGTATGCTGCTTTCCGGCTCCTATCATCCGAGATTGTTAGTTAAGGACGGAGAACGGGAAAAGTTTTTAGATTTATTATGGCAAGGAAGGTCAGCTTTAGATGAGGCTATTGTTAAAAGTGAGATTACAAGCCTGATGAACGGGGATATTCCTTATTTCTATTATTCATTAAATGGAACCAGTCTGTTTACAGCCCAGGGGGATGAAGTCAAACATTACTTTTCCTGCCCGGCCATGACGATATTGACAGAGAGACTAAAAATGCTCAGTGAATCGGATATGAAGAAACAAGAGGAATTTATCGGAGTATCTCTGGATTTGATGGATGGCGAAAAGGATGGATATTTTAACGGCGTATATTTGATTCGAAAAGGTGATTTGAGAAAAGAAATTCAAAAAGACGCTATCCGCAAAAGCATATCCGAGTTTAAGACAAAGTTGGTGGACAATGCTGTGTGGAATGCAGAGCGAACAGAGGTAGGCTGGTATGCTTTACAGCTTTCTTCTTCCGGCCAGGACAGTTGGGATATCCGGCCGATGAATATGTATCTGTATAACGGACTGGCAGGAATATTACTCATTTTATATGCGCTGGAGTTGTATGAAGAGGACAGAGAGATTTCCCATATGCGTATAGTCCTGGAACAAATGCTTTTCGAGTATACGGATGAAGGCGCCAGAGAACCGGAAAGACTTCAGACAAAAAATACAGGAGCCTATAATGGCGAAAGCTCTATCCTGTATACATATCTGGTGTTATATCAGCTCACCGGCCGACGGATATACATGAATTATGCGAAGAAACATGCACAAATAGTAGACCGGCTGCTTGGTGAAGATAAAAGCTTTGATCTTTTATCCGGTAATGGAGGAGCGGCGCAGGTGCTGCTTAAAATGTATGTTATGTTAAATGACAGACGTTATCTGGACATGGCTGTAAGGGCGGTGGAAGTTTTAGAAAGGACCGCCGTCATTCAGCCGAAGGGAATCGGATGGCCTGTTGAGGGGGATGCGCCGGCAATGGCCGGAATGGCCCATGGAAACAGCGGGATACTCATGCCTGTTATCTCATTGTGGAAAATCACCGCAGAAGAAAAATACGAAAGGCTTGCACAACAAATATGGCAGTATGAAGAATATGTATATGACGAAAGAATCAATAACTGGACAGATTTGCGGCCGGCAGAGGAACAAAGGGATGATATCGGGCCGGTGGCCTGGTGCCACGGCGCCGGAGGCATACTTCTTTCCAGATTAAAATGCTGTGAAGACCTTCAGGACGATATGTGGAGAGAACGGTTTGGAAGGGATATTTCCAGAGCCTGTGCAAAGTTGAGCCGGTATTGGAAGCGGGACAGCTTCAGCCTGTGCCACGGCATATATGGCAATCTGATGATTCTTGAACATGCCGCAAAGAAAGTATACTGGCCGGCAGGAAACGTCAAACTCCTGCCCCAGGAAAAAATAAATCCGGGATTAATGAATGGATACGGAGGCATCCTCTATTTTTTGTTAAAACAGGAAATTTCCGCGTTGCCGGATATATTAGGACTGGATTAAAAGAAAAGTGTATAGAGTAATGCAACTGGCGGCCTGAAAGTAAGCTGTTCATGGCCACATGATTGTTTTTAGATAATTATTAGTGTATCATTGAATTGTTAAATTTATGGAAATTATCAGTCAGTCATGTGTATCGATAGCATCCGGGAATATATTGGTGGTAACAGATAGATTTAGAGAGTGTGGAGGCGGAAGGTAGTCGAGAAGAGTATCAAAGAATTTTAAAGGATTATGTATAGTATATGCGGTAGTTTTTGTGGCTGGTTTCTTTTTATCAAATTTTTCATTATTTAGCTATGCGGATGGTAATTGGACAGATACACTATATGAGTTTACAAATTCTTATTGGGGTGTCCAAATAACAGATGCTCCGACGGAGCGTAGAGAAAAATGGGATGATTCTTCATCCTATGCATACAATGATGCTTCAAATACAGATATTATGCAAGTGAGGGTTTATGGAGGATTTGCGACTGGACAACATGAAGATTGTACATATGGCACACCGAAGAGTCTGCCTAGAGGAGCCGCGTATTATTTACCAAATTTGGTTTATGAATATGGTGAAGGAATTTATTCACATAAACCAGACTATACGCATGCCTTTTTGATGTTTCATCCTGTTAACGGATTACAAGGTATGTATCTTCACATCTGGTGGAGTCCGGACAGCATTTAACAGAAAATAAAATATTTGGATGAATCATTGTAGATGAGTGAATAGTGCTAGCCTGACATATATGTCCAATATATGATTGGGCTAGCGCATTGTTTATTGAAATTATTATAGAAAGAGTGGAAATCATAATGAAAAAAGGTAAGGGTGCAGGAATCATTATTGGATTAATTATGATTGTCATAATTATCATCGGAGGCGTACATAAAAAAGTATTTAATTGTCCTGAGAATAATAGAGTCATCAGAGAATCCATGGATAATCAAGCAGAGAGTTCAAAAGAAACGATGCGAAGAACGGAATATGAAAATAAGGATGATCAAAGTAAGGTTTCTCTTAGAAATTATGATTTTGAAGTAAAAAAGACAGACTATCATCAAAATGAAAGCGGATCCAATTATCTGGAAGTGCAGCTTATTATTACGAATAATGCTTTGGAAGAAAAAGTTATGTCATTGAATAGTGTCAGTTTGATAATTTATGATTCAGAGGGGAATGAAATTGAAAGATTTCAGTTGAGTAATGTGAACGATGTGGATGCAGAAAAGGTAGGAATTGATTATTTTCATCATATGATTCCGGCAAATGAAATGTCAGAAGTTAAATTATTTTATTTGATAGACGATGATGTTATGCAAAAGGAGAATAGGGTAGCGCTTCATTTTAGTCCATTTGGTACAGAAGGAGCTGTTATATACGGGAAGAATGAAAAAGGTGAGACTGTTGAAATTATGGATACCGATAATGTTGCGGATATTTACCTTAATTCGTTATTGGAGAGGAATGAATAGATTATGAAGAATATATATAAGCTGGAATTAGTGAGGGGATGTGAAAGTTGGGGGATTAAGGTTTCTTTACTCTTTGGTTGTGGCATTTCCGTTGCCCAATGGATGTTCAATGTGTTGCCAGTAGCATTTTATCAGAATACATATATGGCTTCAGATTATAGTATGAAGTATCCGTTTAATGTGTTTAATAACTGGATTGGAGCTCAGACATATACTTTTTCATATCTGTATTTTTTTCTTATTCCACTGTTTGTAGCGTTGCCGCATGCAGGTTCATTTTTTCAGGATATTGATTATCATATGATTGAGGAATTATGTATTCGAGAGGAAAGAAAACATTATTACAGATCAAAATATGTGGCGGCTTTTATATCGGGTGGGATGGTGGCAATCATCCCTTTGATGTTTAACTTTATTTTGACATCTGCTGTTTTACCGTTTGTAAAGCCTCAGGCTGCAGACTATACAACGTTAATTGGAATGAGAAGTACATTAGGTGATTTTTATTTTGTACATCCGATGCTTTATGTATGCATCTTTTTAATGATTATTTTTGTGTTTGGTGGAATTTTGTCAACGGTGGCCTTTATAGCAACTTATTATACAGATCATATGTTCATCGTACTGATTACACCATTTGTTTTCAGTGTGTTTTTAAATTCATTATTTTCTATGTTGGGATTAACGGATTGGCAAATGGTCTTTTTTTTGAATCCTGGTTATAGTGGAAATAGAATATTACCAATAATGTTGGAAGGGTTTATCATTATGGCAGGAACCTTTTGGATATTTGTTGTCAAAGGGAGTAAGGATGATATATGTTAGGCACAAAAGATTTATTATGTCTGTTAGATTTATTTGTTGAAGCGTCTTATTTTCGAACATCCTTTCCCTATTTATTGATTATCTGCTTATGTATGATTATATTTGGCACAGAGAATGATTTTTCGGTTTTTGTTGTATTAAGGTACAGAAGTCGTAAAAGTTTGTGGCGGAGACAAACGTGTAGAGCTTTGCTGCTCTCAGGCATAATAACTGTGACGGAGGTTATAGTCTTGCTTGGATATGCAGTAAGCTGCAAATTGACAAAATATAATTGGGATATCGTCGAAAGTTACTTTTTTCTAAATATGCAGCGAACCTTGCATATAAACTGGTATTCATGCTTATTGGCATATGTTCTTTCTGCTTTTTTATTTAGTTTTGGAAGTATGGTTTTTTATATTATTAATCGGTGGATTTTTAATATTCCTGTAGCAAGCTGGTTTTCTCTGATTATCCTATTTTATTTTGAATATTACAGTAAATACACATTTTTTTACCAAAACCTATATTTAAAATATGAAGATTGGATAGAATGTTTCGTTTGGAATAAATTATTGACGGCTTTGTTAATAATTATTGTCCTGCTTGGTATAGGTGAGTGGTTCAGCTATAAAAAGGAGTTTTATGTTGGATAACGGGTTAAAACAGTTTATTAAATATATAAAATATGATTTACATCATGGATTATTGATGGAATGGAAAAAATACATTGTTTTTTCTGCATTCATTTTATTTTTATGTTTGAAATTTATTATGGGACATAGTAGTGTATTAGCTTTCGAAGATTTAGAAAAAAGTTTGTCTGCAGGCGACTTGCTCTCGTATATTCTAAAGGGAATGCAATTTTATCAACCTTCGTTGACTGAAATATATGTTCCAGAATTCACATGGATTTTTATGTATATGTATATTACTTTTTCAGTAAGTTATTATCCTTTAAAGGATTTGTACGGATATGGGCAATTGATGTTACTGCAATCAAAACAAAGGAAGTACTGGTGGTTCAGTAAATGTATATGGAATATATTGAGTATTGGCATATTTTATTTCATTATGATTATGGATGTTTTTGTATGTAGTGTCATCACAGGAAATATAAATATCATGCCCCAGGTAAATGTACAGGCTTATTATAACCAAATGATTGTCACATCGGTGAATATATTCCAATTTATTTTAATCGTATGTGTAGTTCCGTTCGTTGTGACAATAGCTATATCATTATTTCAAATGATGTGGGCTGTGCTCGTTCATCCGATGGTGGGGTTAATTGTATCTGCTTCAATATACATAATGTCCATATATTTTTCACGGCCATGGATGATGGGAAACTATTTAATGTTAATGCGAAGTCATGTTTTTAATCCGGTATCACAAATAATTGCGGAAAAAGGAATTCTTTACTCGGTGGCAGTCATTTGCAGTTCTGGAATTATTGGATATGTGGGATTTAGAAAGAAAGACATATTGGCAAATTACAGTGAATAAAGGAGGATGGTCTGGAATGTATTTGGAATTGAAGAATGTGTCTAAAAAAATCGGAAAGGATGATATTATAAAAAATGTAAATTTAAGTATGGAAAAAGGGCACATTTACGGACTTTGGGGAAAAAATGGTTGCGGAAAAACGATGTTAATGCGTTTGATCAGCGGCTTGGTTTTCTTATCAGATGGAGAAATTCTTATTGGCGGAGAGTCTTTAGGAAAGGATATTTCTTTTCCGCGGAGTATTGGGGCGTTGATTGAGAGCCCTGGTTTTATACCGGGGTACAGTGGATTTAAAAATTTGAAGGTGTTAGCTTCTATACAAAACAAAATATCTGATGAAGAGATTGATATAATAATGAAGACTCTTGGATTGGATCCACAGGATAAAAAAAGAGTAAAAAAATATTCATTGGGAATGCGGCAAAAACTGGGGATTGCAGCGGCACTTATGGAACAGCCTGATTTGATTTTGCTGGATGAACCGACAAATGCTTTGGACGAGCATAGTACAAAAATATTAAAAGAGCTGCTCTTTGAACATAAAAAGAGAGGCGCCTTAATTATTATATCTTGTCATATACGAGAAGATTTAGAGTTTTTATCGGATGAAATTTTTTGTATGCAGGAAGGTAAGATGATTAGTCATTATATACCCGGTGAGCTGGGGAAAGAGGTCGAGTTGTGATAAGATTAAAAAGATGGTTAATATACATTATCGTGATTACTTTATTAGTAGTTTATGGAATTTGTGTTATCAGAGTTAATAGCAAATATCCCCAAACAAAGGTAGGGATTGTGGGATTAAATAAATGTATTGAGTATCAGGGAGCAGATATATTGATTACAGATAGCTATATCATGGATGAAACAGATATAAATCGATATTTCTCATGGGAAAAAGAGAATTATGGTGGGTGTATTGGTATAGTAGCAGATGTTCTAATTGAGAATAATTCATTTACAGAGAAGAAAGTTGATCTTACAGCCTTGATATTTGAATCAGGGGGATGGAAAAATGCGATTCACTATATGGCTTTTACTAAGTTAAATGAAGATAATGAAAAAATGAGTTTTAACCCGATTTTACAGCCAGGAGAAAATATACAATTAAAATTGCCGACATTTGTGGCTCCCATTCATATGCGAGAATCACAGTGGGATGGTTTTTTAGAGCGCGATATATATTTAACTTTTTCATTATATCCAGAAAAACTTATGGCAAAATTATTTTGATTTATGAATGGCTATGGTAAGGGGAGCTATATAAAGTAAATAGAAAAGTGCAACTGGTGGCCTGAAAAGGTACCGTTCATGGACATCGGGTTGCTTTTTGATGCAATATTCGCTATCATTAAAGGTACCAAATAATACTCAAATGCAGACAACTTTGGTTAAAGGATACAGTTTCACTGTGTCCTTTAATCAATTATAAGCAAAAATGGTGGCCGTGGGATATGCAATTTATGGCCAACATATTGTTTTCTGAAAAAAGATATAGTATAATAAAATTAATCAGAATTGTTATTGTATTAATGAAGTGTTGGCAGATAAAAGAAAAAATTATATTAATTATATTGTCGATTTTGTTTGTTATATTTATGGCCTGTCTGATTATCTGGCGGATGAAAAAATATTATGTGGATGAAAGACTTACTGGCGATGTCCTTTGGATATTAAAGAAATCTCCAGAGATTGTTATAAGGAGTACGATTGTTCATATGATAAGTGTTGCTATATGCTGTGGGCCTGTTTTCATGGGACGTATTAAAGGTTATCCAAGCTTTACATTGAGCGGTCTGGCGGCGGCCCTAATTTGTATGGCGGTACTTACAATGCAGCCATATAAAATTTGTCAAAAAGGTATCATAACAGATCAGGGCTTTATCAGATGGGAAATGATACGAAAGATTATGGAAGCTCCAAAAGACGACAGGGTTCGTCTGAAATTAAAGAGACAGACGGACAATGAAATTTCGATTTACTGTCAGGGGGATGACAGAGAATGGCTGGAAAAATACATATGGGAACGGATTGGTGAAGAATGAATAAAAAGAGATTTGTTATTTTATATGGTATTTTGTTGATTGTTTGTGTAGGAATGTTATGGAATTTGGATGCGTTTCTTATACATATGCGGGAAATGGCAGGAAATACGTTTCAAGTAGTTAAATATGCGGCTTATACATGGACTTACGAAGGAATTCTTACACTTTTAATTTGCTTGATACACTTTTTGGGGCGTTTTGTGAAAATGAAGATATATGTTGGCGGTTCAGCGGCGATGATAATTATATTGGCATTTATGATATATAAAAGTCCTTTCCATTATTCGTTCGGATACTTGATTGTCATTTCTGTTGTATTTGTTGTGGAATTTATTTTGGAGATGGCGGACATGTTTTACAAAAAGGGGAGAGGTCTATGATCTGGTGTTTTATAGTGGTTCTTGTTAAAGAAACCGACGCTGCACAGGACGGTCTATTTGCACCTGAAGCCGGGAGCTGAATTGCCCAAAGCAGCTTTGGAAAGAAAACGTGTGATATAAGCAGAAAAGGTTGAGGGAATGGGAGGTGGATTTATGACAGATGTTATGAAGTATCAAATAGTTTCTGCGGTGTTTTTTCAGATAATCTTATGTCTGATTATTATTCATGGCGTGTATCGCTATTTTGGAAAAAGAAAACTTTGCGGAGAAACACTTCGTAAGGTACACAGTTCCAGAATGCGAGCCATGATCCACACGACAATTTTTTTGGTAATTGCGGCTGTATGCGTTTTTTGTATCTGGAAAATGTTTCGGATGGGCATGGATACGATTTATACGGATTATTTATATCTTACTGTTCTTGTCATAGAGTTTATGATCGCTCTGTGGATGGATCTGATTCCGCAAAGATTCTGTGAGAATGGTATTTTAGGATATAGAGGTTTTACGCCATGGTCGGCCATGCAGGGAATTGTTGATTCTAAGAAAAAGTCTGTTATTTTGATCAAGGTTCATGAACGGATCAGTTACAGAGAAGAAATTGCCTGCCGTCCGGAGGAGAAGGAAGAATTAGAGAGGCTGATTATGGAGAAAATTGAGGAACACAGTCAGCCAGAGGCTGTGGTTCCGGAATATTAAATATTACATAAAACGCACCCCATCCGATTTTCGGATCTGATGGGGTGCGCTGCGATTTTAATAAGAATGACTGTGTTTGGATAATATATGGGATTGATAGGATATTAATACCATAAGTCCGGCGGCGGCCGCCAGCCCGATGGTGCGTATAACAAAGGAAAGCTCAGTGTCAATGTGGAAGGCTTCAATATATGTACCGATTGTTTTTATAAGGCAGAGCAGGGATATGAAGTATATGGGCATGGCATTGAAGGACTTCCTGTAATAAAAACAATTCAGGACGACGGCGGCGCATATAAAGTAAATGCAGGTCTGGAAAAATGTTGAGAACAAAAAGCCTGCCTGAGTGTGAACAAAAAGGTTCGCAATAAATGCCGTAACAAAATAGTGGATATACCAGTGCGCTGAAAGCGCCTGTCCGGTGTTTTGGAAATCACCTGTCC
>ENA-ORNG01002457-ORNG01002457.1-human-gut-metagenome-genome-assembly--contig:-NODE-2457-length-11263-cov-6.822627_pt1 | contig 11263 bp, 10 predicted proteins | sample MGYA00242113_ERZ509018 | MGnify/ENA primary metagenome ERZ509018 (study PRJEB26280, sample SAMEA2338711) | human gut metagenome | biome: human gut; feature: human-associated habitat; material: faeces... | reverse complement strand
ACACCGGCGTGTATGACGCCGCCGTGAAGGCGGTGGAGGCGGTGGACGCCTGCGTGGGCAAGGTGGTGGACGCCACCCGGGCCATGGGCGGCATCGCCATGATCACCGCCGACCACGGCAACGCCGAGGAGATGATGAAGTCCGACGGCTCCCCCATGACCGCCCACACCACCAACCTGGTGCCCTTTATCCTGGTGGGCGCCGACGCCAAGCTCCACCCCGGCCGCCTGGCGGACATCGCCCCCACCATCCTGGACATTCTGGGCCTGGCATGTCCCCCGGAGATGGACGGCAAGAGCCTGATCGACAACTGATCTCCGGTCTGACCAATAAAGCCGCCCCCGCAAGGCATTTGCCTTGCGGGGGCTTTTCGCATCGCCTCCACCGCGCCCGCCGTCATGCCACAGCCGCGCCGGGCGCGATAGGTTTTGTATTCCGTCCCCCTGCCGTTGTCCTCCGACGGGCGGGAGTCTTATGCCTCTCCCAGAATGTGGTCCATAAATTCCAGCAGGGCCTTTTGGCACCCTGCCTGGTCCGTGGGATAGCTCATGGCGTGGCCCGCGCCCGGGACGACGCGCTTTCGCTTCCACCCGGCGGCGGCCTCGTAGTTTTGTTCCGTCATATATGTGGGGACAAAGCGGTCCTCGCCGCCGTGGATGAACAGAACCGGCAGGGAGCTGCGGGCCAGGGTATCCAGGGTGGAGCAGTCCCGGTACCCGAACCCGGCCCGGAGCCGTGTATAGGCGGAGAGGAGATGGACCAGGGGAAAGGCCGGCAGGCGGTACCACAGCCTGGCGCAGTGGGCGATGATGTCCCAGGGGGAGGTGAAGCCGCAGTCGGCGATGATCCCCCGGACGGAGGCCGGCAGGGGCAGGTCCGCCGCCATCATTACCGTGGCCGCCCCCAGGGAGAGGCCCTCCAGCACCAGGGGAACTTGGCCCCCCAGCCGCCCGTCCATGTACCGGGCCCAGGCCAGGACGTCCTGCCGCTCCTTCACGCCGAAGGTGATATAGGTGCCCTCGCTCTCGCCGCAGGCCCGCTGGTCCACCGCCAGGACGCTGAACCCGGTGTTGTGGTAGTAGGGGATCAGGAGGCCGAAGTCCCGGAGGCCCGTGGACCGGTACCCGTGGAACAGCAGTACGCAGGCCCGGGGCCGGTCGGCGGGGAAGTACAGCCCCTGGAGGCGGAGGCCGTCAAAGCTGGTGACGGAGACCCGTTCCCCCGGGTGGCCCTCCACCCAGGCCCGGCCCTCCGCCACCATGTCCTGAAACCGCCGCTCCGCCTCATTGGCCGGAGGCGCCGGCCTCTTCTGCCGCTTCGGCCGCCGGTGGCGGTGGGCGAAGTTGAAGAAGAAGTTCAGCGCGGCCAGGAGCAGCGCCGCCAGCAGCAGGAGGACGATGCCGATGACCTTTCCCATCAGGCGGCCCCTCCGTGCTCCTGGGCCTCCAGGTCCGCGGCGTAGTCCCGTACCGCCTGGAGGGCTTCCTCACTGGCGGAGGCAAAGACGGCGTCGGGGCGGCAGGCCGCCAGGAACTGCTCCCCGGCCTCCGTCTCCGTCAAAGCCGCCGCCAGGGTCTGGCAGAAGGCGTCGTCCAGTTCCGGGCGGCTCAGGGTCACCGCCGCCACTGTCTCGCAGGGGTTCTCGCCGCTGACCAGAAGGGCCTGAGCGTCCTCCTCCCAGGCGATGAAGTCCACAGCGGGGAGCAGGGCCACGTCCACGCCGCCGGCGGCCAGGGCCTGGGCGGTGTAGCCCCCGGCGGTGTTGACGGTGACCGCCACCTCCTCCACCAGGCAGTTCTCCTCCGCCAGCGCCTCCTTCAGCCACCGGGACATGTCCTCCAGAGAGGTGAGCATCCGCTCCGCCGTCTCCCAGTCCACCACCGCCTCCACGGTCAGGGTGTCCAGGGAGAGGGGCTCCGCCTCATCCCCGGTGCTCCCCTCCGGGGCCTCGGCGGTCTCCCCCGGACCCTCCTCCGGGAGCGGGTCCGCCGTCCCAACGCCACTTCCCGCAGGGAGGGAGGCCCCGCCCCCGGTCTGAGCGGCCTGGGTCCCCTGGCCGCAGGCCGCCAGGGAAATGCACAGCAGGGCCAGAGCCCACAAAAACCATCCTCGCCGCATCACCGGCACCTCCCTCACGCTTCTCGGTTTCCTGTAGTGTACCACACTCCGGGTCATCCCGCAAGAAGCTTCCTCGCCGGCCCGGAGCCCAGACGGCCGGCGGCCAGGCTGCCGAAGGCTCGGGAGCGGGGGCGGCGGGGCGGGTTCCGGACACAAATTCGCAGGTTTTGCCGTGATGGCGCCATTTTTGTGCTTGTTATTCGGGAAAAAATGGTATATAATAATCTGACTGCATATCGCTACCCCGCAACCGGTAAAAATCCAGTTCTGCTGAAAGGATGTTTTTCATGATAAAATTACAGACGACGAAGGGTGAGATCAGCATCAGCGACGCGGTGTTCACCAATATCACCGGCAACGCGGCCACCAACTGCTTCGGCGTGAAGGGCATGGCCTTCCGGTCCATGACCGACGGCCTGGTCCATCTGCTGCGCAAGGAGGCCATGAGTAAGGGCGTCCAGGTCATCTACAACGAGGACAACACCGTCTCCATCCGCCTGCATATTATCGTGGAGCACGGCATCAACATCACCGCCGCCTGCCGCTCCATCATGAGTGAGGTCCAGTATAAGGTCAGCAAGTACACCGGCATCCCCGTCAAGAGCGTGGACGTGTGCGTAGACTCTGTGGTGTGCAATTCCAAGGGGGTATGATGCCATGATCCAGACCATTGACGGAATTCAGTTCAAACACATGGTGCTCCACGGCGCCGCCGCCATCACCCTGCAGAAGCAGAAGATCAACGACCTGAATGTGTTCCCCGTCCCCGACGGCGACACGGGCACCAACATGAGCCTGACCATCGGCACCGCCGCCACCGAGCTGCGCAAGAGCGATACCCATGATCTGGGCCAGGCCGCTTCCACCACCGCCAGCGCCCTCCTCCGGGGGGCCCGGGGCAACTCCGGCGTGATCCTCTCCCTCCTCTTCCGGGGGCTGAGCAAGGCGCTGAAGGGCCATGAGACCGCCGACGCCGCCCTGCTGGCCGCCGCCATGCAGGAGGGCGTGGCCTCCGCCTACGGCGCGGTGATGAAGCCCGCCGAGGGCACCGTTCTCACCGTCTCCCGCCTGGCCGCCAAGCGGGCGGTGGAGGCCGCTGAGGAGAACAATGACGTGGATTTCATTCTGGCCGAGGCCATCCGGGTGGGCTACGACGTGCTGGCCCAGACCACCGACATGAACCCGGTGCTGAAGAAGGCCGGGGTGGTGGACGCCGGCGGCAAGGGCTACCTGGTGATCCTGGAGGGGATGCTGGCCTCCCTGCGGGGCGAGCCCATGCCCGAGATCCCCGAGGAGGGCGCGGAGGTCCAGGAGAAGGCGGACTTCCAGGTCTTCTCCGACGAGGAGATCACCTTTGCCTTCGACACCGTGTTCATCGTCCGCAAGAACGACCCCAATGTGAACCTGGGCCGCCTGCGGGCCTATCTGGACAGCATCGGCGACAGTCTGGTCATCGGTGAGGACGACTCGGCCTTCAAGGTCCACGTCCACACCAACATCCCCGGCAGCGCCCTCACAGAGGCCCAGAAGTACGGCACCCTGGAGCTGGCCAAGATCGAGAACATGCGCACCCAGTACGAGGACGTGATGGCCGGGCGGAAGGCCCAGTCCGTGGACGATCTGGAGGACGACGACCATCCGGAGAAGTCCGGCGCTCCCGCCGCTCCGGAGAAGCGGTACGGCTTCCTCTCCGTGTGCGCCGGCGAGGGCCTGGCCACCGTGTTCCGGGATCTGGGGGTGGACGGCATCATCTCCGGCGGTCAGACCATGAACCCCTCCACCGAGAGCATCCTCAAGGAGATCGACAAGGTCCCCGCCGAAGTGGTTTTCGTTCTGCCCAACAACAAGAATATCATTATGGCCGCCCAGCAGTGCGTGGGCCTGACGGAGAAGGAGGTTGTTGTGGTCCCCACCGCCACCATTCCCCAGGGCGTCACCGCCATGATGTCCGTGGACCTGGAGCTGGAGCCCCAAGAGCTGCTGGAGACCATGACCTCCGCCATCGAGAACGTCTCCACCGCCCAGATTACCTATGCCGCCCGTGACAGCGAGTTCGACGGCTTTACCATCAGCGAGGGGGACTACCTGGCCCTGCTGGGCGGGAAGCTCTTCGGCACCGACAAGGACATCACCGCCCTGCTGGAGAAGCTGGCCCAGCAGGCCAAGGACCAGAGCGCCGAGTTCGTCACCATCTTTTACGGCGAGGACGTCACCGACGAGCAGGCCCAGGCGGCGGAGGAGATCTTCTCCCGGGCCTGCCCCGGTGCGGAGCTCTCCGTCCTCCCCGGCGGCCAGCCTGTCTACTACTATATTGTCTCCATCGAGTGATCCCAAATAGGAAAGCAGGAGGGAATTGCCCCGCTTAGGGCAATTCCCTCTTTTGCGCGCTCCCGGTGTCTTGGCCCTGTTGGGTCCTTTTTTGCCCGAATATGGGAAAATTCCCGCTGCCCTCTTTACAGAGGGGACAATTTTATGGCATAATATATGATTAGACTGGTATTTGAGCAGAAGGAGCGAACCGTATGCCTGTTATTGAATATGATGTATATAAACAGAAGCTGGCGGCCCTGGGACCCCAGCTGGAGGAGCTGGCTGCGGCCCTGGACCTGGACGGCGCCCGCCGGGAGGTGGAGGAGCTGGAGGAGAAGAGCAGCGACGCCAATTTCTGGAACGATCTGGCCGCGTCCCAAAAGGTATTGCAGCGGACCAAGCACCTGAAGAACAAGCTGGAGCAGCACGAGAGGCTGGTGAGCCAGTGGGAGGACCTGACCACCCTGGTGGAGATGGCGGCGGAGGAGGACGACGCCTCCCTGCTGCCGGAGGTGGAGGAGGGCTACGGCAAGCTGGAGTCCTCTCTGGAGGAGGCCAAGCTGGCCACCCTGCTCACCGGGGAGTACGACGCCAACAACGCCATCCTCACCCTCCACGCCGGGGCCGGCGGCACGGAGGCCCAGGACTGGTGCCAGATGCTCTTCCGCATGTACACCCGCTGGGCGGAGCGCCACGACTTCACCTGGAAGACCCTGGACTACGAGCCCTGCGACGACGCGGGCATCAAGTCCGCCACCATCTCCATCGAGGGGGAGAACGCCTACGGCTTCCTCAAGAGCGAGAACGGCGTCCACCGCCTGGTGCGCATCTCACCCTTTGACGCCAACGCCCGGCGGCAGACCTCCTTCTCCGCGGTGGAGGTCATGCCGGAGATCGACGACGACAACTCCGTGGAGATCCGTCCCGAGGACATCGAGATGCAGGTCTTCCGCTCCTCCGGCGCCGGAGGCCAGCACGTGAACAAGACCTCCTCCGCCGTGCGGCTGATCCACAAGCCCACCGGCGTGGTGGTCTCCTCCCAGCAGGAGCGCAGCCAGGTCCAGAACCGGGAGAACTGCATGAAGATGCTCCGTGCCAAGCTCATGGAGATGAAGGCCCAGCAGCACGCGGAGAAGATCTCCGACATCAAGGGCGTGCAGATGAAGATCGAGTGGGGCAGCCAGATCCGGTCCTACGTGTTCATGCCCTACACGCTGGCCAAGGACACCCGCACCGGCTACGAAAACGGCAACATCAACGCGGTCATGGACGGCGACATTGACGGCTTCATAAACGCCTACCTTGCTATGAAAGCGGGCGAGTGATATAGATAAACTGCTTAAATCCCTGCTGGCGGTGCTGCTGTGCGCCTTCTTCGTGCTCATGGGCGGGAGCCTGCACTTCGGCGAGGCGGCCGCCGCAGCCGAGACGGACGGGCCGACGAGGCCGCCCTCCATGTCCGCCGGGAACGAGACGGACGAGAGCGCCGCGCCCTCCGAGAGCGCCCAGCCCACGCCGACGCCGGAGCCCGAGGTCTTCAACATCAGCTTCATCGGGGACATCACCCCAGACGCCGTGCCGTATTACCGGAACTCCTCCGTCGCCTACCAGAACGTGGTCACGGCAGACAACCTCGGCTACGTCTTTGAAAAGACCATACAGTATTTTGAGGACGACGACTTCACGATGGCGAACTTCGAGTGCGTGCTCTCGGACTACGACGTGCCTGCGGACAAGAACTTCACCTTCCGCGCCCCGCCCTCGTATGTGGACATCCTCACGCTGGGCAGCGTGGAATTCGTCACCCTCGGCAACAACCACGTCGAGGACTACGGCGAGCAGGGCTACGCGGACACGAAAGCCACGCTGGACGCCGCGGGCATAGGCTACGCGGGCCGCGACGAGTACACGATATACGAGACGGAATCGGGCCTCAAGATCGGCGTCTACGCCGTTTCCTTCGGCAAGGTAGCGCAGATACAGGCGGGCATCGCCGCGCTCAAGGAGGCCGGGGCCGAGTTCATCATCGCCGCCCTGCACTGGGGCGACGAGGGCGCCTATGACGTGAATGCCCTGCAGCTCGAACAGGGCCACGCCGCCATCGACGCCGGCGCCGACGTCGTCTACGGCTCGCACCCGCACACGCTCCAGCCCATCGAGGTCTACAACGACCACTACATATTCTACTCCATGGGCAACTGGTCCTTCGGCGGCAACACCAATCCCCGCGACAAGGACACCGTCATCGCCAAGCTGGAGGTCACCCGGGATGTGGACGGCTCCGTCTCCGTGACGAACCTGAAGCTCATCCCCTGCGCCTCTTCCGGCGTTGTGGACGGCAACAACTACCAGCCCGTCCCCTACGAGGAGGGCAGCGAGGAATATGAACGCACCATCTCGAAACTCGAGGGCAGCTTTACTGGAGCGAACCTCACCATCCCCTACGAATACGGCTTCAACGAATACTGAGAGAGGGCGCGGCTTTGCGGCCGCGCTGCTCTGCCTGCCCGCCGCGCTGCTCTGGCTGGAGCTGGTCTTCAAGGCCTTCCACTCCGGCTTTACGGCGGCGGGCCTGCTCTTTACGGCGCTCTTTTCGCTGGCGGCGGGCTTTTTGCTCTGCTTTTTGGCCGCGCTGGGCGGCGCGCGCTTCTTCCGCGCGGTGACAGCAGTGTTCCTGGGGCTGCTGGCCCTGTTTTTCGGCATCCACGCGGTGTATCACGACATCTTCAGCGAGTATCTGAGCGTCGGCATGCTCGGCGTCGCCGGCGGCGCGCTCACGGGCTACTGGCGGGAGGCCCTGCGGGGCATAGTCCGCTGCCTGCCGGAGATACTGCTGATGCTGGCGCCCTTCGTCCTCTGGCTGGTCTTTGGCAAACGCCTCGCGCCGGAGGGCCTGCGCGGGCGGCGAAAGCTGCTGCCGCTCCTGCTCTTCCTGGCCCTCCAGCTGGCCGCCTCGGCGGGAGTGCGGCTGTGTACGGGCGGGGCCGTGCCGCTCTCGCTCAGCTACGGCGAGGGCTTTGTCATGGACACGGGCGTTGCGAATTTCGGCCTGCTGACGGCCCAGCGCATAGACGCCGCCCAGGCCCTGGAGGACGCCGCGCGCCTGCGCGAGGCCCGGGAGAGCGCCGCGCCAGCCCCGGAGCCGACGCCCATGCCTTTACCCACGCCGACCCCCGCTCCCACACCCACGCCCGAGGTCTTCACCCCCGAGCCGCAGGTGCTTGACATAGACTTTGAGGCGCTCATGGCAAACGAGTGGGACAGCGACATCCTCGCCGTCCACGAGTTCGTGTCGCAGTCGGAGCCGAGCTGGACGAACGAGTACACGGGCATGTTCCGCGGCAAGAACCTCGTCTGGATCTGCGCCGAGAGCTTCTCGACCTGGGCACTGGACGAGGTACACACGCCCACGCTGTACGCTCTGGCACATTCGGGCTTTGTCTTTGAAAACTTCTACTGCCCCATCACCGCCGCCTCGACGACGGGCGGCGAGTTCATAACCCTGACCGGCCTCATGCAGAACAGCTCCAAGCAGTACATGCTCGCCTCCAAGGGCAGCTACATGCCCTACGCCATGGGCAATGTGCTCAATCCGCTTGGATACACCTCCATCGCCTATCACGGCGGGCAGTACACCTATTACAGCCGCAACGAGACCCTGCCGAACCTCGGCTACGAGTTCCGCGCCAACACCCGGGGCATAGAGCTGGACGAGCCCTGGCTGCTGCCCACCTCGGACCTCGACCTCGTGCGCAACACCGTGGACGACTACATCGGCCGGGAGCCCTTCAACATCTATATAATGTCCATCAGCGGCCACATGGACTACGTCTTCGGCGGCGGGCACGACATTTGCAGCCGCTACAAGGACGCGGTGCAGGACCTCACGGACTACACCCGCCCCGCCCAGGCCTATATAGCCAGCCAAATGGATCTCGACCTCGCCGTCGAATATCTCATAGACTCGCTCGACGAGGCGGGCATACTGGACGACACGGTCATCGTCATCTCCGCCGACCACTACCCCTACGGCCTGGACCTTGAGGACATAGAGTCCATCGCCGGCAAGGAGCTAGACCCCGCCTTTGACCTTGAACACTCGACGCTCATCCTCTGGTGCTCAGAGATGGAAGAGCCCGTGTATGTGGACAAATACTGCGAGAGCAGCGACATCCTGCCGACGCTCCTCAATCTCTTCGGCGTGGAGTTCGACTCCCGCCTGCTCATGGGCCGGGACATACTCTGGGAGGGCCAGGACTTCGCCGCCTTCCGCAACTACAGCTTCATCTCCGACTACGGGCGCTACAACGCCTCCACCGGCGTCTTCACCCCCGCCGAGGGCGCGCCGGAGCCGCCGGAGGGCTACGTGCAGGACATGGTGGACGAGATAAGGCAGATGTACGCGTATTCCAAGACCATCGTTTACGACAACTACTACGGCAAAGTGTTTGGATAAGGAGACCCATTTGAAAATGGATGCAGAAAAGATAAAACAGGGCGTGCGCCTGCTGCTTGAGGGCATGGGCGAGGACCCGGCCCGCGAAGGCCTGGTGGAGACGCCGGACAGGATAGCGAGGATGTATGAGGAGCTCTGCGCCGGCTACGGCGAGGACGCCGGGGAGCACCTGGGCGTCCGCTTCCGCGTGGAGGAGAGCGGCATCGTGCTGGAGAAGGACATACGCTTCTACTCGATGTGCGAGCACCACCTGATGCCCTTCTACGGCACGGCGGCGGTGGCCTACATCCCGCAGGGCGAGGTCGTAGGCCTGAGCAAGATAGCCCGCACCGTCGAGGTCTACGCCAAGCGCCTCCAGCTCCAGGAGCGCATGACCGCGCAGATAGCCGACGCCTTCATGGAAAAGCTCGCCCCGAAGGGCGTCATGGTCTTTGTCGAGGCCGAGCACATGTGCATGACCATGCGCGGCATCAAAAAGCCCGGCTCCAAGACCGTCACCACCGCGGCGCGCGGCGTCTTTGAGACGGACGGCGCCCTGCGCGAGGCCTTCTGGCACATGCTGGGCAGGTGAGCCATGCACATAGGAAACCGGGAATTCGACACTGAAAACGGCGTCTACGTCATGGGCATCCTGAACGTGACGCCGGACTCCTTCTCCGACGGCGGGCGCTGGCTGGAGCGGGACGCGGCGCTCCGTCAGGCGGCCAAAATGGCCGCCGAGGGCGCTGCCATCATCGACATAGGCGGCGAGTCCACCCGCCCGGGCCACAGGCCCGTGGGCGCCGAGGAGGAGGCCGCGCGCGTGCTGCCCGTGATAGCCGCCGTGAAGCGCGAGACGGGCCTGCCCGTCTCCGTGGACACCTACCGGCACGAGACGGCGCGCCTCGCCCTCGAAGCCGGGGCGGACATGGTAAACGACATCTGGGGCCTCAGGTACGACGGCGGCGAGATGGCGCGGCTCATCGCGCAAAGCGGCGCTGCCTGCTGCCTCATGCACAACCGCAAGAGCGCGGAATACCGCGACTTCATGCCGGAGCTGCTGGAAGACCTGCGCGGCACGCTGGACCTGGCCGCCGCAGCGGGCATAGCGCGGGAGCGCATCATCCTCGACCCGGGCATAGGCTTTGCCAAGAGCTGCGAGCAGAACCTCACGGCCATGCACCGGCTGGACGAGCTGGCCGCCCTGGGCTGCCCCGTCCTGCTGGCCGCCTCGCGCAAGTCGGTCATCGGGCTGAGCCTGGGCCTGCCCGTGGAGGAGCGGCTGGAGGGCACCCTCGCCACGACGGCGATAGGCGTCCTGCAGGGCGCGGCCTTCGTGCGGGTACACGATGTAAAGGAAAATCTCCGCGCAGCGCGGATGGCGCTGGCGATACGCAGGGAGGCGAGGCCCGGTGAAGGGGCTTGACGAGATAAGGATAGACGGGCTGGAGGTCTTTGCGAACCACGGCGTCTTCCCCGAGGAGACGCGGCTGGGGCAGAAATTCCTCGTCTCGATGCGGCTGTACCTCAGCACGCGGCGGGCGGGGCTCGGCGACGAGCTGGCAGCCTCGGTACACTACGGCGAGGTCTGCGAATTCGTGACGGCCTATCTGAAGGAGCACACCTGGAAACTCATAGAGGCCGCGGCGGAGCAGACAGCGCGGGCCGTGCTGCTGCGCTGGCCGCTCATAGAGGGTCTGAGCTTTGAGCTGAAGAAGCCCTGGGCGCCTGTAGGCCTGCCGCTGGAGAGCGTCTCCGTGCGCATAGAGCGGCGCTGGCGCAGGGCATACGTAGCTCTGGGCTCGAACCTGGGCGACAGGCGGGCCTATCTTGAGGGCGCGGTAGAGGCCCTGCGCGCCCTGCCGGACTGCCGCGTTGGCGAGGTATCGGACTTCATTGAGACGAAGCCCTTCGGCGGCGTGGAGCAAGGAGACTTTCTGAACGGCTGCCTGGCTCTGGACACGCTGCTCTATCCCCTGGAGCTGCTGCACGAGCTGCAAAAAATCGAGCAGGCGGCGCACCGGGAGCGCCTCATTCACTGGGGGCCCCGGACCCTGGATCTGGACCTGCTGTTTTACGAGGACGAGATCCTAGACACCCCGGAGCTCATCCTCCCCCACCCCGGCATCCCCGAGCGCGCCTTTGTGCTGGAGCCCCTCGCCCAAATAGCCCCCGCCCTGCGTCACCCGCTCCTGGGCCGCACCGTCGCGGAGCTCCTGGCCGCCCTAAGGGCGAGGCCCCAAGATTAAAAAGTTATGCCCCGCTCTTTACAAAAGAGCGGGGCATAAAACTTTTACTGGGCCAGACCTCTGCCAGCCCAAGCCCCTCGCCCCTGGGGCGAGTGATAAAATAAGTCCGCGAAGCGGACACCTCAGCGGCCGAGTGGCACCTCCCACGCGA
>ENA-ORNG01002456-ORNG01002456.1-human-gut-metagenome-genome-assembly--contig:-NODE-2456-length-11265-cov-2.638269_pt1 | contig 11265 bp, 6 predicted proteins | sample MGYA00242113_ERZ509018 | MGnify/ENA primary metagenome ERZ509018 (study PRJEB26280, sample SAMEA2338711) | human gut metagenome | biome: human gut; feature: human-associated habitat; material: faeces... | reverse complement strand
AATGAGGAAAGCTGCAATGACACCGTATAATGTTTATTCTTGGAATCAAACGACACATCAGGGTAATGTTGAAAAAGGGCGTATCTGTTCAATGGCATCTGTCTCACACTGGTACGGTTCCCAGCAGCGTTATACGATAAGACCTACCATTGAATATGCTAATAAATTTGGTAAGCACGATGTCTCAGGTTTGTTCTTGTATGAATATGCCAGAGAAGATTATGAAGGAATATCTGCTGGACGGGAGGATTTTCCGATTACAGATATAATGGATATGAGTTACGGTTTGAAAGTCAGCGAAAATTTAGTCAAGGGCAGTCATAGTAATGACAAACGTGCAGGCTATGTTATGCGTTTTAATTATGCTTATGATGAAAAGTATCTGCTTGAGTTTACAGGACGTGTGGATGCTTCTACTGCACTTCCGGCTCATAACCGTTGGGGCTTTTTCCCTGCCGTTTCTGTCGGTTGGCGAATTTCTCAAGAAGATTTCTTTAAAGAAGCCGTTCCTTTTATGGATAATTTAAAGATTCGTGCTTCTATAGGACGTTTAGGTAGTGATCGTGCTATTGAGAGCACTATGACTTATTTTTCTACAGCAACCTTATCTGCTGACCCCGTAGTCGTATTTGGTACTAATGCTTTGAAAGATATAGGTATGAGTGGGCCTATTTGTCCGGATTTGAAATGGCAATTGACTGATACCTATAATATTGGTGTTGAGTCTAATATGTGGAATGGCCTATTGGGGCTTGAATTGGATGTATTCTACATGAAGACCACTCGTTCTCTGGAAGGTCAGTCTGGGAAATTTCCACCTTCTTTAGGCAGTTACTTCCCGGGATATATTAACTATGGTTCACATGACAATCGTGGTTTTGAATTGGTATTGACGCACCATAATAAAATTCGAGATTTTAATTATCATGTACGAGGCAACTTGTCATGGGCTCGTAACAAAATCTTGAAAGTTACAGAAGATGCTAATGTGCCGATTTATAAACGTGCTACAGGGCAAAGTATGGGACGCTATTTGGGATTCGTTGCAGAAGGATTATTTCAATCGGAAGAAGAAATAGCTCACAGCGCTTTGTTTGAAGGGTCTACAAATACAAAACCAGGTGATATTAAATTGAAAGACATTAACGGTGATGGAAAGATTACTTGGGATCAAGATATGGTACCCATTGGTCGTAGTAGTATTCCGGAAATGGTATTTGGATTAAATTTAGGAGCTGAATGGAAGGGATTTGATTTCAGTATGTTCTGGCAGGGAGCTGCTATGTTCGATGTGAATTTATGCGGTATTTATGATAGTGGAATTCGTGACGATACGTTCTATACCCGTCCGTTTTATGCTGATGGAAATACCCCTTATTATTTGGTGGAAGGCTCTTGGCGTCCTGATAATCCCAATGCAAAATTTCCTCGTTTAGGGATTGAGGCTCGCGATAATGGTGGAAAATTCTCTTCTTGGTGGGTAAAAGATGGTACATATTTACGTTTGAAATCAGTTCAGTTAGGTTATACACTTCCTAAGAAATTGACGGAAAAGGCTGGATTTAGAACTATTCGTGCTTATGTGAGTGGTGGTAATTTGCTGACTATTTGTGGACTGGATTATATGGATCCGGAAATGCCTGGAGTAAATCAAGGATATTATCCTCAGCAGCGTACTTATGAATTTGGTTTAAACATTACTTTCTAAAAATTTAATCAGATGAAATCTATAAAGAAAATATTAACGGTATTCACTTCTACTTGTTTCATATTGGGTAGTTGTGATATTGATCCAACATTAACATCTTCATATCCTTCTGATATTATTTGGTCGAATGAATCTAACTTGATTACTTATATCAATGGTTATTATTCATTGGTGGGTGGTTATTATGGACTTGGAGGTGAAGCTTGTACTGATATGTTGAAGCAGAATAATCCTGTATCTGATTATAATCAATTCGTTTTTGGTTCGATGCCTATAACAACTACTAGTAATATGTTTGATACTTGGGGGGGGAGCCACTCCTCACAATTGTCTTTGACTCGTTTTTTGGAAAATCTAGAAAAGAATCGAACTAATTTTTCAGACTCGATTGCTACACTTGCTGAAGCACAAGTCCGCTTTTTCCGTGGTGTAACTTGTTTTAATTTAGCTAAATGCTATGGTGGGCAATATATAATCTATAGACAACTTCCTGTGTTAGGTGAGAAAAATCATCCGCTTTGTTCTTCTCAAGAAGGTTGGGATTTTATTTATGAGGATTTGAAGTTTGCCGCCGAACATTTGCCTACAAAAGATAAAGTGGAATTGGGATGCTTGAGCAGTGGTGCTGCTTATGGTATGTTGGCTCGTGCTATGTTATATGCTGAACGTTGGAAAGAAGCTTCTGATGCAGCAGCTCAGGTAATGAACCAAGATTATGAGCTATATGAAGATTACGGTAAACTGTTTACCAATTCGCGTTTGGTGCCGGTTGAAAATAAAGAAAGTGTCATAGAATTCGGATATCTGAAGGATAAGTTCACTTATTCTTTTGATTATTTCTATTGTCCGCCAAGTGATGGTGGTTATGCTGAGATTTCTCCTACAGAAGATTTGGTTTCTTCTTATCAAATGGCTGATGGTAGTGAATTTGATTGGGATAATCCTGAGATGGCTGCTAATCCTTATGAAGGGCGTGAGCCGCGTTTTTATGCAACAATCTTGTATAACGGTTGTCAATGGAAAGGGGAAACTTTATATACTTATGAGGGTAGTAAGGATGGTTTTGGCTTGGGAGGAGGTACTACCAGTACAGGCTACTACATGCGTAAGTTGATGAAAGAAGCCATTCAACCCAAAGGCACGAGTTTTACTGGTCAGGGAGATTTGACTTATTATTATATGCGCTATGCTGAAGTTCTGTTGATTTATGCTGAGGCTATGGCACAACAGGATGGTGGATTGAAGGAAGCCTTGAATGCTCTGAATGAAATCCGTGCTCGTGTTGATTTACCTGCGGTATCGGCAAGTACCAAGACGGAATTCATGAAGCTACTTCGACGTGAAAGAATGATTGAATTAGCGTTTGAAGGGCATCGTTTCTGGGATCTCCGCCGTTGGGGATTAGGTACTACAGTGTTGAACGGTACCCATATGAAAGGTGTTAAACCGACTAAAGTAGGTGATAATTTTGAGTATCAGCTTGTGGATTGTGACGGTGGTTCAACGCGTGTGTATCTGGAGAAGTACAATCGTTTCCCTATTCCACTGGGAGAACTGCAACAGAATACATCATGTGAACAGTTTGATGAATGGAAATAATAAAAAATGAATGCTATGAAATTACTTAATAAATATACAGCAATAATATGCCTGTTTGTAGCAGCTTTGACTTCATGTGAATCTCCTGATTTGGCTGAAGGGCGTACAGACCAAGTGAAAGGATTGTTGAATGTGACAATCAAGATTCCAGATAATCCAGCTGAATTTACGGCAACAAAGAAAGGACCTTATGAAGAAGGTGAAGAAATAACAGTGAAAGTACCCACGACGGATGAAGATCCTTTAGATTTGACACGCTTGATTTGCACTGTTAGTTTGGAGCATAATTGTTATGTGGAAACGCCGTTAACGGGAGAAACCGATTTTACGGAACCGTTGAAAATTACTGTAATTGATGTACAAGGTAATCGTCATAATAACACGATTAAGATTTTGCCTACACCACCTAAAACTAAGTTTACTAAAGTTTGGGATAAAAATGCAGTAGAATTAAATATAAATGACCGTAATCTTTCTGGCTTGGCCATGAATGATAAATATTTAGCTGTACAGTTATATGATGGCAATATCTATAGATATGATAAAAAGAGTGGTTCTGCAATTGATGTTGTATCTTCTGCAAGATCGTTTATGATGAAAGCTGATGTAGATGATGCTGGACATCTGATTACTGCTCGTGAAAATATTTATGGTGCCGGATTTATGGTATATTATTATTCTGAAGAAGATAATGAACATCATTTGCTACTGGATTATACAAATGATGATGGATGTCCGGAAGATTTGGGATATGAAATAAGTGTGATTGGTGATGTAACGAATGGAAAATCATTTATTTATGGTATGGCTCCTGGAACAATGACTGTCTATTATTGGGAGCTGATGGATGGTGAACTGGTAACTCCGGCTGCTGTGCCTAATACATTGCGCTATGGACCGGCTGGAGGTAATTGGGATCGTGCCCAAATACAACGTGCTTCATTGGATGCTAATTCAGACCATTATATTTCATACTATATACCATCAACTGACGATGCGGATGATGAATATCGGAAAGAAAAGAAGGGAAGTCGTTTTAATATCTTCTCGCCATATATGGAGATAAATGAGCTTAATCCACAGAATCATTCTTATAAAATTTTGGATTTCAAAGTATTCACAGTGAATGACGATGTATTCTTGGCTACTATTGAACAGAATTATACAGCATGGTCTAATGCTAAAGTTCAAGTCTTTGAGATTACGAATCGCAATAAGATGGAATTAACTGCTGAAGATGCAGGATATGATGAACTCTGTTTATTTACTGGTGATGAAATTGCTCCTACCAACTATAACCGTTGGGGTGACATTGCTGTCTATAAGGAACAGACTGCCACTGGATACGATGTTTACATAGCATCAACAGTTGTAGGTTATGATGCAACTGAGTCAAGAATCAGAATGTATAAGATGAGTTACTATCCGCAATAATCTTTTAGAATAGAGTGTTGCTAATCACAGCACTCTATTGAAAAGAATTATTAGTTACAACAATTTTAAATTTATGAATTATGAGAACATCTTTATTTTTTATATGTCTGTTGGGCGTATTTTTATGTTCCTGCGGTGACGATATACATAAGGGGTATAGAGCGCCAGGTTACGATCAGGTTCTGGAGAAGCAGAGAATACTTAATAATACGAAAGCAGTAAAGTCTATTAACTCTTATGATGAACTGGGGTGTGAGATTTATGATATACCTAAAAGAGAAGAAGGTAAAGCATTTCTTGATTATGAATTGGGAGATGATCAGAAAGAAGGAACCGGCAGTTTTAAGTTGATATATAACTTTACAGGAAACTCTACAGCAGATGCTCCTGAATGTGTGTACTTTGGACAGAGATGGGGTGACTATAGAGTAGATTTGTCATTTTATCCATTGGGACTTTCTATTTGGGTAAAGGGTAAGAAAGGGAATAAAGGTTTGTTCCGGTTTATTATTATGGAGGATGAAAAGCAGTTTAATGCTGATGCTCCCCATGATTATACTCGTAAACGTTGGTCATATTTTGCTTATGAAGATGCGGAAGTCTTGTCAAAGGAGGGTTGGAATCGCATAATTATGCCTTACAGTGCTTTCAAACTTTACCGGAAAGGAGAAGGAACTACATCTAATGAATTGTTGATGAATCGTAATGAGGGGTTCCGTATCGAAATTGAGAATACTACGAACGAAGCTTGTGGTGGAGAATTTCAGATTGATAATTTGGAGCAATTGACCTCTTATGAACTGAAAGCAGGTAAACCGAAATTTTCCAGTATATTTATTCAGCTGAATAAAGAAGCTTATGAGAATGAGGATTGGGATCAGCAATTCCAAGATAGTCGTGCGGTTGGCATTGATACATGGATTATTCAGTATTCTGAACAGTTCACTGGTAATGATGATGATACGAATGTTTCATTCTATAAGAATACTAATTTACCTTGGGTACAGGTTAAATGTGATATCATTGATAAAATGTTTGAAGCAGCAGAACGTAATGGAATGAATATTATTTTGGGGTTGTATCCTGGAGATTACAGTAAAACTAATACAGCCGATCCGACCAAGTATAACACTAATCTGGAGAGGAACAAAATGCTTTTTGATGAAGTTTACGAGCAATTTGGTAATAATCCGTGTTTAGTGGGATGGTACATTACAGAGGAGTTTCATGATGGTTCTTATCCTGTTGGTTGGCAGCAGGAACCGGCTTTATCTATGTTGGCAAAATATTTGGAAGGAGTGGCTTCTTATATTAAGCAGAAGTCTGATAAACCTGTTTCAATAGCACCTGCATTATGGAGAGGTATGCCTGCCGATCTTTGTGGAGAATGGTTTGGACGAATTTTTGCACAGACTCCTAACATTGATTATTTGTATCTTCAAGATATAGGTGGACGTTGTTTGGTTGACTTTGATGTAGATTTGCCAAACTGGTATGCGGAAATAAAGAAAGCTTGTGATGCTAACGGAGTTAAATTCGGTGTAGATATTGAATCTTTCAAGAGTTGTAACTGCCCCAATATAGGCTATAAAGCTAAGGATTGGAGTGAATTGAAAGAGCAATTGTTTGTAGCGGGTCTATTTACCGAGTATATAACAAACTTCAGCTGGGTAACTTTTAAGAAAGGAACGAATAACTACGCTGGTTATAAACAGTATTTGGAAGATAACGGTCTTTTGTAAGAGATAATATCTTTATTCCGATAAGATGTAGCATCTTAGGATGGCTACACCATAAAACTAAAAGGGCTACATTCTTTAGGGTATAAGGCTACACCATCCCGATAAAAAGGTGTAGCCCTTTTATATTGTTAATGTGAATATTTGTTATTGATAGAATACAATGAAGAATGCAATATTTATAATAGGAATGTTTATCAGCTCTATTACGGTAAAAGCTGGTGATATTTCGAAGTTCGTACTGGATAATTATCTGATTCCGGTAGATCAACCGGGAAAGATAATTGGGTTTATTTATCCGGCACCAGCAAATATTCGTTTGTTAAGTGATACTTCTTCACTTTTTCGGATTGATTTTAAAAAGAAGGCAATCTGCTTGAAAAAGAATAAAGCATTATCGGTTGGACAGATGAGTTATCGTTATGGCATTACTCTTTTAATTGATGGAAAAGAATGTGAATTTGAATTGCTGAAAGACGGATTTAGCAAAAATAAGGTCGTGGCTCATCGTGGTGCTTGGAGGAAAAAAGGTGTATTACAAAATTCTGTACGCTCTTTTCAAAATGCAGTGGAATTGGGTTGCCAAGGGTCTGAAATGGATGTTTGGTTAACTGCTGATAATAAAGTAGTTCTTTCTCATGATCCACATGTGTATGGATTAGAAGTTGAAAATATCACTTCTTTGCAATTATTCCAACAAACTATCAATGAGAAAGATCCTGTGCCCTCACTTCAGGAACTTTTGATGGCTGTAAGGGAACAGAATGTCACTCATCCGGTTATTGAAATAAAAGATTCTCAGAAAGGATTGGAGCGTACGTTACAGTTGACAGACTCCGTGGTGAATATTGTTCATCGCATGAAGATGCAAGGATATGTAGAGTATATTAGTTTCAATTATGAAGTCTTGAAGCGTATTCGTGAATTGGATCCTACGGCCAAAACTCTCTATTTATGGGAAGGAAAAAAACAATTGGGAGATCTGATCAAAGATCGTATTTCAGGGATTGATTATTCGTATTATGCTTATCGGCAGGATAAAAACTTAGTAAAAAATGCTAAGGGTATGGGGCTACTTACAAATGTCTGGACAGTGAATGATGCGGAAGAATTGCTACTCTACTATCAACAAGGGGTAGATTATATCACGACTGATGAACCGGAGTTATTATTGAAAATTATAAATAGTTTAAATTGATTTTTATATTATGTATAGAATTTTTTTGTGTTTGATGGCAGTACTGAATTTTACTGCACTTTTTGCTCAGAAGAGCATATTGAAGTTTAATACTGATGGTAATTTTAAGATAGTGCAATTTACCGATACTCATTATAAGGTTGATGATCAGGCAAATTCTCAAGTAGCTTTAGATCGCATGAATGAGGTATTGGATGCAGAAAAACCTGATTTTGTAATATTTACGGGAGATGTAGTGGTATCCAATGAATCTTTTAAAGGATTGGATACTGTATTGGATGTTTGTATTAAACGCCATATTCCTTATGCTGTTGTATTTGGTAATCATGATGATGAATATGATCATACTCGTCCGGAACTATATGATTATATTGCAAAGAAGCAAGGTTGTTTGATGCCGGTTCGTACTACTGAAATAGCTCCTGACTATGTATTAACAGTAAAATCATCAAAAGATAAAAATAAGGATGCGGCAGTGTTGTATTGCATTGATTCTCATTCTTATACAAGTATAAAGTCTGTACCGGGGTATGATTGGATAAAGTTTGATCAGATTGCCTGGTATAGAGAACAAAGTCGGAAATTTACGAAACAAAATGGTGGTGAACCGATTCCTGCACTTGCTTTCTTCCATATTGCTATACCTGAATATAGAGATGCCGTAATGGAAGAAAAAAATAGATTGTTTGGAGTGAGAGGAGAGGGAGTAGCTTGTCCAACCACGAATTCTGGATTTTTCACCTCTGTTAAGGAATGTGGCGATGTTATGGGGATGTTTGTTGGACATGATCATGATAATGATTATGCAGTGGCTTATAAAGAAGTATTACTGGCCTATGGACGTTACACTGGTGGGAATACAGTTTATAATGATTTGCCTTCCAATGGTGCTCGTGTGATTGTCCTGAAGGAAGGGGAGCGTAAGTTTAATACTTATATTCGTATTGCTAATGGCGAAATAGAATCTTTTGTGTCCTATCCTGATAATTTCTTTTAATCTGATAAAACCATAAAAGTATGAAGTATATATTTCTTGTTCTTTTTTCTTTGTTCAGTCTGGTAAGTTTGCAGGCGGAGAATAAAGTGAGCTTAACTTTAATACCTCCGGGAAAAATCACTAATAAAGTCGATCTGGATATCCGCGGTGGTATTGTGAACGAAAGTGCTTCACAACAGACTTATCAGGTAGCTTTGTATTGGAATAAAGAGAATAAAGATGCACTGTTATACGAAACGGTTGTGACAATCCCTGCCGGAAAGGCCGAAACGGTTAAGGTGGTTATACCTACCAAGGACCGGGTGGGGAAGAATAAAGTGATCTTCAAAGTGGCTAATGAAGGCAAGGCCTATCGGAAGACAAAAGATATAGAAGTGATTGAATCGGATATTCGCTCTATCCAACAGATATCCGGTGCCTGGACGGGCATCTATCACTGGAGCGAAATCGAAGGAAAACATTGGAATCAGGATATCAAGAAGATGACCGACGATCAATGGAGAGAGTTGATCCGTTCCATGAATAAGCTGGAAATGAATATGGTGGTCATTCAGGAAGTTTTCCGCAATGAAGAATATGTAGGCAAACATACTACCAATGTGGATAACTATGTAGGTAAAGCCTTCTATCCTTCCAAACTGTATCCCGGCCGTATGGAACTTACAGCCAAAGACCCGATTGAAGCCATCCTGACGGAAGCCGATAAACAGGGCATGAATGTACTGATGGGAGTGGGTATGTTTGCCTGGTTCGACTTTACCCCCGAATCTCTGGAATGGCACAAACGGGTGGCTAAAGAACTGTGGGATATGTATGGTCACCACGAATCCTTTTATGCCTTCTATGTATCCGAAGAGAGTGGCGGCGGTCTGGATAACTGGGAACAACGCCCCGAGATGCGTAAAAAGAGAAAAGACGATATCGTGAATTTCTTCAAAGAGTTTAAGGCTTACTGTAACGCACTTGCACCGGACAAACCGATAATGCTGGCTACCAACAGTTTTGAAGTTCCCAACGGAATGGATACATATCCGGCACTTATGGAGCATCTGGATATCTTGTGCCCATTCGGATTTGCCCGTATGCCGGACGGTGATCTGACCGGTAAGGAAGCGGCTAATATGTTGCAGAAAGTTTGTGATGAGGCTAAAGCTCATTTATGGTTCGACCTGGAAGTATTCCTGTTCAATCCGGATAACTCCCTCTATCCCCGTCCGGTAGAAGAAATCATCCGTGACTTGAATCTGTTTGATAACTTCGAGAAGATTCTTTGCTATCAGTTCCCGGGGGTATTCAATGATCCGAAGATGTCTATCCGTGTGGGCGAAGCACGTACTATCGACTTGTTCAACGGATACATGAAATACCTGAAAGAATTGAAAGCTAAAAATAAGAAACGTAAATAAAGAAAATGATGAAACGTTATTGTCTATATCTGTTTATCCTGATAGGGATAAGTTGCTCTGCGGAACTGAAAGCTCAAAAAAATGGAACTGTTTACAAAGGGAATGATCCTGCCGTGCGATATACCGGCAGAACGTTGGTTTCCCCCGATGGTTCGGTAGCTTTCGACTGGGGAGGCACTTATCTGGAAACCCGCTTTACTGGTGGAAAGCTGTCAGTGAAAGTTTCTGAAACAGGAACGAGCTATTATAATGTATTTGTTGATGGCAAACTGCATAAAGTCGTGAAAGTATGCGGAACGGATACATTGATTCATCTGGTATCGGGCATAGACAAGCGCATTCATAGTTTGAAGATACAGAAACGTTCTGAAGGCGAATTCGGCAAGACAACTGTCCATCAGTTTGTCTTGTCCGGTTCGGGACGCCTGGCGGAAGAGCCGGCAGTGCGCACACGGCATATCGAGTTTATCGGAAACTCACTCACCTGCGGATATGGCACAGACGGGAAACATCGCGATGAACCTTTCCTGGTAGAGACGGAAAATTGTAATCTCACATTTGCCTCTATGTTAGCCCGTTATTATGATGCGGACTATACACTGATTGCCCATTCCGGTAGAGGAGCCGCTCGCAATTATGGTGATTCGGTACGCGTGTCGAAGGTTACGATGAAAGACCGGATGTTGAATACCTTTGACGAAGACCTCACCCATAAATGGAATTTTAAGGAATATCGTCCGGATCTGGTCGTTATCAATTTAGGTTCCAATGATTTCTCAACGGAGCCCCATCCTTACAAAAGCGAATTCACCAAAGCGTACAAACAGATTCTTGCACAACTGCGTGAGCATTATGGAGATATTCCCATATTGTGCATTTACCCTGTAGCTATGCAAGCCCCTGTATTCAGTTATTATGAAGCGATAATAAACGAAGTGAATGATCCGAAAGTCTTTCTACTGAAACTGGATAAGAATCTCTATAACCGGACTACCGACCTGGGGGCTGCATGGCATCCCGGATATTCGGGACATAAGAAAATGGCGATGTGGATAATTCCTTATATCTCTACGATTATGGGCTGGGATCTGACGGATAGAGTGATTGAGTAAACCTGAAAATAAAAACAAGAAATGAGTATGTCGAAAAGAAATATAATATGGCTCCTGATGGCTTTCTTCTTT
>ENA-ORNG01002449-ORNG01002449.1-human-gut-metagenome-genome-assembly--contig:-NODE-2449-length-11291-cov-2.579388_pt1 | contig 11291 bp, 6 predicted proteins | sample MGYA00242113_ERZ509018 | MGnify/ENA primary metagenome ERZ509018 (study PRJEB26280, sample SAMEA2338711) | human gut metagenome | biome: human gut; feature: human-associated habitat; material: faeces... | reverse complement strand
CAGACCATACGGGCTTCCTGCACGTAGGGATCCCCGCCGTGGCTCATGACGATGGTGAGATCCGGGAAGTCGCGGGCCACTTCGTCGACGCGGGCGGGGGAGGCGTCGCCCATGATCGCGCCGGGAACGCGGGTACCAGGTCCGGTGCTGATGACCACCGGAACCTTCAATTCACAGCATTTTGCATAGATAGGATAAAACTTGCGGTGATCTGCCGGGAGCTTGGCGAGGTAGGGATCGATGGACGCGCCTTTCATGCCGAATTCGTTGACCATGCGGGAAAGCTCGTCGATGGCCTGCATACCCTTGTGTGGATCGAGCCCGGCCATGCCATAGAATTTGTGGGGGTAGGCCCTCATCATTTCCACGACGCCCATGTTGGAACAGGGGCAGCCATAGGTCGTTTCGACGTCGCGCCCGGTGATGACCCCGGTGATTTCATGCTCGTCCATGATCTCGACGATTTTGTCGAGCGAAGCCGACCACGCGCGATCCGGATAGTTGAAGAAGGCGCACATGTCCCCAAAGAAGGGGCTGTGGATGAGCCCGTCCACGGCGTCGGGCGTGTTGGGGCGGAAACGGAAATCGATGGCTTTCATGACAAAGAACTCCTTGTATGCTGGCGCCGCGTGCCGGCGTCGTGTGTGAACGGAAAGGAACCACGTCTAACTGTCCTGATGTGTGCAAAAAAGCAAGATTGATGCCGCTCATAGGGAAGGAAAAAGGGGGGTGGCGACAGAACATATGATGCACACGGAATTTTTTATGATGTAATATCAACATGTTCATCTGGCATGAGCGGGTATGGGGCGATATCGGAAGGGAGAGCGGAAATGGAAAACGTCATCTTGCATGTGTATTTTTTCGTATTGCAAAAATGCACACATGATGTCGAAACGCTGTGAATTGGGTCGGTTGCCGGAGAGCCCATTGCAAAAATGCACACCAGGCTTTCCGGGGAGCAACGTACAACCGTATGGGGTGCTTTGCTGATTTTTCTTTCTATTCAGGCAGGATATGCATGATGGCACGCATGATGCTTTAAACGGGGCAACCACTTGATGAAAAAACGAACCGTCAAGATAAACATTTTGTTAGGAGGCTCCCCATGTCCCAGTGCTGCTGCCTGTCCCCGCAGGAAGAACGTCTTCAGGGTACCAAGAAAGTCAACCGCCAAGGCCGCGAACGCGTCTATAAGATTCTCGACCGCATCCAGTTCACCGTTCCCCACGTGGACATCGAGCGCGCCCGGTATTTCACGGAATCCATGCGCCAGACCGAAGGTGAGCTGCTGACCCTGCGCTGGGCCAAGGCGCTCAAGAATGTGGCTGAAAAGATTACCGTATACATCACGCCCGACCAGCTTCTCGCGGGCCGCGTAGGGCAGCTCGGACGCTACGGCATCCTGTATCCGGAAATCGACGGCGACTTCTACATTGAAGTCATGAAGGATCTTCCCAACCGCGAAAAGAGCCCCTTCCAGATCGATCCCACCGACATGCAGATCCTCATGGAAGAAATCGCCCCCTACTGGGAAGGCAAGACCTACCATGAGCACCTCAACAAGGTGCTGCCCGCCGAAATCCGCGGCGTGACCTATCACGACGAACGCGGCCTGAAGTCCAAGTTCGTGGTGAGCGAAACCTCTTCCTACCGTTCCGCGCTCCAGTGGGTCCCGGACTATGAAAAGGCCATGAAGCGCGGCTTCATCGACATCCAGAACGAAGCCAAGGCCAAGCTGGCGGGCCTCGACCTGACCAATTCCGTGGACATATGGGAAAAGAAACCGTTCCTCGAAGCCATGATCATCGTGTGCGACGCCATCATGATCTGGGCGAAGCGCCATGCGCAGCTTGCCCGCGACACCGCCGCCGCGACGTCCGATCCGGTCCGCAAGCAGGAACTGCTCCGCATGGCCGACATTTGCGAGCATGTGCCCGCTTATCCGGCCCGCAACTTCCGCGAAGCCGTCCAGTGCCAGTGGTTCGTGCAGATGTTCTCGCGCATCGAACAGAAGGCCAGCGCCATCATTTCCAACGGTCGCATGGACCAGTACCTCTATCCTTACTACAAGAAGGATATTGAAGAAGGCACGCTGACCTCCGAGGAAGCCAAGGAACTGCTCGAATGCATGTGGGTCGACATGGCCCAGTTCATCGACCTGTACATCAACCCCACGGGCAATGAATTCCAGGAAGGCTATGCCCACTGGGAAGCCGTCACCGTCGGCGGCCAGACGCCCGAGGGAGAGGACGCCACCAACGAGCTGTCGTATCTGTTCCTCGAGTCCAAGCGCGAATTCCCGATGACCTACCCCGACCTCGCGGTCCGCATCCATTCGCGCACGCCCGACCGTTTCCTGTATGAGATCGCCCTGACCGTTCAGGATGGCTCCGGGTTCCCGAAGCTCATCAACGACGAGGAAGTGGTGCCCCTGAACGCCATCAAGGGCTGCCCGATCAACGAGGCGCTGGACTATGCCATTTCGGGCTGTACCGAAACCCGTATGCCCAACCGCGATACCTACACCTCCGGCTGCGTGTACATCAACTTCGCTACCGCGCTGGAAATGCTGATGAACAACGGTCGCCTGCACTACTACGGCGACGAGCTTATCGGCCTTGAAACCGGCGATCCGACCCGCTTCCAGACGTGGGAGGAATTCTACGATGCCTACAAGGCGCAGCACATCAATCTGTTGCAGAAGGCTTTCCAGCAGCAGCACATCGTCGACCGTCTGCGCCCGCAGCATTTCGCGGCTCCGCTGTCCTCCGTGCTGCACAACCTCTGCATGAAGAACATGCAGGATCTGCATTCCGAGAAGATCGAAGGCGGCGTCGATTATTCGTACTTCGAATTCCTCGGCTACGCGACCGTGGTGGACTCCCTCGCCGCGATCAAGAAACTCGTCTTTGAGGAAAAGCGGCTGACCATGCGTGAAGTGCTCGACGCGATGAACGCCAACTTCGTGGGGTATGAGCCGATTCAGGAAATGCTGAAGAACGCGCCCTGCTACGGCAACAACGATCCTTATGCCGACAGCATCGCCAAGGACGTCGACCGGTTTACGCAGGTCGAAGCCGAAAAGAGCAGCCGGGATCGCGGCATTCACGTCGACGTCCGCTATGTGCCGATCACCTCGCACGTGCCTTTCGGCAAGATCATCGCCGCTACCCCGAACGGCCGCGTTGCCGGGTTCCCCTTGGCTGACGGTTCCTCCGCGTCGCACGGCGCCGACCACAACGGCCCGACCGCCGTTCTGCTGTCGAATTACCATTCCAAAAACTACGGCATGATCAACCGCGCCTCTCGTCTTCTGAACATCAAGCTGTCGCCCAAGTGCGTGGCGGGCGAGCAGGGCGCGAAGAAAATCATGAGCATCATCCGCACGTGGTGCGACCTGAAACTGTGGCATCTCCAGTTCAACATCGTCAACCGCGACACCCTGCTCGCCGCCCAGAAGGACCCGAACAGCTATCGCAACCTGATCGTCCGTGTGGCCGGGTACAGCGCGTACTTCTGCGACATGTCCCCCGACCTGCAGAACGACATCATCGACCGCACCGAACACGCGGATCTGTAAAAAATTGGAGGGGGGAAGGAGAAACTTTCTGAAGAAAGGCTTCTCCCTCCCCCTTCAAACCTCCCCTCTCCCTCTCCAAAGACTTTCGTATGCGGGCGTCGGTTCCGGCTTTGTTCTCAGTAACGGGCCGATCGGCGCCCCTTCCTTTGGTTGGATGATTCAAAGTCGATATATATCTTCACAAAATGGACAGGCTTTTTCTGTAACATGCAGCCTGTTACATGCAAGAAACGCATCAAACGGGCGTCATGCGGAAAAGCCCCTCTCGGCTCCTCAAACCAGAAAAAGCTGCGAACAGGGATTCGATAACGTCAAAAACCTCTGGGGGCGGAGGGGGCGGGGCCTTTCTCCAGAAAGGTTCCCCCCCGACCATCTTCTCAATGAGAAATCCTCCTCAAAGGGCTTGCGTTTCTGCGTGGTTCCATTATTCCAGAAAGGTAGCACAGAACGATTTTACCAACGGATTGAATCATGGTCATCGCAGTCCTTACCGTCGAGTACCACCTGCACGGCAACGACTCCCTCAAGGGAAAGCGCCGTGTCGCCAACAGCCTCAAGCAGAAGGTGCGCAACACGTTCAACGTCGCCATCGCCGAATACGGCACGGAGGATTCCCTGACCCGTCTCCGGCTGATGGTCATTTCCCTGAGCAACAGCGAGCAGCACCTGCAATCGCGGATGGACAAATGCCTCGCCATGATGGAGGCCGTGTGTTCCGAAGAGATGGTTTACAGTGACTTGGAATTCATCAATGGGGATTGATACAGTGTACGAACAAGACATGCAGACGGCCCATATCATCCAGCCCGCCGAGGAAATGGCGGCGATCATCCAGCAATTCGACAACATCGTCATCGTGGCGCACGGCAGCCCCGACGGGGACGCCATCGGAGCCACCGGAGCCATGGGCTCCTTGGTCAAGGCGCTCGGCAAGCGGTTCGTACTCTATAATGCCACCGGCATCCCCGACTATCTGGAGTGGGTCCCCCTGCCCGGAAAGCTCGTCACCAAGCCCTCCGCCATCCCCTTCAAGCCCGGCCTGATCATCGTGCTGGACTGCGGCGACGCCTGGCGCATGGGCAAGGAACTGCTCGCGGTCTTTCCCGAGTATCCTTCCGTCAATATTGACCACCACCTCGGCAATCCCATGTTCGCCTCCCTCGGGAACTGGGTGGACCCCGGCATGGCCGCCACGGGCCAGATGGTCGCCGTCGCCGACGCCGCTGGCGTGCCCCTCACCGGGGAACTGGCCCAGTGCGTCTACCTCTCCCTCGTCTCCGACACGGGTTCCTTCACGCACGGCAACACCAGTGCGGCGGTCTTCACGCTTGCCGCCCGCCTCGTCGCCAACGGCCTTGACGCCGCCGCCATGCGCGAAAAGCTCGACAACCAATGGTCCATGCCCAAGACGAAGCTCTGGGGCAAGCTCATGCAGACCCTTTCCCTTGAATGTGACGGCACGGTAGCCGTTTGCCCCGTCACGATGGAGGAAATCGGCTCTTTCGGGGCCGTGCGCGAGGATCTGGAGGGCTTTGCCGAACAGATGCGCCGCATCAAGGGCGTGCGCGTCGCCGTGCTCATCCGGCAGGACCCCGGCAACCGCTGCAAGCTGAGCCTCCGCTCGTCCGGCAGCGATGACGTACGCTCCGTGGCTGCCCCCTTCGGCGGCGGCGGGCATCTCAACGCCGCGGGAGCCACCATCGACGATGCCGACATGGACGCCGTGACCAGACAGACCATAAAAGCCATTCAAGACATCACGTTTGGAGCGGGGAAAGAAGAGAAACGTTGAGGAGGGAAGAGACAACCTTTCTAAAGCAAACTTCCCTCCCCAGACATGCCAATGCGGGTCCTCCCCTCCCTTAGCCAATACTTTCGGCCTGTTCGAATCCCTGAGATCTTTCGAGCCGTGAGCGATCTCCCACAATATTGAGCCGCACACAGGCAAGCACGCTTTGTCCTCAATGCATTCCCATAAGCAAAGGCCCATTCCGTAACATCGGAATGGGCCTTTGTATTCCGGAGGGAACGCTGGCGTGCAGCCTCCCCACCGTCGAAAGCCTTGGGAAAGGAAGGGGTCCGGGGGAGGAATCCCCCTTCTCCAGAAAGGGTATTCCTCCCCCGGTTCTCTCACATTTACTTCTTGGCTTCAGGCTTGGCGTCAGCCTTCGGAGCGGCCTTGTCGTCGGCCTTCGGGGCGGCGGTGATGGGTTCCAGCTTGACGGGCGCGAAGGTCACCTTGGTCTTGTCCATTTCGGTGATCACGTCCTTGGTCACATCGGACTTGGGATCGAACGCGAGGAGGCCTTCGGCGTTCATGATGACCGAGTAGCCGTTCTTGGTGCGGAAGTCTTCAAGGGTCTTCTGCATCAAGCCGTTGATCTGCTGTACAACCTTCTGCTGCTCGGCATTGACGATCTGCTGGTAACCAACAAAGGTCTTCTGGAAACGGGCGCGGAGGGCTTCATCGTTGGGAGCCTTTTCGATCATGCCCTGGGCCGTCTTGAGCTGTTCCTGCATGGCGGCTTCAAGCTGCTTCAGGTGTTCGATGCCGGCCTTGCCGGGTTCGCTTTCCTGGAAAAGGCGGGCCGGATCGACCACGGCGATTTTGCTGGCGGCGCAGCCGGTCGTCGCAAATACGAGCATGAGGCACAGAGCGATAGCGCTGATAGTACGCATGGAAACTCCATTCGCAAAGAGGTTCAACGTCGCCGCAACCCGGCGACTGGGGACTTTCCACAGGAAAAATCCCGCCCAAATGATCATCTTACCTTTTTTCCCCGCAAGCCACAATCCACAACAAAAGACGGGATCGCGGGGCGATCCCGTCGGCTTTCCGGTATGGCGGAAAAAGTTGCCCGTACTTTGCGCAAAGAAAGGGCGCTCAGCCCAGCATGGAAAAACGCTCGCGCGACTTGAGAACCTTCGCAAGGAACGCCTTGGTTTCCCGCGAGGAAAGCTTCTTGAGGAGCGTGTTCCGCACCTGCTCCGGCGTCATGGCATTGATGGCCTCAAAGGCGGCATCACGCGACTTGCCGAACGTCCGCAACATGCCGCCGGTACCGATATTGTAGGCGGCGATGGCACAGTACTCCCTGGATTGGGGATCGGCGATCGCGCTCAGATGCCGGTTCTGCAAGAGATACATGTACGCTGTGCCGTACTTGATGTTCGTCTCGGGATGCAGCAGCAATGAAGGGGATGGCTTGCCGGTGCGGCCGAGCCAGCGGTGCACTTCTCCGCCAGCCGTGTCCGGCACCACCTGCATGAGGCCATGCGCCGAGCGGTTGCTGATCAGGTCAGGGTCGAAATCGCTTTCGGTGTAGATGATCGCAAATACCAAATCCGGCGAAAGATTGTAACGGTCGGCATACTTCTCCACGACCGGGCGGTACTGCTCGGCCTGACGGCGCATGGAGGCGGTCAGACCGGAAAGCTGCCGCAAGTCGCCAAGCAATTTTTCCGTACGCTCAAGGACTTCAGGGGCCAGCTCGAAAGCCTGCTGGCTGCCGTTCCAGCGCAGGGGCAGATCATCAAAATCCAGCTGTTTGCCCAGCACATCGAGATGGGCGGGTTCCGCCTGATTGATACGGGGCATATTCGAAAACAATTCCGCGCGGGGAACAAAATCGGCCTGCTGGGGTTCCGTGGGGACGGCGGTCAGCATCGCCGCAAGGGATGTACTGGTCGTTTCCAACTTGACCGGGATGCTCCCGTGCAGCGGGCGCATGGTTACCGTACCATCGCTCTGCACCTCCAGAACCGGAAAACGGTCCCCGGAAGCGGCAAAGGGCGTTGAAGGGAGATTCTGCTTCATGGCTTCCCGAAACTGCTCAGGGATATGAAGCAGCGGGCGGGGCAGAGGGGTTTCCCCTTTGGCCCGGCTGGTCGCTCCGGTGACGGGCTCAAGGCTCTGATTGCTTCCGCCGGGCACAAAACCCGTCACAAGGGCAAGCACGGCCAACGTGCCTGTCACAGAAACAGCATATCCTGCCAATGGGTTACGCATAGAAAAACTATCCTCGACTGTTTGGGTCCAGCCGGAAAAAAGGCTTCTTTCCAGCTCATAGGGCGCGCCGTAAGGGTGTAGCAAAGAGCGTGCCATAGCTCTTCTTAGATAAAAAAAACGGATCCGGAGGGTTTGAGCGCCCCACGCGGCCCATGAACGGACCCCACAAAAAAAGCCCCTTTTCCGTGGGGAAAAGGGGCCGGAAGCCATTTCCGTCCTATGAGGCGAGAAGTGAGACGCTATGCCGCTTTCGAGGCTTCCCCCATCGAGAAGTCACGGATTAAAAACGGAGCGCGCCCATAAACAGGATGAGGCACACGACAAGCCACCCCTCACGCCCAAGACACGACGCATGGGAGGGAGGGCTGGAGAGGACTCATTTTACCGCGTAAAAATCCTTTTTTATATCATTTTTTGTACTCTAATACAAAATAGCCGCTCTAATGGTACAATATTTTATACCCTAATAAGAATGATTTTCTTTAAATAAAATCTATCATGGGTCCCACAGAATCCGGGACAACATGGAAGCGATCCCGCCCTACGGCTTCCGGGCAAATACCCTTCCGCAACCCACCTTCTACTGCCGCCCACCGCAAGCGGCTTCGTCCATAACCCAAATCAGCTCGCCACCCTTCGGCCGCACGAGCTGCACGGGCAAAGAGGCTGGCGCCAGCAGATCCAGCGCCTTGCCGAGCGGAGGGCGCTTCCCCTCCCCCGTCGCCAAATACAGGCAGCAGCGGGCCGCGTTGATCATCTCCAGCGTCAACGTGATGCGACGGCTCTCCGGCTTGGGGGCCAGATGTTCGGCCACGGCAAAACCGGTCAGGCGGCCCGAACGCAACGCCTCGGGCGCCAGCAGCGGGCTGCCGGGGAACAGCGAAGCGGTATGCCCGTCGTCCCCCATGCCGAGCAGGGCGCAATCAAGACGGGGCATCCCCTCTTCCGCCGGAACGTGTTGCCGCAAAAGTTCCTCATAGGCCACGGCTGATTCGCCGGGATCGATTTCGCCGTCCATCGGATAGATTTCCGCCGCCGGGACATGCGCCAGCAGTTCCTGATTGGCCGCACCGTAATTGCTCGCGGGATGATCCGGAGCGACACAGCGTTCATCCACCCAAAAAACGCGGGTGTGCGCCCAGTCGACCCGCGCCGCCCACGCCTCCGTGCGCAACAGCCGGAACAACGTCAACGGCGTGGAGCCTCCGGACAGGGCCAGCGTGAAGACGCCGCGCCGGGATACGGCCTCCGCACAGCGGGCGGCCAGCAACCCGGCGGCGCATGACGCCACGCCGTCCGCATCGGCCCGGACATACGTTTCAAGATGAAGCCCATCCAATGGATTATCCGTTTTGCTCTGGAGCATCGCTCTTGTCCTCTTGCTGTAGGGTTGGCTCTTTCACCTTGCGGGGATTGCGCAATTCCACGGGCACGGTTTCGTTCTCGCGCAGGTGCACATCCATTTGCGGGAAAGAGATTTCAATGTTGGCCTCGGTGAACTTTGCGTCAATGACTTTTCGGATGTCCGAGGCGATGCCGCTGCCGTGCAGGATGTCCCCCACCCAGAACCGCAGCCGGAAATCCAGCGAACTGGCCGCGAAATCGTTAAACAGAACCACCGGCTCGGGATAGGTCAGGACCTTCTGGTGCTCTTTCGCCACCTGTTTGAGCAGCTTCTCGACAAGCTGGATATCTGACCCGTAGGCCACGCCCACAGCGACCTCCTGCCGGACCATGCGCCCGTTGCGCGTCCAGTTGGTGAGCTTGCCGGACAGAAATTCCGCGTTGGGCACGAAGATGACGGCATTGTCGAACGTCTCCACCTGCGTGGACCGGATATTGATGCGCCGGACAATGCCGTTGACGCCGCCCACATCAATCACGTCGCCTTCGCGCAGGGTCTGCCCGAAGATGACCAGAAGCCCGCTGACGAAGTTGTTGATGATGTTCTGGAGGCCAAAGCCGATGCCTACGGACAAGCCGCCGGCGACCACCGCGATGCTGGTCAGGCTGAACCCAAGCGCGCTCAGGGTGTATAAACCGAACAAACCCCACAGGAGATACGTGAACCCGGCCTGAATCGGCCCCACAAGGCTGCGGTCAAGGCGCATGGAATGCGCGGGCAGATCCGCAATGAACGACCTCCCCACCGAAATGAAAGAGCGGGTCACGTAGAACGCGCTGACGATAAACAGCACCTGAAGCATACTGAATGAGGTCTTGCCCACGCTCACGTCCATGTTCGCCAAGTGCGTCAGCAGGAACTCGCCGCCGGGGTAGGCCAGAATCCAGAGCCCCGTTGCCGCCGTCGCCAGCACGAGCATGGCGGGAAGCGCCAGAGCCAGCAGGAACCCGCTGAACAAAGCCTTCACCCCTTCCTGCGGCATGTGTTCGGCAATGACATTCATAAGCCGCATAAAGCCCACTGCCTGCTGCACGCACACGGCCACCGCCGCATATGCCACGCATACCAGAATCGACAGCCTCCCCCATCCAATCAGGGTCATGAGCACGGCGATCCAGAGGATAACGGCCTGCCCTTTCAAAAGATTGATGACCAGCGGGAACGGGATGTCCGGCAAAGGGCGCTTGTAGTCGCGCCACAGAGTGACGAGCGACATCAGCAGCCAGATGCCGCCAAGAATCGGGCCGGGCAAATTGAAAAACAGGAGGAGAAGCCCGCCGAGCAAAGGGGTGAACAACGGCCACAGCGGCGAGCGCAATTGGAGATCGCTCCGCTGGAATGTATACAAGTCCCATGCAAGCGCCATCTGCCCAAGGCTCAGGAGCAACGTGCCGATGATGGACAGGACATGGTACGATCCGCTCGGGGACCACGCCGCGAAATGGAACGTGAAGCCAAAGGACAGCCACACGAAGCTGTGCCCGCACATCTTGGTCCAGCCCGTACGCAAGGACTCGGGCCATTTCCTCGACATGCGGCGCGACACGAAAATAAGGCCGTGCAGCGGCAGGATAAGCACGATTGCGCGCAGTATGACGCCGAGCCACCCGGCGAGGGTCCACGGCAGTTCCGCGTTCATGCGGACGGAGAAGGTCTCCTGCAACGCATTGATACTTTTCTGGATATTAAGCCATGAATCCACGTCGTAAATCTTGCCCGAGCGCTGGAGATAATAATCCTGCCACAACCCGGGAATGGACTTGGCAACCCGCCCGGTCAGGGAGGTGATGTTTTCCTGCAGCTTGCGGGCGGGAGCGAGCACGCGGCTGATGCGGATCTGAACCGTATTCAGCCGCCCCTGCGTCTGCGCAAGATCGCTCAAAAAAGCCTGCAATTCCGGAGAAATGTCCGTTTCATCCTTCGAGGGGGCGGAGTCCTGCTCCAAAAGGGAAATTTCACTGAGCCGGCTTTTCAGCGTGTTCAGCGTGCCTTCCAGCGGTTCCAGCACATCCGAGAGATTGTCGTTCAGCCGTGCCAACCGCTGCTGGACGACGGACAGTTCTAGCGGCAACCCCCTGCTCACGCGGGAAAGCGTCATGAGCCTCTGGTATTCCTCCTCAATACCGCTGAGCGCCGCATTCAACTTGCGGGAGGCATCCGGCAGGCGTTTGGTCAAGGCCACGGTTTCCGCATCAATGGCCCCGAGCTCCTCCACCCGGTTTTGGAGCAGCGTAGTCCAGACATCCTGCGTCGGATCGGGTACGGGTTTCGGCGTGCTCGCGGGCGCATCCGTT
>ENA-ORNG01002441-ORNG01002441.1-human-gut-metagenome-genome-assembly--contig:-NODE-2441-length-11332-cov-6.712778_pt1 | contig 11332 bp, 17 predicted proteins | sample MGYA00242113_ERZ509018 | MGnify/ENA primary metagenome ERZ509018 (study PRJEB26280, sample SAMEA2338711) | human gut metagenome | biome: human gut; feature: human-associated habitat; material: faeces... | reverse complement strand
TCATGCTTATTGTAATCCGCAATACCCCTTTAGAGTATGTAACGGTTACCCTAATCATATAGGCCCCTTTCTCCCCTTTTGAGGTGTCTTGGTGCCAACCGCTTTCGCTTGTCCTCTTGACGGTTATATTATATCAGCTTTGAGACTGTTTATCTACAGATTATTGCAATAACCTTTTAAAACATACATTTTTCTTTTACCAAATCGTTTCCTCTACTTGGTGGGTACTCGAATCCCAATAATATCCATCTCCCCAATCTATAGAAGAGCCAACCTCATCTATTTCATCTTGTTCGCCAAGTCCACAAGCTTTTCCAATAATTACAATTAAAATAATCCCAATGATTATAATGTATCCTTTTCCTTTCATAGAAATCTTATCCTTTCTTCTTCTCCTTCCAAATGCCTAAAATTACTTAAATTCATTTAATTTGAGCACATTGCTGTTTGATATATAATATAATGTATCATTTAAAAAAAACAGCTCACTTTTTTTCTTTACAGTAATCTCAGCACATCTTCCTCTATAGTAAATGTTTTGATCTATTCTTTCTCCTTCATTTGTACGCCATCCTGGTAGCTCATCATAAAATACACCATCTACCCATTCGTATCTTCCATTACTATAATAACGCGTCTTCCACTTAACTTGTATTTCTTCATATATAAAATCTTTATAAAATGTTAATGTGCTACTTTTTGTTTCACCTTCTTCTACCTCTTCTCCATTAAAAATATGTGGTATTTCTTCAGGATGTTCCATATAGTATCCTTGTGGTTCTGTAACAAAATCCTCTAGCGTAAATGTTTCAATTTTTTTATTGACTTTTAATAAATCAATTAAATCAGATACTTCCTTCTCAATACGGTCCTCAATTATTATTTCATCATCAAGTAAATTGCTATATAATATATGGCAGTCCTGCAAAATAATAATCGATTCAACATAATTCTCCACAGTATATTGTTTTAAATATTCACCCAGAAATTCATTCGTGAGAATAAAGCTCTCATTAGGAAGTTGTCCTTCAACAATTCTCTTTGCTTGATTTTCCAACACATCAAGCTCTGACTCAACTTTTTTTATTTCAGAATAGTTTATTCCTTTTTTTAGATCACTGAGTTCAGCTCTCTTTTCAAAAATTTCATTCATTGTAGTTTCTAATTCATCAATACTATTTTTCCATTCTTCTGGTCCTATTCTTTGAGAATTATGTACAAATGTAGCCAAGCACGCTGTAGCTATTAAAACTAAGGCTCCTGCTATAATAATAATAATTTTTCTCTTATTTTTTATATTCATTTTTTCCCTTTTAATATGATTAATTCGATTTATAATTTTTGCTTTGGGCATGTTCTTTGTCTATGCCGCCTACTATACTAAATGTCATTACAAAAATGATATAAATATAAAATCCTTTTTATTTCCTTTAAGATTCCCTTTTAGTCTTAATATTTAAAATATATCCCGTAGCACCAACCGCCGCCTCGTATTCTCTCACATGGCGTGAAACAGTATCAGGGCTCCTGTGCATTATCCGTGCTACTTTTTTAAATGAACCGTATTTTTGATACAGTTCCCACATTCTTCTTTTCTCCTGCTCTGTAACTCTCTTTGCCATAAAACTATTTCACTACCTTATCTTCCGGCCTGAGCATGACATTTTGCATTGCCTTTTCAAACTGGTCTCTCACATATTCTTCTGCTGTCCATTTCTTTTGTGAGCCGCCGTCCTCAAGAATCTTGTTCATCTTATCCAGTTGGCTGAAAAAACTGTTTGGCAATATGATTCTTTCTTTTGTTGTGTCAATTACTATTCTCATTTTATCTGTCCTCCTTGCAAAATGCTTTGTTCAGCATAATTTTTTCGTAATCATTATACTGCTAACCCCCCCCCGTCAATATTTTTGCAGTTTTTTACAGAAATACTTTGATACACGATAGAAATACTGCGAACGCCGCAATTATTTTACATGTTTTTACATTTTTTAATTGTTTCACCCTGTTTTATTACATAAACTGTCATATACTTACAACTTATTCTTGTTTTATCCCATATTCTTACAATTTCTTTATTATTTCTCTCCCTTTTCTTTGCGTACAAAAGAAAAATGGCAGATTATCACATCTGCCATCGCATTTCCGTTTATTTTCTTTAATTTGTATCAAGTTCCCCATGAAGCAGGAGACCGTCTTTTAGTCCCTCTTTATACACGCAGTTTATTATCATATCAAGTATTTCAATGTCCAGTCTGTCAAGCCTGTTTGTAAGGTTGTCATACTCATACTTTACTCTGTCGCTGTAGTCGTGTATGTTTTCAAATATTTCCGGTTTGCTTATCATCGTCTTGTCCTCTCTTATACTCTTATCTGCTTTTTACTGTCTAACATTCTTTCCAAAGGATTCATTTCCTGATAACCGCTTATTAAATCATTTAAGGTGACATTCAAATATTTCTGAGTTGTCTTCAAATCTTCATGACAAAGTATATGTTGCAGTTTTACGATGTCGCCGTTATGTCGCACCCAGTTGGTCGCGAATGTATGCCTGAAAAGATGTATGCTCGATTTGTTGACTCCCCTTGACTTGTTATATTCGCGAATGGCTGATATTACACATGAAGATGTCATCTTTTCCCCTCTGTCTGTGCAAAAGGCATAATCTTCTTTGCTTCCGCCTCTTATTTTGAGATAGTCTCTTAAAATGCATATAAGGTTATCGCCAAGGGGCAGGAGGGTTTGTTTTTTGTTTTTGGTTGCAGTCAACTTGACTATTCCGTTATCTAAATCAAGGTCTCCAATCTTGATATTTATTACGGAGTTTTCTCTCTGTCCTGTTCCTATAAAATAATTTACTAACACCCAGTTTCTGTACTGCGCAAAGCTGCATTTCTTCATGTTAGGTTTTTTAAGAAGCCGCCGCAATTCTTCTTCCGTGTAAATATCCTTTATCTGTTTCACCGTTTTGGGAACATTTATGTTGAATTTTTCCACCCATCCTTCGCGCATAAAGAAATATAGTACCGTGCGCAATCCACCGATATAAGTCTTTATCGTCGTATCTCGTACTCCTGAATCCCGCAAGAATATAACATAGTCCTCAACAGTTTCTTTCCCAATCTCATCTACGAATCTTGTCTTATCGAAAAACTTATTGAACACATGAATCGTATTATCGTAGTAAGTCACCGTTTTCTCTGCATAATTACCTGCGATACAATGTTTTCGCCACTTTCCGTAACATTCTTCAAATGTCATTTCTGGAAGCTGTCGGCTGATTTTGATTTTTCCCATAATAGGCCACCTTTCTTTTCTCTCAAGGTGCCATTCCTATCAGACAAAACTCAAAGCAATCCGATTTTGACCCACACGGTTTACCCCGTGTGTGGTAGTTTTCTGCATGAAAAAAGGCACCTTGCATTAGGTGCCTTTTCGTTGAAAATTCAACGCTTTGGTGCGGATAAAAGGATTCGAACCTTCATGAAGGAACCTTCACACGGACCTGAACCGTGCGCGTCTCTATCCGTCCTCATATTTGTTGAAATTTCAACGGTTTCAACACCTAACATCACTATTTTTTATGATTCGACACACACGGTTACCCTGTGTATCTTTATATTTATTATTTTACCATATAATCGTTGGAATTTCAATACATTCCGCCGTTTTCTCTGTCGTTTTTTCGATAATTCCCCTTGAAGCAGGAAAGCACAAAAAAAGATATGATTTTCTTAGAAATCATATCCTCTGCGGCCGCCCTATAGTTTCACCTTTACATGTATATCCTTTAAGCCCTTTAATATCTCCTTATAGATAGCGTCTGATACTGCCTTTCTTGCTTTGGACGACTTAAAAATCTCCATGCCGTCATTAAAAGCAATCTCTACTATCGTTTCAATATCATATTGAAGTCCTCTCAGTTCATCTTCAAGGGACTGCATATATATTTCCCTCACTATCTGCGGCACCATCGCCCTTATCTTTTCCTCTGCAATCTGTTCGGCTATCTGCACCATTTCCTCCCTGTGTTCCTCTGCCATACCGCCATGGCCGTCCTGGGTATTTCTGTGCCATTCATAGCCACCTCTTTCGTTTATCGAATATGTCCCTCTGGGGTTGTAATTTATCAGCATATTTTCTGCCTCCTTTTCTGTGTCTTTTGCGGGGCGTAGTTTTATGAAAAGCCGCAAAATCCTCATGCGATAGCGGCCGCCCCTCGTTGCTTTGCTTCACGAATTTTGCCATTTTTTTAGATGTCCTATATAGACTACTTAAATTTTGACCGTCACATTGAAATATATGCGTATCTTTTGTTTCCTCTCTTTCCCTCGTTCAGAAAGTAGTCCTCACTTTCCATTAGTTTCTTTCTTACGGTAGTCCATCCAACTGTCCTGCCGTTTTTATCTCTCATCTCAAGTGCCCTGCATAAATCCTGCTTATCCTCGTGGAAAAGCGGCCTGTCCATAAATTCCTGCGGTACCTCAAGTACGCTCTTATCATAAAGATAGAGTTCTTCAAGGTCTCCTCTGTATCTTCCTCTTACCTGAATCCTCACTTCTTCCTCTGCTGAGTTTATGACTATGTAATCTATCCTGCTCCTGATATTTATTGAAGTTTCGGAACTGGAATTGATCATCACCACTTCATAACCCTTCGGCATTTCTTCATTGTTTATGATAGATTCTCTTGCCTTTAGTTGTTCATCTGTCATCTGATATTCTCCATTCCTTATGCTCCAAAAGGCGACCGTTCGTATTCCCTTGCTGTTCAGATACTCGGAAAGCTCCTGCATTTTCCTTATATGCGCCACATATACAAGACCGACTTTGCCCTTTGCTGTCTTTTCCAGCAGACTTTTGATATTGGAATATTCTTTTATCGTCTTTGTTTCATATTGCCGTATATCCTTGTCTACGCTCAACTTATGGATGGGTATGTTGAACTCTTTTTCTGCTCTCTTTGGTGTTGCGGAAAGGGCTACGACTTTTGTCTTTGTTGACCTCTTGATTATTTTCTCTATCTGTTTCTTTGCTATCATATGAGGATTTATCCCATCTCCCTTTCCAAAATATTGAAAGCGTACAAGATTATGCACCTCGTCACATACGATAAGCTCAAGGTTCATACCAAAATCGCCGTCCTCTGCGGCCAGAGTCCCGAACTTGGCATAAGTCATTACTATTATTTCTTCTTCTCCAAAGTATGCAATGCCGTTTTCAACTAATTCTTTCCACAGAGCATTAAAATCTCCCACATTGTCCTGCCGCTGTAGTTGTTGTTTTCCGTTTACTGTATCTATGAGATAGACCATATTATGCTTGTCGTTTAATTCTTTTGGCAATACATTGAGGGCAAAGTGACTCTTGCCGCTCCCTACCGGGGCCTCGATGAGATTTAGTTTCCCGCTTTTTATCTCGTTTATATCGACTGCTTCATCAAGGTATTTTGTGCCTTTCATTCCTATGCTCCTTTCTATATCCAAGGCATAAAAAAATATGCGGCCGAGCATAGAGGAAGCCGCATATCTTGTTTATATCAAAGCGGCAACGCCGCTATATTATATATTAGTGTACATATATATGTACATTATTAGAGAGCCTCCTCTACTGTTTTAAGACTGCTGAAGCAGGGCAAAATCCTTGTTCCTTTGGTCTGTGCCTGCCACAATATTTCTTTTATTCTTTTTTAATTTCTATATATATTATATTCTGATTTTAAAAGAGTCTCAAATTATGCAATCTATGAAAATTTACGGCATAAAAAATCCGCATAAGCAATGTCTCTTATGCGGAAAAGTTTGATTTTGATGTTGAATTTTAAGGTCTGCTGTGATATATTTAGGTCAAGAGGAAAACCGCTAAAAACGGTTGGCCTAAATGCGGTTTGCCGCCTTAGTCCCTAGCTTTGGCGGCTTTTTTCATGCTTATTGTAATCCGCAATACCCCTTTAGAGTATGTAACGGTTACCCTAATGATATAAAATAATCTCCACATGGTCAAGCAAAGTGGCGAATATTTCTAATAGATTCAAGTTGCATTAGTTTATTGTTATATGGCATTCCTCTCCTGCTATTGTTAGCTCTACATCAATTTTATCATAAATAGAATCAGCAGGTATACATGTGTACACATAAAGGTGCAAAGGTAAATGGGCATCAAGATAAGTATTATCTGCATATAGCCACAATTCGGAATTTATATACTGATATGTCCAACTTGTATATGTGTTTCCATTTACTTTGGCTATTAGATTCGTAATTCCACTGCCATCAATAGTCGGCTTTGTGGAGTTCAAACATTCTATATCAAATTCAAGTATTGCGAAAGCATATCCGTCATATGCTGTCCAAGATGTTGAAGATTCTTCAGATTCGAGTGTAATTGATGAATATGCGTCAGTTAACTCAACCTCCCAGTCTTGTGAAGTTATAATATCCCCAACCTGAACTTCTTGATTGACTTCTTTTTCAGACTCTTCCCAGACCTGAACTTGATCTACCTTCTTTTCAGATTCCTCGCTTATTACGCTGCCACAGGAACTCAATGAAAGAATAGATGTTGCTATTAAAATTGATATTAATATTCTTTTCATTTATATTTCCTCCCTCAATTTCATTACAAACTCTGTCGCATAAACCATCGTCTCAATCTCAGGAATTATTTTTTTCTCTGCACCGCTTAGTCGGTGTGCTTTGGCTGATACCGCATTGCTCAGTCATAACTTGCATGCCTACAAAATCTCCTATAGATTTTTCTTCGACGCTTACTGTTTATTATAATATTTTTAAGATATCAGTCTTCTATCTATATCCCCCCTACAACATCATTTGCGGCCTATCGTATTAGCTTTAGTAAAAATCCTCTTGAGCTTTTATCATAGACAAGAGGATTTTTACATAAGCATAATTATAAAAGTATATTTAGAAACTCTCGAATCGTTGACTATTCTATTCGCTCTGCTATGACGCCTATTCCCGCCCCTAATGCCGAAGAAATCGCTTCCTCGCTTGTCGAATTACTCTCCCCACTTTCTGTGCAGGAAAACATGAGCAATGATAACAAAATCAACATAACTGTTATTATCATCTTGCGTTTCATTTTAATTTCTCCTTTTTTTCAAAAGAAATAGTCTTTTCATGAACTTTAATTGTTAATCCCAATCCGTCAACAAATTTAGCTATGGCAGAGTCTTTGACAAGGTAGTAATTATTTTTCGGCATTTTTCTTCCAGTTAAGTTTTCATACTGTTTTTCCGATAATGAAAAATCTATCGACGATTTTAGCATTTCTTCTATTTTAGAAAAGTCTATTCTCGACATAATATCTCTCCTCTCGTCTCAATTTTACTCAATCTTTGAGTAAAAGTCAATACTCAATATTTGAGTATAATATTATTCTTCTATAAATAAAATAATCAACAAGGAAGTACTTTATGAATTATAGAGAGCGTATAAGAGGCGTAAGAGAAGATCGTGATTTAACACAAGCACAGCTTGGCAAAGTACTTAATAAATCACAACAGGGATATAGTCATATTGAGTCCGGCCGCGCAGAATTAAAAATTGATGATTTAATCCTGCTTTGTAAATTCTACGACCTTTCTGCTGATTATCTGATTGGCTTAATCGATACGCCTGTGTCTTACAAAAAGAGGTCGAGTATATAGATGTTCAAAGATGTATAAAAGACAAAGAGGGAAGTTCAAAAGTTCTTCCCTCTTCTTTCGTTTTGTATCTAATTTGTATCAAGTTCCGCATGAAGCAGGAAGCCGTCTCTCACCCCCTCTTTATACACGCAGTTTATTATCATATCAAGTATCTCAATGTCCAGTCTTTCAAGCCTGTTTGTGAGGTTGTCATACTCATACTTTACTCTGCCGCTGTAGTCGTGTATGTTTTCAAATATTTCCGGTTTGCTTATCATCGTTTTATCCTCCCTCTCAATGCTAAACTCTTATCCGTTCGCCTTTGTGTTTCATATTTGCAAGAGGCGAAAGCTGTTCGTAATTATTAGCAATATCCGTATCGTAAATAGCACAGTAATGTTTTGTCATTTTAAGGGTAGAATGTCCCAGTATCTTTTGAAGCGTAAATGCGTCGCCGCCGCAATCTATCAGATACTTTCTCGCAAATGTATGCCGGAACAGATGGATACTTGTTTTTTTAACGCCTCTCGACCTATTATAGTGTGCGATGGCAAGCCGCAAAGCGTTTTCAGAAAGCTGCTCACCGTATTGATTGCAGAAAAGAAAGTCCTGCGGCTCCCCCTTTCTTATTGACATATAGTCTGCAAGGATAGAACACATAAGATTGCATAGCGGGATAATCTGCACTCTTTTGTTTTTTGTATGCCTGAATGAGACTTGCTTTGCCGCTATGTCCACATCATAGTTGCGAATATTTCTGATAGTCGACGCACGACAGCCGCTGTTCAGCAGAAAGTTGATAATCGTCCAGTTGCGATATTCACAAAAGCCGCTGTTCTTTTTCGGCTTTCTGAGCAGTTTTTCTAATTCTTCATCTGTATAAGTTGGCTTGATAGTTTCAATTTCCTTTATACTTTCCATGCTAAGGTCAGATATGCCTTCTTCATTGCACCAGTTAAGAAATGTCCGCATGACCCTTACATAGCTGCTCATGCTGTTTTGAGCAAGCCCTGATCCCCGCATGGAAACGACCATTTCATTTAATTGCATTTTAGAAAGACAGGATAAAGGCTGTTCGATGTCTAAATACTTCCCTATGCTTATCAGGTGTCCGTGGTATTTCTTGATAGTAACATCTGAAAGCCCTTTCGCTTTTGCCGCAATGACAAAATTTTCAAATACTTCTTTTACTTGCGTGTCTGCCAAGTCGTTCATCTTGATTTTATTCATAGTCAGACCTCTTCCCTTTCGTATTTTTTGACTTTCAGGGAAGCGGTCCCGCATATCCCGGCAATGAAAAAGGACCGTTGAAATTTCAACGGTCCTATCTCTTGGAGCTGTTGAGCAGACTTGAACTGCCGAACCTCTTCCTTACCAAGGAAGCGCTCTACCGACTGAGCTACAACAGCATATGTTTGATGGGCAAGGGTTTGCAAACCTGGCCGCTCGTTTTATCTTACTATATGATCGGCAAATTGTCAATATCCCAAATAGCCGTATATCTTCTTTTTTATGCGCTGGATGGCGTTGTCGACGGTCTTGCTGCTCCGGCCCAGTTCTGCTGCTATCTGCTGATAGTCCTTGCCTTCCATCATCTTATCCCAGACGGATTTTTCCAGGGGGCTGAAGATCCCGCCGCTTTCGGCCTGCAAAAAACTTTCTATCTCTTTCATCAGCATCAGGGTCTCCGGATCTTCGTCACTGCTTGCCGGCAGACGGTCCTCCAGCGGATCGCTGTTTTCGTCGGACGGGTCCTCCTGGCTTAGAGAGAGGGATTCGTTGAGGATCTGGTGCTTGCGCAGGTTTGCTTTTCTGATGGCCGAAATTATCTGCCGGTTTATGCACAGCTCGGCAAAAGTGCGAAAAGAGGCGTTCTTGTTTTCGTCGTAATCCCTGATGGCTTTAAAAATGCCTATCATACCCTCCTGTATGACATCTTCCTTATCGCCGCCCATTATATAATATACGCTGGATTTTTTGCGGGCCAGCTCCTTGTACTTGTTTATTAGGAATTCCTCTGCGGTGGCGCTGCCTTCCTGCGCCATTTTGACCAGTTCTTCGTCGGTGAGTATGTTGTAATTATCTCTTTCCATCTCTCTGCCTTCTGACTTCGTACATTATGACAGCCGCAGCGTTGGCGGCGTTTAACGATGTGATCCTGCCTTTCATGGGCATTGATACGACAAAGTCGCAGTTTTCTCTGACCAGCTTGCTTATTCCCTGTCCCTCGCTTCCTATGACTATGGCAAGTTTTCCGGTAAGGTCAGTCTTATGATAATCCTGGCCGCCCATATCACATGCTCCTATCCAGAAGCCCATATCTTTCAGATCATCAATGGTCCTGACTATATTGGTAACTTTGATGCACGGCATGTATTCTATGGCCCCGGCAGATGTCTTTGCAACTGTTTCCGTCAGCCCGCAGGAACCTCGCTTTGGGATTATGACCCCGTGGGCTCCGGCACATTCGGCAGTACGCATTATGGCGCCCAGATTATGGGGGTCCTCCAGGCCGTCAAGGATCAGCAGAAAAGGATCCTCCCCTGATTTTTCTGCTTTTTCAAGGGCGTCCTCCAGTGAGGAATAGCCATATGCGCTCACATATGCCGCTGCGCCCTGATGCACCGTACCATTGCTCAGTCTGTCCAGCGCCGACTTCTCTACCGTCATAACAGGCACGCCTTTTTCTTTTGCCATGGCAATGATCTGGCGTATTGAACCGTCTGCGGCACTGATAAGCAATTTGTCCACATCACGGCCGCTTTTCAGGGCTTCTATGATGGGGTTCCTGCCAAAGATGATGTTTTGGTCTTGCCGGGCGCCGTCTCTATGGGTGCCGTATCTGCGGCCGCCTGCTTTGCTGTCGCCTTTTCTATGTCCGTCTCTTGCTGTTCTGGTTTCTTTCATATGTTTATCCTGTCATATCGGGTGAACTGGTAAGATATGCCTTTCTCTTCCATCCATCCGCTCTGCCATGCCAGTCTGAAGTCATCCCTCTCATCCAGATCTATCATGTAAGCATCTGCATCAAAAGCGCAGTCTATCTTGGTTATATAGCAGCTGTCGCAATAAGGGAGAAGCTGCTGGTATATTGCCGCACCACCCATGACCATGACATCGTCATTGCCGCACAGGTTGAGCAGCGCTTCCACACTGTGGCATACAAAACAGCCTTCTGCGGAAAAAGAACGGTCGCGGGAAAGTATTATATTTTTCCTGTTGGGCAGAGGTTTTCCCCCCGGCAGGCTTTCAAGAGTCTTTCTTCCCATAACTACTACTTTTCCCATGGTTTCCTGACGGAAAAATTTCATATCGGAAGGGATGCTCACCAGAAGTTTGTTGTCTTTTCCGATGCCCCAGTTTTTATCTGCTGCTACAATAAGATTCATTATTATTCTCCTGTCTGATACGTTTTTATTTTTCTGTTTTCCCGACTCATTGTCTGCTTGTAACTGCTCACTACCTTCACCGTTGCGAGCCAAAATGCATTTAAAATCATCTTCTTACACAGCAATCGGAATATTTTTAATCTGTGGTCCTGTTACATAATCTTCCACATGAAGATCATCCACTGTAAATGCATAGAAATCCTTGACTTCCGGATTCAGCCATACCTTTGGTGCCGGATGAGTTTCTCTGCTGATCAGCTCTTTTACCAGTGGGATATGGCGGTCGTATATATGAGCA